>Ga0302283_1003956_pt1 | contig 11271 bp, 11 predicted proteins | sample III_Fen_E1_4_FD_198770 | JGI IMG/M metagenome (GOLD analysis project Ga0302283, IMG submission 198770) | Peat permafrost microbial communities from Stordalen Mire near Abisko, Sweden - III_Fen_E1_4 | ecosystem: Environmental > Terrestrial > Soil > Wetlands > Permafrost | place: Sweden: Abisko...
TCGATGGACTTCGGTGCCATCAGGGCGGCGGTGCTTCCCTTCGCGCCCGCAGCAAGCGCCTCGCCGCCCGGCCCGCCACGAGGTGCAGAGCTCGCGCCTGGAGAGCCGCTGTGGTCGACGGTTCCTCGACCGTCCCCCGCGTCTGCACCGCCCGCGCCGTCGCCGACGTTGACGCTCCAGCAGTACGCGTCGCTCTGCGCCGAGCTGGCCGTCTTTCCGGACCGGACCGAGGCGATCTTTCAGCAGTACGGCCTCGGCAACCTGCCTGACCGCGTGGCCGTCGGCCTCGCCTGGCAGGAGCGGCTGCGCCACAATCCCGAGGAGCATCAAGGGTGGCAGAGAATCTACCAGCGTTGGCTCGCGCATTTTGAGGAGTTGAAGGCCTCCAGGGCGAGCCTCCTGCTGCCGACTACCAAGGGAAATCGATGAGCGGCAGCCCCAGGGGGACGGGGCGACATTGTCTCCGATCCTCCGCGAAGGTGAGGGCAGCCGGGCAAGCTCTGAGCGGCGCCGCCCTCTACCTCGCGATGAGCGCCGCTCCGAGCACGCCCGCCGAGTCGCCGAGGGCGTGCTTGAGGATGGGCGTAACCAGCTCGTCGTTGAAGACGTGGCGGGCCACCCGGGTGATCCCCTCGGCGTAGAGAAGCTCCAGGTTGGAGACGCCGCCGCCGAGGACGATGGCGCTGGGATCGAGGATGGCGATCACGTTGGCGAGCCCGCGGCCGAAGGCGTCGACCAGCTCCTCGATGGCGGCGTCGGCGTGCCGGTCGTGCCCGCGCCGGGCCGCGATGTCCGCGAGCGGGAGCCGCGGCGCGTGCGGGTCTCCCCCGTCGTGCGCGCAGCGCCGCGCGTACTCCTCCTCCACGGCGGGGCCGCTCAGGTAGCGCTCGACGCAGCCGCGCCCGCCGCAGTAGCACGGGCGCGCGCCCTCTCCGACGAAGGCCCGGTGGTGCCCCCACTCCCCGGCGATGCCCTGCGCGCCCGGCCAGACCTCGCCCCGCACCACGAGGCCGCCGCCGACGCCCGTGCCGAGGATGACCCCGAAGACGATGCCGTCGCGGTGCGCGGACGCCGCCCCCAGCACGGTCTCGGCGAGGGCGAAGCAGTTGGCGTCGTTGTCGAAGGCGAGGGGCCGGCCCAGGGTCTCTTCCAGATCGCTCCGGAAGGGCCGGCCGTTGAGGCAGACGACGTTGGCGTTCTTGACCAGGCTGCCCACGCGGGTGGTGCCGCCGGGCATGCCCATCCCGATCGGGACGTCCCGCAGGTCGAGCCCCGCTTCCCTCGCCGTTGCGGCGACGAGGTCCGCGGTGGCGTCGAGCACGGCGCGGTAGCCGCGATCGCCGTGGGTGGGCACGCGCCGTCGCGCGAGCGCCTCCAGCGGGGCGCTCCCCTCGGCAGCGCCGCGCCGGGCGAGCACGGACTCGATCTTGGTGCCGCCCAGGTCGACGCCGATGACGAGCTCTCCCACTGCGAGGACCTCAGGGCGAGTGATCAGGGGGTTTAGGGGGGGCTTGGGCCCCCACCATCGTCTCAGCCCACGGACTTGAGCAGCCAGTGGCCGGCGTCGTCCTGCTCGCGGCGGAACGGGCCGGTCTCGGACACGCGCACCGCGCGGCTGCGGCGGGCCGGCTGGTGGAGCCGGGCGCCCTCGAGGATGGCCTCGCAGAGGCGGCCGAAGTCGTAGCCGGCGGAGGCGGCGATCTTGGGCAGGAGGCTCGTCTCGGTCATCCCGGGGAGGGTGTTGACCTCGAGCACGTACTCGTTCTCGGCGCCGGTCACGAGCAGGTCGACCCGCGCCGCGCCGGTGCAGCCGAGGGCTCGCACCGCGCGATCGGCCAGGTTGCAGACGCCGCGGTAGCGGGTGGGCGGGAGGCGGGCCGGCATGAAGTACTCGGTGAGGCCGGGCGTGTACTTGGCCTCGTAGTCGTAGATGCCGCCCTGCGGCGCGATCTCGATGGCGCCGAGCACGCGGCCGTCGAGGATGCCGACGTTGATCTCCATGCCGGAGACGAAGCGCTCGACGATGACGGTGTCGTCGTACTCGAAGGCCACCTCCAGCGCGGTGGCCAGCTCCGCCAGCGAGCTCGCCTTGGTGACGCCGAGGCTCGACCCCTCGCCGCGCGGCTTGGCGATGACGGGGAAGCCGAACGACCCGTGGAGCGCCTCGAGGTCGGCGAGGTCGTCGCTGCCGTTCACCGTGTAGTAGGCCGGCGTGGGCACGTTGTGGAGGCGGAACATCTCCTTGGCCTTGAGCTTGTCCATGGCGAGCGCGCTCGCGAGCACGCTCGAGCCGGTGTAGGGGATGCGCGCCAGCTCCAGCAGGCCCTGGATGCAGCCGTCCTCGCCGTGGCGGCCGTGGAGGGCGAGGAAGGCGACGTCCACCCGGCTCCGCGCCAGCGTCTGCGCGATCTCGGGCCCGTACGAGTCGCCGAGGGAGACCCGGACCACGTCGTGGCCGCGCGCCTCGAGCGCCGCGGCGACGGCTGCCCCGGACCGGAGCGAGACCTCGCGCTCCCCGGACGAGCCGCCCATGATGACGCCGACGCGCTTCGCCGTGGTGTTCCGCACCTTCATTGCATCCTCCATCTCGCGCGTCAGATGCCGCGCACGAAGACCCACGCCGCCCCGCTCATCAAGAAGCGAACCCGGGGAAACCCCGGCTCGCCGCGTGAGCGACCGCCTCCCGGAGCCACACCGCGTGTGCAGGCGCACACAGCGATCGAGGCACGCGGACCCGGGTATCAACTCGCGCCGGGAAGGTCAACAAAAGCGCCGGACGGCGAGCGGCTCGGGTGGGCGAGCCTCCAGGTCGAGCCGAGCGCTAGGAGATCTCCACCAGCACCGCGGTGATGTTGTCGCGGCCGCCGCGCTCGTTGGCGAGCTCGATGAAGCGCTCCACGGCGGCGTCCCCGCCGAGGGCCGCGACGGCGCCGATCTCGTCCCCGTCCTCGAAATAGCCGTGGAGGCCGTCGGAGCAGAGGAGGTAGCGATCGCCGGGCTGGGTGGCCACCACCAGCGTGTCGACCTCGACGTACTCGCGGTTGCCGACGGCGCGGGTGATCACGTTGCGGTGGGGCGAGCTCTTGGCCTCGTCGGCGGAGATCAGGCCCTGCTTGATCTGCCAGGCGATGAGGGTGTGGTCCTCGGTGATCTGCTCGGCGCGTCCGCCGCGGATCTGGTAGATGCGGCTGTCGCCGACCTGGCCGATGACCAGCGAGTTGCCGACCACGAGCGCGGCGCTGATGGTGGTGCCCATCCCCGTCTTGTCGCGCTCGAACTCGGCGATGGCCACGAGCATGTAGGTCGCGGACTGGATCGCCCCCTCCAGCAGGCGGCAGGCGCGCGCCTCGTCGAGCGGGTCGGCGCCGGGCTGGAGGACGCCGCGCTTGACCATGCCGTGGATGGCGTCCACGGCCTCGTTGCTGGCGACCTCGCCGGCGGCGTGGCCGCCCATGCCATCGGCCACGACGTAGAGCCGGATGTCGTCGTCGCGGAAGTACGCGTCCTCGTTGCTGCGTCGGTGGCGGCCGACGTCGGTGACGGCGAACGACCGGGCGAGCACCTGCCGCGCGGGCGGAGCGCCCGGCAACGCGGGGGAGGGGGACCGAGCGCCGGGGTGCCGAGGGGCGACCGGGGGCGGAACCGTGGTCTTGGGGCTCGGGGGCTTCGGGCTCAGGATCCCGTTACCGTAGCGCCGAACCCCCGGCCTTGTCCATTGGCTACCCAGGCGTTGGCAGGCGTCACCGCGACCGCGACCACCGGGGTATGGTTTTGGGCGCCGTCGGTCTAGAATGTCGAGGGACGATGGCGGCAAAGAGCTTCTCCATCTCGCTCACGGCACCGGACGGCCTGACGCGGCCTCTCGCCGCCGCGAGGGCCGAGGTCTCCTCTCCCTCCGGCGGGCTCGTCTTCGTCTCCGGGGCGATGACGCAGGAGCTCGACCGCATCGCCGAGCAGGTGCGCGCGGTGTGGCGCAACGTGCCGGTCGCCATCGTGCCCGGGGCCGGTGTCCTCACCGAGCGCGGCGAGATCGAGGGCGCCTCGGCGGTCGCGGGGCTGCTCTGGAGCGGCGGCCGGACCTCGCCGTTCGTGCTCGGGCCTAACGATGGGGGCTCCGCCCCCAAACCCCCGGGGGAGGGCGCTCGGGAGGGGGGCTCCGGGTCGACCGCTGGCGTGGACGAGATCGCCCCCAGCTTGCGCGGCGCGTCGACGGTGCTGGTGTTCGCTCGCTCGGACTGCGGGCCCGACGTGCTGGAGAGCGTGAGCGCCGCCGCGCCGCGGGCGTGCATCTTCGGCGCGGGCACCGTGGGGGGGTCGGCGGTCGTGCTCACCGCGGCGGGCGAGCCCCTGCGCGGTCGGGCCGCTGGGATCTCGATTCATGGCCTCGCCGCCCCGCTCGTCGAGTCGTCGGCGGCCTGCCGGCTGGTCAGCCCGCTGCGCACCGTCGAGGAGACCAGCGCGGGCCTGGTGCTGCGCATCGACGGCACCCCGGCGCTCGATCTCCTCTCCTCCTGCATGCCCGAGATCCGCGGCGCGGCGCCGGCCGACCGGCCGACCCAGCCCCAGCCGGTGGTCTTCGTGGCGATCGCTGGACCGGGAGGCGCCGGGCCCGACTCCGAGCGCTACGTGGTGCGTCCCGTGCGCGGCATCGACCCCACCCGGCGCGGCGTGATGGTGGGCCCGGAGGTCAAGCCCGGCTCCCGCCTCGCCTTCGCCGTGCGGGACGCGCCGGCGGCCCGCGCCGGGCTCGAGGCGGCGGCGCGCACGCTCTCCCAGCAGGCGCTCGGCGCCGCCCCGCGCTTCGCCATCTACCTGACCTGCGCCGGCCGGGGCCAGGGGCTCTACGGCACCCCCGACGTGGAGGCGCGCATCCTCCGCCAGCGCTTCGGCGATCTTCCCATCGCCGGCATGCACTCGGCGTTCGAGATCATCCCCTGGGCAGCCGGCGAGGCCCGCCTCGCGCTCTACACCGGCGTGCTGGCGCTCTTCCGCTCACCGAGCTGACCGGTGACACCCGTCGACATCGAGGCGAGGGGGAGCTTCCCGGCGGCGGTGCTGGAGTCGATCGCGGTCGTGATCGCCGCCCAGCAGACGCTCGAGGACGTGGTCCGCTGGGGCCTCGGCCAGCGCCCTGCGCGCCTGATCGAGCGGGTGGTGGTGCAGGACGAGTACACGCACGACGTGGCCCTCCGCTGGGGAGACGGCGTCTATCTGGTCTACGACACCACCTGACTGGGAGGCGTGACGGCGGTCGCCGTCTGGGATCACCTGCCCGACGCGGACGAGCTGCTCGCCGCGCGGGTCGCCCGCGGCTGGGCGCCGACGCCGACGGGCACCCGCGACGGGCCCCAGATCCTCGGCCACGCCGCGTGCCTGGCCACCCGGCCCGCGTAGCGCGGGGGGCAGCCGCGGGCGTGCGCCCGACACCGCCCAGCCTCCGCGCGTTCACCGGATCGCCCTATTGCGCGGGTCGGCTCGCTCCGGCTGGCCGCGGCGGCGGCCCTCCATTATGACCGGCCGGTGCGAAACCTCTCGGCGGTCCTCGTCTCGATCCTCACGGCGACCTCGACGCTCGCCTGCTCGTCCAAGCCCCAGGTCACCGGCGGCAGCGGCGGCGCCGGCGGTGGCTCCTTTGCGGGCCCCCCCGCGTGGAACCGGGCGGTGACTCCGCCCGCCGACGCCACGGCGGCGGCCCAGCGCCTCGCCTGCGGGTACAAGGCGGGCAGCCTCCCGGCCGAGACGCAGGGCGCTTCGTACCCCAGCGGCGACGCCATCCCGATCAAGCACATCCTGGTGCTGATGCAGGAGAACCGATCGTTCGATCACTACTTCTCCAAGCTGCCCGAGAACGGCCAGACCGACGTCGACGTCGCGCCCAGCACCTACACCAACCCCGACGGCATGGGCGGGACGGTCGCGCCCTACCACGACACCCAGCTCTGCCTGGTGGACACCAACCACCAGTGGTCGGGCTCGCACCAGGAGTACGACAGCGGGGCGATGGACGGCTTCTTCCTCGCCAACAACAACAACGGCACCGCGCCGCCGCACCCCCTGGCCAGCTCGATGAGCGGGGCGCGGGGGCTGGCGTACTACGACAACACCGACATCCCGTTCTACTACTGGCTCGCCAACACCTTCGCGATCGCCGACCACTACCACTCGTCGCTGCTGGGGCCGACCTGGCCCAACCGCATGTACTTCTACGCGGCCACCTCGCGCGGGGCGACGGACAACGTGCCCACCAGCTTCGTCGATCAGGCGGGGGCCTGCACCGCCGACAGCGGCTGCCCCGGCGCCGCGGCCGGCTCGTGCGTCGGCGCCCCCAGCGGGAGCTGCAAGGGCACCTGCAAGGTCGACTCCGACTGCGGCGCCGACGTGCCCGCGGGCACCTGCGACGTGGCCGGCGGCGGCGACTGCTTCCAGGTGGGGCGCACCATCTTCGACTACATGGAGCAGCGCCAGCTCAACTGGAAGGTCTACGCCAGCGGCACGCCCGGGTTCGCGATCATGATCTCGACCTGGCTCAACTACCGCGGCCTCCACCAGTTCACCCTCGCCGACTACATGGCGGACGCGGCCGCCGGCACGCTGCCGGACGTGGCGTTCATCGACCCGTCGGATCTCGGCAACGAGGTCTACAACGGCGACGACGAGCACCCGCCCGCCACCCCGCAGGGCGGCCAGAACTTCACCGCCACCGTCATCGACGCCCTCGCCAAGAGCCCGGCCTGGTCGTCCTCCGCGCTCTTCCTCACCTACGACGAGCACGGCGGCTTCTGGGATCACGTCCCGCCCCCCGCCGCCTGCGAGCCCGATGCCATCGCCCCCGTCCTGGCGACGGGCGATCCCCCCGGCGCCTTCAACCAGTACGGGGTGCGCGTGCCGATGACGCTGGTCTCTCCCTACGCCAAGTCGCACTACGTCGCGCACGGGACCTACGACCACACCTCGATCATCCGCTTCATCCAGGCCCGCTTCGTCCTCCCGGCCCTCACCGCCCGCGACGCCAACGCCCTCGCCCCCTGGGAGATGTTCGACTTCACCGCCGCGCCCAAGGCCCCCCCGGTCGTGACCGTCCCGCCGATCGACACCGCCGGCGTGGCCGCCTGCGCCAAGGTGTGGGTCCAATAGGGCTCGCGAGGCGCTACCCTGGCGCCGTGATGAAAATTCGACCCTTCGGCTGGACCCGAGAGCCCGTCTCGGTGATCGGGCAGGGCACCTGGAACATGGAGCGCGACGGCCGCGCCGAGGCGGTGCGCGCCATCCGGGCCGGCCTCGACGCGGGGATGACCCTCGTCGACACGGCCGAGATGTACGGGGCCGGCGCCGTCGAGGAGATCGTCGGCGAGGCCATCACCGGCCGCCGCGACGAGGTCTTCCTCGTCACCAAGGTCCTCCCCGAGAACGCCTCGCGCCGCGGCGCCGTCACCGCCTGCGAGGAGAGCCTGCGCCGCCTCCGCACCGACCAGATCGACCTCTACCTGCTCCACTGGCCCAGCGCGCACCCGCTCGACGACACCATCATCGCCTTCGAGGAGCTCAAGCAGCGGGGGCTGATCCGCTGGTGGGGCCTCTCCAACTTCGACGCCGAGGCGCTCGACCGGGCCCGCGCCCTGGCCGGGCCGCGCGGCATCGCCGCCGATCAGGTGCTCTACCACCCGCAGCAGCGCGCCATCGAGCACGAGGTGCTCCCCTGGTGTGACCGCCACGAGGTCGCGCTGATGGCCTACAGCCCCTTCGGCTCCGGCGACTTCCCCCTGCCGGGGAGCCGCGGCGGCAAGGTGCTCGCCGCCATCGCCAAGACCCACGGCAAGACGGTCCACCAGATCGCCCTGGCGTTCCTGATCCGCAAGCCCATCGTCTTCGCCATCCCCAAGGCGGCGACGGTCGCCCACGTCGCCGAGAACGCGGCCGCGGCCGAGATCGTGCTGACGGTGGTGGAGATCAAGCGGCTCGAGGCGGCGTTCCCCCTGGGGCACCCGCCGCCGGTGCTGCCGACGCTGTGAGTCAGCGCGGCAGCGTCTTCTCCGCCTCCTCCAGCCGCCGCCGCGCCTCCGCGAGCTGCTCCGGGCTCGCCTGCCCCGGCGCCAGCCCCTCCCAGCCCTTGACCTCCTCCCGCCGCACCGCGAGCGCTCCGGCAAGGTCACCCTTCTTCGCCAGGATGTCCGCGCGCAGCTTGAGGTAGCGCAGCCGCCGCGGGCCGTAGGCGCGCTCGATGGCGCGGTCGATCGCGCTGAGCGCCTCGGGGAGCCGCCCGGTCTTGTAGAGGACGCCCGCGAGGCGCGCCGGCGGCTCGTACGAGCCCGGCATCTCGCGCTCGCGCTGCTCCAGCATGTGCACGGCCTCGTCGGCCCGCCCGAGCGCGGCGTAGGCGCCGGCCCGGGCGTAGTCGAAGGTCTGGGCCTGCTCCGGGCTCTTCGCCGCGCTGGCCGCTTGCTCCAGCAGCGTGGCGCGGGCCTGCTGCGCGGCGTGGGCGCCCGGCTCGTCGCCGAGGGCGGCGAGGCCGTCGGCGAGCTGGTCCAGCGCGTCCTGCCGATCGTCGACGCTGGCGTCGGCCGGCGGGCGCACGGTGATCTCCCGCAGGAGCGCCACCGCCGCCTTGCGCGCCGCGAGTGGCTCCGGCCCGGCGGGGAGCTTCTCGGCGCAGGTCAGCAGGTACGAAGCGAAGTCGCCCGGCGCCGACGAGCCCCTGACCTCGCCCGCGTGCGCCTGCCCGACGCGCGCGCACTCGCTCCACGCCTTGGCGCCGGCGAGCACCTCCATCCACCCCACGAAGGCCGCGCCCCGGCTCGGCCACGCGGGCGGCGCCGCCGCGACGGCGCGGGCGTAGGCGGCCGCTGCGCCCTCCAGGTTGCCGGCCGCGTGCGCCGCGCGCGCCTCGACGAAGGCGCGCGACGCCGGATCGGTGAGGCTCCCGCGCATCTCCGCGAGCCCCTCCTCCACCATGCCGCGCAGCTCCCCCAGCGACGCCGAGCCCGCCCAGTAGCCGACCACCCGGTCGGCGGTCGGATCGAGGACGAAGAAGGTCGGCCACGCCTTCACCGTGTGGCGCGCCAGGAAGGCCGCCGCCTCGGGGCGATCGGTGTCGATGGAGGCGAAGACCACGCGATCCCCGAGCGCGGCCAGCGCCGGATCGCCGAGCACGAAGTTCTTCATGCTCAGGCAGGTGTGGCACCACGGCGCCCAGGCATCGACGAAGAGCGCCTTGCCCTCGGCCCGCGCTCGGGCCGCCGCGCCGGCGAGATCGTTCTCGATGAACGTCGCCTTTCCCGGCGCCCGGGCCGTCGCCTGGGGGGCGACGCTCGCGGGGGGCGCGGGCGGCGGCGGGGATGCCGGCGGCGGGGGACCTGCCTCGGCGCAGGCGAGGGGAGCGAGAGCGACGAGCGCCAGGAGCGACGGGGGGAGCGACCGCATGCGCCGAGCATACTGCGTCCGTTCGGCCCGGCCAGCCGCTCGGCTCTCGCCCGCCGGGGCCGCTCCGGGTAAAGTGCGCCGCGTGACCGAGGAGGACTACGCCGGCCGGTGCGGGAGCTGCGGCGCCTTCACCAAGGCCCGCACCGATCCGCAGCGCGGCCGCATCGGCGAGTGCGCGCTGGGGGTGTTCGCGCCGCCGCTGAGCGCCCGCTCCACCTGCTCGCGCTACCGCCCCCGCGGCGGCGTGGCCCCGCCGCCCCCGCCCCGCGCCGCCGGGCAGCCTCGCGCGCGCGGTGGCGACCCCCAGCCGGTGGCCAACGCTGGAGCCGCAGGGGGCGCTCGCCCCCAGACCCTCGCGAGACCCTCCGGGCCGTCCCCGCACCTCGCAAGCAAACCCCCGCTTCCCCAGGAGATCGACATCGACATGGACATCGGCGAGTTCCGGCGCGTGCTGCGCGAGGTGCTCTCGGAGGAGCTCGGCGTCGGCGACGTCGAGCTGGGCGCGCGCTGGGAGGGCGGGGAGATCATCCTCAAGCCCGGCAAGCCCGGCACCGCGGACAAGCACATCCCCATCGACGCCTTCTTCCACAAGGTGGTGATGGTGCGCGACAAGCTCCGCGTGCTGGAGCAGAAGATCAACGGCCACGGCTACCTGAGCGACGTCGACAAGGTCCAGCTCCAGGCCTACATCACCGCCTGCTACGGCTCGCTGACCACCTTCAACGCGCTCTTCGGCCGCCGCGAGGACTGGTTCGTCGGCGCCGGCAAAGAGGGTGACGAGGGGTGACCGCTCCCAACATGGGGGCTCCGCCCCCATCCCCCCGACCCCGCGGTGGGGGGCTTCGCCCCCCGGAAGGCTGATTCCATGCGCGTCCTGATGCCTCTGCCGGACGCCGACTTCGACGTCACCGAGGTCTCCGTCCCCTGGCGCCTTCTCACGCGCGCCGGGCACGAGGTCGTCTTCGCCACCGAGCGCGGCGCCCGCCCGGCCGCCGATCCGCGCCTCCTCACCGGGGTGATCTTCGGCCAGCTCGGCGCCGACCGCGAGCCCCGGGAGCTCTACGGCCAGCTCGAGCAGGCGCCCGAGTTTGCCGCGCCGCTGACCTGGGGCGACCTCGATCCGCTCGCCTTCGACGCGCTCTTCCTCGCCGGCGGCCACGCCCCCGGGATGCGTCAGTACCTGGGGAGCGCCGCCCTCCAGGAGAAGGTGCTCGCCTTCTGGAAGACCGAGCGCCCGGTGGCCGCCATCTGCCACGGCGTCCTGGTGCTGGCGCGCACCTGCGATCCGGCCACGGGCCTGAGCGTCCTCGCCGGCTGCCGCACCACCTGCCTCCCGGCCTACATGGAGCGGCTGGCGTACTTCTCGACGGCGTGGAAGCTGGGGCGCTACTACCGCACCTATCCGGCGTACGTCGAAGAGGAGGTGAGGGCCGCGCTCACGGACCCTGCGCGGCAGTTCGTGCGCGGGCCGATCACGCTGTTCTCGCGGGGGACCGACAGCGACGATGCGGCGGCGATGGTGGTGCAGGACGGGCGCTACCTGTCGGCGCGGTGGCCAGGCGACGCGTATGCGATCGCGAAGGCGCTGGTGGCGCGGCTCGCGGGGTGAGAGGGCAGCAAGCGGGCCGCACCTCTCCCGGGGGCGGAGGGGTGACCCGCCGCGCCAAATGGTATGCTGGATGCCGTCGTGCCCATCCTGTCTGCGGAGCCGTTCCCTCCCGAGGTTGCCCGCCTGTTCTGGGACGTCGACGCCGCCGGCGTCGATCCCGCCCGCCACCGGGACTACGTGATGGAACGCGTGATGGCACGCGGCGACTGGGCGGCGATGGGCTGGCTGCGGCGGACGTACACGCC
>Ga0302283_1003961_pt1 | contig 11260 bp, 9 predicted proteins | sample III_Fen_E1_4_FD_198770 | JGI IMG/M metagenome (GOLD analysis project Ga0302283, IMG submission 198770) | Peat permafrost microbial communities from Stordalen Mire near Abisko, Sweden - III_Fen_E1_4 | ecosystem: Environmental > Terrestrial > Soil > Wetlands > Permafrost | place: Sweden: Abisko...
TGGGCGCCACCACCGTCTGGAGCGGCATCGACACCCAGAACAACCCGGGCGCCGCGGCGGTGATGGCCCAGTGCGTGGGCAAGGGGCCGAGCTGCGCGCTCTACCAGGAGGGCCTCTCCAAGCAGACGCGCACCAACGGGCTCATCGGGGCGACCGCGGGCGCCGCGGCGGTAACCGTGCTGCTGGCGGTCTTCACCCGCTGGCACGGCGCGAAGGCCCCGCCTGTCGAGCCGACGGCCTTCGTCTTCGATCACGGCGGGGCGCTCGGCGCCGCCGGCACCTTCTGAGGAGCGACGGGTGGCCAAGGTCCGACTCCTCGACCCGAACGACTCGAAGCGGCGCCTCGACCGCTACGAGCTGATCGGCGAGCTCGCGTCCGGCGGGATGGCCACCGTGTTCCTCGGCCGGCTCGGCGGGGTAGGCGGCTTCCAGCGCTTCGTCGCCATCAAGCGCCTGCACCCGCACCTCGCCAGCGAGGAAGAGTTCATCGAGATGTTCCTCGACGAGGCGCGCCTCGCCGCGGGCATCCACCACCCGCACGTGGTCCCCATCCTCGAGGTCGGCGAGAGCGACAGCGGCTACTACCTGGTCATGGAGTACGTCGAGGGGGACACCCTCGCGCGGCTCATGGCGCGCTCGCTCGCCCGCGCCCAGCCCATCCCGCGGCCGGTCCTCATCCGCATCATCCTCGACGCGCTGGCCGGCCTCCACGCCGCGCACGAGCTGCTCGACCCCGACGGCAACCCCGTCAACCTCGTCCACCGCGACGTCTCCCCGCAGAACATCCTGGTCGGCGTCGACGGCTGCTCCCGCATCACCGACTTCGGCGTCGCCCACGCCGCCTCCCGCCTCCAGAACACCCGCGCCGACCGGCTCAAGGGCAAGCTCGCGTACATGTCGCCGGAGCAGGCGCGCTCGGGCGCGGTCGACCAGCGCGCCGACATCTTCGCGATGGGCATCATCCTCTGGGAGGTGCTCGCCTCGAAGCGCCTCTTCAAGTCCGAGAGCGAGGCGATCACCCTCCAGAAGGTCACCCAGGAGCCGATCCCGCGCCTCGCGTCGGCGGTGCCCGACATCCACCCGGCCATCGAGCAGGTCGTCGACAAGGCGCTCGAGCGCGACCGCGATCGCCGCTACTTCACCGCCGCCGACATGGCCGAGGCCCTGGAGCGCGCCGCGCGCGCCGCCGCCAACGTCTCCGCCACCGACCTCGGCGTGGCCTCCCCGCGCGAGGTGGCCGCCTACGTGCAAGGCGCCCTCGGCGAGGACATCGCCGCCCAGCGCGAGAGCGTGCGCGCCTGGCTCGCCCACAGCGAGCCCAGCCTACCGCGCGCGAGCGGGCTGAAGGCCGGCGACTCCGGCAAGATGGGCCCGCCGCCCGGTCACGACGTGACCATGAAGATGCCCCTCGACCGCGCCGTCGCGCTGGCCGCCCGGCACCTCCCGGCGTCGAAGTCCCTCGCCCAGCCCAAGGTCCCGCCCTCGACGCCGCCCCCCGTCTCCACCACCGCGCCGTCGCGGGTGTCCCCGGTGCCTCCGGCGCAGGTCCGGGAGGCCCTCGGTATCCACGCGCAGGAGAGGCACGCGCAGGAGCGGCTGCACGCGGACGGAGCGTCCCTCGACGAGACCCCGGTGGAGCCGGTCGCCGACGACGAAGACGAGCACGAGACGCTGCTCATGGATCGCGACGAGGCCGTGGCCGAGCTGGTCCGCCGCAAGGTGATCCCCCCGGCCAAGCAGACCCCGGCCCCGCCGCGCGCGTCCTACCCGGGGGAGGGCACCCCGAGCGCGTCGATGGAGTCGTTCATGGTGCCGGCCCCGCCGCCACCGAACCGGACCCCGCAGCTCGTGGCCCTGGGCGTGGGCATGCTCATCGCCGTCGGCGGCCTGGTGACCTGGTGGGCCCTCGCGTCGGAGCAGACCACGCCGCAGACCATCCCGGTCCTGGGCACCGCCGGGCCGACCGCCGTGCCCTCGCCGGCGCTGCCGGTGACGGCGCCTCCCGTGCGGGTCGAGCCGACGGCGACGTCGCCGCTCATCCAGCCCAGCTCCCTCCCCGGGGTGGATGCGGGCGTGGTGCGGCTCAAGGGGCCGATGCCCAAGGGCAAGGCGTCCTCGGCGCCGACGACGGCGCCGCTGGTGATGCCGCCGCCGACCGAGCTGCTGCGGCCGCTGCCGGATCCGGTGAAGCCGCCGCCGGAGCCGAAGACGCCGGACGACATGGATAATCCGTACAAGAAGCCGTGAGGGGGGCCGTCGGGCGCTGGTAGGCGATCGAGGCTGGCCTCGTGGTGCCAGTCGATCGAGCTCCCCTCCGACGGAACGTCACTGTCGCGAGCCCAACCGCGGAGGGCGGTGCGACGGGGTGTCGCAGGCGGGGGGCTTGCACCGCGCCGCGGGGGGTTGGGATCGTGGGGCGGATGCGACTATAGTCGGCTCGAGCGATGAGGATCCGCAGCCTGACGATGAAGGACTTCCGCGGCTTCGCGGACGCCACGGTGGATCTCGACCGGCCCCTCACGGTGCTGTGCGGGGTGAACGGGTCGGGGAAGAGCAGCGTGCTGATGGCGTGTGCGATCGTTCTTTCGCATGTCCTTCTTGAAGTGCGTCGCTTCGACACGCGTACCGAAACACCGCTGCTCTGGTTCCTGGGGGCGAACGACACCGATGTTAGGCATGGTGCGCTCAAGCTGTCGTTGAAGGCGACCATGTGTAACGGCGGCCATACCGATGAAGTCGGGATGCATCATCCCGACCCCCTACGTCTCGCATCGGGATTGGACCGTAGACTGCTTGAACTGAACAACGCGGCACCCGCGCTTTCGGTCTCCTACGACTCATCTCGCGCCGTCCCGTCAGCGAAGGATGCTTTCCACCTTCAAGAGAGTGGAAGCGACACGCCGACCGAGCACCCCTATTCGGCGACAGGCGCCGCCCTCGTGGCAAGCCACCTGAAGTTTCGCTCGCTCTTCCAGTGGTTTAAGACCCGCGAGGACGCCGAGAACGAGCTCAAGGTTGCGCAGCAGGACCTCTCGCTCCAAGACTCGCAGCTCGCCGCCGTCCGCCGCGCCGTCACCGCCATGCTCCCGGGGTTCTCTGGTCTTCGCATTCAACGCGACCCGTTGCACATGCTGATTCACAAGGGCGAAGAGACGCTCGTGGTAGACCAGCTCTCCGACGGCGAGAAGCTCCTTCTCGCGCTCACCGCCGACCTCGCGCGCCGCCTTGCTATTACCTACACGGACCTCGCCGACCCCCTCCAGGGCGAGGCTGTCGTTCTCATCGACGAGATCGAGCTCCACCTCCACCCGGATTGGCAGCGCCGCGTGCTGACGGATCTCCGCCGCACGTTCCCCAACTGCCAGTTCATCGTCACGACGCACTCGCCGCAGGTTCTCAGCGAAGTGCCGAACGACGCCGTGATCCTGGTAAAAGACTTCCAGTTCTTCCGTCCCCCTGCGCCGACCGAAGGGCGGGACACCAACGCGATCCTCTGGGAGGTGCTGGGAGTGCCGGCGCGCCCCAAGCCGATCGTCGAGCGGCTCGACGCGATCGCCGGCCTGCTCGACGACGGCAAGCCCGAAGAGGCCCGCCACGAGCTCGACCGCCTCGCACAGGCCCTGACCGAACGAGACCCGGAGGTGGCTCGCCTGCGGGGCCTGCTCGACGTGGTGGAGCGGCTCGATGCGAGCGATCACGAAGGGGCCTGAGCCTGCCCAGCTCGCGGCGTACCGCGCGGTGCCCGGCGCGACGTACGACGGCAAGGACTTCACGCCGGTCAAGGACGAGATCCGGGAGGCATTGCTGCGCGATCAGCGCGCGCTGTGCTGCTACTGCATGCGCTCGATCTCCACCGAGGCGCGACCCCACCCGACGAGGCCCGCGGCGCCGGCGGTCGTCCAGATGAAGGTCGAGCACTGGCGCTCGCAGGTGGGCTTCTCCACGCTGCAGCTGGCGTGGACGAACATGCTCGGGGCCTGCCTCGGCGGCGAGGGCAGCTCGCGGGGGGACCAGACCTGCGACACCCGCAAGGGCGAGGACGCCATCGTGCTGTCGCCGCTGGACGCCACCCACGTCGAGACCCTCCGCTGCACGAGCGCGGGGCGCCTCGAGTCCACGAACGCCCAGTTCCAGAAGGACATCGACGACAGGCTGAACCTGAACCACCGCATCCTCGTCGAGGACCGCAAGGCGATGCTCAGCCGGGACCTCGCGCCGCTCGTGCGCCAGCACCGGACGGGGACGATCCCGGAGCCGGCCTTGCGGCGGCTGGTCACGGACCTGGAGACCCCGACCGCAGGCAAGCTGCGCGAGCACTGCTGCGTGCTGCGGCTGTGGGCGCGCAAGAGGTTCGGCGGCGGCTGGTGAACGCCGGGGCCTGCGGCGATGACGCCCCGATGCAGAGGCGGCCGGCATCGACGCGAGCGCGGGAAGTCTTGGCGCGCTCGCGGGAAGTCTCGGACCGGCCGGGCGAAGTCTCGGTGCAGCCAATCGGGAGGCGCGATCCGCGACGAGAGCGGCCGCCGCTCCGTTGAATCGGGGGTCGCCCAGGAAAACGGGGCCGCGTTCGGTTGGGCAGGGGCGCGTTCGGCTGAACGGGGCGCCACCCGGGAAACCGGGGCCGCGTCCGGTTGAGCACGGGCGCGTTCGGTTGGACCGGGAGCTGTCCGGGAAGCCGGCGCCGCGTTCGGTTGAGCACGGGCGCGTTCGGTTGGACCGTAACCCGTCCACGAGGGGCGTAAGTCGGCGGGTAGAAGGCGACCGAGGGCCGTGTCACGCGGGCGAGTGGAGGTGCTCGCATGCGGAAGCTCAGCGACCGAAGGTCTTCAACGTATCTCACGTGCCGCCGGTGGACCCCCGAGGAGGCCGGCGAGGCGCTCCTCGCTTGGGAGGACTCCGGATTGGAGCTCACCGCCTTCGCGGCCGGCGCGGGGCTGGATCCGCAACGGCTTACCCGATGGCAGCGCCGACTGGCGGCAGCGGGCTCGCCGACGTTCGAGGAGGTCCTCCCCTGCGTGGCTCTGGCGACGCTCGAGAGGGATGCCCTGCGCGGTGGGGCGCCTGAGCGGTTCGAGGTCGTGCTTCCTTCCGGGCGCGTTGTGCGCGTTCCGGAGTCCTTCGATGCCGGCGCGCTCCGGCGTCTGCTCGCGGTGGTGGATGAGGCTGGCGCGTGCTGAGCCTGCCGCCGAGCGTCCGGGTCTTCGTCGCGACGCAGCCCGTCGATGGCCGGAAGGGCGTCGACAGCCTCACCGCGATCGTACGCAGCGCGCTCGCGCAGGACCCGCTCAGCGGGCATCTGTACGTCTTCTTCTCCAAGCGATGTGATCGGGTGCGCGTCGTGTACTGGGATCGCAACGGATTCGCGATGTGGACGAAGCGTCTCGAGCGCGGGACATTTCACCCGACGTTCTCCGCCGATGGGAGTCTCTCGGCGAAGGCGATCGAGGCGGCCGAGCTCGCGCTGATCCTCGAAGGGATCGATCTCGCTGGAGCGCGTCGACGGCCCCGCTGGGAGCCCGCCAAGGCCGCTTGAAGAGTGCCGGCGCGAGCGCGTCGCTTTCTCTCTCGCTTCATGAATATCTCGCGTCGACATCACATCTCATGATGTGAATGTCCGCGCCGTCGCTGCCGCCCACGAGTACCTCGCCGTCCGCGCCGACGCCGTCCATGATCACGTCGCCGTCGGTGCCGGAGCTCGCCGAGGTCCGCGCGTGGATCGAGAAGATGATCCACGCGCTCCGGTTCGTGGAGCTCGTCGTCGCGGTCCTGGCCCTCATCGGCCGCATGCGCGACATCAACCTCGAGCTGATGAAGCAGATCGTGCAGTTTCGTCGGGCGCGTCCGCGCTCGGAGACGCTACGACGACTCGAGGCGCAGCAGCTCCTTCCCTTCATGGTCGAGGGGGCGGGCCCGAAGAAGCCCAAGAGGCCCCCGCAGAGCCGCCAGGGCAAGCACCCGGGACGCGCGATGTTGCCCGCCTCCCTCCCGCGCGTGGAGGTGCTTAACCCGGTGCCGGCGGACCAGCGGATGTGCCCGTTGTGCGGGAGCCTGATGACGACGGTGGGGCACGACGTGTGCGAGCGCCTCGAGGTCCATCCGGCCCGCATCTACGTGCTCGCGCGCCACGACGAGCGCGTCGCCTGTCCGCACGATGACAGCATCGTGTCGGCCAAGGCGCCGCCCCAGATCGTGGAGCGCGGCAAGCTCGGCGACACGCTCATCCTCGAGGCGGTCGCCGACAAGTTCCTCGAGCACCAACCCACGGAGCGTCAGAGCCGCCGCTTCTCGCGCGCCGGCGTCGACCTCCCGCCGCAGACGCTGGGACGGAGCATGGCGGCGGGCATCGATCTGTTCGCGCTCATCGCCCGCGACATCCAGCGCGAGACGCTCGCGAGTGCGCTCCTCGGCACCGACGCCACGGGCCTGCCGGTGCTCGACCAGGACCATCCGCTCGGCATCCGTAACGGTACGATGTGGTGCTGGGTCGGTGACCAGAAGTGGGTGACCTTCTTCTACGCGCGGAACGGTGACGCACAGAGCGTCAGGGACTTCCTCGGCGAGGACGTTGCCCGCACGGTGCAGTGCGACGGCACGAGCATCCTGAACTTCCTCGAGCGCGTCGGCGGCAAGCGCCCCGGCTGCTGGGCTCACGCGCGCCGTCGCTTTGTGGCCTGCGCGCGCGCCGGCGACCAACTCGCCCTCGTGCCGCTCCTCAAGCTCCGCCGCGTCTTCGCCGTCGAGCGCCTCTCGGCCTCGCTCGGCGAGACCTCCGAGCAACGCCTCCTGCGTCGCACCGAGTACAGCGCGCCGGCGATCGCCGAGCTGCGCGTGTGGCTCGATGAGAATCGCGGCGTCATCCCACCGAAGTCGGCGCTCGGCCAGGCCCTCGGCTACCTCCATCGCCAGTGGAACCGACTCGTCTTGTTCCTCACCGACGGGCGGTTCGAGCTGACGAACAATCGGCTCGAGCGCGAGCTCCGAGCGCTCGTGCTCGGCAGGAAGAACTGGCTCTTCGCCTACGGCGATCTCGGCGGCAAGCGGACGGCGATGATCCTAACCGTCCTCGGCACATGCATCGCGCATCGGATCAACCCACGCGCGTACCTGCATGCCGTGGCGAAGCGGATCGTGAACGGCTTTCCCAGCGCTCGCATCCGCGAGCTCCTGCCGGACCGGATCGCGCTGCTGCACCCGGAGCTTCGTCTACCGGCTCCAGCGACACGCCCGCCGCCGTCGCTGCCCGCTCCTGAGTAACGACGCCCGGGATCGACGGGAGCGGCTCAGAAGCCGTCCATCGCCGAGCAGAGACCGACGCGCAGTCCATCGAGCAGCTCGATGCGACGCCGGCTCCGCGTCGCGTCGGTGAGCTGCTCCACGAGCGTGTAGATGTCGTCGAGCTCGTCGACGGTGGCCTGCACCATCAGCGCCTGCTCGAGGTCGACCGCGGGGCTGCCGCGGGAGACGACGGCCCGCAGGGCGGGGAGGTCCATGGTGGCCTCGAGCAGAACCTCGCGCTCCTCGTCGTCGATCGCCCACACGCGGAGCTTCTTGTGGCGCGGTACGAACGGCGACAGGTCGTGGGCCGTGCCCTCGAATCCGGTGATGTCACCATGGTCCCCGCACGCCGGGCACGACCAGACAACGTGCGGTGCGACGACATGGTCAACATGGACGCGGCCACCGCACGCTCGGCGCCCGACGCGGCCGATGCATTGCACCGCCGAACGCCAGGGCGCGGCCTCGCGCCGCGACGTCGCGGCCTCGACCACCTCTCGGGTGAATCGCGCCCGCTTCGCCGCGACGGCGGAGCCCTGAGGCGCGTCCACGGAAGGAAGGTGGCGGAGGTCGGTGATCCAGGTCGGCATGCGCGCGATGCAACCACGACGCGGCGGCGTCTTCCATCGGTACGGCCGCGCCGCCAACCACGGCGACGGGCCGGGCTCAAGGCAGGGCCGCTACGCCTCTCGTGGACGGGTTACGTTGGACCGGGAGCTGTCCGGGAAGCCGGCGCCGCGTTCGGTTGAGCGCGGGCGTGCTCGGTTGAGCGCGGGCGCGTTCCGTCGAGCGGGGGCGTGTTCGGTTGAACCGGGCGCCGCCCGGGAAACCGGGGCCGCGTTCGGTTGAGCACCTCCGCGTCCGATTGAGCCGGGCGCCACCCTGGAAACCGGGGGCGCGCCCGGATGCTTCCCCCCGCGCTCGGTTCAACCTGGCCGGGCTCGGATGAGCACCGCCACGCTCGGACAAGCACCGCCACCTTCCGTTGCGCCGGTCCGCATTCCGCTGGAGACGGTTCCACTCCGGAGTCTGTGCTCCTCCTCCGTTGAACCCCGCCCCAAGAAAGAAATCGTTCGCCTCCCAAAAATTCCGGGAACTCCTCTGCAACGCCGCTGTCGGTCGTTGCAGGAGGGACTCATGCCCAAGAAAATCCAGGGAGTACCCAAGGAGCCGAAGGCCGCCAAGCGCATCCACTTCAACCCGGGCGACTCGCGCGCCACCTTCCAGGGGAAGGTCAACATCCAGAAGAGCATCCGCGCCACGGCCCCGCAGGCCGCCAAGTTCAACACCACCATCAAGGCCAACCTCGATGCGTGGAGCGGGGACACCGACAAGGCGGTCACGCACTACGACACCATCATCAACCTCGAGTCGCAGCTCGAGCAGGAGTACGGCACGCTCGGCACCCTGCTCACCCAGGTGGGGCTGGACCGGGCCGCGTTCATCACCTCGGTGGAGAGCGTCTGCACGACCGAAGCGGACGCCAAGTCCTTCGGCGGGGCGGCCGTCGTGCCCGGCGTCCACGTCGAGCCGGTTCCCCCTGCCACCTTCCGGCAGATCGACACCGGAGTGCGCGGCACCAACAGGATCCGCTGGTTGAGCGTGACGGGGGCCGCCTCCTACCAGGCGGAGGCGAGCACCGTCGATCCGCCGACGGCGACGAGCTGGGGCAACTGCTACACCGGGAGCAGCCCGTTCTTCGTGTACACGGGGGCGCCGGCGCAGAGGGTGTGGTTCCGGATCTGCTGCATCGGCCGGGGACCGTCGGTCTGGAGCGAGCCGTTCTTGATCGTCTTGCGCTGAGGCCGCCGCCTTCGCGGCGACACCACGGCCTCTCGGAACCCCGCCTGAAGGCGCCTTCAGGCAGGGGTTTCGAAGCGGGGTCTGCTAGCGTGGGTCCCGCGATGCTCTCACGCGCTCCTCTCCTCGCGACGCTGCCGCTCCTCGCGGGCGCGTGCGCGCTGGCCACCGGGGGGCTCGGGGAGAGTCCCCCGCACGGCACCGGCGGCGCACCGGGCACGGCCACCTCCGGCAGCATCGGGAGCTCCACCGGCAGCGTGACCTCGACCAGCGGAGCCGGAGCCGGCGGGTCGTCGCCGCACGCCTGCGACGCGAGCCCCGACTGCGGCGCCGGGGGCGCGGCGCCGACGTGCACCGATGGGCACAAGGACGGCACCGAGACCGACGTCGACTGCGGGGGCCCGGCGTGCAAGCCCTGCAGCCTCGGGAAGACCTGCGCCGTCGCCGGCGACTGCCAGAGCGGATCGTGCGTGTCCGGCGTCTGCGTGGTCGGCATCGGCGGAAGCTGCGCGGAGCTGCTCGAGACCAACCCCGGTCTCCCGGACGGCGTCTACATGCTGGATCCCGGCGGCGGGACCGGCGACGCGGGGGGGCCGTTCGCGGCCTACTGCGACATGACCACGGACGGCGGCGGCTGGATCCTCCTGGCCACGCTGCGCACCACGAACGTCTTGATCACCGCGGGGGTCAGCGCCGACTGGGCCGGCGCATGGAGCGACGCCTGGTTCCACGTGGTCCACGGCGACCCGACCGACCCCAAGGCCTCGTGGGTGAACCAGGACGCGAGCCGCTTCCGGCCACTCATCACGACCGCGACCATCCTGCGGGCGACGAACCCCATGAACCCGGTGCGGCGCTACCACTTCGGGTTCGGGCCGGCCGACTGGGACCTCTGGAACGGCGGGTGGACCAGCGGCAGCATCAACGTCGTCGGGCCCTTCAACATCCCCAGCGTCCTCGTGTCGACGAAGGCGGACCTGAGCTCCCCTCTGCCCGCCAAGTCCAACGGCAACTGGTCGCAGGGCGTGTTCTTCCTCGGGACCGCGACCAACGCCGCCGACGCCGACGACGGCACGCACTCGCGGTACCACGTGGGATCCAGCAACGCGCCGACCTTCGGCTACGCCGGCAACCAGCAGGTCGACACCCCGTGGAGCCTCTGGGTCCGCTGATGGGCCGGGGGTGACGCGTGAGCCTGGAAGACGCGCGCGCCCTGGCGAAGTGGACCTACCCCCTGGCGAAGGCCGAGGCCGAGGCGCGCGTCGTTCGCTGGGAGTGGGCCGACTCCACCCGGTGGTCGCTCGAGCCGGGGTACTTCGAGGTCCACAAGTACCGACGCGGGGCCCTCCTCGACGTCGAGCCGGATCCGCCCTTCAGCGGCGCGCACGGCCACGGCTTCGACGTCGCCGGCGTGCTCGCCGTGGAGCGGCAGCAGACGGAGCTCCCCGGAGCCCGCTACGAGACGTTCTACGCGGCGCGGCCCGGCGGGCTCGCGCGTCGCCACTTCGATTACTCCCCTGCCAAGCGGCCGATCAACTCCGCCTTCCTGGAGGTGGAGGGCTCCCGGGTGACCCGCATCGACACCGTCTATGCGGGCGGGAGGCACCTGGCGGAGGTCTTCCACCACGACGCCGGTGGGCGACTGGTGGAGGTCGAGCGGACCGGCCCCGGGGACATCCACGATTTTCGTGACGTGGAGCATGACGACCACGGCATCGTGCGGGTGTACTGGCGCCACCTCGACGGCCGCCGCGTCCTTCACTACGAGCGACCCGCCGCGGACGAGACGCTCGCGTCCGGGCGCGCGCGCATCACCGCAGGGCTGACCCGCGCCATCCGCGAGGCGCTGGCGGCGCGCCCCCCCACCGCCGAGGTCTACGCGCTCGCGCTGTGGTGGTGCGAGGCGGAGTACCAGCATCGCCTCCCGCCGAACGTCGCCGTGGGCACCGTGGTCGAGCGGGATCGGTTCCTCGCCAAGCACCCCACGCGGGCGAAGGTCTTCCTCTGGAACCCCGCCGAGTGGGGCAACGCGCTACCGCTGGCGCTCGATGCGGACCTCGCCCGGCTGTGCGCGACGGCCAGCGAGGACATCTGGCAGAACGGCCTGCACGCCGAGGCCGACGTGGTCGTCGCGACCGTCGCCGCCGAGCTGCGCCGCGTCGGGCTCCCGGTCGCCACCACCGCC
>Ga0302283_1003965_pt1 | contig 11253 bp, 9 predicted proteins | sample III_Fen_E1_4_FD_198770 | JGI IMG/M metagenome (GOLD analysis project Ga0302283, IMG submission 198770) | Peat permafrost microbial communities from Stordalen Mire near Abisko, Sweden - III_Fen_E1_4 | ecosystem: Environmental > Terrestrial > Soil > Wetlands > Permafrost | place: Sweden: Abisko...
GACGACGCGCTATGGTGATGCGGTTCCTCGCCCAGGGTGGGTGGGGAACGGGGGGCTGGCCAGACCCGACGGGGGTCGTGCCGAACGTCCGATGCAGTACGAGGGGAGCTCTGCATGGCACAGCTGATCGTGGGTCTGGACATCGGCACGAGCGCAGTCCGCGCCGCGGAACTCGACGTCGGTCCGGCCCGCCCGGTGCTGCTCACCTACGGACAGGTCGGGCTCCCCCCGGGTGCCATCGTCGACGGGGAGATCCACGACAGCTCAGCGGTGACCGACGCCATCCAGCGCCTCTGGAAGAACGGGCAGTTCTCCAGCAATTCGGTGGTCGTGGGGATCGCCGGCCTCCGGGCCATCACCCGGGAGATCGACCTCCCCTTCGTCCCCGACGACGAGATCGACAGTGCCGTCCGGTTCCAGTCCGAAGAGGTCATCCCCTTCCCGCCCGACCAGACCATCCTGTCCTCGCAGATCCTGGCCGACTACACGTCCCCCGAGGGCGACAAGATGCGGCGGGTGCTCGTGGCGGCGGCCCACCGGGACCTCATCGACGGCGTGATCGCCGCGGTCGAGGGTGCCGGCCTCACCGCCACCGGCGTGGACCTGGTCTCCTCGGCACTCGTCCGGGCCATCTCCGACCGCGGTGAGAGCGAGCAGCCCGAGGCCATCGTCTCGGTCGGTGCCGGCCTCACCGTGGTGGTGATCCACCAGCAGGGTCGTCCGCAGTTCGTCCGCACCATCGGGTCCGGCGGCAACGCCACCACCGCGGCGATCTCCGCCGCCCTGGACCTGCCGCTCTCCGACGCCGAAGCCATCAAACGACGCTTCGGTGAGCCCACCCCGCAGGTGCAGGCGGCCGAGCGGTCGGCGCAGTCGTCGATGAACGACCTGGTCGGTGAGATCCGGAACTCGATCCAGTACTTCGCCTCACTCCCCGGTCGGCTCCCCATCTCACGGGTGCTCATCACCGGCGGCGGCTCGTACCTCCACGGGCTGATCCCCATGCTCGAGGCCCAGGTGCGGATGCCCGTCCTGCCGGTGTCGCCCCTGGCCCACCTCGACATCAGCAAGATCCAGCTCACCCCGGAGCAGACCGCCCAGGTCAGCGCGGTGCTGTCGACGCCGATCGGTCTGGCCCTCCCCGAGTCCAATCCTTCGGTCAAGAAGTTCAACCTGCTGCCGCCGGAAGTGGCCCGTCGGGCCAAGCTGAAGCGCCTCGAACGCCAGATGCTGATCGGTGCGGTGGCGATCATCGCCCTGCTCCTCCTCTGGGGCGGGTGGAAGGTCCTCCAGGTCCATTCGGCCGAAAGCGACATCGCCTCGTTGAACTCCCAGATCGCCACGGCCAACGCCGAAATCCCGAAGTACAACAAGGTGGTGGCCGCCGAGGCCGCCTACACCAGCGGGGTCCACCGTCGGACCAGCGTCCTGGCCAGTGCCGTCGACTGGCCGACCACGCTGTCCGGCTTCATCGCCATGACCCCGACGGACCTGCAGATCAAGACCTTCGTGGGGACGACGGTGGCCACGGCATCGTCGGGTGGCACGTCGGAGGCGGCCATCGGGAGCATCTCGACCTCGATCGTAGGGCCCGGGCCCGGCCTCACCAGCCCACAGAACTGGTTGAACGCCGTACAGCAGTCCACGTTGTTCGCCAATGCCGTACCCACGACCGTCACCCAGAACGCTGACGGATCCGTGTCGTTCCCCTCGACCGTGTCGATCACGCCGGCGGCCAGCCTGGCGAAGAATGCGAGCCTGCAATGAACACCGTCCAGGAGTACCGCATGCCGATCCTCATCGGGGTCATCACGGTCGTCGTGGCCATCGTGCTCTGGGTCGGGCTCATCTCGCCGCAGTCGTCCAAGCTGAACACGGTCAACACCAACAAGGCCAACCTCGAGTCGACGCTGTCCGGCCTCCAGTCCCAGCTGACCACGCTGCAGACGGAGAAGCAGAAGCTGCCGGCCGACTGCTCCCAGCTCGAGAAGATCAGCACGCAGATCCCGAGCGTGCAGAGCTCCTCCGACCTGTCGGCCGAGGAGTCGAGCTTCTACGGACAGCTGACCACCCTGGTCACGAGCTCCGGCGTGGCCATCCCGACCTTCGGGTTCAGCGGGACGGGCTCGGCCGTGTCGTCGGGAGCGACGGGTGTCGTGGCCGTGCCGGTCACCATGGACGTGTCCGGTAACTACGGACAGATCACCGCCTTCGTCCAGGGGCTCGACGACTTCCCCCGGCTGTTCGTCATCCAGACGTTCACCCTCTCGCTCGGCGGCTCGAGCTCGGCCGCCGCCGGGGCTCCGGCGGCACCCACGCAGGACTACCTGTGGATCGGCGGCACGCCAACCCCGTCGGACGTCGGCCCGTACTCGGTGTCCATCCAGGGGTCGATCTACTACACGACCCAGTCCAACTCCATCGAAGCCTGCAACGCGGCATCCGGCAGCTGAAGCCGGCGGGTCGGGCGACGGGCCGGTTCACCGGACGTCGACCCGACCGGCCCCGGCGTGGTCCGGTAGCTCCACGTCGAACCCGTCGTTCAGACCCCGCTGATCTGCATCTCGCCGACGGCCAACGTCTGGCCGGCGGCGATCCCCGGTAGCCATTCCACGTCGGCGCCCACGAAGGCCACGTCGTGGAGGATCCGCTGCAGCGTCGAGGCCACGGTGATCTCCCGCACGGGCTCGGCCAGCACCCCGTCGCGGATCATCAGGCCCTCCGCCCCCACCGAGAAGTCGCCGCTGACCGGGTTGACCCCGGAGTGGATCCCCGTCACCGACTGGACGAACAGTCCCTCCCCCACCGCGGCGAGGATCCCGGCCTCGTCGAACCCCTGCGGCCCGGGGGAGAGGGCCAGGGCCCGGCACCCCGGCCCCGGCGTGCCCGAGAAGCCCCCCCGCACGGCGGAGCCGGTCGACGAGACCCCGGCGCGCGAGGCGGCGACGGTGTCGTAGACGAATTGGCGGAGCACCCCGTGCTCGATCAGGGCGTTGCGCCGGCAGGCCAGGCCCTCGGCGTCGTAGGCCGAGGCCCCGTAGGCCCGGGGGTCGGTGGGATCGTCCACCAGGGTGAGGACGGGGTCGCCCACCGTCTCGCCGATCCGGCCGGCGAAGAACGACCGGCCCTTGGCCACGGCCTCCCCCGACAGGGCCGACGACAGCACCGACAGGAGGGTGGTGGCCACCCGCCGGTCGAACACCACGGTCGACCGCCCCGAGGGTCCCTTGGTGGCCCCCAGCAGGCGCACGGCCCGGGTGACGGCGTCGTCGACGGCGGCGCCGGCATCGAGGTCGTGGAAGCCCCGGCCGACGCTGAAGCCACCACCGGTCTGGCTGGCCTCACCGTCACCGGCGATCACCGACACCGACAGATAGCCGGAGGTGCGCCGGCTCACGGCCCGGATCCCCGTGGTGGAGGCCAGGGCCACCTCCACCGTGCCGTCGCCGTAGTCGGCCGAGGCCACCTGGCGGATACGGGGTTCGGCGCCCCGGGCGCTCCGCTCGAGGGCCAGGGCCGCGGTGACCTTGTCGGCGGTGTCGACCTCGGCCAGGCGCCCGTCCCACAGGTCCACCGGCACGGCCGGCACGCCGTCGGGCCGGGCCAGCTGCACGTGCTCGTCGGGGGTGGCGAACCGGGCGTTGTCCCGGGCCTCCTCCAGGGTCTCGGCGATGACCCGCTCGTCGAGCGACCCGGCCCAGGCGAACCCGAGGCGGCTGTCGGCCACCACCCGGATGCCGATCCCCGCCGAGCTGGCCGACGTCAGCGACTCGACCTCGCCGTCGTAGGCCCGGATGTCGGTGTCCGAGCCCCGGGCCACGTAGACCTCGACACCCTCACCGGTGCCCGACCGGGCCACCACGCGCTCGGCCAGGGCCAGCAGCTCCCCGGGGTCGGACCCGGGGGTGGACGTCTCCTCCAGGGTGCGGCTCACTGGGCCGTCCCCCCGATGGTCACCCCGGTCAGCCGGAGCGTGGCCTGGCCGCAACCCACCGGCACGCTCTGGCCGTCCTTGCCGCAGGTCCCCGGGGTCATGGCGAAATCGCCGGCCACGGCGTCGACCCGGGTGAGGATCTCGGGGCCGTTGCCGATCAGGTTGGCGTCCCGGAGGGGCTCGGTCAGGTGCCCGTCCTCGATGAGGTAGGCCTCCGTCGTGCCGAACACGAAGTCGCCGGTGGTGGTGTTGACCTGACCACCGCCCAGCCGGGCCACGTAGACCCCCCGGGGGGTCTGGGCGATGATCTCGTCGGCGTCGTCCTCGCCGGGGAGGAGGAAGGTGTTGGTCATCCGCACCATGGGCAGGCACTGGTAGCTCTGGCGACGGCCGTTGCCCGACGACCGCCGGCCCTCCTTGCGGGCCCGCAGGTAGTCCCACAGGTAGTCGGTGAGGATCCCCTTGTCGATCAGCACGTTCCGCTGGGCCGGGCGGCCCTCGTCGTCGACGGCGAACGTCCCCCATTCGGTCCCCACGCCGCCGTCGTCCACCAGCGTGACCAGCGGACTGGCCACCTGACGTAGACCGAGGCGTCCTTCACGATGTGGTCGGCCTCCAGCCCGTGGCCGCACGCCTCGTGGAAGAGGATGCCCCCGCTGCCGCCGGCGAGGACGAGGGGCAGCTCGCCCGACGGTGCCGGCCGGGCCGACAGCTTGGCCAGGGCCCGCCGGGCGGCCAGCTCGGCCAGCTCCTCCACGGAGACGTCCTCGAACATCTCGAAGCCCACGGTCCGAGCCGCCGTCTCGAACCCGGTCTGCAGCCCGGCGTCGCCCTCGGCCACGCACGACACCGAGAAGCGGGTGCGGACCTGTTCGTCACCGGCCAGCACGCCCTCCGAGTTGGCCACCAGCACCCGGCGGCGGGACCCGCCGTAGCCCGCCTGGACCTGGGTGACCGCCCCACCGGTGGCCCGCGCCGCCTCGTCGGCCCGGCGGAGCAGCTCGAGGGTGTCGGCCTTGGCCACCGTGCCCGGGCCGTCGCCCGACGCCGGCCGGCCGACCGGGTCACCCAGCCGGTCGGGGGTCACCGCCGTGCCCGGGCCCGGACCGGATCCCCGGGCCACGGCCGACGCCGCGGCGGCGGCCCGCAGGAGGCCCTGCTCGCTCAGGTCGGCCGTGTGGGCGAACCCGGTGGTCTCCCCGGAGACGACCCGGATGCCCGCGCCGCGGTCGCGTCCCGAGGAGAGCTCCTCGATCCGCCCGTCGTCGAGTACGGCGGACGAATTGACACGGTCCTCGGCGAACACCTCGGCGAAGTCGCCGCCGTGCCGGAGGGCCTCACCGAGCACACGCTCGAGGACCGGGGTCTCGATCAATTTCTCCTCCTCGCCGGCGTCGCCGCCGCGTCTCCGCCGTCGGTCGGCCGGGCCCGTCCCACCGGATGCGGTGGCCGGGACCGGTCGGTGTCCCGTATCGTACCGGCGTGACCCTCCATACCGGTTTGCGGGCCAGCATCACCGCCACGGTGACCGACGCCGACACGGCGGACGCCCTCCGGTCGGGCAACGTCCCCGTGCTCGCCACGTCCCGCCTGGTCGCCCTGTGCGAGGAGGCCAGCTGCCAGGCCGTGGCCGGTCAGCTGCCGTCCGGGGCCACCAGTGTGGGCAAGCGGGTCCAATTCGACCATCTGGTCCCCGTGGCCGTCGGGCGCGACGTGGTGGTCGAGGCCATGCTCGACCGCATCCAGGGACGCCGGCTGACCTTCACCGTCTCGGTGACCGACGGGGCCGGCCTGGTGGGGGCCGGGAAGGTGGCCCGGGTGGTCGTCGACGAGGCGGAGTTCCTGGGCAACGTCCGCTGAGGACGGCGGCCGGGTCAGAGGCTCTTGCCGATGGCCCCGCCGAGCAGGCCCCCGATGCCCGCCGAGGCGGCCGTGTCGCCGCCGTCGTGGCGCAGGTAGGGCTGGATGGCGTCGGCCAGGACCGGGACGGTCAGGCTCTGGAGCCAGATGTTCCCCGGCCCGGTGAGGGCCACCAGGTGCAGGCCGTCGTCGCCGAAGGCCATGTTCTTGATCCCGTGGAGCCGCTGGACGGTGAAGTTGACCCGGTCCTCGAACAGGCCGACGTGACCGGGGTGGACCAGCATGGTCTGCCCCTCGGCCAGGGCGTAGGTGGTGATCTCACCGGACAGCTCGATCCACGCCGTCCCCTGTCCCTCGAGCTTCTGCAGCACGAACCCGTCGCCGCCGTACATGCCGCCCCGGAAGGTCTGCTGCATCCCCACCGTGGGGACGATGCCCTGGGTCCCGCACACCCAACCGTGCCGGTGGACCAGGTAGCCCTGGTTCGGGGCGATCTCGATGGGGAAGATCCGGCCGGGCAGCTTGGCGGCGAAGGCCACCATGCCCGGGCCGCCCGCCGTCTGGTACTGCGTGAGGAAGAGCCCGCCACCGCCCACGGCCCGCTTCAGGCCGCTCATGATCCCCTTGGTGCCGCCGGTGTTGGTGGTCTGCGACAGCTGGATGTTGGCCGACATCCAGGCCAGCTCGGCATGGGTGGAGACGAGGGTGTCGCCCACGTCGAGGACCATCTCGAGGATGGGCATCGTGGTTCCCTTGATCTCTGCCTGCATCGGACCCCTCCTGGTTCACGGTTCGGACGGGGCTCGACCCCGGCGGCGTCCGCCACGCCACCCCGGGGCTGCTCCGGTTGCCGCCAGTATGCCCGACGGCGTCCCCTCGTGCCGGGGACCGCGACGGGCACGCCCTACGCCGCGTCCGGGGGCACACCGCGGACCGGGCCGGCTGACAGACTGGCGGGGTGGACGAGACCAGGGGCCGGGCCGCCGGATCCGGCGGGGGCACCCCGGCCGGTCCTCCCCCGCGCCCCCTCCTCCCCGTCGCCGGGACCTTCGTGGTCTTCGGGATGTTCTGGGGCAGCTGGGCCGTGGCCACCGCCGACGTCCGGACCACCTACGGCTTCTCCAACGCCCAGCTCGGCCTCCTGCTGGCCGGGGCCGTCACCGTCAGCGGCATCGGGGGTGCCGTGGTGGGGAACCGGGCCGAGCGCTGGGGGACGGTCCGGACCCTCACCTGGGCCCTGATCGTCTGGGCCGTCCTGCTGGTGCTGGCCGGGGCGTCCGGCACGGCCGGGGAGTTCGTCCCGGCCTTCATCGCCGCCATGGCCGCCGGGGGGTGCGTGGACATGACGATGAACGCCGCCTCGGCGTCCCGCCTGGCCGGCACCCCGGGCTCCCTGGTCCGCTTCCACGGCATCTTCAACATCGGGGCACTGGTCGGTGCCGTCCTCCTCGGCATGCTGGTCGACGCCGGTGGGTCGTGGCGGTGGGCCTGGCCGGCCATCGCCGTGCTGGCCCTGCCCCTGGCCGCCTGGGTCCGCCTCCGGGGCGCCGACGTCGACCCCGAGGGCCGGACCGACCCCGGCGGCGGCCGGCGGCCGGCGGCCGACCCCGTCGCCGCGGCGGCGGCCCGCACCGGTCCCGAGCCCCTGGTCGGCCAGCTGGTCACCGACGGGGAGGGGCACCTCCCGTTCCTCCGGTCGCTGGGCATCCTGCGGAGCGACGGGCTGGTGGGCCTGCTGGTCATCTTCGCCGCCGCCGAGATCGTGGAGGGCGGGGTCGACACCTGGGGCGTGCTGTTCCTCCGCACCGACCTCGGCGCCGACGCCCTGGTGGGTGCGGCCGCCTACGCCGCCGGCCAGTCCGTGGCCATCGCCACCCGCATCCTGGCCGGGCCGAGCCTGGGCCGGATCGGGCCGCGCCTCGGGGTGGTGGTGGGTGCGGGGTGCGCCTGCCTGGGGCTGACCCTGGAGGCCACGGCGGGCTCGGCGGCATTGGCCGGCGCAGGCCTGGCCCTGGCGGCCGGGGGCGCCGCGGTGTTCTGGCCCCTGCTGATGGCCACGGCCACCACCGCGGCCAGCCGTCCGACGGCCACGGTGAGCACGTTCACCGCCGCCGGCTACCTGGGCTGGGTGGCCGGGGCGCCGGTCATCGGCCTGCTGGCCGACGCCTGGGGACTGGCCGCCGGCCTGGCCGTGATCGCCGCCCTGGCCGGTGCCGTGGCCGTCTCCATGGTCGTCTTCCGCCGCTTGGACCCCGCGGCCCACTGACCGCTCCCACCCCCCGTGACCGGTCCCGACCCGGACCGTTCCCGGCCTCCCCACGCTGGTAGCGTGATCGGTGATCATGATCCTCGAACACATCGACAGCCCCGCTGACCTGCGCCTCCTGTCCCCGGAGGAGCTGGTCGTCCTCTCCGCCGAGATCCGGGAATTCATCATCGAGGCCGTCACCGCCACCGGGGGGCACCTGGGGTCCAACCTGGGGATCGTCGAGCTCACCCTGGCCGTCCACCGCACGTTCGACTCGCCCCGCGACGTCATCCTGTGGGACACCGGGCACCAGGCCTACGTCCACAAGCTGGTCACCGGCCGCCGCGAGGACTTCGACCACCTCCGCCAGGCCGGCGGGCTGTCCGGCTACCCCAACCGGTCGGAGTCCGAGCACGACTGGATCGAGAACAGCCACGCCTCCACGGCCCTGAGCTACGCCCACGGCCTGGCCAGCGCCTTCGAGCTCCAGGGGTCCGACCGGCGGGTCGTCGCCGTGGTGGGCGACGGCGCCCTGACCGGCGGCATGGCCTACGAGGCGCTCAACAACCTCGGACACTCCGGCAAGCGGGTGGTCATCGTGCTGAACGACAACGGCCGGTCCTACGCCCCCACCGTGTCCGGGCTGTCGGTCAGCCTCACCCACCTGCGCCTCAACCCGACCTACGTCCAGGCCCGCCAGCGGCTGCGCCAACTGCTGCGCGAGATCCCCGGCGTCGGGGACATGGCCTACTCGGGCGTCCACGGGCTGGCCAGCGCCCTCCGGGAGGTCGTCACCCCGCACACCTTCTTCGAGGCCCTGGGCATCCGCTACGCCGGGCCGATCGACGGGCACGACATCACCGAGGTCGAGCAGGCCCTGGCCAACGCCTCGGAGTGGGACGGCCCCATCGTGGTCCACGTCCTCACCCAGAAGGGGCGGGGCTACGCACCGGCCGAGGAGGACGACGTCCAGCGGTTGCACGACGTGAAGGTCCAGGCACGCCCGGTGGCACCGGCCGCCGTGACGCCGGCCGCCGGCGGGCGGGAGGCACCCGTCGTGACCGTCCCGGTGCCGGGCGGTCCCCCGGACGACGGGGCGGACGACCTGGCGGCCACCGTGCCCCCCATCACCTACACCGACGCCTTCACCCGGGCCCTGCTGGCCTCGGCCGAGGCCGATCCGCGGATCGTGGCCATCACCGCGGCCATGCCCGGCCCCACCGGGCTCCTGCCCTTCGAGGCCCGGTTCCCCGACCGCTTCGTCGACGTGGGGATCGCCGAACAGCACGCGGCCACGGCGGCGGCCGGCATGGCCATGGGCGGGCTCCGACCGGTCGTGGCCGTCTACTCCACGTTCTTCACCCGGGCCTTCGACCAGGCCAACCTGGACGTCGGCCTGCACCACCTCCCCGTGGTGTTCGTCCTCGACCGGGCCGGCATCACCGGCGACGACGGCCCGAGCCACCACGGCGTGCTGGACCTGGTGCTGGCCCTGTCCATCCCGGGCACCACGGTCTTCGCCCCGTCGTCGGCCCCCGAGGTCGGCGTCATGCTGACCGAGGCCCTCACGCTCGACGGGCCGTCGGTGATCCGTTTCCCCAAGACCCCTCCCCCCCCCCCCCCGCCCGACGAGGTGGGAGCGGGCCTCCACGGCCGCAAGGTCCGCCACGGCGACGGTTCGGTGTGCATCCTGGCCGTGGGGAAGCTCCTCGGGGCGGCCCTGGCCGCGGCCGGGGAACTGGCCGCCGAGGGCACCGACGTCACGGTGTGGGACGTCCGGGTGGTCTCGCCGCCCGATCCGGCCATGCTGGCCGACGCCGCCCGCCACCGGGTCGTGGTCACGGTGGAGGACGGCATGCGCCAGGGTGGGGCCGGGATGTTCCTCGCCGAGGCCCTGGCCGACTCCCTGCCCCTGGGCACCGCCCCGCACGTGACCGTGCTCGGCGTGCCCCGCACGTTCATCCCCCAGGACAAACCCGACCGGATCCTGGCGGGGTTCGGCCTCGACGGACCGGGCGTGGCCGCCACGGTCCGCACCCTGGTGGACGCCACCGCCGACCAGCCCACGGGCGAGGTCGGTCGTTGAACCCTCGTCGGTGACCGTCGCGGCCCCGGGGTCGGGGGGAGCCACGGCGATCAGGGGACCAGGCGATCAGGGGACCAGGTGATCAGCGGACCAGGTGATCAGCGGATCACGGGGCGTCACCGGGGCCCCGGGGCACCGGGGCCCGGGGGAACACCCGGACCCGGCGGGCCGCCGTGAGCACCGGGACCGAAACCTGTTCTACTCTTCGACCGATGACTTTCAACCTCGCTGACCTGTTCGAGGCCGCCGTCGACGCCTTCGGTGACCGTGAGTACCTCTCCGCCGACGGCACCCGCCGGACCTACGCCGAGATGGAGGCCCGGGCCAACCGACTGGCCCACCACCTGGCCTCGGTGGGGGTGGGCCCCGGCGACCACGTGGGCATCTACTCCCTCAACAGCGTGGAGTGGGTCGAGACGGCCTGGGCCGTCTTCAAGCTCCGGGCGGTGTGGATCAACATCAACTACCGCTACGTCGAGGACGAGCTCCGCTACCTCTTCACCAACGCCGACCTGGTGGCCCTGGTCCACCAGGCCGAGTTCAGCCCCCACGTCACGGCCCTCCTCCCCGACCTCCCGGACCTCCGCCACCTCATCACCATCGACGACGGCAGCGGTGTGGCCGCACCGGCCGGCGCCGTGCCCTACGAGGAGGCCATGGCCTCCGGACACCCCGAGCGGGACTTCGGGCCCCGGTCGGACGACGACCACTACGTGCTCTACACCGGCGGAACCACCGGCCTCCCCAAGGGCGTGGTGTGGACCCACAAGGACGTCTTCTACGCCCTCGGCGGCGGGGTCGACCCCATGACCAACGTCCGGGTCCAGTCCCCCGAGGAGATGGTCGAGAAGGGCCGGGGCGGCCAGATGGTCTTCCTCCCCATCGCCCCGCTCATGCACGGGGCCACCCAGTGGGCGGTGATGGGCCAGAGCTTCGTGGGCGCCCGCATCGTGCTCATGGCCAAGTTCGACCCCTGCGAGGTGTGGCGCCTGGTGGGTTCGGAGCAGGTCAACTCCCTGATGATCACCGGGGACGCCATGGGCAAGCCCCTGGTCGAGGCCCTCGACGACCTCGACGCCGACTACGACACCTCGTCCCTGCTGGCCGTGGTGTCCTCGGCCGCCC
>Ga0302283_1003996_pt1 | contig 11180 bp, 9 predicted proteins | sample III_Fen_E1_4_FD_198770 | JGI IMG/M metagenome (GOLD analysis project Ga0302283, IMG submission 198770) | Peat permafrost microbial communities from Stordalen Mire near Abisko, Sweden - III_Fen_E1_4 | ecosystem: Environmental > Terrestrial > Soil > Wetlands > Permafrost | place: Sweden: Abisko...
ATGATCCCGAACAGCATCATCGAGGCCAGCGCGACACCCAGCCAGACGTTGGCGACCTCCACGAAGGCGTTCCTGACCGCGAACTGCTCGATCCGGTGCCGTGCCAACGGGTTGCGTCCGGCCGCCGGGTACCGGCCGAGGAGCCGGGCCGACCAGTAGCCGTGCCGTCGGTCGGCGATCCTCCGCTCGAAAGTCCGGAGCCGGTCGTAGGCGGCCGGGCCGGCGGGCGTTGCGGGGGTGGGACGGTCCGCGCTGTCCCCGGTGCCGGTCGTCCGGGTCAGGGGATCCCGCCGTCGACCCGGAGCACGGCCCCGGTGGTGTAGCTCGACGCGTCCGAGGCGAAGTACAGGGCGGCGCCGACCACTTCGTCCGGCTCGCCGCCCCGCCCGAGGGCGTGACGGCGCTTCACCTCGGCGGCGAAGGCCTCGAGGTCCCACTCCCGCGTCACGTCGGTGAAGAACGGTCCGGCCATGATGCAGTTGACCCGGACCGTGGGCCCGTAGGCATGGGCGAAGCCGACGGTGAGGGCGTTGAGGCCGGCCTTGGCGGCGTCGTAGGGGAGCATGAAGGGTGCCGGCCGGATCGACCCGGTGCTCGACACGTTGATGACCGAACCGCCCCCGTCCGCCACCATGCGCGGCGCCACCAGTGCGGTCAGCCGGAAGGGCCCCTTCAGGTTGAGGCCGACCACCTTGTCCCACATGGCCTCGCCCACCTCGGCCAGGTCGCCGTAGAGGAGCGACATCCCGGCGTTGTTGACCAGCACGTCGACGCGCCCGAACCGGTCGTACGCCTGGTCCACGAGTCCGTCGAGCTCGTCCCAGTGGCTGACGTTGACGGCGACGGCCAGGGCGTCCCGCCCTCGGGACCGGACCTCGTCGGCCACGGCCCGGCAGGCGTCGAGCTTGCGGCTGGCCACGACGACGTGGGCGCCGGCGTCGGCGAATCCCAGCGCCATGGCCCGACCCAGGCCCCGGCTGCCGCCGGTGACCAGGACCACCCGGTCGGTGAGGTCGAACCGCTCGGCGGGGCCCGTCCCCGCCGGCCCGGTCATCGCAGCGGAGTGGTGGCGGCCAGCTCCGCGGCCCGGGCCGCCATGTCCAGCACCACGTCGCCGAACTTGGCCATCTTGGGGTTGTCGGCCTCGCCCGCCACCACCCGGGCGTAGCCGGCCTCGAGCACGATGGCCAGCTTGAACCGGGCCAGGATGACGTAGTAGTCGATCTCGTCCACGGGCCGGCCGCTGGCGGTGGCGTAGGCGTCGAGGAGCTCGTCCCGACTGGGCATGCCCGTGAAGTCCACGTAGCTGATCGTGCCCTGGGCACCCACCGAGGTGTCGTCCGGCCACCCGTTGATCACCCATCCGAGGTCGAGCAGCGGGTCGCCGACAGTGGCCATCTCCCAGTCGACGATGGCGGCCAGGCGCGCCGGCGCGCCGTGGTGGTACATGACGTTGGCGAACTGGTAGTCGCCGTGCATGATCCCGGGACGGTAGGAGCGCGGCCGGTGGGTGCGCAGCCACGCCGCCGCCTCGTCGATGCCGGGGAGCGGTCGGAACTGGACGGCCTCCAGGTGGTGGAGCCAGCGGTCGACCTGGCGCTCGTGGAAGCCGTCGGGCTTGCCGAATCCCTCGAGACCCCGGGCCTCCCAGTCCACCCGGGCGAGACGGGCGATCCCGTCGACGAGTTCGAAGGCCAGCCCCCGCCGGGCGTCGAGGTCGGAGCCGAAGGGCTCGGGCCAGGTGGTCCCCTCCTGGATCGGCGACCAGCCGTCGACGAAGTCCATCAGGTAGAAGCAGCCGCCGACGACGGTCGGGTCGTCGCATCCGGCGATGACCCGGGGATGGGGCACGTCGGTGTCGGCCAGCGCCACCAGCAGGCGGTGCTCACGCAGCATGGTGGCGTCCCGACCGGCCGGGACCGGGTCGGGCGGTCGTCGGAGGGCGCACCGGACGTCGCCCCGGGTGATCTCGAAGAGATCGTTCGAGGCCCCGCCGGTGATGAACCGTGCACCGACCGGCTCACCCGCCCCGGGGAGTCCCTGCTCGTCCATCCAGCGGCCGAGCCGCTCGGTGTCGAGCCGGGGCTCGTAGCCGTCCCCTCCGGCCCCACCGTCCTCCGTCACCGGACCGCTCACTGGTTCCCCACTTCGTGCTCGAGGTCGGCGGCCAGATCCTCCGCCGACCATCCGACCGCCGCCGACCCCAGCGCGTCGGGATGGGCGGCGTACTTGGCCCGGGCGGCCGCCACCCGGCCCGGCAGGTGCTGGGACGGCCACAGCCCCTCGACCGGCGTGTACCCCTTCAGCACCTGACGCGCCACGCTGGTCCGGTGCACCTCGGTCGGACCGTCGACCAGTCCCATGACCGGCGCCGTCATCCAGAGGCCGCCCAGCGGCATCTCGTCGGACACGCCCAGTGCCCCGTGGACCTGGATGGCCCGCTGGGTGATGTCGTGCAGGACCTGGGGCGTCAGGACCTTGATGGCGGCGATGTCCCGCCGCACCGCACGCGGGTCGTGACCCTGGTCGATGCACCAGGCGACGTAGAGCACGAACAGCCGGAACTGGGTCAGCTGGATGTAGGAGTCGGCGACGTAGTCCCGCACGCTCTGCTTGCCGGCCAGCAGTCCGTCACGGGTCCGGCGGCTCACCGCCCGCTCGCACAGCATGTCGAGCGACTTGGAGGCCATCCCGACGGTCCGCATGGCGTGGTGGACCCGCCCGCCGCCCAGGCGGGTCTGGGCGATGACGAAGGCCTGGCCCTCCCCCCCGAGCAGGCTCTCGGCGGGTACCCGCACCTGGTCGTAGTGGATGAGGGCGTGCGACCCGCTGCCGGGGACCCGCTCCCCCATCAGCCCGATGTTGCGCACGATCCGGACGCCGGGCGTGTCCGTCGGGACCAGGAACATCGACATGCCGCGGTAGACGTCGACCTCCGGGTTGGTGACGGCCATCACGATGAGGAAGGCGGCCGTGCGGGCGTTGGAGGTGAAGAACTTCCAGCCCTCGATGACCCATTCGTCGCCGTCCCGGGTGGCCCTGGTCTCGAACAGCGAGGGGTCGGACCCGCCCTGGGGCTCGGTCATCGAGTAGGCGGAGAACAGCTCTCCGGACAGGAGCGGCTCCAGCTAGTCCTTCTTCTGGGCGTCGGTGCCGTAGTGGGCGATGATCTCGGCGTTGCCCGTGTCGGGGGCCTGGGTGCCGAACACGACGGAGGCCCACAACGAGCGCCCCAGGATCTCGTTCATCAGGGCCAGCTTCACCTGCCCGTACCCCTGGCCCCCGAGATCGGGCCCGAGGTGGCAGGCCCACAATCCGCGCTCCCGCACCTGCTGCTTGAGCGGGTCCACGATGGCCCGCAGCGCGGGGTCGAGTGGATGGAAGGCCCGGTCGCCCCAGAGCAGGTCGAGCGGTTGCACCTCTTCCCGGACGAACGTGTCCATCCAGTCGAGCTGCTCCTGGAATTCCGGTTCGGTCGAGAAGTCCCATGCCATGTCGTCAGTCCTCCGGTTCGGGGTCGCGGGGAAGTCCGAGGATGCGCTCGCCGATGACGTTGCGCTGCACCTCACTGGTCCCCCCGGCGATGGTGAGGCACCGGGTGGCCAGCGCGCCCTGCGACCACCGTGCGGCGCGACCGTCAACGACGGCGCCGTCGGGTCCCATCATGGCCAGACCGAGCTCCTGGACCCGCTGCTCGTGCTCGGCGCCCAGCAGCTTGCGCAGACTCGACCCCGGACCGGGGTCGGATCCGGCCAGCGAGCGCAGCGCGGACCGGTGGGTCATGAGCGACAGCGACTGCGCCTCGGCCAGCAGGGCCCCCAGTCGCAGCGCGGTGGAGTCGGGCACCTCACCGCCCTGGCGCGCCGCCAGGCGCACCAGCGACTCGACCCCGATGCCGAAGGTGGCGCCCGACGAGATCGAGACGCGCTCGTTGGCCAGCGTCATCCGGGCGATGCCCCACCCGTGGTGCACCTCCCCGACCACGCAGTCGTCGGGCACGAACACGTCGTCGAAGAAGACCTCGTTGAACAGCGCCGCCCCGGTCAGCTCGCGCAGGGGTCGCACGTCGAGCCCGGCGGACGTCATGTCCACGACGAAGTAGGTGATGCCGGCGTGCTTGGGGGCGTCGGGGTCGGTGCGCGCCAGGCAGATCCCCCACTGGGACTGCCGGGCCATCGAGGTCCAGACCTTCTGGCCGGTCAACGACCAGCCACCGTCGGCCCGCTCGGCCCGCATCGACAGGGCGGCCAGGTCCGACCCGGCCCCCGGTTCGGAGAAGAGCTGGCACCACGAGAGCTCGCCCAGCAGCGTGGGACGGACCCAGCGCTCCTGCTGGTCCGGAGTGCCGCACGCCATCAGGACGGGCAGCACCCACGCCCCGATCCCCAGGTGCGGGCGCTGCACACCGGCGGCGGCCAGGACCTCGTCGACCACCACCTGCTCGACGGCCCCCGCGTCCCGGCCCCAGGGCGCCGGCCAGTGCGGCGCGACCAGTCCGCGGTCGACCAGGAGCCGCCGTCGGGCGTCCCCCTCGGCGGCGGCCAGTTCGGCGGCCACGGGGGCGTACTCGGCCCGCCACCGGTCGGCCTCCTCGGGCAGGTCGGCCGTCAGCGTGCGCCGGGCCCCGCCGACGGCGGCGGCGGCCAGCCGCAGACGGGGGGCGTCCCCGCCCCCGACCAGCTGGCGGTCGGCCAGGGCCCGCTTGAGGTGCAGGTGCAGGTCGTGCTCCCAGGTGAACCCGATCCCCCCGAGCAGCTGCAGGCAGTCCTGGGCACAGGTCACGTAGCCGTCGAGGGCGAGGGCCGCGGCGGCGGCCACCGCCAGTTCGAGGCCGTCGTCCGGCGCCCCGTCACCGGCACCCGGAGTGGGATCCTCCCCGAGGGCGGCGTCGACGGCCAGCACGGCGTCCCAGGCCACCGAGGCCAGCTGCTCCACCCGGACGGCCATGTCGGCGGCCCGGTGTTTGACCGCCTGGAACTGGCCGATGGGTCGCCCGAACTGCACCCGTGCCTTGGCGTACTCGGTGGCCGTCTCGAGGCACCACCGGGCACCCCCGGCGTGCTCGGCGGCCAGCAGCGCGAGGGCGACGTCCCCGACCCGGTGGGCCGGCACGTCGCGGAGCTGCCGGGCGCGCGGCACCTCGAGGTCGTCCACCTCGAGCAGGCCCACCCGTCGGGTGGCGTCCAGGCTGGGCAGCGCCGAGGCCCGGACCCGTCCGTCGTCCAGGTCGAGCAGGCACCAGGTGGCCGCCCCGTCCCCGGTGGTGGCGGGCACCAGGACGACCCGGGCCGTCCCCAGGCCCAGTACCGGGCGCAGCGCACCCGTCACCGTGAGCGGGTCGTCGACGCCACCGCGCACCGCGTCGAGCGCGCCCGGTCCCAGGTGCACCGCGGCGGGTACCGACCCGTCGGCGAGCCCTGGGAGCACCCGGTCGGCCTCGTCCACGGTCAGGTACCGGGAGCACAGCGCCGAGACGACCGCGGTGGGGAGCAGCGGCCCGGGGGTGACCGCCCAACCGGTCTCCTCGAGGAGCACCGCCAGCTCCAGCAGCCCGAACCCCTGGCCGCCCTGGGCTTCGGGCAGGTGGATGCCCGGCCAGCCCTCGCCGGCCATGGCCGCCCACACCGGGTGGAGCTCCTCGTGCTCGGCGTCGACCAGGGACCGGGCCGCACCCGGCCCGTCGAAGGTGGCGAGCAGCCGGGTCGCCGTGCGGCGCAGCTCCTCGTGCTCGTCGGTCAGCGGCAGGGGCACGGGTCCCTACCGACCGTCGTCGTCCGGGGTGGGTCCGGCGTCCGCCCCGGCGTCGACCACCTCGACGGTGATGGCCCGCGTCGGGCACCCGTCGGCGGCCACCCGGAGCTTCTCGAGGGTGTCGGCGGTCGGCTCGTTCGGCACCGACAGCCCCTCGTCGTCGAGCGCGAAGCTCGCGGGTGCCCAGTACACGCAATTGCCCGACCCGATGCAGCGGAACCGGTCGACGGTGACGCGGACGTGGACACCGGTCATGTGGGGCCGCCCCCGGTCGGGCCGCGGTGGCGGGTGGTCAGGGCGTCGGGCATCGACGGGCACACTACCGCCGCGGACGGGTCTCGGCTGGCCGTCGGGGTAGCCTGCCCCGGCGGCCCGGGGGGTGTCCGCCGAGGAGGTGCGCCATGACCGACACTGCGACACGGGGGGTCCATCCCCACGACCCGCTCACCGCCCACGAGATCCGTCGGGCGGTCACGGCGGTCGGGGCGAGCGGCCGGGTCCCCGACGGCACCCTGTTCGCCACCGTCGCCGTCGACGAGCCGGACCGGGCCGAGCTGGCCGCCATCGCCGCCGGCGCCCCGCTCGACCGTCGGATCCGGCTGGTGGTGCTCCCCGGTCCCGAGGCGGCGGTCGTGGAGGTGGTGGTCCGCATGGCCGACGCCTCCATCGTCGAGTGGACACCCCGCGACGACGTGCGCCCGGCCCTGCTGTACGACGACGCCTACCGGTCGATCCTCGCCCTGAAGGCCGACCCCGCGTGGCAGGCGGCCATGGGGCGACGCGGCATCACCGACTTCGACCGCGTCCAGATCGACCCCTGGCCGACCGGCAACTTCGGACGGGACATGGAGGACGGCCGGCGCATCACCCGGTGCCTCAGCTACTACCGGGAGGAGGAGTCCGACAACGGCTACGCCCGGCCCGTGGAGGGCGTGCTGGCCACCGTCGACGCGGCCCGGGGCGTCGTCCTCGAGGTGACCGACTACGGGGTGGTGCCCCTGGCCCCCGAACGGGGCAGCTACCTGCCCGAGGACAACGAGCCGTTCCGCGACGACCTGCGGACCCTCGAGATCACCCAGCCCGACGGGGTGAGCTTCACGGTGGACGGCAACCGGTTGACCTGGCAGCACTGGACGATGCGCGTGTCCATGACCCCGCTCGAGGGACTGGTGCTGCACGACGTCGGCTGGGAGGACCGCGGGACGGGCGCGACCCGGACCGTCCTGCACCGCGCCGCCGTCAGCGAGATGGTGGTGCCCTACGGCGACCCGGACCCCATGCACAGCTGGAAGAACGCCTTCGACGTCGGCGAGTGGGGACTCGGGCGCATGGCCAACTCGCTGAAGCTCGGCTGCGACTGCCTCGGCGAGATCACCTACCTCGACGCCGTGTTCGCCAGCGAGCACGGCACGCCCTACGTGCTGGAGCACGCCGTGTGCATCCACGAGGAGGACTACGGGATCCTCTGGAAGCACACCGACATGAACACCGGCCGGGCCGAGGTCCGCCGGTCCCGGCGCCTGGTGGTCTCCTCGATCGCCACCGTCGGCAACTACGAGTACGGCTTCTTCTGGTACTTCTACCTGGACGGGACCATCCAGCTCGAGGTGAAGCTCACCGGGATCATGTCGACGAAGGGGATCCCCGCCGACACGGCCCCCTCCCACGGGACGGTGATCGCGCCCGGCCTCTCCGCGCCCATCCACCAGCACCTGTTCTGCGCCCGACTCGACCCCGCCGTCGACGGGCCGGTGAACGAGGTCCACGAGGTCTCGTTCGCCGGCGAGCCCCCGGGCCCGGACAACCCGTTGGGCAACGCCATCGGGCGCCGGGTCGACCGCCTCGGGTCCGAGGCCGCCGCCCGACGCGACGTCGACGCCGCCTCGAGCCGTCACTGGCGACTGGTCAACCCCACGCGGACCAACGGACTGGGTCAGCCCGTGGCCTACAAGCTCGTGCCCGGCTCGACCCCCCGGCTGCTGGCCGACCCTGCATCGAGCATCGGACGCCGGGCCGGCTTCGCCCGACACAACCTCTGGGTCACGCCCTACCGCGCCGACGAGCGGCGCGCCGCCGGGGACTACCCCAACCAGCACGCGGGCGGCGGCGGGCTCCCGGAGTGGACGGCGGCCGACCGGTCGCTGGTGGGGACCGAGATCGTGGTGTGGCACACCTTCGGGGTGACGCACTCGCCCCGGCCCGAGGACTGGCCGGTCATGCCCGTGGAGTACTGCGGCTTCCACCTGGTGGCCGCCGGGTTCTTCGACCGGAACCCCGCCCTGGACCTGCCGCCTCCCGACCACTGCCACTGAGGCCGCCCCGGCGGCGGCCGGTACCATGACCGCCATGGCCGAACTCGAGACCCTGCTCTACGACGAATCCGATGGCGTGGCCTGGGTCACGCTGAACCGGCCCCAGGCCCTCAACGCCTTCGACCCGACCATGCAACGGGAGCTGCGCGAGCTGTGGCAGGGGCTCCGGACCAACGACGACGTCCGCTGCGTCGTCCTCACGGGTGCGGGCGACAAGGCGTTCTGCACGGGGCTCGACCGCGAGGGGATCGGGTCGATCGAGGACCAGCCGCCGGGCAAGCTCCCCGGGTACAACACACCGTGGGACTTCGACGATCCGGGCAAGAGCGTCTGCCCGAAGACGAACGACCTGTGGAAGCCGGTGATCGCCGCCGTCAACGGCATGGCCTGCGGTGGCGCCTTCTACATCCTGGGCGAGGTCGACTTCATCATCGCGTCGGACCGGGCCACGTTCTTCGATCCCCACGTCACCTATGGGATGCCCGCCGCCTTCGAGCCGATCTTCCTGCTCCACAAGATGCCCTTCCAGGAGGTCATGCGGCTGTCGCTGCTGGGGGCCCACGAGCGGATGTCGGCCGAGCGGGCCCGCGAGATCGGCTTCGTGTCCGAGGTGGTGCCGGCCGGGGAGCTCGAGGAGCACGCCCGGTGGGCCGCCCAGGCCATCGCCGACCAGCCCGAGCGGGCCGTCGGGGGCACCCTCCGCGCCCTGTGGATGGGCCTCGAGCTGTCGAGGCGCCAGGCCCTGGACCATGCCTTCCTGATCACGCACGTGGGCACCGACCCGGCCACGCTGGCCGAGGGCCAGGCCGTGTTCACCTCCGGCCAGCGGATCGACTGGCGCCTGCGCTGAGCGACGCCGCGGTGCCACGGCGCCGCGGCGCTCAGCCCGGTCGGTCGGCCAGGGCCGCGGCCCGGCGCCGCAGCTCGGGGCGGTCGGGCTTGCCCACCCCGAGCACCGGGACCTCGTCCACGTGGACCAGGTACTCCGGCGTCTTGAACCGGGCCACGCCCTGGGCGGCGAACCACTGGCGGCAGGTGTCGAGGTCCATCTCCCGGTCGGCGACCACGAAGGCCACCACCCGCTCGCCGAACCGGTCGTCGGGCCGACCGACGACCACCGCCTGGCGGACACCCGGGTGCTGCTCGAGCACCCGCTCGACCTCGGCCGCGGCGATGTTCTCCCCGCCCCGGATGATGAGCTCCTTGATCCGGCCACCGATGGTCAGCCACCCCTCCTCGTCGAGTACGCCGAGGTCGCCGGTGGAGAACCACCCCCGGCGGACGGCCTCGCGGGTCTGGGACCCGTCCCCGTAACCGACGAACAGCTCGGGGCCGCGCACCTGGACCTCGCCGCGGACCCCCGGGGCCAGCGGTCGGTCGGTGACCGGGTCGACGACCCGCAGCGTCGCCCCACCCACCGAGTGCCCGTCGGTGTCGCGGGCCTTGTCGGCCGGGTCCCACCAGCCGCTGGTGGTCACGGTCGGGGCCTCGGTCGACCCGTAGGTGCGCTTCACCGACGCGCCCAGCCCCTCGCGGGCGATGTCGATGAACTCGGGCGTCACCCCCATCGCCCCGCAGGACACGATCCGCAGGCGCTCGACCTGCCGGCGGTACCCCGGCACGTCCATGAGCGACAGGAAGACGGTCGGCGGCCCGATCATGAAACTGGCCCCGTGACGACCGGCGAGGTCGGCCGCCCGCCCGGGGTCCCACTTCTCCATCAGCACGACGGGCATGCCGGCAGCACCGGGGACGAGCACCGAGTTGAGCAGGCCGGAGATGTGGGCGAGCGGGGAGGGCATCAGGGCGACGTCGTCCGGCGTGAGCCCGTGGGCGGCCACCATGCTCCGTGCCTTGTAGGCCAGGCCACGATGGCTGTGCAGTACGGCCTTCGGGTTGCCCGTCGAGCCGGAGGTGAACAGGATCACCCCGATGTCGGCGCCCCGGGTCACACCCCCCGGCGACGGCCGGCCGGCCAGCAGCGCGTCGAAGCGGGGGTCGCCGGTGCGCACACCGACGACCGGCGGACGACCGACGTCGGCCAACGGCAGGCCGTCGGTGGACAGGAGGACCGCCGGGTCCAGCTCCCCCAGGATGCGCTCGACCTCGGCCGGGCCCACCTGGTGGTGGATGGGCGTGGCCACCGCCCCGCAGCGCCAGCAGGCGTGGAAGAGGACGACCGCCTCCCACCAGTTGGGGAGCTGCCAGGCCACCACGTCACGGTGCCGGACACCCAGGGCCCGCAGGCCGCCGGCCACGGACGAGGCCAGCGCGTCGAGGGTGGCCCGGTCGAGGGTCACGTCGCCGTCGATGACCGCCGGCGACGGGCCGGGGGGTGGCGACGCCAGCAGCCGGTCGAGCGTCGGCCCGTCCCAGGCCCCGCCCGGTGCGCGGTAGGCGGGGGCGTCGGCCTGGTGGAAGGTGGTGCGCAGCCTCATCGGACCACCGGGCGGCACCGCCGGTCCCCCCGCATCGTCGACCGGTCGCGCCGGCACCCTGCACACCCACCCACGGCACTCCCCCGTCGTTCCGTCGTCACGTCGCCCGGCTCCCCCGGGGACGACGGGGCACCACTCTAGGACCCGGCGGGCCCGGTGGGCCGGTTGGGTCCGGGACGACCGGTCGGCGGCGCGCACGCGTGGGGCCGGCGGCGGGGCCGGGGCCACGGTACATTCGCCCCGATGGGCACGGACCGGTGAGGGGGAACCGATGACGGACACGCCGTCGACCGGCGACCCCGGGGACGACGCACGGGTGCGGTCGGGGCTCGCCGCCTGGCTGGCCGAGCGCCGGGGGGCGGACGGGGTGGCCCTGTCCGGGTGGGAGCGCCCCAGCGGCGGGTTCTCGAGCGACACGGTCTTCGTCCGGGCGACCTGGACGGCGTCCGGCCGGCCGCTCGACCACGAGCTGGTCCTGCGGACGGCGCCCCGCGGCCCGGGGACCTTCGCCGACTACGACCTTGCCGCGCAGGCCGCGGCCCAGCGGGCCGCGTCCGATGCCGGGGTCCCGGTGGCCGACCCGGTGTTCGAGCCGGACCCCGTGTGGATCGGACGTCCCTTCGTGGTGATGCGTCGGATCGACGGCCACGTCGCCGGCGGCGTCACCCTGATCGACCCC
>Ga0302283_1004004_pt1 | contig 11165 bp, 10 predicted proteins | sample III_Fen_E1_4_FD_198770 | JGI IMG/M metagenome (GOLD analysis project Ga0302283, IMG submission 198770) | Peat permafrost microbial communities from Stordalen Mire near Abisko, Sweden - III_Fen_E1_4 | ecosystem: Environmental > Terrestrial > Soil > Wetlands > Permafrost | place: Sweden: Abisko...
AAAACTCAATCCGATGGTTCTTCATTTCCTCATTCAGGGCCGTGTGCAGGGCGTCGGCTTCCGCTGGTATGTGCAACGCGCGGCCGGCCTGCTCGATCTGCGCGGCTGGGTGCGCAACACCGAGGAGGGCGAGGTCGAGGTCGTGGCCTCCGGCGCGCCCGAGGAGTTGGCCGAATTACGCTCGAAGCTGCGCCAGGGTCCGCGCGGCTGCCGCGTCGACCGCCTCAACGAGCATCAGTTGGCCGACTCCGAGGCCGACGAACTCGACTCCTTCCGCATCGACGGAGCTTGGTAAAGGTTAGAGTGCTCTCCGCCGCAAATAAGATCGATTACCGATGCCCGCGCATGGGTGTTGGCGGATGCCGGGGATTATTGATCGAGCGTTTAACTAGCCCTGCAGCGTCCTTTGGCCCATTCGCGCAAATTCATGCTTTGCCCAGATGGCGACCATCACAAACGGTGTCATAAGGCCAAACACCAGCAGCCGCCCGATCCACGGAGTTCTGATGCACATGGTATGCGTGCAAAAGGATTGACGGGCATTCCACACCCAGGGCAGGACGTAGGCGAGAACTGCAATCCAGAACCAGCAATAAGCGCCCAGGACGATGGCGCCGGCACGCATGCGAAAGACAACAAGGAAGCACGCAAGGAGCCCAGCGATCGCAGGCGCCAGAGTCAACCACAGTCCTGCGCGGCCAGTCGTTTTGATTGCTCCGAGAGTCAGCGGGAATTGCGCATCGCCACAGATCAGGACCGACAGAACCAGCAGAAATATCGCCGAGATTGCAAGCCAAAGCAACGCGCTCCAGCGGGCAATCTTCGAGCGAACGGAATGAGCCATAAGCACCGCCCTTGAAAACGCACCCGATCTCCGATACGTTTCCCAGGGGAAAACGGTTCCCGCGTGCCCGGTGCGAGCGTGACGCCAAGCGCCTGGGAGACCACGTATCAAGATTTCTGCGCGATTTCTATGCGGTCGTGCCGCTAAGTGAGATAGAAGACGGCGGCGCAGGAGACCATCACTCCCGTGGCCTGCAAGGCCAGCAGGCGCAAGGTCCCTTGCGGGTTGCGCGGCAGCCACTTGATGACAAAGAACGCGACAATCGGCAACTGCCCGGCCATCAGCAACTGCCAGAGATGGGCTGCTGCGCCCTCATCGGCCTCATGGACAATGCCATAGATCGCCACGTGGCCAAGCACAATTCCCAGCGCGGTGAGCGACATTGCCAGGGGAAGAAATGCGCTCGGAAGTTTCATCGAAGGAAGATTCATGGTGTGACCTCCAGAACAGGTTCCAGGACGAACAGGCCCAGTTTAACCGATGCGGCGCTCCAATGGGATCGGCTGCCGTGGCCTGCCGCATTGCCGACTGGCCGACTCGTTATAATCAGAGGCGAAGCCCAACACTGATAAGGAGCCATTCACGCCATGCCCAAAGCCATCAAGCCCGTCGATGTCGAAGCCCTCAAGGCGCTGGTGCGCACCGTGCCCGATTTCCCCAAGCCCGGGATTCTCTTCTACGACATCACCACGCTGCTCAAGGACAAGACCGGCTTCGCCAAGATGATCGACGCCATGGCGGCGCACTATCTCGATCAGAAGATCGATCTGGTGCTGGGCATCGAGGCGCGCGGCTTCATCTTTGGCCCGGCGCTGGCCTATCGCCTCAACGCGGGCTTTGTGCCGGTGCGCAAGCCGCGCAAGCTGCCCGCTCCCGTCGCGCGCGTCACATACGATCTAGAGTACGGCTCCGACACGCTGGAGATTCATCTGGACGCCATCCAACCGGGCCAGCGCGTCGTGCTGGTCGACGATCTGCTGGCCACCGGCGGCACCATGGAGGCGACCGTCAAGCTGGTGCGTGAGCTGGGCGGTGAGATCGCCGGCCTCGCCTTCGCCGTCGAGCTCGACTTCCTCAAGGGACGCCAGCGCTTCCCCGGCTACGAGGTCTTCAGCCTGCTCCACTACGACGAATAGACGCTCTTCATGCATACTACAGAGAGAGACTGATGCATGAGCACAGACAGAAAAATCGCCTGGTTTGGCATCGGTCTACAGCATTTTCGATTCTGGTGTATACAGAATTCTTGCAGTAAAGTGGCTTTTTCCTCAAGAAAAAGCCACCTTCGATGCGCTCGTATTGTCAACAAGTGAAGCGAAAATGCTCTATCGTCCCGGTTTTTCCGGATTGGCTTCACGGATGGCTTCCACATCGGCCAGATCGCGCATTCTTCCCGACTGGAGTTTATTCTGGATCAGATCTTCAGCGGCGATGATATGTGTCGCCACGCCGTCAACTGTCGTTTCCGTTCGATGCTCCCACGCCTCGTCAAAGTTCACGCCAACAATATGCTGCAGGATGTCGACGCGGGTTGGAGGCAGCCCAATCTGAAAGATGGAGTTGGGATCGTCGCGGAAGTCGGCAGGTGTGAGTCCATCAATCGGCGCGCCAAAAGCGGCCAGAGCGCGATATACGGCTTCGCTGTTTCTGATATCGGCGCGGATAAAGAGATCAAGATCCTTCGTCGCTCGCGGTTCGGAGTAGACGCCAACCGCATATCCGCCGATAATCAGGTATTCAACTCCGTGGACGTTGAATGCGAGTAAGAGTTGCTTCAGATCTTCGGGTAGGATCATAGGTTATACCTTTGAATGCGTAGGCAGCGGCGGTCGCGTCCCATACAGCAGCCAACCTTTCGCCAACCGGACGGCTCAGCCAGTAGCGGTTGATCTCTGCCTTTTGTTCCTCATGGCTGGAAAATTTACGGATTGTCTTATCCGAATCCATGCGGCATACCCACACTCAAATTATATTCCTTTTCCCATACCGCAGTTCCCACCCTGGCTGGAAAAAGGCGAGGATGGTCACTCAATCAAAGGAGTGATCCGCAATATCAACTAGACGCCTCTTCCGGAGCACTCTCTTCCGCAGCGCTGTCCGCTTCGTCGCCGAGAAAGCTCTGCGCATCGGCGAAGCGGTAGCCCACATACACATCCGTCAGCAGATAGACCGGATTGGCCGGATCGTCCTCGATCTTTTTGCGCAACTGGCGGACGAAGGTGCGCAGGTACTCCACCTCCTCGCGCGCGTCCGCGCCCCAGACGGCGGTCAGCAGCCGGGCGTAGGTGATCACGCGCCCCGCGCGGCTCATCAGGCAGTGCAGAATGTCGAACTCCTTGCGCGTCAGATGCACCGGCTCGCCGCGCTTGGCCACCTTGCGCTTGACCGGATCCAGGCGCAGTTCGCCGATCTCGATCGGCGCATCCTCGGCTCGCGCAGGAGCGCGCACCCGCCGGACGGCCGAGCGGATGCGGGCAATCAGCTCGCGCGTACTGAAGGGCTTGGTCACGTAATCGTCCGCGCCCAGCTCCAGCGCCTCCACCTTGTCTTCCTCCTGGTCGCGAACGGTGAGGATCAGCACCGGCAGCCGGGGCGCGAAGGAGCGGATGCGGCGCAGCGTCTCGATGCCCCCGATTCCCGGCATATTCACATCCAGCAGCACCGCGTCGAAGATGCTGCCGCGCAGCGTCTGCAGCGCCTCCTCGCCGCGCGAGGCCTCCATCACCTGAAAGCCCAGCTCGACCAGCGGCGGGCGCAGCGCCCGGCGGATCGCCGATTCATCGTCCACCACAAGAATGCGAATGGGAGGCTGATTCATTTCGTTGACTCCTTTTGCGCCGCGGCCGGAATGGCCGCAAAAAATGTCGTTCCCTTGATCTCGTCGCTGGTCACCCAGACGTAGCCGCCGTGAATCTGCGCCACGCGCTTGGCCACCGAAAGCCCGATGCCCGTGCCGCTGGCCTTGTTGCTGTGCTTCGACGAGCGGTAATAGCGGTTGAAGATGCGCTCTCGGTCGTTGATCGGAATCACCGGGCCGTAGCTGTGTACGGAGAAGACCACCTCCGCCTTGGCCCGGGCCACGCGAATGGTGATCGTCGTGCCGTACAGCGAATACTTGCAGGCGTTGTCGATGTACTGCGTCAGCAGCATCACCATCAACTGCCGGTCGCAGGGCACCACCAGCTCGTCGTCCTCAATGTCGAGCTCCACCTTCATGCTCGCCAGCCGGTCTTTCAGGCCGGTCAGGATCTCCTCGATCATCGGCGCAACGGCCACCAGCGTCGCATGAATCTTCATCTCGCCGGCGTCCAGGCGAGCCGTCGTCAGCAGCCTTGTCGTCAGGTTGGCCAGCACGTTGGTCTCCTCGTCGATCAGCGCCACCAGCTCCGCCTGCCCGGCCGAGAGATGACCCATCTCGCCCAGCCCGGTCGAGGCCGCGCGGATCGCCGTCAGCGGAGTCTTGTAGGCGTGCGCCAAACTGTCCAGCACCGTCGCCCGCAATTGCTCCGTCCGCCGCTCGGTCTCGATGCGGCTCTCGTTGGCAAAGGCCCGATAGCGATCGAATGTGATAGCGATCAGCGAGGCGATGGCGTTGTTGGTCAGCGGGCCCGTCTCGCCGCGCACCACCAGAGAGCCCACCGGAACCGTTCCCAGCCGCACCACGCGCCGGCCCACGCCGGTCGCCGGGTCGTCGTCCGAGCTGCCGAAGTAGTAGACGTTCTGCGCCATCTCGCGCGGGTCCACGCTCCAGTTGCCGGCCTGGTAGACCTGGTGCAGATCGGCGTCGAAGACGGCCACGGCCTCCAGCGCAAAGATCTCATGCACCAGCTCGGCCAGTTGCGGTCCCGGCTCCGTATGCAGATTCATCTCCAGCGTGCGCCGCGTGAACTCATACAGGTCGCGCATCTGTTCGCCCCAGTTTTCGGCCGCGCGGGCGTGGTCGTTCACGCGCGCCGACAGGCGGCTGACCACCAGCGCCACCAGCACAAAGACCAGCAAGGTAATGGTGCTTGCCGGGTCGGCCGTCAGGCTCGCCTTCGGCTGATGCGTGCCCAAGAGACTCTGCAAGATGACTGCCGTGAGTGAGACCGTCACCGCCTGCCAAAAGCCGCACAGCAGCGCGATCGGCACCACGATCAGCAGGTAGAGCAGCGCCACGACCGGCAGCAGCCATCCGGCCCAATGCGCCAGCGTGGCCACCAGAACCACCGCCACCACCCCCAGCGCGGATTCCAGCACAAACAGCAGCAGCCGCGCGCCCGAGCCGCGCGTGCCGAGTGCGGTCGTCAGGGAAGGGAAGGAGATGGACTGCAATGCCAAAACCGGACTCCGTGTGCCTTGGGTGGTGTTGCGCCGTTCTTGCGTGATGCAAACAGGTACAAGCTGCCGAAGTGCCCTGTATGCAAGGAGCTTGAGTGGATTTTAGCAGGTCGTGCGCGCCTTCCCGCGGCGACATCGGCGATCCACCCAGGCGAATGCGGGTCCGCAAAGGCCGCGAACCGCCTGGCTCGTGGGAGCGGTCATTGACCCGGAATATCCTTCGTTTATACTGAGGCAGGTAAATTACCCGTTATCCACAGCTTCAGCAAAAAATCTTCACGGGTTCCTTACGCGTTCTCTAGAATAATTCAGGAGAATATTCGGCATTCTGTTCTAAGTTCATCCAAAATCAAAGGAGAATCATGGCTACCAAGTACAAACTGGAATACATCTGGCTTGACGGCAAACAGCCCATACCTGAACTGCGCGGCAAGACCCAGCTCAAGACCTTCGAGAAGGCTCCCTCGCTCGCCGACATCCCGCTGTGGGGCTTTGACGGCAGCTCGACCATGCAGGCCGAGGGCAAGAAGTCCGACTGCGTGCTCAAGCCGGTCGCCCTCTATCCCGATGGCGCCCGCAAGGACGCTTATCTGGTTCTCTGCGAAGTCATGCATCCGGATGGCACACCGAACTCGACCAATATGCGCGCCACCATCGAAAACGACCCCGATCTCTGGGTCGGCTTCGAGCAGGAGTACTTCCTTTACAAGGACGGCCGTCCGCTCGGCTTCCCGAAGGACGGTTTTCCGCCTCCGCAGGGTCCGTTCTATTGCGGCGTCGGCTACAAGTACGTCGGCAACATCGCCCGCCAGATCGTCGAAGAGCACCTCGAGCTCTGCCTCACCGCCGGCATCAACCACGAAGGCATCAACGCCGAAGTGGCCAAGGGCCAGTGGGAGTTCCAGATCTTCGGCAAGGGCTCGGCCAAGGCTGCCGACGATCTCTGGGTCGCCCGTTATCTGATGTATCGCCTCTGCGAGAAGTACGAAGTGGATTTCGAGCTGCACTGCAAGCCCATCAAGGGCGACTGGAACGGCTCCGGCATGCACACCAACTTCTCCACCAAGCACATCCGCGAAGTGGGCGGCAAGGCCTACACCGAAGCGCTGATGGCGGCCTTCGAGAAGTACATTCCCGAGCACATCGCCGTCTACGGCCCCGACAACCACCTGCGCCTGACAGGCCTGCATGAGACCCAGGCAATCGACAAGTTCAGCTACGGCCTCTCCGACCGCGGCGCCTCCGTCCGCCTGCCCGTGAACTTTGTCCGCGACGGCTACAAGGGCTACTTCGAAGATCGCCGTCCCAACTCCGAGGCCGATCCCTACCAGATCGTCTCCCGCATCCTGAAGACGATCAAAACCGTTCCGGTGAAGTAATCCAAGCACCGGCAAGACAACAAGGGCGGCAAACCGGTTCCGGTTTGCCGCCCTTGTTTTGTTACCGATCCGGCCCAATCATGTGAAACTCCTTGCCCCGTCCATTCCCGCGTTTTTTGCGGAAATGGACGGGAAAGATTGTCACTGTTTTCTTGCCGGATCAATAGGCGATGCCGTCGCGGCTGGAGATTTTATTCGCTCACCGCCGGCTTCCACAGTTTCTCCATCTGTTCAAGCGTGCGCCCCTTGGTCTCCGGCACAAATCGAATCATGAACAAGACAGCCAGCAGGCTCATCCCGCCATAGATCCAATAGGCGAAGCCGTGCTTGAAGTGCTCCACCAGATAAGGATTCTTGTCCAGCATCGGGAAGGTCTGGCTGACAATGAAATTGGCGACCCACTGCGCCGCCACGGCCACGGCCATCGCCTTGCCGCGAATCTGGTTGGGGAAGATCTCACTCAGCAGCACCCAGGTCACCGGGCCCCAGGAGACGGCGAATCCGGCGGTGTAGACCAGCATCGCCGTCAGCGCAACAATGCCCTTGCCGCCCATCCACAAGCTCGACCCCAGGGCAATCATGCTGCCTGCCATCACCAGCGCTCCGATGATCTGCAGTGGCTTGCGCCCGAAGTGATCCACGGTAAAGATCGCCACAGTCGTAAAGGTCAGGTTCACCGCGCCCACAATGATCGTCTGCATCAGCGAGGCGTTGGTACTCATGCCCATGCCCTTGAAAATATCCGTCGCGTAATAGAGCACGACGTTGATGCCCACAAATTGCTGGAAGACCGACAAGGTGATGCCGATGAAGATCAGCATCCCGCCAAAGGACAACATCTTGCCGGAGTGATGTTCGCTGAGCGAGGCGCGGATCTCGGATAGCTCCCGTTCGCCTTCTTCTTTCGTCACCAGTTTGGCCAGCACCTGACGCGCGCCGGCCTCATTGCCCTTCAACATCAGGAAGCGCGGCGTCTCCGGCACCAGGAAGAGCAGCAGCAGAAAGAGGCCCGCCGGGATCACGCCGGAGAGGAACATATAGCGCCACCCGATCGTGTTCAGCCATGCATCGCCCGAGCCCGTCTTCGAGATTCCGAAGTTGACAAAGTAAATCACCAGCATTCCGAAGATGATGGCGAACTGATTCCACGCCACCAGATTGCCCCGCACCTTGGGCGGCGCAATCTCGGCGATATACATCGGCGAGAGCATCGAGGCCAGCCCCACGCCAATGCCGCCCAGAATGCGATAGAAGACGAACATACCGACATATCCCGGCCCGCCGTGGCCGATCGGAGCAAAGGGAAACTCCGGCGCAGCGGCGCCCAGGGCGGAGAGCAGGAAGAGCACGGCCGCGATGACCAATCCGCGCTTGCGGCCAATGTGAGTGCTCACCCAGCCGCCCGCCAGGCCGCCGATGATGCAGCCGATCAGCGCGCTCGAAACCACAAAGCCCAGCAGCGAGTTGGCGGCGTTGGCCTGCGCCAGGTTGTTCAAATCACTGAAGCGCGGATCGATGAAGTAGGCCTTCAGGCTGTCCACCGCTCCATTGATTACGGCCGTGTCATAGCCGAAAAGCAATCCGCCCAAGGTGGCGATCAGGGTAAGCAAAATCACGTAGGGATTCAAGCGCGACATAGGGTTCCTTGGCTTTCCATAGAACAAATTAAAACCATAGAAATAATAGACTATTCAATCGGCATCTGGACAATCCACGCCGCGGAGAGCGTTTTCCCGCGCGCTGCGGGGATTCATCTTCGAGAATTGATGAGAATGGATTGCCAGTTCGCTCGTCTTCCGCGACCGGCTTGACCGCGCGCTGTGGCAGTCAAGCCAGTCGAGGCCGTGGGGGGAAGCCACAGCGTTCGCTGCCGCGCTCACAATGCTTCCCGGCGCGGCAACGGATCTCTATTTGTGTTGCGTAGGTTCCTCCGGCAATGCCTCACTCGTTGCCCGATTCTCCGCATCCTTTGCCGGATGGCTGCGCACCAGCATGGTGACAATCTCCCGCTCCACCGTGATCTCGACGCGTTGCCCCGAGGCCGGCGAGGCAATCTCCTTGGCGGATTCTTTTTTTGTCTCGGCAGCGTCGCGTCGTAGAATGGTCATACCGTCATCCCCATGAGCCGGCGACAATCAACCCGCTACGGTTCCCACTACAACGTAAGCAGTACTCCGATGTCTTGAAATCGAGCATGAATTCTTCTCAATTGTTTTGAAGGCCATTATGTCGTTGAGCACGAATGGTATATACGAATTCGACGATTTTTCCCTGAACGCGGCGCGGCGACGGCTTGCGCGCGCGAATGAGCCCGTTCCGCTCACCCCCAAGGCCTTCGACGTCCTCGCTTACCTGGTTGCCAATCCCGGACGAGTGGTCGCCAAGGAAGAGCTGCTCAAGGCCATCTGGCCGGATTCCTTCGTCGAAGAGGGCAATCTGGCGCAATATGTCTCCACGCTGCGCCGTGCCTTGGCAGACAAATCCAGCCTGATCGTCACCGTTCCCGGCCGCGGCTATCAATTCGCCGCGCAGGTGCAGGTGATCCACCACGATACCGCGCTGACGCCTCCCGGACGCTCCGTCATTGAAGTCGAGCATCTTCCCCAGGCGCAGCCGGGCGATGTCTTTGTGCAGCGCGTGCGCGAGCGCACCAGCATCATTTATGAAGAAGCGCCGCCTGCCCGGCTTGCGCAGCCAGCGCCCGTCTTGCTGCTCGCCGCGCCTGCCGCGCCCAGGGTGAGAGTCTGGCGGTGGTTTGCCGCCGCATCGCTGACCGGTGCGCTGCTTGCCCTGGCCGCGATTGTTCTGGCCCACCACTTTGGAATGCCGCTCTTTGCTCAAACCCCGTTGAGCATCTCCACATTCACGCAGATCACCCAGGACGGACAATCCAAGTTCATCGGCGGGACCGATGGCAGCAGAATCTACTACACGCTCGAGCAACAGCAAGGCATGGAAGTGGTCTCCGTCTCCGGTGGTGCGGCTGTACCGATCCTCACGGCGCTTCCCAATCCCTGGGCCGGAAACGTCAGTCCGGATGGATCGACCCTGCTGCTCATCTCCCAGGCCGGCGGCATGGGCCCCGCCGATTCCCTCTGGAGCCTTCGCCTGCTCGGTGGATCGCCGCCCCGCCAGCTTGCCGATGCCATCACCGCAAACTGGTCGCCCGACGGCGAGAGGATCGCCTGCGCCACTGCCGCCGGAGAGATCTGGATCATGCGCAGCGATGGAAGCGAAGCGCATCCGATCGCATCGCCCGGAGTCTACATCAACTCCCTGGCCTGGTCGCCCGACGGCAACGCCATCCGCTTCTCCAAAGACGGCCTTCTATGGCAGATCTCCGTGAATGGATCCAATCTTCACCAGCTCCTGCCCGGATGGGGCAAGACGCCCTCGCAGTGGAACGGCGAGTGGGCGCAGGATGGCAGATACTACTTCGTCGCCGAAGGCCAGATCTGGTCTCTCGACGAGCGTCACGGCATCGACAGCGGCCAACCCGCCTCCCCCGTTCAACTCACCTTTGGACCCACCGTCTGGGATCGTCCAATTCCCAGTCCGGACGGCAGGAAGATCTACGCATCGGGCCGCACCAAGCGCGGTGAACTGGTTCGCTACGATGCCAAATCCGGTCACTTTCTCTCCTTCCTCGCCGGCATCTCGGCCGAGTTTGTCTCCTTCGCCCCGGATGGCAAATCCCTGGCCTATGTCACTTACCCTGAGGGCGTACTCTGGCGCGCCAGCGCGGATGGCAGCAACCCCACTCAACTCACCGATCCGCCCGTCTATCCCAAATCCCTGCAATGGTCGCCGGACGGCAACTCCATCCTCTTCGTCGATCAAACTCCGCAAGGGCTTGAGGCTATCTACGCCCTCCCCGCCGATGGCAGCCGCAAGCCCCGCCGCCTCCTGCCGCTGGATGGCAATGCGGAGACGGATCCCAGTTGGTCGCCCGACGGGCAGAAGATCGCCTTTGCCACCTCGCCCAATGTGGGCGCCAGCTCCAGCTCCGACCTGCGCATCCTCGACCTCGCCAGCGGCAAGGTCAGACTGATTCCCTCGTCCGAGGGGCTGCTCGTGCCCCACTGGTCGCCCGACGGCCGCTCGATCGCCGCCATGACTCTGGACACGATGGCCATGAAGCTCTTCGATATCGCCAGCGGACGATGGTCGAAGCTCGACACAGGCTCGGTCGCCTTTCCGGCGTGGTCGCATGACAGCCGCTTCCTCTACTACGTCAAGTGGGCCGGCGATCCCGCCGTCCTGCGCATTCGCATCGCCGACGGCAAGCGCGAGACCGTCGCCAATATGAAGGGCGCGCGCTATACCGGTGTTTACACGCTCTGGATGGGACTCGATCCAAACGAGGCGCCCATGCTGCTGCGCGACATCGGCACCGACGACATCTATGCCCTCACGCTCGAAGGAAGATAACTGATTTTGCCGATCATTTCCCCGCTACGGCGCACAATCAATCCATGAACACCATCTCCAACCGACAGCAGTCCTTAGTCCCTCAGTCCCTTAGTCCCTCAGTCCCTCAGTCCCTTAGTCCCTCAGTCCCTCAGTCCCTCAGTCCCTCAGTCCCTTAGTCCCTCAGTCCCTCAGTCCCTTAGTCCCTCAGT
>Ga0302283_1004016_pt1 | contig 11150 bp, 13 predicted proteins | sample III_Fen_E1_4_FD_198770 | JGI IMG/M metagenome (GOLD analysis project Ga0302283, IMG submission 198770) | Peat permafrost microbial communities from Stordalen Mire near Abisko, Sweden - III_Fen_E1_4 | ecosystem: Environmental > Terrestrial > Soil > Wetlands > Permafrost | place: Sweden: Abisko...
AGTCGTGCAAGACAAAAGCAGTTGTGGGTTGGACTGTGGGTTGGAATAATGCATACCCACTCCCACTGCTTTATATGCAGCGGCTCCTTAGAGAGTGACGCCCTTCTTGCTCACGGCAAGAAGCAACTCCTCGGCCCACTGATAACGGGATTGCGCCTTGAGCCATAGAGCGGCGTCTTCGGAAACCCACTCCACGCATTCCAGAATGCTCGAAAGAGCGATATACGGTTGATCTTTGAACCCTGTATATACCTCATTGTGCGAGGTTAAGATCGGCTCGTGATGCGCGATTCGATTCCGCAAACGGCGGATCACTTCCAGCCGCAAGTGAATAATGCTGCGGGGCGCGGTCGCGTGTGGGAAAGCCTTGTGTAGGCTGGGCAGCCAAAGTGTCGAGTGAAACCTTTTGGTAAGAGTGTTGGGCCAGAATCCAAAAGTCAACTCGGCAATCACCTTTCCGGGCAACGCCGTAGGCGGGAGTTTCGCTTTTGCCTCCGTAACCATGTCGGCCATTACAGCGGTCAACGAAAGCGCCTCCCCGGTAGTGGACCAGGGAAGCGCGACACCGCCGTCATACCAGGTCGGCGTCCCAAGATCGCGGCGAAGCGTGTAGTGGATGCTGTTCCTTACGGCCACTTCAAGCCCATGAAGAAAGCCGAAAAGTGCTTCTGAAATGGCTATATTGTGCTCGTACAGTTCCAATGCTTCGCCAATATCGCCTTTGGTTGCCGCAAGATAGCGAGAGAGCCTCTCTTGCGAGATAACCCGGTCGATGCTGGCAACGAACTCGGCGGTGTATGTGAACTTTGTGGTTGACATGAAATTGATCTGCGCTATCATTGTAATGAACGCTGCTGGAGCCATCCCTGCCGAATGGCACATGACCAGGGCTAAGGACGATGGACAGGGGGAAGGGCAACCTTCCCCCTATCCTTTTGGGATGAGATTTTCACCCGCTCAGTCGGGATCGTATAACGTCAGCCCCGCCGCAAGGCGGGGCTATTGCTTTATCTGCTCGGCGCTGCGCCGGTTGTAGAGGCCGGTATCTCACGCCGCAAGCGCCCGGCATAAGGTCTTCCGTCCGACTTTGAAAAGGGCGGCAACCTTCTGCCGGTCCTTGCCCTGGCCGATCAGCCTCCGGGCGTGGGCGATCTGTTGCGGGGTCAATTTCGGCTTACGGCCGAATTTCACACCCCGGCGCTGCGCGTCCTGCACCCCGGCGCGAGACCGTTCACTGATGAGGCTGCGCTCCAGCTCGGGGTTCTAAACCCAAAGTAGTACAGTGTTGAGCATGATATACGATCCTGTTTTGTCTCCTCCCGAACCTGACGGTTGGCTTCAGTTGATTCAAGATGCCAAGAGCGACAACACCCTCCAAACATTGAGGGAAGGCGCACTTTCCGCATATAAGCACTTTCAACTCACAGATGAGGCTAAAGATGCTGACCATCCACTTCATGCACTTTGGAACAATTACCTGAACGCAATTGATGCGGCCTCAACGAATAATCGGGGCAATTAAGGTGACTTCGCCCCGTCCGTGTTTCGGGTCACGGGCAAAGAGGAAAGCAGGAAGGGAACCAAACACCTGGCGTCATGCCACAAGCCGGTATTTAACACTGGTTCCGTACATTCTCGGCCTCGTCCTGGCCGAATGTTGAGCCGGTTGGCCTTGGGCATATCGTAAGCTATGAAGTCTGCCCCGCTCTCCATCGGATTTGCGTTAAAAGCAACGTTGTGGGCCAGCCGATCAAGGCGGCCAATGAAGAGCACGGCGCGGCGCTTCCGGCACTCGGCAAGGGTGGCGAGTAGTTGGGGGCGGTTGGTGTGGCGCTTGCAGCTCTCCGTCTCGGTGAACTCGGCTACAAGCTGGCCGGTGCCGACGTGACGGGATACGGCCTCGCGCTGAGCCTCAAGCCCTAAACCGCTGACCCGCTGGCGCTCGGTTGAAACGCGGTAGTATGCAACAAATTTCCCCATGCAGGGAATCTAAACGGTGATTTGTGCAAGGGGTGCCGTCGTGGGTCAACTCTGACCCTTTGTGGGACACAGCTAACCCGTGAAACGCGAGTAGCATACTTGATGAGAAGCAAGAATGGAGATTGTCCGTGAAAGTTAAGAGACTCCGTCTGTTATTGCGCGTTTCTGCGGTTTTGGTGATGGCCCTCTGCGGCGGGTCACTGGGTGCCTGGGGCGGCACACCTGTGAACTTTGGCTCCGTCAATGTTGGCAGCAGCACGACGGCGACGGTAACGGTGACCTTCCAAAGTGCGGGCACACTGGGTAGTATTTCGGTGCTTACGCAAGGAGCTACTGCCCAGGATTTCACAAATGCCGGAGGGGGAACCTGCGCAACGGGGAATGCATACGCAGGCGGTGCCGCCTGCACGGTTACCGTATCATTTGCGCCAAAGTTTGCCGGAACCCGGTATGGTGCGGTGTTGCTCGAAGACGGATCGGGCAACGCACTGGCAACCGGCTATTTGTACGGCACTGGCACTGGCCCGCAGTTGATCTTTGCAGACACCACACAAGGGAATTATGCCCCCAGCACTCAGGCCAATTTGGGCAGCGGCTTCAACAAGCCTCGTGACGTGGCGGTAGACGGGGGTGGGAATGTCTTCGTTGCGAACTATCAAGGTGTGATGGAGATTCTCGCTGTTGGCGGTTATAAGACTGTTAACTGCCTAAGGGATAGCAATTGCCCCGGAGGGGGCGGCTATCTCTTTTCCGAACCGTATGGCATAGCGGTGGATGGTAGCGGGAACGTCTTCGTGGCTGACTACGCCAATAGCGCGGTGTACGAGATTGCGGAGGCGGGCGGCTATACAACCATCACACCGCTGGGGGTCGGAGTCTTCAGTTCCCCGACTGGCGTGGCGGTTGACAGAAGCGGGAACGTCTTCGTCGCTAACTTTGGAGTGAACGCTGTGGTGGAGATTGTGGGAGGGGCCGGTGGTGCAACTCTTACGCTGGGCAGCGGCTTCAAAACTCCCGAAGGCGTGGCGGTGGACGGGAGCGGGAACGTCTTCGTCGCCGATACCGGCAATCATGTGGTGAAGGAGGTTTTGGCGGTCAACGGCAGTATCCCATCCAACCCCACCATCAACATATTGGGCAGTGGATTCAGTGCACCCATACAGGTGGCGGTGGACGGGAATGGGAATGTGTTCGTTGTAGATACCTTCAACAGTGGCGCGGCCGGATCTGGAGCGGTAAAGGAGATTGTGGCTGCCGGTGGTTACACAACCGTCCATACGCTATACACCGGGTTTCCCAGTGGCGCCTCTGTTGACGGGGCTGGTAACGTCTTCGTCAGCGATGCCAGCGCGAATGGGGTGTACGAGTTGAACTTCGCTAGTCCGCCGTCCCTGACTTTCGCCTCGACCCAGGTAGGCAACATCAGCAGCGACAGCCCGCAAACTATAACGGTCTCGAACTTAGGCAATACGACGCTGAATTTTCCTTCTCTTTCGACAGAAAACAATCCGAGCATCGCCGCGAACTTCACCCTTGACAGCAGCGGGGGTACGGCCTGCCCGCTTGTTAGCACAAACTCATCAACAGCCGGAACATTAGCAGCGGGCGCTTCTTGCCAATTGCCTATCAGTTTTGAGCCGACAACAGCGGGAACTCTCACCGGCTCGCTTGTTCTGGCTGATAACAATCTAAACGCAACAGCGCCAGGTTACTCCACACAGAGCATCACGCTGGGCGGCACTGGTATTGGTAAAACCACGCCGACGGTTTCAGTGACGCCATCCCTATCGAGCATCACGACGGCACAACCGTTGACGGTGACGGTTGCAGTTAGCGGTGGAAACGGCAATCCGACACCTACCGGCTCGGTGACGTTAACTAGCGGCACCTACACCTCTGCTACCACGGGACTCAGCGGTGGCGGCGCGAATATCAGCATTCCCGCCGGATCGCTGGCCGCTGGCACCGACACGATCACGGTGAGTTATGCAGGTGACTCGAATTACAACGCCACCAGTGGCACCGCCTCAGTTACTGTAACGATCCCACCATCGCCTGGGTTGACGGTAAGCGGCACGGCGGTCACTGTCTCACCTGGAGCAACCACGGGGAACACCTCCACTATCACAGTGACGCCCAGCGGAGGCTTCACCGGCAGCGTAGCGCTGACCGCTGCCATCACTTCCAACCCGGCAGGTGCCCAATACCCGCCCACCTTTAGCTTTGGTCCGACTAGCCCGGTGAGCATTACCGGCACCTCTGCGGGGACGGCCACGCTCACTATCACAACCACAGCGGCAACAAGCGCAGCTCTAGTCCTTCCCAAACGCAACGGAGTTCCCTGGTACGCGGCGGGTAGTGCGGCTTTGGCCGGTATCCTTCTTTTTGGCATACCGGCACGGCGGCGTAGCTGGCGAACAATGCTCGGAATGCTAGTGTTCTTCGTGGCTCTCTCTGGCGGTGTGCTCGCCTGTGGCGGCGGGGGTAGTGGTAGCGGAGGAGGAGGAGGCACCGGCAATCCAGGCACTACAGCGGGAACCTACACCGTGACCGTAACAGGCACTTCAGGCACCACCACGGCTACGGGAACGGTCGCCCTCACCGTGCAATAGTCAACTGCTCGTCTTGCCGAAGCTGATTAGTGAACCAAAAGGGGAGCCATGGCGAAGAGGGAAGAAAAGGACGACCAGCGGAAGCCGCTCAACCGAGAGACTGCGATGTTCTTCGCGAAAGACCTCCGTACCGCGCGTCTTGCCGCGTTAGCCGACGCACAGGCGTTCGATAAGATTGTCCACGCGGTAGAAAGGCTCGGAAGCTACATTGAAGGAAAGCAAGGAACACTCAACAAATACCGCGAGGCGCTCGTGTGCCTTTCAGAAAAGTCGTCGCTGGCTGAGGACATTCCGAAAGAGTTTAGGGGCCTCATGGCGCCATTTGGTGAACTGTACGAGCATGTGAGGATAGCTCGGAACGACGCATTGCATCAAGGCGCCTTTGCCCGGCACCTGACATCGCATGCGATCAATCTGGCGATCGTCTTGGAGGACGCTTTGAGTCATTGCTTGGAGTCAAAAGTTTCGGATTTCATGGTTCGAAGCCCAGTCTGCGCCGAACTCTGGCAACCGGTGGCATTCATTCGTCAACAGATGCTCGCGAATTCCTTCTCTTACCTGCCGGTGCTTGAGGAGGATGAAAAGCTGACCGATGGAGAGGAGTGGTGCGTCGTCTCGGACAATGCAATTGCCATCTACTTGGGACCAGAGAGGGACGGGTCAACCCGCAAAGAACGCCTTGGGACGACCCTTAAGAATGCCCGCGAAGAAGGTCTAACCGTCTTAAAGCCCGTCAAGACGTTCGAAGAGAAGGCGACAGTCAAGGACGCATTGGATCACTTCAAAGCCGAACATGTGCTTTTGGTGAGGGGGCCAACCCGTGGAAGCCTTCTTGGCATCCTCACGGCCTTCGACCTCCTGTAACGGTTAAACTCCAACAAAGGGGTCCAAGCTCTAATTTTTTGACTAGAGGCCCAAACCAAAATCTTCTCCTAGCTCCTGCTTCTGCGCAATCTCCCGCTGCGGCGTGACGGCCAGCTCCTGCTTCTGTTCCAGCTTCATCTCCGGCACATGGGCGCTGCTGTGCGAGACATCGTGCCACAGCGCCGCGCCTAATTCCTCGCGGTCGTTGGTGAAGATTTGCGCGTCATATGCGCCGCGCGAGACGGCGAAGTAGGCCATGCGGCTATTGAGCAGGTCTTTGGCACCCAGCTCTGTATCGACTTGGATCAGCACCCGGTCGGCGGTCTGTCCCTGGCTGGAATGACTCGTGACCGCATATCGTCAGACCGCGGCCTCGCCGGCCTTTCCGTCTGCCTTCCCGAGTTCTTCGGTTTTAGTGTGCGCCTGGTCAACCAGCTTTAGACAACAAAAGCAAGTCTGACGCGCTGAAACTGTCGGCCTCCTGCCGTCTGGTTCTTCCAGATTGCGGCGGCAACCTTACTCTTCCTCAAGTCCCAGTTCTGCGGCGGAATAGGCGTCCGAGTCCCTCCGGCGCTGGAACTCGCGGGCGGCGGTGATGTTCACCTGCTCATAGATCTTGGTTGCCCGCGCCCTGGCTCCCACCATGAGCGACTGGGGAACTTCGGGAAGAGCCGTGAGCGCGTACTTGATGTAAGAGTCCGTCAAGGCGAGATGAAGCTGGCTGACCGTCTCTAGGCTCCGAAACCTGTGGGCAAGGCTGTCCGCAAGATTCCCAAACAGCGAGTAGACGAGTTGCTCAAGGTCGTCGCGCTGGTTGGTGCCCACCGTGACAAGGTAGTCGAAAACCTCGTTGTCGCTCCTGGCGTGGAGTTGAGCCTTTAAGGCGGCAACGCGCTCTCCCTGAGCGCGATTGAGGCGAACCGTGTAGCGAACGGTATGGGGTGGTTTCGGTCTCGACATGGCAACACTATAACGCACTGTACATTGCAGTAGCAAGATGACGCACATGGCCAATCTAAAGTACATCGGTGCGTCATACAATTCGATTGAAAGCAAATGAGATGTCTGGAGAAAATCTTCAAAGTGCGTCTGCGCTTTATGTTCCACTATTGCAGTACCACTATTGCAGTACCCAATGAAGACCGCTGCAAAACAGCCAACCTCCCGGCGATCTTCGACCGTCGGAAAGCGCAGCCTGCGGCTGCAATAAATGGCTCATAAAGCCAGATTAAGACTCATTTACCCGTATCGTCTTGACCGGAATACAAGAATGAGGCTTGTTGAGTGTTTATGAGTCTTTCTGAGCATAAATGAGTAAAAATCTGTCACGTGAGGCTTGCTAGATCGGTCCATAGTTGCCATACTCTAGTGCAATGCGCATTGCTTTAGAAAACGGGATTCCTGAGCTTGATACGTTGCTGGACAGGTTCCGAGAGCGGCGGGGACTGATATCCCTAAAGGCTCGGGCCTTGAAGGGACTGGAGGCTGAGTTGGGGACGGCCCATGGAATTGGACTGCCATGGGTTGAAATTTGGCGTGCGCTGGCGGAATGTGGATATGAGGGAAGCTATAGACAGTTCTGGCGGATGGCCGTGCGATTGACAGGGACATTAGCTTACAAACCTCAAAAGGCCAAGAACCTCCCGCCCCCTGTGGCGGGGAAAGAGATTCAGCATCCGACGGTCCAAGCGAGTGGCGTGAGCACAGAGAACCAGGGAAAACCGGAATGGCAAATACGGAGAGAAGAGCAAATGGCGCGGCTGGATCGGGAGGCGGAACTGAATCGCCAGCGTGAGGCGCGGTTGCATGTGAAGAAGGTATTCACTCCGAGCGTGTTTGTGGGGCGGAGCGAGGACTGAGCCCGGCCTACTTCGCCGCCCTTACTGATCTGCTAACGCGGACCCCGCTAATGGAAGCGGAAGGGCTTGGTTTTGGCTTTTGCTTTTGTCTTTCCATGCTCATGCCCGGATAGTGGGAAATCCGGCCTGGGTTGAAGCTCCGGGTCAAGGCCGCGCAGCGCCGCGTTCTATGCGGTTTAGCCTTGACGCGGAGCTGGCCAGGCCGATACTCGCTGAGCCGGGATGGCATTCGGGGCCTATTTTCGCAAGAACGCTTTGAATTATAGAATGCCTACTGTGGCGTGAAGCTCCGATGGGCGCGAAGTTCAAGCTTCAGCTCTTCCCGGAGCGCCTTGCTCTTCTTGAGGCGCTTGAAGAACTCTTCGAGGACGCTCACGACAATCGCGTTAATGCTGACACCTTCCGCTTCGGCCCACTCCTTAAGCGCGATCCTGGCGTCTGCCCCGACATGAAGAAGTTGCGGATTGGAAAGCCCCAGACCCGCCTTGCGAGTTTGCTGAATCTCCACTTTTTCCCGATCAATCTGGCTCAGAGCGAAAAGCACAATCCTGGCCAGATCGCCCTTCACGCGCGATTCCTCCGTGATTGCTTCTCTCAGATCAATCGGAAGCCGGAGCGTCATTCCGGGCTTGTGGTCAGCCGTCTCTTCTGCTTTTTTGATCGCAGCCCGAGTTTTCTTCTTGACTGCCACAAATGGACCTCCCGCTTTCATGCTGTGTTTTCCCCGAGCCTTCAAGAGGCGAGCACGTTTTGTCCTACCCGATTCCCAAGGCGCACAGATTGCTCAACACGCGGACAACCTCATCTATCATGACACGCCACAACTGCCATGCACGTCGCAGTATTCAGATTCCTTCCAGCGATTCTACCCAATTGCCAATTTGCCTGCCGCGCGCGATTATGGCACACTTAACGCAATGTACATTGCAGTAGTGAGCAAACAGCGGAAGGAGAAAATGACCTTGAATCAAGAGCCCTTTGTATCCGCAGATGAAGCTGCGAAGTTTCTTGGCATTAAGCGCCGCTTCCTGCTTTCCCTGGCACGCAGGGGTATTGCTGGAGCGTATGCGCTCGGCACAGGCGGTATCCGCAAGATTTGGGTATTCCGGCTCTCAGAACTCGCAGATGCTATCGACTCGAAGCGGTATCATTTGATCCATGGCAGTCCCCGCTGAGAGGAGCTTTTATGGCTTATCAGCGTGGATCATTGAAGAAAGTGCCGCGCAAGGAAGGAGACACCTGGGTGCTTAGGTACAGGGTAGCCGCTGCGGATGGAAGGCGGGTCGAAAACACCCTGCCCGTGGGCTTGGTTCGGGATTTCCCGACCGAGAAGGCCGCATGGCGCGAGGTGGACCGGCTCGGCTTGCTCATCCGCGTCAACAGCGACGCCCCTGCCCCTGGCCGCATCCACTTTGCATCCCTTGCCGAGCATTACCTGAAGGCGGATTTCGGGCCGGACGCCGCACGTCCCAAGTCCGAAAACACCGCCCTTACCGTTCAACATATTATCCGCGACTATCTCATACCCCGGTTCGGGGCGGAAATAGCGGAGGATATCAAACCCCTCGACATCCAACGCTGGCTCAAATCCCTGCATTCGGACAGGAAACTGGCATGGACATCGGTCTCCAAGATCAGGGGCATCATGCTCCGGGCTTTCAAGTCCGGCATCCTGCACGAGTTGGTGACGAAGAATCCGGCGCAGCCGGTGGAGACCCGGAACAAGTCGGACTACCGGGCCATCGTCATCACCCCGCAGCAAACACGGGCGATTTTGCGCTCCCTCCCCTGCCCGCTTCACCGCATCCTGGTCTTCACCTGCGCCGCGACCGCACTCAGGGCGTCGGAGCTGATTGCTCTTAGGTGGGCGGATCTCATTTTCGATGAGGGACGGATACGGGTTTCCAAACGCTGGTCACGCGGGAAAGACGGCGCGACCAAGACAGAGGGCTCGGACGGCTATGTGCCGCTGCACCCCCGCTTGGCACGTCACCTGAATGCCTGGCGTACCAGAACACCTTTCGGGAGGGACACGGATTTCGTGTTCCCTTCCTTCAAGGAGGGAGGCAGGGTGCCTTTGAGCGCGGGCATCTTCGCGGGCGATCATCTGCGCGCGGCGGCCAAAACCGCCGGTGTTCGGATTCCGGAGGGGCACCGCTTTGGACTCCATAACCTCCGCCATTCGCTGTCCAACTGGATGGTGAACAAGGCGAAGGTGGAACCCAAGACGGTCCAGGGGATACTGCGCCATAGCCGGATTCAGACGACGCTCGACCTTTATACGCAGGATGACGGGGATGAAACACGGGCAGCGCAGGGCGCGTATTTGAAAGCTATGGGAACGCGCGCTGCGGCGGCATGTTGATTTGTGGGCTGGGTTGTGGGTTGAGGTTTCAAGGTCAAAATACCATAAGTTATTCAAAAATATGGTAGGCACGACTGGACTCGAACCAGCGACCTCTTCCGTGTCAAGGAAGCGCTCTAACCAACTGAGCTACGCGCCTGTAGGTCGACTGCGGCTTCGATCCGCCACAACAACTTGTACAGTCTACCAGCAATCGCCCCCCTTGGCCAAACCCAACCAAGCAACCCAGCCTCCCTGCCAATCGGACCCCATCCACCGCTTTCTCCGTTCCCCCATCGATCCTCTCGGCAATTCTTGTGAGACTGCGTTAACATTCTGTTGATGAATTCTGGAAGAAATGCGGCCGATCTCAATCTTTCCAGTGTCGCTCCAGTGAGCCCTCTGCTCGCTGCTCCCAATCTGTTGACCATGCTCCGCATCTGCCTGGCCCCCTTCCTGGTCATCGCCGTCCTCGAACGCCGCTTTCCTCTCGCCTTTGGACTCTTCCTCATCGCCGCTGCCACCGACGCCATGGATGGCCTGCTCGCTCGGCTCCTCCGCCAGCGCACCCGGCTCGGCCAGTACCTTGACCCCATCGCCGACAAGGTTCTCCTCAGTTCTCTCTTCCTCGTCCTCACTTGGATGGGAATCCTCGAGCCACGCATCGCCGCCGTCGTCTTCGGCCGCGATATCGGCATGCTCCTCGTCGCATGGATCCTCTACAACACCACCACCCTGCGCGACTTCCACCCTACCCTGCTCGGCAAGGCAAACAGCTTCAGTCAGGTCGTCGCCATCGGCATGGTACTGCTCAGCCAGATCACCGACCTGCCATGGGGCAACTCCTGGGTCATCACCGGCCGCAACATTGCGCTCAATATCACCATCGCGCTCACCGTCGCCTCCGGCTTCCACTACGCACTGGTCGCCTCCCGACGCCTGGAATTGGCAGGCAACGACCACCCAGAACGCAAAGAAAGCTAACGCCCGTCTCCAACCCCCTGCCTGCGTCAGCTCTCCCCGGCAGCTTCCTCGCTCTTCTCTTCCAACTCCATATCGCGGAACTCGTCAGAGTCGAATACCTCTCCGCACTCCACACACTCAACAAACTCCGTGTCTTCATGTCGAGACACGACGCGGACTCTTGGATGCTTGCAGGACTTTGCCATCAGGTTTCTGCCTGGCTCCTCTTGGTGCCTTTGCGCACGATTCTATCGAGCCACGCAGCTTTGTCCAAGTGGGATTTGTGAATCTTTTTGCCCAACTCCCCATTTTTTGAACTGCACCACCCCTTCGCCCTCACTTCCTCCCCACATGGCACCAATCCCTCGGTTTTCCATCCTGCGAAATAACCCCATCAAGAAATCCTCCCTTCTTTCCCCCGCCCATTGAAACGCCGACATAAATGGTCGTATACTCGAAATACGACCTAACGAGTCGCATTTCACGGAGACCAACCAATATGCTGCGGCTGACCAAAAAAGCGGACTA
>Ga0302283_1004018_pt1 | contig 11146 bp, 9 predicted proteins | sample III_Fen_E1_4_FD_198770 | JGI IMG/M metagenome (GOLD analysis project Ga0302283, IMG submission 198770) | Peat permafrost microbial communities from Stordalen Mire near Abisko, Sweden - III_Fen_E1_4 | ecosystem: Environmental > Terrestrial > Soil > Wetlands > Permafrost | place: Sweden: Abisko...
TCGACAAGACGGGCGCCGCCGCCGCCGCGCTCGGCGTCGCCGGCAAGTACCCCCGCGTCGGCCCCGATGCCGTCACGGACGAGGCCAAGGCGGCCATCGCCCCCTTCCTCCGCGCCAAGGGCCCCGGCGACAACGAGAAGGCCTACGTCGCCAAGCGGTCCGACCCCAAGGCCTCGGTGCTCGACGTGCAGAACGCCTGCGCCAGCGCCGACGGCGACGCGGCGGCGGCGATGAGCGCCTTCGAGAAGGCCGACGAGCCCATCCGCATGGTCGCCGTCACCCGCAAGCTGGCGCTCGACTCGCAGTGCCGCCGCCTCGACGAGATCCTCAACCTGAGCAAGGACGTCGCCGGTTGCAGCAAGAAGGCCAAGGCCAAGACCACCGAGTGCAAGATCGTCTGCGGGAAGGCGAAGAACGCGCTCGAGGTCGGGCTCCCGGCCGCCACGTTCGCCTCCCTCGCGCAGGACGTCGCCAGCATCTGCTCTCAGGATTGATCAGCGCGTTTCGCTGCGGACGAGGAGCGCCAGGGCCGTCGTCCCGAACCCGAGGCCCAGCGCGCACACGCCGACCCACCCCCACCGCTCGTAGACGGCGATGCCGAGCGCCGAGCCCGCGGCGCCGCCGCCGAAGTACGACGACATGTAGATGGTGTTGAGGCGGCTCCGCCGCCGCGGGTCGAGGTTGAAGATCCGCGTCTGGTTGGAGATGTGGTTGGCCTGCGCGCCCAGATCCAGCAGCACCACGCCCACGGCGAGGCCGAAGAGCGAGCCGCCCCCCAGCGCGAAGGCGCCGTAGCCCAGCAGCAGCACCGCGATGGCCAGCCCGTTGACGGCGAGCGGGGTGGCCCTGTCGGCGTAGCGACCGAAGAGCGGCGCCGCGAGCGCACCCGCCACGCCGACGAGGCCGAAGAGGCCCGCGGTCTCGCTCCCGTAGTGCCCGGGGAGCTCGGCGAGGTGGAAGGTGAGGGTGGTCCAGAAGGCGCTGAACGCGGCGAAGGTGAGGGCGCCGAGGAGGGCGTGGAGGCGCAGCGCCCGGTACTCGCGGACCAGCCCGAAGAGGGACCGGTAGAGCTCGCGGAGCGGCATCGTCGTCTCCGGCCGCTGCACCGGGAGCGCGACGCGGAGCAACACGGCGAGCACCAGCATCACCGCCGCGGCGACGGCGTACATGGCCCGCCAGCCGTAGCTGCCGCCGACGAAGCCCGCGAGCGTGCGCGACGCGAGGATGCCCACCAGCACGCCGCTCATCACCGAGCCGACCGCGCGCCCGCGGTCGCCCGCCCCCGCGAGGCCGGCGGCGAAGGGGACCACGTACTGCGGGACCATCGAGGTGACCCCGAGCACCAGGCTCATCGCCAGCAGCGCGGCCAGCGAGGGGGCCAGCACGACCCCCAGCAGCGCCACCGCCGAGGCCGCCGTCATCCCCACGATGAGGCCGCGCCGCTCGTAGCGATCGCCGAGCGGGACGAGCAGCAGCATGGCGAGGCCGTAGCCGAGCTGCGTGGCCGTGGCGACCTGGCCGACGTCGCGCGCCGAGGCGCCGAAGGTCCGGCGGATCAGGCCGAGGAGCGGCTGGTTGTAGTAGAGGTTGGCGACCGTGAGGCCGGCCGCGGCGGCGAGCAGGAGAGCGAGGCGCCGCGAGGCGGGCTGCGGGGCGGGGGAGGCGGCCTGCTCCATGGGGCAGGGGTCATGGGGCATCCCGGGGGCGCGGACAAGCAGGAGACGCCCGCGGGCCGTCTCGTGGCCGGAGAGAGCGGGCTAGAGCGCGGCGCCGCCGGGGCTCTCGGCCGCCTCGGACCAGGTCATCGTGGACGGGTCGAGGGCGAGGACGCGGTCGGCGTAGGTCGGGCCGTCGCTGGCGCGGACGACGATCTCGGGGATGCCGTCGCCGTTCATGTCGAAGACCGCGACCGGCATGTAGCTGTCGGCGAGCCCGAGGGGAGCCTTCACCGAGGCGGCCTTCCAGTTCCCCTTCTCGCCCAGGTACGCGATGGTGAGGATGGGGCCGCCGGAGACCACCCAGTGGCGGGGGCGCTGGACGGGCTTGCCGGCGCCGTCGACGCGGCCCTCGAAGCTGGCGTCCTTGGGGGGCGCGAACTGGAAGAACATGGTGCGCTTGCCCCACGGCACCGCCTTGCCGAGCGGCGTCTGGTTGACCCAGCTCGACTCCATCGAGCCGAGGAAGTGCTCGAAGCGCTTCTTCTCGGGGGTCGTCGGGGCATAGCGCGCCGACTCGCCGGGGGTGTACCCGGAGTCCTGGGAGACGAAGAGCCCCGCGCCCGGCTTGCCCGCCCGGGCGGTGAACGAGACCTCGTTGCAGGAGGTCACGTCGAAGGCTTCGCTGCTCGCCAGCTCGAAGAACCCGGCCGTCTGTCCCCAGGCGTCGACCGCGTGCCAGAGGCTGTGCGGGGTGGCCCAGCGCGACTCGGCGCCGCAGCTCTTGCCGCGCTTGCCCACGGATCGGATGGCCTTGCCCTCCACCGTGGCGAGCGGGACGTGCGGGTCGGCCGCCAGCCAGAACGAGGTCCGCGCGTGCTTCTGCACCTCGGGCGGGACCGCGTCCTTGGCGGCGCCCGTCAGCTCGAGGGCGGCCACCGGCTTGGCGGCGGAGAGGGCGCTCGGCTTCTTGGGATGCGCGTGCGACTTGGCGACCGCAGGCGCTCCGAGGGCGAGCAGGGAGGTGAAGAGCGAGAGTGCGAGCGCGTGTTTCATGGGATTGGCCGAAGGATACGGACCCTCCTCGAGGAGGTACTACTTTTCGGCACATCGTCGCTGCGAGGTCGAGGGTCCCCCACCGTGACCCCCGGGCGCGCCTCCGGGAAAGGCGCCCGGCGCGTCCCTTCTGATATGGTGCGCGCGTGTCGATCGACCTGGGCCGACGCCTCATCGCCGCGGGCCTCTGCGCGCCCGAAGAGGTCGAGGCGGCCCTCTTCCTGTCCGTGGCGAGGGGCGTCCCCTTCACCCGTGTGCTCATCGATCGCGGCGCGATCACCGAGCGCGTGCTCGAGGACGAGCTCGAGCGCGTCGGCGGGCTGGGCCTGCGCCAGGTCGCGGGCGCCGCCGATCTGGTGGCGCGGGTGCCGCGCGCGATGTGCCGGCGCCTGGCGGCGCTGCCCACGCGCATCGACGCGATGACCGGCGTGGTCGACGTGGCCGCCGCCGATCCGCTCGACGCCCACGTCGCCTCGGAGTTCGGCTTCCACCTCGGCGCGCCCATCCGCGTGCTCCGCGCCCCCATCGGCGCCGTCGAGGAGGCCATCCGCCGGCTCGAGCTGGACGACACCGACACCGTCGTCGAGCAGGCGCGTCAGCGGCGGGTGACGCCGCCCTTCCCGCACGGGGCACCCCAGTCGTCGATCCCTCCGCCGGTGTACGACGAGGCCCCCATCCCGCTGGTCCGCAAGTCCCACGCGCACGACCCCACGCCGAGGATGGGGACGCCCGCTCCCACGCCCAGGCCTGCGGCGGAGGGCTTGCCCGCTCGCGCGGGCGGGACGCTGGTGCCCCCGGCCGGCGCGCCGCCGCTCGCTCGCCTCGGCATGACCGCGCCGAGGCCCTACACGACCACCACCCCGTCGCCGACGACCCAGCCGTACCCGGCGACGTCCAAGGTGACGCCTCCCCGCGGCGTCCCGCTCTACGCGGGAGCGGCCGCCGTCGAGCCCCCGCCGCAGCCCCCGGCGGTGTCGTTCCCCTCGGTGCCGGCGCCGCCCCTGGGCGACCGGGTCACGCCCCCGTACGGCACCCCCATCTACGACCTGACCGGCGCGAGCCGCCCGCCCCCTCCTCCGCGCGTCTCTCGATCGACGTCCATCCCGCCGCCGCCGACGTCCCTGGATGGCTACCGCATCGCGCCCCCTGCCGACGACGACTACGCGCAGCCGCACCCGCCCGCCCACGAGGAAGAGCCCCCGCAGCCACCCGCCGTCCCGCTCAGCCCGCCTCCCGCTCGGCCGACGCTCACCTCCGCGCAGTGGCCGACGGGGCCGCGGCGCCAGGCCCGCCCCGCGCTGGTCGACGTACCTTACCCCTCCGCGGTCCGCCCCCTGGTGCCCGGTCAGCGCCGCGGCGCCCTCCCGGACGAGGACGGCTACGACGACGCGCCGCCCGAGCCCGCCCCGAAGCGCGTCCGCGCCCCCGACGCCGGCCCGGTGCTCGAGGCGCTGCGCCAGGCGACCTCGCGCGACGACGTCATCCGCGTGGCCATGCGCGGCATGCGCCTCGTGGCGCGGCGCATCGCCGTCTTCGCCGTCAAGCGCGACGCCTTCACCGGGTGGGCCTGCAACGTCGACTTCGGCGACGCCGAGGATCTCCACGAGGTGAAGACCCCCATCGACCAGCCCAGCGTGCTCGCGACCGCGACCGCGACCGCCATCTACCTGGGCCCCATCCCCGCCACGCCCGCCCACGAGGGGATCCTGCGGGTGATGGAGCGCGCCTCCGGCGACGTCGCCGCCGTGGCCGTGCGGGTGGCCGGCCGCCCGGTGCTGGTGCTCCTCTGCGACGACCTGGAGGACACCCTCACCGGCACCCGCTACCTCGTCGACCTGTCCCGCTCCGTGGGCGAGGCGCTCACCCGGCTGCTCGCGGATAGGTAGCCACCCTGCGGGCTTGACGGGAGGCGCGCACAGGGCTTCCTTTCGCCCGATGAGCGACAAGAACCAGGCCCGCGCCCGCTTCGAGAAGCGCCTAGCGAAGTCGAGGGCCGGCGCCCGCCCCCGCCACGGCCTGCTCGCCGCCATGCCCGGCAGCGCCCCCGCCGACGGCGACGACCTCTACGACGCCGACAGCCTCGCGGCCCTGGGCTTCGACCCGGACCGGGACCTCGGCTTCCCGGGCGAGCCCCCCTTCACCCGCGGGGTCCAGCCCAACATGTACCGCGGGCGCCTCTGGACCATGCGCCAGTACGCCGGCTTCGGCACCGCCGAGGAGTCCAACGCCCGCTACCACTACCTGCTCGGGCAGGGGCAGACCGGGCTCTCCGTCGCCTTCGATCTGCCCACCCAGATGGGGCGCGACTCCGACCACAAGCTCGCCTCGGGCGAGGTCGGGCGCGTCGGCGTCGCCATCGACACGCTCGACGACATGCGCCGCTTGCTCCACGGCCTGCCGCTCGACACCATCTCCACCTCGATGACGATCAACGCCACGGCGGCGACGCTGCTGGCGCTCTACATCGCCGTCGCCGAGGAGCAGGGCGTCCCCGCCGACAAGCTCCGCGGCACCATCCAGAACGACATCCTCAAGGAGTACATCGCCCGCGGCACCTACATCTACCCGCCGGCGCCCTCGATCCGGCTCATCGCCGACACCTTCGCCTTCGCCGGGACCCACGTGCCGAGCTGGAACACCATCTCCATCAGCGGCTACCACATGCGCGAGGCCGGCTGCGACGCCATCCAGGAGGTCGCCTTCACCCTCGCCGACGGCATCGCCTACGTCGAGGCCGCCATCACGGCCGGGCTCGACGTCGACGGCTTCGGCGCCCAGCTCTCCTTCTTCTTCAACGGGCACAACAGCGTCCTCGAAGAGGTCGCCAAGTTCCGCGCCGCCCGCCGCCTCTGGTCGAGCATCATGGCCGATCGCTTCGGCGCCAAGACGGACCGCGCCCGCGCCCTGCGCTTCCACTGCCAGACCGCCGGCATGACGCTGCTCGCCCAGCAGCCCATGGTCAACGTGGTGCGGGTCGCCCTCCAGGGCCTCGCCGCCGTGCTCGGCGGCTGCCAGTCGCTCCACACCAACAGCTACGACGAGGCCCTCGGCCTGCCCACCGCCGCCGCCGTCACCGTGGCCCTGCGCACCCAGCAGGTGATCGGCCACGAGTCGGGCGTCGCCGACTTCGTCGATCCCCTCGCCGGCAGCTACGTGGTCGAGACCCTCACCCACCGCATCGAGGAGGGCGCGCGCGACTACCTGCGCCGCATCGACGCCATGGGCGGCATGGTCGCCGCCATCGAGCAGGGCTACGTGCAGCGGGAGATCCAGGCCGCCGCCTACCGCTACCAGCTCGAGATCGAGGACAGGAGCCGCATCATCGTCGGCCAGAACGAGTTCGTCAGCGAGGCCCCCACCGTCGAGGTGATGAAGATCGACCCCCGCGTCGAGCGCGAGCAGGTGGCCCGCACCCGCGCCTTCCGCGCCGCCCACGAGGGACCCGTGAAGGCCGCGGCGCTCGCCGTCATCGAGGCCGCGGCCAGGGGGACCGACAACCTGCTCCCGCCCACCCTGGCCGCGGTGAAGGCCGGCGCCACCGTCGGCGAGATCAGCGACGTGCTCCGCGGCGTCTGGGGCGAGCACCGCGAGACGCTGACGATTTGACGCATTGCCGGGGCCTTTTGGGTGTAAACGCGGCCGCCCCCGACCCGCTGGACAGACTCGGACCATGACCACGACCCCCGCCAAAGCCAAAGCCCCGCCCCCTCTCACCGGCAAGCAGCGCCGCCACCTCCGCGCGCTCGGCCACCACCTCGAGCCGGTGGTGCAGATCGGCAAGCAGGGTCTCACCGATGGCATCATCGCCGCCATCGACCAGGCGCTCGGCCAGCACGAGCTGGTCAAGGTGCGCGTCGGCACCGAGTGTCCCGACGACCGCCACGAGATGGCCGACAAGCTCGGCCCCGCGCTCAAGGCCCAGGTCGCGCAGGTGCTGGGCCGGACGATGCTGCTCTACCGCCGGCACCCCAGCGAGGCGAAGATCCAGCTTCCCAAGGGGTAGGGGAGTCAGGACACTCGGGGGGACGCCGTGCCGGTCAAATACGGAGCAACCGCCAGGCTCGAGTTCATCATGGGCTACGCCTGCTCCGCCTGCCGGTGGACCGGCCGAGGCGTGGTTCAGGGACGGGGCAGCGCCGAGGGCAGCTCGCCCGGCGAGTACCTCTCCGAGGCCGCCCAGGGAAGGGCCCTGAAGAACGCCGAGATGCGCTGCGAGCTCGCCCGTTGCCCCGGCTGCGGCAAGCGCGGCTGGTCGTCGTTCCTGGACGCGTGGGGGCGACTGGCGCGGGGCGTGCTCCTCGTCCCCGCCATTTGCCTGGTGTCCATGCTGATCGGCGAGCGCAACCACCTGGAGGGGCAGCTCTCCGGCTTCCTGTGGATGACCGGCGCCCTCGCGGGGCTCCTGGAGCTCGGCGTGCTCATGGTGCTCGCGTTCGACCTGCGTGCCGCCGCCCGCGTCCGCTTCCTCGAAGAGGAGCCGGAGGATCAAGCCCTGGGGCCGGCCTACCGATCGCCGCCGGAGTCGCTCTCGTAGGGCAGCTCCCCCCGATCCCGCCGCCTACGTTCCACACGGCGCCTCGGCGCACGAAGCACCCGGCGCCGCGCAGATCCCGCAGCTGGCGTTGCAGCACACCTCCCCGACGTTGCAGGTGTTCATCCCGCACGCCACGCTCTCGGGCATGGTGGGGCCGCCGCTGCACGCCTGGGGGTTGCACGGCACGCCCGGCGCCGCGCACACGCCGCAGCTGGCGTTGCAGCAGACCTGCCCGACATTGCAGGTGTTCCTCCCGCACATCACGCTCACCGGCGGCGGGACGCCGCAGATCATCTGGTTGCACGGTACGCCCGGGGCCCCGCAGATGCCGCAGCTCGCGTTGCAGCAGACCTGGCCGGGGTCGCACCGGCTGGGCCCGCAGGCGGCGCTCTCGTCCGCGGCGAAGACGAGGACCATCGACCCGGGATCGGCGGCGAGCGCCGAGGCTGCGTCGACGTTCAGGCGCCGGGCGGGTGCCCAACCCAGCGCCCAGAGGCTGCAGGGGACGCCGATCGCGACGGTGGCGACGACGAAGACGATTCCGGTCCGGAGGGGGAAGTTCATGGCGACCTCGCGCGCGGCGACCCTCCGCGGAAGAGGACGCTCGGCGCTGCCAGGTCTGTAGCCAGCATCGTGCCGCCCGCCGGAGCCGGCGAGATCCTCGTCGTTTGCCGGGAACGCGGGGCGGGAGCGCGCGAGTGCCCTGTGTCACCCGTGCGCGGGTGAGGCCAGATGCACCACGGTTCCTCGAGGATCGTGGCTGGCATCGGGCGGCCGTCGCCACCGGCGGGCGGACCTGGAGGCGAGGAGCGCTACGGTGGAGGTATCGTTCAAGTGCAGGTGCGGGCGAGGGCCGCGCGGAGGTCGCTGCAACGCCGCAGATTCTCGACCGCGGCGGCATAAGACTTGCCGGCGGCCGCGACTTCGCGGGCGGGAAAGGCATTGCCGGCGAGGGCTATGTGGTCCTTCGTCTCGATGCAGGGGAGGAGCTCCTTGGGCTTGTCGATCTCGTCGAGCACGCCACGGTTTGCCTCCCACCCTTCGATCTGGTCCAGGTGCTTCCCACAAGTAGCGGCGCACAGGCGCCGGGCCTCGGCCGTGTTCTGGAAGAGCCAGGCTTCGATGCTGTAGAAGGGCGTGAGGCGCCGCAGGCGCAGCAGTGCGGCGCGTCGGCCAGCGTCGAGGTCGACATCCTTGCCGGCGCGGCGCTGCTCGTGAAGGGCATGGTCGATCGCGGGTACGACGCGGTGCGCGAGGAACGTGGTGAGGGCAGCGATCTTCTCGTCGTCGGCGAGGTGCCTGTGCTTCCAGAGGTGGTCGCCGTCGAAGTGGAAGAAGACGAACCCCGGCGCGTCGAGGTGGGGCGGCGCGTGCCCTTCGAGGAGCTTCGCGGCGACGAACTTCCCGAACGTGATGATCCTCTTGCGCAGGCCGAGGTCCTTCGGCGCCGCGGCTTGCCAGGTGTTTCCCTGCATGACCTCGCGTACAAGCTTGTCGGGCTTGACGATCTCCACGCGGTCCGTCCGGCACTTCGGCTCGACCAGAAGGAGCATCCTGCTCGCGATCGCCTCCAGCGTCTCGTACGCGTGTTTTGCACCATCCTCCGTGAGGAGGAGGATCGACGGGTCGATCTCCCCCCGCATCACCAGAGCCCGTGGGTCTGGAGGATCTCGCTGACCTGGAGCGCCTGCGTCTCGTAGGCGCGGTAAAAGGCGTCGGCCTTGGGCGCGCTCATGTTCTGCCAGACCATCTGGCCACGGTCGCCGTGCATTTCGTACGAGCAGAGGATGAAGCTCCGTTGCACGTCTTCCGCGGATTCAAAGGGGAGCAGGTCGACCAGCACCGGGTTCTGGCTGGTGAGGAACGACTGGCGGTCCTGGATCTCCTTGAGGCAGGTCTCGATCCACTCGTAGTGAAGGCCGTTCACCAGCTCGTCGGCGATGATGATGTGTGGGTTTGCGGCGGCATAGTAGAGGAAGGAGAGGAGGCGCTTCTGGCCGTAGCTCAGATCCTCGTGCCTGATGACTGCGCCGTCGGGCAGGGTAAAATTGAACTCGAAGCCGACGTACGATACCCTTTGCATGTCGCGCTGCGGGTCAACCGTTTTCTTTCTGCGGCGCATCAGCATCGTGGCATCCTTGAAACTCATTGCCTCGATTGCCTTGTGCAGGAAGCTAAGCTCGCTGTCGCCGAGGGAAATCGTTTCGTTGAGGTCCTTGGACTTGATAGCGGTCCAGATCTCGAACGGGGCGAAATTTAGAGCGCCCGAGAGCATCTTGCCGGAGACCTCTGCCGCGATCGTGACGCCTGCGGGGCGCAGATCTTTTCCCGCGGGATTGGGGCTGACCTCCGTCAGTGCCGCGAATCCGCCCAGACCCTCGTCGAATCGCGCAACATCAATCTCGTAAACGGTCTCCCATGCGGACTTGAGCGCCTCGTAGTCGGAATCGTGAGGCACCGTGTTGGCTTCGAACCATGGGAAGAGTGCCAGTAGAAAGCGGTCGATGAATGGGGAAGGGAGCAGGTTGAGGGGCTTTTGATTGCGCTTGTTGTTTGCCCATTGCGTGAGCTCGGCACCGTTTTGGGTTGCGCGAATTTCCCACGATGTTGAGCCGAGCGTGGGTCTGAACGAGACGCGGTACCACCAAGCGAATTGAGGCAATCCGAGCCCGCCTGCGGGCTCCCGCTGTTCGTTCTTTACCTCTACATCGATATGGGCGACATCAAGCGCAAGCCCGTACGAGAACTCAAGCGGTGACTCGGCGAGCGGCGTAAGCTCATCGGCGACAATCATCGCAAGCAACCGCAGAAGCGTCGTCTTCCCCGTCCCATTCTTCCCCAGGAGGACGTTGAACCTATTGCTGAAATGCAGCTCCGTCCCCGGCGCCACGTTCCGGTACTTCTCGATCTTGAGCCACTTCAGCCTGACGCCTGCCACGCCCGAACCCTAGCCCACCCCACCTCGCCCCGGCAAGCGCCCGCCCCCGACGCGAAGGCGCCTCACACGGACCCGCCTCTCTGCTTCTGCCCCTCGGCGAGAAGACAAGCGCCGGACGCCGGGAAGCGAAGGGGAGCGACGGGGACGTTCAGCGAGCCGTCCGAAGTGAAGCTGGGCGCCGGCCGAAGACGACCGATTCGCCCGAAGTGAAGCTGGCCGCCGGCCGAAGACGACGGATTCGCTCGGAGTGAAGCCGGGCGCCGGCCGAAGACGACCGATTCGCCCGAAGTGAAGCTGGCCGCCGGCCGAAGACGACCGATTCGCCCGAAGTGAAGCTGGCCGCCGGCCGAAGACGACGGATTCGCTCGGAGTGAAGCTGGGCGCCGGCCGAAGACGACGCATTCGCTCGAAGTGAAGCTGGGCGCCGCCCGAAGACGACGCATTCGCTCGAAGTGAAGCTGGGCGCCGCCCGAAGACGACGGATTCGCTCGAAGTGAAGCTGGGCGCCGCCCGAAGACGACGGATTCGCCCGAAGTGAAGCTGGGCGCCGCCCGAAGACGACGGATTCGCCCGAAGTGAAGCTGGGCGCCGCCCGAAGACGACGGATTCACTCCAAGTGAAGCTGGGCGCCGGCCGAAGACGACGGAGCCGCCCGAGTGAAGCTGGGCGCCGGCCGAAGACGACGGAGCTGCCCGAATGAAGCTGCCCGCTCGCCGACCACGACGGAGCGTGGCCCGGTTCGCTAGTCTGTCCCGATGGTGCTGCTGCTCTGGCTGATCAAGCCGCTCCTCTACGCCGTGACGTTCGTCCTCGGTGCGCGCTTCTTCGCCGCCTCCGGGACCTCACCCCTCTCCGGGCGGTCGCTGCGGCTCGTGGTGGGGCTCGCCACGGTCGCCCGCTTGCTGCTGGGCGTGCCGGGCGGCCTGCTGGCGGGTGGGGTGCTGGCGCTCGGCAGCCGAGGAG
>Ga0302283_1004026_pt1 | contig 11139 bp, 10 predicted proteins | sample III_Fen_E1_4_FD_198770 | JGI IMG/M metagenome (GOLD analysis project Ga0302283, IMG submission 198770) | Peat permafrost microbial communities from Stordalen Mire near Abisko, Sweden - III_Fen_E1_4 | ecosystem: Environmental > Terrestrial > Soil > Wetlands > Permafrost | place: Sweden: Abisko...
AACGTGTCGCTCAGGTCACCGAAGCTGAGGCTCATGCGCTGAACGTTGTCCTTCAGGTGCGCGTTGAACTCGGTGAAGTCCCGCGTGCTCGTGGAGAACGATCGCAGCGCCGTGTCGAAGTGCGCGACGGCGGCTTCGAGCCGCTCGATGGACTCTCCGAAGCTGCCGACGGTCCTATCCAGTCCGTCCGACCCGCCTTCGACGCGGGCGCCTGCGGCGCGCGACGCGGGAGACGTCGAAACGAGTCAGTCCAGGTACGCCTCGATCCGAACCATCAACGCGACGCGACGATCGGTCAGGTTCGTGAAGACGCCGAGCACGGTCAGCACGACGGCAGAACCGATCCCGACGAGGGAGTTCGAAAAGGCCACGGCCATGCCCGATAGGGCCTGCGTCAACCCCGACGTCACCCCTTGCGTCACGTCGGCCAGGGCGCCAGGGTCCCCCGCGACGAGGTGAATCAGCCTCCCGATGGACGATGTGAGTCCGTAGAACGTGCCGAGGAGCCCCAGGATGATGACGAGGCCCGTGGCCGACCGAACGAAGCGCTCGGTGAGCAGGAGCCCTTTGAGCCCCGAGTGAAAGTGGTCTTCGATGATCGCCTGCGTGTTCGGCTCCGGCGATCGCTGGGCGGCGGCCTGCGCGCTTCGCGCGATGTCGTTGAGCACCCCGTGAAGGAATCGCGGACTGGGCGCAGCGTTCTCCGCCAGATCGGCAAGGAGCTCTTCGTAGCGCGAACGGGCGGCCAAGCTCGCCGTGATCGAGAGGAAGAGAGTGGCGACCGTCGTGAGCAGGATGGCGCGACCAATGGGGTCGACCAACGACAAGCCGTCGAGAATCGTGTTCGGCATCGAGTGCTCGCTTTCGTGGCGGCAAGGCCGCGGACGGGGACGGGTAAGCACGTGGCGCGCCTCCTTCCTCAGACGCAGCAAGCGCGGACCCGGGATCCTTCCGTCACGAGGCAGCAAGCGCGCCTGGCATGTGGCGTGCAGCGGTGCGTCTCTCACGTGAGCCCAGATCCCAGACGTTCATGGCGCGTGCTCGTCGCAGAAGACGATGAGCTGATGCGTGCGCTCGTGGTCGATGCCCTGCGAGCTGAGCTCTTCGACGTGGACGAGGCAAGCGATGGGCGAGCCCTGTGGCAGATGACGCTTGAATCGTGCTCCTACGATCTCGTCCTCTCGGATCTCCGCCTACCAATCGTCGACGGGCTCACGGTGCTGGAAGACGTGCGCGAACGCGCTCCCCGTACGGCCTTGATCCTGATGACGGCCTTCGCCGACGACAAAACGCGCGCCAGGGCCGCGAAGCTCGGTGCCGTGCTTTTCGACAAACCTTTCGCGATGGGCGAGCTGCGCGCGGCGGCTCGTCGTCTCTGCCCTCAAGCGGCCCCCCGAGGTACACCATGAGAACAGAAACGCAGGTCCTGACCGTCGTCCTCGCCTTCGCGCTCGCCGCATGCGGCCACGAAGCCAAGCCCGCGCAGACTCCCTCCACCGGGCCGGACGGAGTCGCGACCACGAACGCGCTGGCGCCGCAGAACCAGCGTCAGAGCGCCGTCTCGATGAGCGGCGATCTCAAGTGCGTCTGCGGTATCGAGGACTCGGGCGCCGCGCCGAAGTTCGATTTCGACTCGGCCCTGCTCAGCTCGCCCGACCGGAGCGAGCTCGATCAGCTTGCGACGTGCATGACGAGCGGGCCGCTCGCGGGAAAGAACATTCAGCTCGTCGGCAGGGCCGATCCGCGCGGCGAGGCCGAATACAACATGAACCTCGGTGCGATTCGGGCCAACGCCGTCGAGCATTACCTCGCGCAGCTGGGGGTCTCCGGCAGCCGGCTCGCGACGACTTCGCGCGGAGCGCTCGATGCCCAGGGACACGACGATGCGACCTGGGCGGTCGATCGGCGCGTCGATCTCCGGCTCGCAGGGCGCTGACGCACCAACCGAATTTGCGCTCGTCAGCACGAGCGCGTTCTCGCGCCCCCGGGGACTTCATCTCCCTCCGGGGGCGCTTCTTTCTGCATCAGTCGTTGGGCCCGACGGCCGCGTGGTAGGCCGCATTGATATCCGTCTCGTCCACGAACCCGAGGATCTCACCCTCTTCGTTCGTCACGGGGACCTCGCGGATTCCGTGCTCGATGATCGTGTCGAGCGCCGTGTGAAGGTCGGCAGATTCCACGATGGAAACCGGCGGCATCATCAAGTCGTGGGCGATCGTCATCGACGCCAGCAGCGGCTCCGCGGCCAGCGTACGCAGCACCGCGGAGCTCACGAGGCCGACGAGCTTCCCTTCACGCGACAGCACTGGGAAAGTGTCTTGCGACGCACTCTGCGCGATCATCGCGGCAACCTGAGCCCCAGGTGTCTCCGGGTCGAACGTGAGGTACCGCCTGCCGCGAGTGATGACGTCGCGCACTGGGACGCCGCTCAGTACGTCGAAGACGAGCTCGTCGCGGTGGGCGGGCGAGTCGCGCTTCGTCCCAACCTGCGCGTGGTAGAGAGAGCGGTTACGGAGCGCGACGAAAGCGATTCCTTCGGCGAGCATGAGCGGCACGAGCAAGTCGTAGCTCCCAGCCAGCTCACACGTCATGACGAGCGAGGCGATCGGCACGTGCGCGAGCCCGCCGTAGAGCGTCCCCATACCGACGAGGGCGAAGGCACCAGGATCGATCCGCGGATCGTGCAAGAGGATCTGGCAGGCGCGCCCGAATGCGCCGCCGAACACGCCTCCCAGCACGAGCGAGGGGCCGAAGTCCCCTGCGCTCCCCCCGCTGCCGACGGTGAGTGCAGTCGCGACGATCTTCGCCGCGCCCAGCAAGAGCAGGAGCTCCACACCGCTCCACCCGGGCGGTAGCCACGCGCTCCCGGTGATCGCGACCTGCGCCTCCCCGTACCCGCCGCCGAGCAGCCCCAAGCCCGTCGCCAGACGTCCCACGTGCGGGCTGACGAACACCAGGGCGAGCGTTGCGAGAACACCGAGCGTCAGCCCTCCGGCCGCCGGCTTGGCCCACTCCGGCAAGCGCGCCTTCGCCGCTGTGCGCTGCACGTAACGGAGCGCGCCCAGGAACCCGACCGCCACGAACGTGAGCAGCACCGCCAGCAGCGCGTACAGCGGAAGGTGCGCGAGGACGAGTGGGTACTGCGCCGCGTGGGCGAAGAGCGTCGCTTCGCCGAAGAACGAGATGAAGACGGAATAGGCGATGACGCTGGCCAGGACGGACGGGATGAGAGCGTCGGACTCGAAGTCGTCGCGGTGGAGCACTTCCACCGCGAGCAACGCAGCGCCGAGCGGTGTGCGAAACACGGCCGCCATGCCCGCGGCGGTGCCGGCGACCAAGAGGATCCGTCGCTCGCGATCGGTGACGCGCAAGTAGCGCCCGACCACGGAGCCGAGCGCCCCCCCGATCTGCATGGTCGGACCCTCGCGCCCACCGGACCCACCGAACCCTAGGGTGAAGATGGACACGATGGCCTTCAGAAAGGGGACGCGGCGCCGCACGATCCCTTTGTGTTGATGGAAGGCGTCGATGATCGCGTCGGCGCCTCCGCCGCGCGTCTCGGGCGCGAGCTGCGAAACCAGGCCGCCGAGCAGCGCGCCGACGGCCGGAATCATCCAGATCAACCAGGGACGAAACGGGGTCTCGCTCTCCCCGCTCGTGACGCGCTCGCCCGCCGCGCGTAGAGGAACGTACCCTGCGGCCCCTTCGAGGACGAATCGCTGGACGAGCTCGACGCCGGCGAAGAAAAGAGAGCCCGCTAGGCCCGCCGCGACGCCTACCAGGGCCGCGTGCAGGAGGGTCCGCCCGAGGAGCTGGAATGCGAGCGGTGAACGACGAGCCGCGAGCGCGCGCACGAGATCGGCCGCTCGGCGCGCCGCAGCCCGCGGCGCGTGAAGCGAAGAGAATCGACTACGGGAGACCAAAATGAATTTCCGTCTTCCCCTGACGTTGGGAGGTCCTTAGAGGCGAGCGCGGCACAATGCAAACGCCGCGCGTTGCGCGGCCACACGGGAAGACCTCCATCGTGCGGGTCGCCAGGAAACATACGTGTCAAAAAGGGACGTCCCGATTTGACCGGAGACCCCGGAGGACGCTGGAACGATGTGTGCCTCGTCGAGCGCACCATGAAAACTACTACGCTCACCGGACTTTCAGTCCTGGCCATCGGCGCGGTTGCGCTCGCGTGCAGCAAGAACTCGCAGCCATCAACGGCATCACCCGTCGTAAGCGCATCCACTGCGCCGTCTGCGGCTCCCTCCGCAGCCGCCGCGGTCAACCCTCCGTTCGAAGGCGAGATCGTCCTCGCTGTGAAGGACGAGATGGCGATGAAGCTCCCGACATCGATCACGTATGACGTGAAGGGCAACAAGGTGCGTTACGCCGCCGCGGCGGCGCCCGTGTACGCAGTCGGGGATCTCGATGCCCAGCAGGTTTATGCGATCGACGACGGACAGAAGAGCTACGAGGCGCTCGGCGTGAAGCCGGCGCCCAACGCGAAAGCCCCACCAACTCAGACGGTGCAGAAATCGGGGAAGGTCGAGACGATCGCGGGCCTTACCTGCGAAGACTGGACAATTGCTGACGGCGTCGAGAAAGTCGACGTCTGCGCGTCGAAGGGGATCGAGTACTTCGATCTCGCGAGCGATGCGAAGACCGGAAGCACAGAAGCACCTTGGGCGGTGGCGCTCACGACCGAGAAGGCTTTCCCGCTGCGTGTCGTCGTGCGCGATAAGGCGGGAAAGGAGGAATACCGCGCCGAAGCAACGCGAGCCGATCGGAAGAAGCTCGACGACGCCCTGTTCCAGCTCCCCAGCGCCTACAAGAAAGCTGATCTGGCGAAGGAGACGAAGCTGGCTTCGCTTCCGTGAAGAAGTCGTAGGACGCTTCGTGTACGCGCGTACTAAGAGTGGGAGGAGGAGCGCGGACGTCGAACCTAGATGAAGCTCGTTCCGAAACTGAGCCTCGCGTTCATTGGAGGGGTCTCGATCATCCTCGCCGTGAACGGTTATCTACGCGTTCGACGAGAAGTCGCGCTGTTCGAGTCGGACCGCATCCGCGACAACGTACAGATCGGCAAGACGCTCGCGGCCGCAGTGGCTGCGGTCTGGGAGACCGACGGCCCCTCGCGTGCGCTCAAAATGGTCAAGGAAGCGGATGCTCAGGAGGGGCGAGCGCGCATTCGGTGGGTTTGGCTCGATCGCGACCCGAGCATGCTCCCCCTTGCTCTCCAGACCGCGAAACCGATCCCTCGCGGAGGCTCTCTCTCCCTCGTCGCTACGAATAGCGATGGGGAGGACGAGCGATACACATTCGTCCCGGTCGATCTCGCGGGATCGAACCGTGGAGCGCTCGAGGTGTCCGAGCCGTTGGCGACGGAGCGCGCGTACATCCGCCGGACGGTCCTCGACACGGTCGCGACGACTCTGATGCTCGACGCCTTCTGCGCCATCGTCGCCATGCTCCTTGGCGCGTGGATTGTCGGGCGCCCGATGGGAGCGCTGGTCGAGAAAGCGCGCCGCGTGGGTCTGGGCGACTTCACCGGGCCGCTCCGCCTCGAGCAGAGCGATGAGATTGCGGGCCTGGCCACCGAGATGAACGCCATGTGCGAGCAGCTCGTAGCCGCAAACGAGCGCGCAGCTTCGGAGATGCGCGCCCGCCTGGAGATGCTCGAGCAACTGAGACACGCCGACCGCCTGATGACGGTAGGCAAGCTCGCCTCCGGTCTCGCTCACGAGCTCGGGACACCGCTGAACGTCATCGAGGCGCGCGCTGCGATGATCGTCAACGGAGAGACGACGGCGGAGGAATCGCTGTCCTACGCGCAGGTCATCGTCCGCGCCGCGGGTCGAATGACGCGCATCATCCGCCAGCTCCTGGCATTTGCACGCCCCCGAGGAGTGGAGAAGACGCGCTGTGACGTTGCCAGCGTGGCGCAGCGAACGGTCGAGCTCCTGCAGCCCCTTGCGGCGAAGCGCAAGGTTACCCTGCGTCTCGCGGGGCTTGCTCCCGCCTACGTCGAGGCCGATGCGGGTCAGATCGAACAGGCGATCACGAACCTCGTGATGAACGCAACGCAGTCGATCGACCGCGCAGGAGTCGTGGAGGTGGACATCGACCGAGCCCGAGCGAGGCCTCCGGCCGATCATGGGGGACCCGAAGGCGACTACCTCCGCATCCACATCCGCGATGAGGGTCACGGGATTCCGCCCGAACACCTATCCCGTATCTTCGAGCCCTTCTTCACGACGAAGGACGTCGGGGAGGGGACGGGCCTGGGTCTCGCCGTGACCTACGGCATCGTGCGGGAGCACGGAGGTTGGATTGCCGTGACGAGCGAGGTCGGTCGGGGGAGCACGTTCACGATTCACTTGCCGGCAACGCCGAGCGAACTCACGCTGGGGGACTCATGACGAAAGTGCTCATCGTCGACGACGACTCGGAGCTCTGCGAGACGATCGAGGCCGGCTTACGAAAGCGCGCCTACGGCGTTGCATGGGCCACGCGCGCAGAGGACGCGTTCGAGCGCCTGCTCGCCGAGGACTTCGACGTCGTCCTGACCGACTTGACGATGCCTGGAGTCGACGGCATCGCGCTCTGCGAACGCATCGTCGCGAATCGTCCCGACGTTCCAGTCGTCGTGATGACGGCGTTCGGGAGTCTCGACTCGGCCGTCGCGGCCATTCGAGCCGGCGCTTACGACTTCATCAACAAGCCCGCGCAGATCGATGTCTTGGCCATCGCGCTCGACCGCGCGGCAAGAACTCGCGCGCTCCGCGAGGAGGTGCGGCGCCTCCGATCCACGGTCACTTCGGGCCCAACCGACGACTTCATCGGTCGGAGCGAAGCCATGAGGGCCGTCAGCGACCTCATCGAACGCGTCGCCGATTCGGAGGCCACGATCCTCGTGACGGGCGAGAGCGGGACGGGAAAAGAGGTGGTCGCCAACGCGATCCACCGTCGCAGCCGCCGGGCGCACGGCCCGTTCGTCGCCGTCAACTGCACCGCGATGCCCGAGACGATGCTGGAGAGTGAGCTCTTCGGACACGCACGAGGCGCGTTTACCGACGCACGCGAGGCGCGCGCCGGTCTGTTCGTTCAGGCCCGCGGGGGCACCTTGCTCCTCGACGAGGTCGGCGACATGCCGCTCGCACTTCAGCCGAAGATCCTTCGCGTGCTCCAGGAGCGGAAGGTGCGCCCGCTCGGCTCCACGAACGAGGTCGCCATCGACGTGCGCGTCATCGCCGCTACGAACCGCGATCTCGAAGGAGCGGTGGAAGAGAAGCGCTTCCGCGAAGATCTCTACTTCCGCCTGAACGTCATCAACATCCCGCTCCCGCCGCTGCGTTCGCGCGCGGGCGACGTGCTCCCGCTCGCCCAACACATGCTCGAGATCTTTGCCAAGCGCAGCGGCAAGCCGATCACCGGCATCGCACCCGCGGCCGCGGAGAAGCTCGTGGCGTATAGCTGGCCGGGCAACGTGCGCGAGCTGCAGAACGTCATCGAGCGGGCGGTTGCGCTCGCCCGCTTCGAACAAATCGTCGTCGACGATCTGCCCGAGAAGCTACGCGAGTACCGCCCCTCACACGTTCTCATCGTTGGCGACGATCCAGCCGACCTCGTGCCCATGGAAGAAGTCGAGCGACGCTACGTGCTGCGAGTGCTGCTGTCGGTTCACGGGAACAAAGCGGCGGCGGCGCGCATCCTCGGGTTCGAACGAAAGACGCTGTATCGGAAGTTGGAGCGCTGGGGCGCTCCGCCGTGACCGCCGGGTGAGGAGGCACGAGAGCTGCATCGATCGCGATGCGTGCTCTCCTCGGTAGGTCGTCCCGCTTGCATCGTCGTCGCCGATGACGATCCCGACATGCGAAGTCTCGTCGCACAAAGTCTGCGACGCGATTCGCACGACGTGTTCGAGGTAGGGGACGGTGCGAGGCTCCTGGTTCGCATCGGGCGGCAATACCGGCAGAGCGAGCCAGAGCCGCACATCGATCTCATCGTCACCGACCTGCGCATGCCGCTCGTCACAGGCCTCGCCATTCTCCGCGGGCTGCGCGCGGCGCATTGCACGACGCCAGTGGTCCTGATGACGGCCTTCGGCGACGATCTGGTCCGGCGCGAGACTGCGGACCTTGGCGCCGTGCTTCTCGACAAGCCGTTCGCGATGGCCGACCTGCGCGCGACCGTGCTCGACCTGTTGAGGAGCCGAGCGACGCGGTGAGCGGAACGCCGGATCAGTCGTGATGTGCATGTTCCGTCGCGCACAGCGAGCGCGCGCTTGTCTCCTCGCGTTCTCTCTCCTGCTCGTCCCCGCGACGGCCCGCGCCGAGCTGCGCATGAAGTGGGACTGCTATCTCCCGGGCTCGAACGTCGACTGCGTGACGCTCGAGAGCAGCCTGACCGCGAAGATCCCCTTCTTGAGGCCCGTCGCCGTGAGGAAGGATGCGGATGTTTCGGTCACGCTGTCGAGTCTGCCCGCTGAGAATGCGACACGATTCAAGATCGATCTCGAGGGACCGCGCGTCGACGGCTACCTCACCGACGTGCACACGACCGACAAGATTCCATCGAGCATCGATGCGACGACTGCGATGGTACGCATCCTCACCAAGCTCGAGCGAGGCCTCGATGACTTCATGGACCAGAAGGTCGCTTCCGAGGTGAAGGATGGTGCGCTGACGCTGCGTCTCGTGGATCCCCTGCGGCTGCCGTTCTGCGGTCGGCCGGAGCAAGACGGCTTGAAGTGGTTCGTCGCGCCGAGCGTGGGGACGTACTTCAGCGACGTGGAAGGGGTGGGGATCAACGCGTCGGGGAACGCTTCGCTCTCGTACAACTACTCGGAGTCGGCGTGGAGAACGCAGCAGTGGATTGGTGCGAACTACAGCCGGCAGAGTCAGCCGGTCGCCGGCACGGAAGAAACGGCGAGCATCAGCTTCGTCGGGGGGAACGCGAACAACATCTTGTCCTGGGCGCTGAGCCGCGACAACAAGTGGAGTATCGGCCTGCTCCTCGCCGCCGAGAAGAACCCGCAAGCCAACTACAAGCTGCGCGCGAACGGCTCGCTCGGCATCGAGCTCGATCTGGTACCGCGCCAAACGGTGAACCAGAAGAATCTAGGCGCTCATTGCGCGGTCGGGCCCGAGTTCGAGCACTACGATGCGACGAACATCGAGGGGCTCGATCAGCAGCTGGTCGCACGACAGTTCTGCGATGTGTTCCTGAGCTGGCACTTCGCGCCGGTCGACATCTGGGCCAACCTCGGCGAGACCTCGGTCCTCAAGAGCATCGACTACCGGAGCTTCTCCGCGAGCCTCTCCGCGACGTGGCGTATCACAGACAGTCTGACCTTCTCGCCGTGGATCAACCTTCAGCAGATCAACAAGGCGATCAATGAAGCGCAGCCCACGAACGTCGTGTACAGCGACCCTCGGCAAGAGGTCCAAGCCAGCATGATGGCCGCGATCGAGCAGGGGTACACTGCCCCCTTCGGCGTGCAGTCGGGGCTCTCGATCCGGTACATCGTCGGAAATGGCTCGCTCGCGTCGGAGGACCAGCGGTGGAAGACAACGTCGAATCTGAGATGAGGTCCCCTCACCATGCGAGATCAGCTGCGGAGCGCCGGCATCGCGCGCTCGCGCCGTTGGCTCGTATGGTGGTTCTCCTGTCCGTCGCGCTCTGCGCCCTGGGCCTCGCCGGCTGCGCGGGCCCGGGGCACGTGCAGTACGATGGCGGGCGCTGCCTGAAGGATGGCAGACCACTGACGGCCGCGGAGGTCGAAGCCGACCAGGCGGAGGTCGCTCGTCGGATCGCCTCGCGCCAGCCCTGGTTCGCCGTCATCACGATCAGCGTCGTTCTGCTGGCGGCCGCCGGTAACGCGGAGAAAGCGCTCCTTCTGATTCGTGCGCGTCACGTCGAAGGGCACCGCCCACTTGCCGAGCGGCTACGCGAGGTTCTGGCACGCCACCGCGAGAGCCCGGTCCGCTTTGCAGCGATCGTCGGCGGCTCGCTGGGGCTCATCGCCATCGCCGGCAGCGCGTACATCTATCTCGACATCGACAAGCGCGCGAGCGAGCGGGCGCTCGGGATGCTGCAGTTCTGTCACCTGGCGATGCGCACGGAGGAAGAGGAAGGGGCGCTGGACGAGCAGCGGCACAACCTTCAGGCCATCGAGTCGACGGCCGGCGACATTCGCGCGCTCGTGGGGACCTGAGCGACACGTTGAAGAGCCAGGTCGTGGCGCTGAAGCGCGGGAACGGGCAGTAGCGCCGTGCGCAGGCGACGACCGCTCCTCTCGAATCACGACGACGCGACGCGCGAGATCTGGCCCGCGTTCACCGACGTCATGTCGACGATGGCGCTCATCCTCTTCGTGCTCGTGCTCCTCGCGTACGTGCGCAACCTGACGAGCAGCCAGCGCCTCGACGCTCTCCAGCGGAAGATCGGCGCCTCCGAGGGACAGCTGCAGGCGCTGAACGCCGACCTGCACCGGACGTCGCAGGAGGTCGAAGCCGGGAGGGTCGCTCTGCAGGCGTCGCAGTCCCGGATTCACGACCAGGAGCAAATCATCGCCGACAGCAATCGCCAGCTGGGCCTCGTGCGCGGCCAGTTGCAGAGCATCGCGGTCCTTCGCGTTGGCGTCCTCAGCAAGCTGGAACAGGCGATCGAGGCCGAGCTCGGCGCGAGCAACGACGCGGGCGCACCACTCGTCACGATCGGCGACAACGGTAACCTCGTCCTCAACGAGAGCCTCGTGTTCGAGTCCAATGCGTATGCGATCAAGAGCGATGCGAAGCCGCTCCTGGCGGGGCTCGCGAGAGCTCTCGGAAACCTGCTGGCCGACGACGAAGTTCGCGCGAACATCGACGCCGTCGTCATCCAGGGGCACACCGACGAGCGTGGCTCGGCTGCTTTCAACTGGGACCTCTCGGCGAAGCGAGCCACGGCCGTTCTCGACTCGCTGTTTCGAATGAACCCAGTCCTCGCGGACTCGTATGGGCGCTACTTCGCCGCGAGCGCGTACTCGAAGTTTCGCCCGCTCGACGAGGCGAAGACGCCCGCTGCGTACCAGCAGAATCGGCGGATCGAGATCTCGCTGATTCCCAGGGACTCCAACGTCCGCAAGGTCATCGACGACTACGTGAA
>Ga0302283_1004028_pt1 | contig 11138 bp, 10 predicted proteins | sample III_Fen_E1_4_FD_198770 | JGI IMG/M metagenome (GOLD analysis project Ga0302283, IMG submission 198770) | Peat permafrost microbial communities from Stordalen Mire near Abisko, Sweden - III_Fen_E1_4 | ecosystem: Environmental > Terrestrial > Soil > Wetlands > Permafrost | place: Sweden: Abisko...
CCCTCCACCTGGACCTGGCCGACGGCGACTCGGTCGACGCCTTCGCCCGGTCGGCCACCGGGGCCGTGGGCGACATCGAGATCGTGGTGTCCAACGCCGCCCAGAACCGGGCCGGTGCCGTGCTCGACACCACGCCCGAGGACTTCGCCGGGGTGCTCCGGGTGAACGTGGAGGGCACCCACCGGCTGGTCCTGGCCCTGGTGCCCGCCATGGTGGAGCGCCGGCGGGGCGACGTGGTCTTCGTCACCTCCGACGTGGCCGAGCGGCCCCGCCCGGCCATGGCCGCCTACGTCACGTCCAAGTGGGGGCTCGAGGGCTACGTGCGGTCCCTGCAAATGGAGCTCGAAGGCACCGGGGTACGGGCCGGGATCGTGCGGCCCGGTCCGACCCTCACCGGCATGGGGATGGACTGGGACCCCGAGGTGACCGGCCAGGTCATCGAGCAGTGGGCGGCGTGGGGCTTCGCCCGTCACGACAACTTCATGCGGCCGAAGGGCGTGGCCCAGGCCGTGGTGGCCGCCGTGACCCTCCCCCGGGGAACCCAGGCCACCGTGATCGAACTGCAACCCGAGGCGCCGATCGCGCCCGACCGAAACGAGGGACCATGACCACCACATCCACCGATCTCCGTGAGCCGCCCCGGGTCTCGGGGGGCCAGCACGAGAACGGCCACCTGGAGGAACTGCGGACCGACCCCATCGCCCTGCTCGACCGGGTACGCGAGGAGTGCGGCGACGTCGGCGTGTTCCGACTGGCCCAGCGCGACGTCGTACTGCTGAGCGGCGCCGAGGCCAACGAGTTCTTCTTCCGGTCCCCGGAGGAAGCCCTCGACCAGGCCGAGGCCTATCCCTTCATGACCCCGGTGTTCGGGGAGGGCGTGGTGTTCGACGCCCCGCCCGAACGGCGGCGCGAGATGCTCCACAACCAGGCCCTGCGGGACAAGTTCATGCGGGGGCACGCCGCCACCATCGCCACCGAGGTCGAGGGCATGGTGGCCAAGTGGGGCGACCAGGGGGAGATCGACCTGCTGGACTGGCTGGCCGAGCTGACCATCTACACCTCGTCGGCCTGCCTCATCGGGAAGCACTTCCGGGCCGAGCTCGACAAGCGGTTCGCCGAGCTCTACCACGACCTCGAACGGGGCACCGACGCCATCGCCTACGTCGACCCCTACGCCCCCATCGAGAGCTTCCGGCGCCGGGACGCGGCGCGCCTCGGGCTGGTGGCCCTGGTCCAGGGGATCATGGACCGCCGGGCCGCCGGGCCGCCGGCCGACCCCGACGACCGCGACCTCCTCGACGTCCTCATGTCCATCACCACTGAGGACGGATCGCCCCGCTTCCTGGCCGACGAGGTGACCGGGATGTTCATCTCCATGATGTTCGCCGGCCACCACACCACCTCCGGCACCGCTGCGTGGACCCTGGTCGAACTGCTCCGTCACCCGGCCGAGATGGCCCTGGTCGACGAAGAGCTGGCCGAGCTCTACGCCGGGGGGGCCGAGGTCAGCTACCAGGCCCTGCGCGAGATGCCCCACCTGGAGTCGGCCATCAAGGAGGCGCTCCGCCTCCACCCGCCACTCATCCTGCTGCTGCGGGTGGCCAAGGAGGACCTCGAGGTCGAGGGCTTCGCCATTCACGAGGGGCAGATGGTGGGGGCCAGCCCGTCGGTGTCCAACCGCATCCCCGAGGACTTCCCCGATGCCGGGTCGTTCCTCCCCGAGCGGTACCTGTCCCCCCGGGAGGAGGACCGGCTGAACCCGTGGACCTGGATCCCCTTCGGTGCCGGCCGCCACCGGTGCGTGGGCTCGGCCTTCGCCATGATGCAGCTGAAGGCCATCTTCTCGGTACTGCTGCTCGACTGGGAATTCGAATTGGCCCAGCCGCCCGACAGCTACCGCAACGACAACTCCAAGATGGTGGTGCAGATGGCCCAGCCCTGCACCGTGCGCTACCGGCGGCGGGCCGTCAGCGGCCGCGGCACGAAGGCGGCGTCATGAGGATCACCGTCGACACCGACCTGTGCCAGGGCCACGGCGTCTGCGAGTCCGAGGCCCCGGGCGTGTTCGAATTGGGCAAGGACCGCCTGGTGACCATCGTCCAGGCCACGCCCCCCGAGGACCGACGGTCCGAGGTCGAGGCGGCCGTCCGCTACTGCCCGACCCACGCACTGACGATCATCGAGGAGGACTGAGACATGCCGGCGTTCCCACGACAGGAGCTCGAGGAGATGGTGCAGCGGTGGTTGGACATCAACCGCCGCTGCGAGGAGGCGCTCGACTGGGAGCCCATGGCCGAGCTCTACACGGACGACGCCACCTACGGGTGGAACGTCGGTCCGCACGACGAGTTCATGGCCGTGGGGAAGGAGGAGATCCGACGCTACGCCCTGGGCACGGAGATGGAGGGGCTCGGCGGCTGGACCTACCCCTACCAACGCGTGCTGATCGACGACGTCCAGGGCGAGGTGCTCGGCCTGTGGCGGCAGGTCGCCGATTCCACCCGGCCCGACGGCAGCCACTATGAGATCGCCGGGCTGGGCGGCAGCTGGTTCCGCTACGCCGGCGGCTACCAGTGGAGCTGGCAGCGCGACTTCTTCGACGTGGGGAACGCCACGGCCACGTTCCTCGAGATGATCACCGCCGGGACGCTGACCCCGGGGATGCAGCTGCGGATGGAGAAGGCCATGTCCAAGGAGCGCCAGCCCGGGCACTATCCGGTGGGACAGGCCCCGGTGGGCCTGTGGGAGGGGGTCTCCGGTACGGTTTCCTAGATGACCGTGCTCCGGACCATCGGCAACATCCTGTGGTTCGTCCTGGCCGGTCTGTGGCTGGCCATGGGCTACGTGGTGGCCGGCCTCGTGATGTGCGTGCTGATCATCACCATCCCCTTCGGCATCGCCGCCTTCCGCCTGGCCGTCTTCGTGGTGTGGCCCTTCGGACGGACCGTGGTCCGACGACCCGACGCCGGAGCCGGGTCGGCCGTGGGCAACGTCCTGTGGTTTCTGTTGGCCGGACTGTGGCTGGCCATCGCCCACGTGGTGACCGGGGTGGTCCTCTGCGTCACCATCATCGGCATCCCCTTCGGGATCGCCAACTTCAAGCTGGCCGCCGTGGCCATCGCCCCCCTGGGCAAGGAGATCGTCCCGAGCGACGAGCGGGCCCGGTTCGTGACCACGTAGCGACCGGTCGGGCGTACACCCGGGGAGGATCCCCCGGAGGCCTGGCCCACGGGGTGGATCACCCGTCCGAACCGGCGTGATACGTAGGATCCGTGTCACTACCTCGACCGCTCGCAGTCAGCCGGAGTATCCGAAATACCGGGGTCCGAGGCGCGAGCGCTTCACACTGCTCGATCGATGCATTGCGAGACAGCTGCAAGTGCGGGCGTCCGCCTGGGGCGACTGCGGCATAACGTCGGATGATCGGTGGGCGGTCCTCGATCGCTACTTCGTGAAGTCGTACGGGTTCCGCGCGCCCACGACGCAGGATTGCGACGCCACCGGCGGCGCGAACGTTCTTGACCCAGTTTGCGCCGTCACCCAGCATGGACACCAGGTACTCGACCCCCTCCAAATCTGCGATCGCCACCGGGAGGGTTATCGGCTTACCGCTGCGCCTGCCGATGACCTCCAGGCTGGCAGCCCGTCGAGGCATGAGACCGGCGCCGAAGACAACACTCGAAAGACGGTTCTGCGGTCTCGCCAGCCAATTCGGCCGACCGGAGCGGTACATCCATCGCGAATACCGCTGACACCACTGGCCGATCGAATCCATGGGTACAGCGTGGATCTCCAGGCCGGCCTGAGGGAAGGGTCGATGGTCACGAGAATGGCCCAGCGAGGGCCAGCCGGTGGCAGAGGTGGGTCCGAGGAGTGCCTCCGAGGTGCCGTCGGGCGACATCGTGCGGTTGGCGGACCGGGCACTCGGCCGGTCCGCCCGGCTCACTCGATCCCGTGGTCGACGGCGTAGCGGACGAGCTCGTGGCGCCGGCTCAGGTGGAGCTTGCCCAGGATGTTGCGCACGTGGTTCTCCACCGTCTTCTCGGCGATGAACAGCTCGGCCCCGATCTCCTTGTAGGTGTGGCCCCGGGCCACCAGCTGGAGCACCTCGCGCTCGCGCTCGGTGAGGGCCGACGTCCCGTCGCCGGCCCGCCGGGACAGGGCCCGGAACTCCCCGAGCACCAGGGCGGCCAGCGATGGGGAGAACACGGGCTCACCCGCCGCGGCCCGCCCCAACGCGGTCCGGAGCTCGTCGGGCGGCGTCGACTTGACCAGGTAGCCCACCGCCCCGGCGGCCACGGCGTCGAGGAGGTCCCGTTCGGCTTCCGACACCGTGAGCATGACGATCCGGGTGGACGCGGCACAGGCCCGCACGACGGCCAGGCCGCCGCCGCCGGGCATGTGGAGATCGCACACCACGAGGTCGGGCCCGAGCTCGCGGACCAGGGCCACGGCCTCGGGCGCCGTGGCCGCCTCACCCACGACCTCGAACCCGTCGCCCAGGTCGGACCGGACCCCGGTCCGCCAGATGGGGTGGTCGTCGGCCAGGATGACGGTGGTCACACCCACAGTCTGACCTCCGCACCGGCGCCGGGCCGGGCCACCAGCTCCACCCGGCCCCCGACCTCGGCGATCCGGCCCCGGACGGAGCGGGACAGTCCGATCCCCTCGGCCACCGCACCGGGGTCGAACCCCGCCCCGTCGTCCTTCACCGAGCAGAACAGCAGCGTCGGCCGGGAGCCCCCGGGCGGCGGGGACTGGTCGGGCTCCACGTAGACGGTCACCCGGTCGGCCCGTCCGTGCTTGCCGGCGTTGGTGAGCGCCTCCCCCACCGCGCCGGCCAGGGCCGAGGCCACCTCGACCGGCACGGCCGGGAGGTCGCCGGCCACCACCAGGTCGACCCGGCCACCGAACCGTCGCTCGAACGTGGCCGCCGACTCCCGCAGCGCCGCCGCGAGATCGGAGGGGACGCCCCCCGGCGCGGCGACCCCGGCGGTCGGGCCGGCCAGGTAGGCCCGGAGCTCCCGCTGCTGGTCGCGGGCCATGGCGGCCAGGGCCGGGTCGTCCGACCGGCGCTCGACCACGGCGAGGGTCTGCAGCACACCGTCGTGCAGGGTGCGGGCCACCTCCTCGCGGGCCCGGGCCGCCGCCACGTCGGACTCGGCCCGGCGCACCAGGGTGGCCAGGGCACCGACCGCCCCGCCGGCCATGGCGAACAGCACCACCGGCGTCAGTGCGCCCACGAGATGGCCACCGCCCAGGAGCTGGGAGGCGGGGACCCGGTTGAGCGCGGCCCCCCCGGTGCGGGCCAGGCCCACGACCACTCCGGCCGTCGCCCCGGCCAGGGGCCCGGCGGCCACGCCGGCGGCCAGCACGCCGGCCAGGGGCCAGGCCACCCCCAGGGACTGCGAGGTGGCGAACGCCGCCCCGTGGCCGAAGGCCAGCCCACCCCCGAGGAACAGGGCGACCCCGCACGCCAGTTCACCGACGACCGCCGGGGGACGCAACAACGCCCCGGGTCGGCGCACCAGGAGGACCTGGTCCCCGACGGTCACGACGAGGGCCAGGGCCACCAGGCCGTAGGCCAGCCACGGACGGGCCAGGGCGTGGCGGTCGAAGACGAGCACGGTGGCCATCCACGCCCAGGCCAACCACCGGAAGATCGCCAGTCCGGCTGACAGGCTGCGGTCCACGGCGCGCCACCCTAGAGGTCGGCGGGGCCCCGGGCACGGACGGGCCGGGGGATCCCCCGTGAACGACCGGAGGGCGCCCCGTGGGGCGCCCTCCGGCGACATGCTGTGTTGGATGCACCGGGTTCCCCGTGCGGCGCCGGATGGGACCGAGGTCCGGCTAGGTGGCCCGGTGGGTGTCTGGCTGGGATTCGCCAGGTGGTACAGCGAGCCGCCTCAGCGGCCAGCCACCTCCAGGGTCCCGAAACGTTCGTTGCTCAGTTGGACCACCTCCTTCCTCTGGTGCGCACATCGTACCGAGCGCGGCCGGCGAAGTGGTGCACGTCCCGGAGGTTCGACGGGGATCCCGCCGGGCCCGGCGGCCCCGGGCATCCACCACGTCGCATGGCTAGTATGCGAACATATGTTCGCCACACCCGACGACGACGCCGTGCCCCCGGACACGTCGGCCACCATCCCCGGCGGGCGGTCCGGAACGGGGCGGGGGCGGGAGTCCCTGGCCCTGCTGGCCGAGCGGGTCCGGCCCACCGCGGCGAGCCGGACCCGCCTCCTCCCGGTCGACCCGGCGCTCGCCGCGCTGCTCCCCGAGGGCGGCCTCCGCCGGGGGGCCACCATCGTCGTCGCCACCCGGGGCGGGGCGGGCGGTGGGATCAGCCTGTCGGTGGCCCTGCTGGCCGCGGCGTCGGCCGGCGGGTCGTGGTGCGCGGCCGTCGGGCTCCCGGACCTCGGGGCGGTGGCCCTGGCCGACCTCGGCATCGACCTCGGACGCTTCGCCCTCGTCCACTCCCCCGGGCCGGCCTGGGCCGAGGCCACCGCCACGCTGTTCGACGGCATCGAAGCCGTGCTGCTCTGCCCGCCGTTCCCCCGCGCCCGGCCATGGCCCGCCGCCTGGTGGCCCGGGCCCGTGACCGGCACACCGTCCTGGTGGTGGTGCCGGGGCGGGCGGGGTGGCCGGAGCCCCCCGACGTCCACCTCGCCGTGGACGGCGCCCGCTGGGACGGGATCGGGCAGGGCACGGGCCACCTCCGCCGGCGGCGGCTCACCGTGACGGCCACCGGGCGCCGCTCGGCCACCCGTCCCCGGCGGCACGACCTGTGGCTCCCCTCCCCCGCGGGCACGGTGGACGGGGTGGACGGGGCCGACCGCTGATGGACCGGCTGCTGGTGGTGCGCTGCCCGGACCTCCTCGACGAGGACGAGGACGGCGACGCCCTGCGCTCGTTCACCGGCGTGGTGGCGGCGGTCGAGGCCTACTGCCCGTGGGTCACGGTGGTCCGCCCGGGCGTCTGCTCGCTGCCCGTCCGGGGCCCGGCCCGGTACTTCGGGGGCGAGCAGGCACTGGTCGGGCTGGTGCACCGGGCGGCCACCGGGGTCGACGGGGCCGGGGCGACCGTCGGGGTCGGCGTGGCCGACGGGCTGTTCGCCGCCGTGCTGGCCGCCGGGGCCGGGGTCGTCGTCCCGGCCGGTGGGACCCCGGGCTTCCTCGCCCCGCTCCCCGTGGCCGTCCTCGGCGACGACGACCTGGCCGACCTGCTGGCCCGCCTGGGTGTCCGCACCCTGGGGGACTTCGCCGGTCTGCCCGAACGGCACGTGCTCGGCCGCTTCGGGGCCCACGGCGTGGCGTGCCACCGGGTGGCCGGCGGCCGGAGCGGCGAGCTGGACGGACTGCGGCAGGCGGGCTGCGGTCCACGGGTCGAGGCGCTCCGCCGGGGGACGCCCGAGCCGGTACGCCAGTCCGGGTTCTGGGGAGGGATGAGCGACGCCGACGCCCGGGCGGCCCGGGCGCTGGACGAGGTGCAGCGCCTGCTGGGCCCCGGTGCCGTGGCCACCGCCCACCTCCAGGGCGGCCGGGCCCCCGGGGAACGGACCCGCCTGGTCACCTGGGGCGGTGCGGCCGTCGAGGCCGGGGACCCCGGCGCCCCGTGGCCGGGCCGGATCCCCCCGCCGGCACCGGTGCTGGTGCACGGCCGACCCCGGCGGGCCGAGGTCGCCGACGCCGGTGGTGGCGCCGTCGCCGTCTCGGGGCGGGGACTGTTGAGCGCCGACCCCGCCCGCCTCTCGGTGGAGGGCGGGCCGTGGCAGGCCGTCGAGGCCTGGGCCGGGCCGTGGCCGTCGGACGACCGCTGGTGGTCACGCGCCCACCGCCGTAGCGCCCGCATGCAGGTGGTGGCGGCCGACGGCACCCGTCTGCTGCTGGTCGAGCGGGGCCGATGGTGGGTCGAGGCCACCTATGGGTGAGCCCGGGGACCGGGGCGACCCGTGAGCTACGCCGAGCTGCACGCCCACTCCAACTTCTCCTTCCTCGACGGCGGGAGCCACCCCGAGGAGCTGGTGGCCGAGGCCGTCCGGCTGGGGCTGTCGGCCGTCGCCCTCACCGACCACAACGGCTTCTACGGTGCGGTCCGCTTCGCCGAGGCGGCCCGGGCCGGCGGCCTGCCCACCGTGTTCGGGGCCGAGCTGACCCTCGCCCCGGCGGCCGACCGCACCGGGGTCCCCGACCCCCGGGGCATCCATCTGGTGGTGCTGGCCCGCGACCCCGAGGGGTACGGCCGCCTCAGCCGGGCCATCGCCGAGGCCCACCTGGCCGGCGGGGAGAAGGGCCGGCCGGTCTTCACCCTCGACGCCCTGGCCCAGGCGGCCGGTGGCCGGTGGCAGGTGCTCACCGGCTGCCGGAAGGGCGCCCTGGCCGCCGCCCTCACCTCCGAGGGCCCGACCGCCGCCGGCCGGGTCCTCGACCACCTGGTCGACCGGTTCGGCCGGGACCACCTCGCCGTGGAGCTGTGGGACCACGGCGATCCGGTCGACACCACCCGCAACGACGCCCTGGCCCGGCTGGCCGCCGAGCGCGGCGTGGACCCGGTGGCCACCAACAACGTCCACTACGCCACCCCGGCCGGGTTCCCGCTGGCCACCACCCTGGCCGCCGTCCGGGCCCGACGGCCGCTCGAGGAGCTCCAGGGGTGGCTCCCGCCGTCGGCCACCGCCTGTCTGCGGGGGGACGCCGAACAGCGGCGGCGGTTCGCCCGGTGGCCGGGGACGGTGGACCGGGCCGCGGCCATCGGCGCGGCGTGCGCCTTCGACCTGCGCCTGGTGGCCCCGCGCCTGCCCGACTTCCCCGTCCCCCGGGGCCACACCGAGCAGACCTGGCTGGTGGAGCTGGTGCGCCGGGGGGCCGCCGACCGGTACGGGCCACGGGGGGCCGAGCGGGTCCCGGGGGCCTGGGACCGGCTCGACCACGAGCTCGGGGTGATCGGGGCCCTCGGCTTCCCCGGCTACTTCCTCACGGTGTGGGACATCGTCAGGTTCTGCCGCCGCCAGGACATCTTCTGCCAGGGACGGGGATCGGCCGCCACCTCGGCCGTCTGCTACGCGCTGGGCATCACCAACGTGGACGCCGTGTCGCTGGGGCTGCTGTTCGAGCGGTTCCTCTCCCCGGCCCGCGACGGCCCCCCCGACATCGACGTGGACATCGAGTCCGGGCGCCGGGAGGAGGTGATCCAGTACGTCTACGAGCGCTACGGGCGCCTCCACGCCGCCCAGGTGGCCAACGTCATCACCTACCGCCCGCGCTCGGCGCTGCGCGACATCGGCAAGGCCCTGGGGCACCCGGTCGAGGTGGTGGACGGTTGGTCGTCGTCGGTCGACCGGGGCGAGCCCCTGGCCGAACGCCAGGACATCCCCCCGCTGGTCCGCCGGCTGGCCGCCGAGGTCATCAACACCCCCCGCCACCTGGGTATCCACTCCGGCGGGATGGTGATCTGCGACCGCCCGGTGGTGGAGGTCTGCCCGGTCGAGTGGGGGCGCATGCCGGGGCGGAGCGTGCTGCAGTGGGACAAGGACGACTGCGCGGCGGCCGGGCTGGTCAAGTTCGACCTGCTGGGCCTGGGCATGCTGAGCGCCCTGCACCACATGGTGGACCTGGTGCGGGCCCACCACGGGGTGGCGGTGGACATCGCCCGGCTCCCGCAGGAGGACGCGGTCTACGACCTCCTGTGCCGGGCCGACACCGTCGGGGTCTTCCAGGTGGAGTCCCGGGCCCAGATGGCCACGCTCCCCCGGATCCGGCCCCGGTGCTTCTACGACCTGGCCATCGAGGTGGCCCTCATCCGACCCGGGCCCATCCAGGGCCACGCCGTCCACCCCTACATCCGGCGCCGCAACGGGGAGGAGCCGGTCACCTACCTCCACCCCCTGCTCCGTCCCGCCCTGGAGCGGACGCTCGGGGTGCCGCTGTTCCAGGAGCAGCTGATGCAGATCGCCATCGACGTGGCCGGCTTCAGCCCGACCGCGGCCGACGAGCTGCGCCAGGCCATGAGCGCCAAACGGTCGGGGGAGCGGATGGCCCGGCTCCGCGGCCGCCTGTTCGCCGGCATGGCGGCCCGGGGCGTCCCCGCCGACGTGGCCGAGCAGGTCTTCACCGCCCTGGCCGCGTTCGCCAATTTCGGGTTCCCCGAGAGCCACTCGGTGGCCTTCGCCCACCTGGTGTACTCCACCGCGTGGTTCAAGGTGCACTTCCCCGCGGCCTTCACCACCGGCCTGCTGAACGCCCAGCCCATGGGGTTCTGGTCCCCCCAGAGCCTGGTGGCCGACGCCAAGCGGCACGGGGTGGCGGTCCACCGCCCCGACGTGAACGACGGGGAGGCCGCGGCGTCCCTCGAGGGGGACCGGGACCACCCGGACATCCGGCTGGGGCTCACGTCGGTCCGGGGGATCGGCGGGGACACCGCCGGGCAGATCGCCGCCGGGCGGCCATGGTCGGACATGGAGGACCTGGTGCGGCGGGCCGGGGTCACCCGGGCGCAACTGGAGGCACTGGCCACCGCCGGGGCGCTGGACGGGCTCTCGGCGGAGCGGGGGCGCACCCGGGGGGCCGGTCGGCGCCGGTCGCTGCTGTGGTCGGCCGGTGCCGCCGCCCAGGCCACCCCGGGCCGGCTGCCCGGGGTGGTCACCGGGGCCGACCCGCCGGCGCTGCCCCCGGTCACGGCGTGGGAGGGCGTGGCCGACGACCTGTGGTCGCTCGGGATGGCCCCCGACACCACGGCCATGGAACTGGCCCGGCCCGGGCTGTCGGCGCGTGGGGTGCTGACCGCCGCGGCACTGGACACCGCGACGGCCGGGGGCCGGGTCACCGTCGGGGGCGTGGTGACCCACCGCCAGCAGCCCGAGAGCGCCTACGGCGCGGTGTTCATCAACCTCGAGGACGAGACCGGCATGGTCAACGTGATCTGCTCCCGGGGGGCCTGGGTGCGCTGGAAGCCGGTGGCCCGGGGGGCACCGGCCCTGCTGGTCCGCGGCCGTCTCGAGCGGGTCCAGGGCGTGGTCAACCTGGTGGCCGAGCGGATCGACCCGCTGGCCCTCGGCCCGGTCCCCCCGTCCCGCGACTTCCGGTGACGGCCCACGGCCGGAGCGCCCCCACCGGGGCCCCGGACATGCCACGACAAACCGGCCG
>Ga0302283_1004036_pt1 | contig 11126 bp, 9 predicted proteins | sample III_Fen_E1_4_FD_198770 | JGI IMG/M metagenome (GOLD analysis project Ga0302283, IMG submission 198770) | Peat permafrost microbial communities from Stordalen Mire near Abisko, Sweden - III_Fen_E1_4 | ecosystem: Environmental > Terrestrial > Soil > Wetlands > Permafrost | place: Sweden: Abisko...
GTCGGTCACTCACCGAGCACCGCCTTCCGCACCGCACCTCCGACACCCACGCCACCCTTCCTCACCCTCCCAGCGGCACCGCACCCGTCGTCCCCTCCCGGGGGCGCAGACCCCCGATCGGTAGGATCGACCCCATGTCCGGCTTCGTCGACGAGGCACAGATCCACGTGAAGGCCGGGGACGGCGGCGCCGGCGCAGTGGCCATGCGACGTGAGGCGCACGTCGACAAGGGCGGGCCCGACGGTGGTGACGGCGGCCGGGGCGGCAACGTGTGGCTGGTGGCCACCACGAACCAGTCGTCGCTGCTGCCGTTCCGCGACCACCCCCACCGCGGCGCCGACAACGGAGGTCACGGCGGCGGCAAGAAGATGCACGGCAAGCGTGGTGGCGACCTCGAGGTTCCGGTACCCGTCGGCACCCGGGCCCGCAGGGCCGACGGGACGATCCTGTGCGACCTGGTCAACGCCGGCGACCGGTGGCTGGCCGGGGAGGGCGGTCGGGGAGGCCGGGGCAACGCCAGCTTCCTCTCCAACAACCGGCGTGCGCCCACGTTCGCCGAGCAGGGGGAGAAGGGTCACGAGGAGTGGTACAACCTTGAGCTGGCCCTGGTGGCGGACGTGGCTCTCGTGGGGTATCCCAACGTGGGCAAGTCGACCCTGATCTCGCGGATCTCGGCGGCCAAACCGAAGATCGCCGACTACCCGTTCACCACACTCGAACCCCACCTGGGTGTGGTGCGGACGGACGACGAGACGACGTACACCGTGGCCGACATCCCCGGCCTGGTGGAGGGCGCCGCGGAGGGCAAGGGGCTCGGTCACCAATTCCTGCGCCACATCACCCGCGCCCGGGCCCTGGTGGTGCTGGTCGAGCTCGACCCGGTGACCGGGGTGTCCCCGGACGAGCAGCACCGGGTGCTCATCGACGAGCTGGGGCGCTACCAGCCGGACCTGCTGGAGCGACCCCGCCTGGTGGTGGGATCGAAGTCCGACATGGTCACCCCGGAGACCTTCGACCGCGACGCCAACCTGACCGACGCGGACGGATTCCATCCCGACCTCGTGATCTCCTCGATCACCGGACAGGGGATCCCGGCCCTGGTCGGGAGGCTCGCCACCCTGGTCGACCAGGCCCGCACCGCGGAACCGGAGTCGGACGGGACCATCGTGATCCACCGCCCGCTGCCCGAGGGCTTCTCCGTGGAACGCGTCGGTGAAGGTGAGTTCGCGGTGGTGGGCAAGGTCGCCGAGCGCGCCGTCGCCCTCAACGACGTCACCACCGATGAGGCCGCCGACTACCTGCAGGGCCGTCTCAAGCGCCTCGGCGTGGACCGGGCCCTGGCCAAGGCCGGTGCCCGCGACGGCGACCTCGTCCACATCGGCGACGTGTCGTTCACGTGGTTCCGCGACCAGCCCGAATTCACCGGCGAGCCGTCCAGCCGCCGCAAGCGCCGTCGATGACCGTGGCCGCCACGCCGCGTACCCTGGTGGTGAAGATCGGGTCGTCCTCGGTCACCCGGCCCGACGGTCGGGTGGACACCACCGCCATCGACAAGCTGGCGTCCGAGGTGGCCCAGGCCCGCCGGGCCGGCCACCGGGTCGTCGTCGTGACCTCGGGCGCCATCGCCGCCGGCTGGACGAGTCTGTCCGAAGGCCGGCCGCGCCCCGGCGACCTCGCCACCCTCCAGGCGGTGGCGGCGGTGGGCCAGCACCTGCTGATGCGGGTCTGGAGCGACGCCCTGGCCGCCCACGGGCTGATCGCCGGCCAGGTGCTGCTGGCCCCACTCGACTTCGTCCACCGCAGCCAGTACCTCCACGCCCGGCAGACCCTCGGCCGCCTGCTCGAACTCGGCGTCGTGCCCGTGGTGAACGAGAACGACGCAGTGGCGGACGAGGAGATCCGCTTCGGCGACAACGACCGGCTGGCGGCACTCGTGGCCCATCTGGTCGGGGCCGGGCTCCTGGTCCTGCTGACCGACACCGCCGGGCTGCTCACCGGTGACCCCCGTCGGGAGTCCGACACCTCGCTGATCGAGGAGGTGGTCGAGATCGACCACGAGCTCGAGGCCATCGCCGGTGGACCGGGATCGGCCGTGGGCAGCGGGGGCATGGGCTCGAAGCTGGCGGCGGCCAAGATCGCCGTGTGGTCGGGGATCGAGGCGGTCATCGCCGACGCCGCCCGCCCGGGCGTGCTCGAGGCCGTGGCCGCGTCCACCCCCGGGGTGGGTACGCGGTTCCGACCCCGTGAGGTGGTGCTTCCGGCCAGGAAGCTGTGGATCGCCTTCGCCATCGGCGCCTCGGGGAGCATCACCGTGGACGACGGCGCCCGACGGGCCCTGGTCGAGCGGGGCCGGTCACTCCTGCCGGCCGGGATCGTCGAGGTGACGGGGGACTTCGGCGTCGACGACGCCGTGGAGATCGTGGGACCCGACGGGGCCGTGTTCGCCAAGGGTCTCGTGCGGCACGCCGCGGGATCGCTGGCCGGCTGGGCCGGGCTCCGGACCGACGAGCTACCCGAGGACGTGTCCGCCGAAGTCGTCCACCGGGACGACCTGGTGGTGCTCGGCTAGGGAATGGGCCGACCGACCGTCCGCTGGCGGTGGTGGTCAGCTGACGGTGGTGGTGGTCCGCTGACGGTGGTGGTGGTCAGCTGACGGTGGTGGTGGTCACCGGGTGTGGGGGCGGTAGGTGCATCGGGCCGTTGTCCGGACAGTCGACCTGGTCCGGACGGGTGAAGTAGTCCAAGTTGTAGTCGAAGCACCCCGTCGCGCGGCTGCCGGTGCCGAATTCGCCGACGGGTGGGTCCACGACATGGATCCGCAGTTCGATGAACCCGTTCCGCAGGGTGCCCCGGGCGGCGAGCACGGTGATCGTGTCATCTGTTCCGACGCCGAGCACCCGTCGCACGGCATCGGTGGCGTAGGCGGACGACGGCTCGTTCTCGAGCACGGTGGCGGCGTTGGCTGCATGGGTGTGCATCGACCGCTCGGCACCGGTCTCGACGAGGGAACAGCCGCCGGCCAGCAGAGCCACCGCCGCGGTGACAGCCACCGGCGACGCGAGTTGCCACCTCGACCAGTTCGTGGACCGCCGCCAGGGATGCACGGGCCCAGCATCGCAGTCCCACGGCGTCAGGTGGGGCGGTCAGCCGGGGCCGGGCGTCCGCGGGAGCCACGGAGTGGGTGGGCGCGGGCGGGTCAGGCCTCCGCGGACGAGGCGGCACCGCGGTGGGCCTCGGCATCGCGCAGCAGGGATCCGATCACCTTGTCGGCCACGGCGGCGGCCTCTTCGGCACTGATGCCGAGCACGCCACCGGACACCCGGTAGCCGAGCACGGTGATCAGGGTCACCAGTGCCCAGATCCGGGCCTCTTCGGGCGGGAACCCGAGCTGTCGCTGGAGGTTCTCGATCCCCGTGGCGAGCAACGGCCCGTCGCCCAGGCGGGGCGACCGCTCGAGGAGGTCGGTGCCGACGAGATACCGCCAGAGCTTGAACCAGGTCTCCACTTCGGGCACAGCGAAGATGCCGGTGAACCGGGTGTTGCCGTCAGGCGCCGACAGCAGCACCCGGAGCCCCAGGTTGCGGGCGGAGATCCTCGCGGCGAGCTCCTCGGCCACGGCCAGGAGGAACTCGTCGCGACTGCCGAAATAGCGGGTGACGTAGCTGGGCTGGGTCTGCGAGGCGTCGGCCACGGCGACATTGGTCACTTCGGCAACCGTGTGGTCCTGGAGCAGGGCGATGGCGGCATCGACCATGCGGGCCTCGTTGGCCAGTTGCTTCGGGAGCTTGCGCCTCTGGTCGGGCATCGGGGACGCGGTGTCGTCTGACGGCATGCCTCCAGCCTATGAACGATGGGCCCGTGGCGCGTCGTCGCCCGGTACCTGTCGCAACCCAGCGGGACCACCGCACCGGGGCCTCCGGGGCGCCCACTACGCTTGCCCCGTGCCACTGGACACCGACAACCCCCTGGTCGACCTCGGTCGACGGGCCAAGGTGGCCGGACGCGCACTGGCCGCCTCCTCCTCCGCCGTGCGCGACGATGCGTTGCGCGTCTCCGCCGACCTGATCGAGGAGCGCACCGCACTGATCCTGGAAGCCAACACCACCGATATCACCCGTGCCGAGTCCGAGGGAGCCGGTACCACCTCCCTCGACCGGCTCCGTCTGGACGAAGGGCGCATCGCCGGCATGGCCGCCGGCCTGCGGGACGTCGCCGGCCTGCCCGACCCGGTGGGCGAGGTGGTGGAGGGCTGGGTCCGACCCAACGGCCTACGGGTGGAGCGGGTCCGCATCCCACTCGGCGTCATCGGCATCATCTACGAGAACCGCCCCAATGTCACCAGCGACGCTGCGGCCCTGTGCCTCAAGTCGGGCAACGCCGTGCTGCTGCGGGGTTCGTCGTCCGCCATCTCCTCCAACCGGGTCGTGGCGACCGCGCTGCGGGACGGCCTGGCCAAGGCCGGCCTCCCCGTCGACGCCGTGGGCCTGGTGCAGGACACGAGCCGGGAGTCGGCCGTGGCGTTCATGCAGCTCGACGGCGTCATCGACTGCCTCATCCCCCGGGGCGGTGCCTCGCTCATCACCTCGATCCAGGAGCACGCCACCGTGCCGTACGTCGTCGACGGCATCGGCAATTGCCATGTGTACGTGGACGCCGCCGCCGACCTCGACATGGCCGAGGCGATCGTGGTCAACGCCAAGACCCAGCGGCCCGGCGTGTGCAACGCCGCTGAGTCGCTCGTCGTGCACCGGGACGTCGCCGCCGGGTTCCTGCCCCGGGTGGCGACCGCACTCGAGGGGGTCACCCTGCTGGGCGACGAGTCCACCCGAGGGATCCTGCCCCACATCGGGACGGCCACCGAGGCCGACTTCGCCGCTGAATTCCTCGGACTGACCCTGAGCATCGCCGTGGTCGACTCGCTCGACGGCGCCATCGACCACATCACCCGATTCGGCTCGGGCCACTCGGAAGCCATCGTCACCCGTGACATCGCGGCCGCCGGTCGATTCACGGCGGAGGTGGACGCCGCCGCCGTGGTCGTGAACGCCTCGACCCGATTCGTGGACGGTGGCGAGCTCGGCCTCGGCGCCGAGATCGGCATCTCCACCCAGAAGCTCCACGCCCGCGGCCCCATGGGCCTCCGGGATCTCACCTCCGTCAGATACGTCGTCACAGGAACAGGCCAGGTACGTACATGAGTCAGGACAGCACTCCCATCGAGCGTGTGGACCGGGAGATCACCACCGGGTTCCCGGAGGCGGGGGAACCCCGCTTCCCGTCGATCGACGCCGTACGGACGGGACTGGCCGGAGTGGACTACCTGGCCGACGACGGGATCTCCGGCGTCGTCTACCTGGCCGACCGCCTGGCCAAGCCGGTCCTGGTCGAGGGACCGGCCGGCACCGGCAAGACCGAGCTGGCGAAGTCCGTGGCCCGGCTGACGGGCAGCCGACTGATCCGCCTGCAGTGCTATGAGGGGCTCGACGAGTCCAAGGCCCTCTACGAATGGAACTACAAGAAGCAGCTGCTGCGCATCCAGGCCGACTCCGGGCAGTCCTGGCAGCAGCTCGAGGACGACATCTTCTCCGAGGAGTTCCTGCTCACCCGTCCGCTCCTCGAGGCGATCAAGTCCACCGAGCCGGTGGTGCTCCTGATCGACGAGGTCGACCGGGTCGAACTCGAGACCGAGGCCCTGCTGCTCGAGATCCTGTCCGAGTACCAGGTGTCGATCCCGGAGCTCGGTACCGTGCGGGCGAGCCAGATCCCCCTGGTGTTCCTGACCTCCAACAACACGCGGGAGCTTTCGGAGGCGTTGAAGCGCCGGTGCCTGTACCTGCACATCGACTACCCGCAGCTGGAACGGGAGCGGGCCATCATCGAGACCCGGGTGCCGGGCATCAGCCAGGCGCTGGCGGACCAGATCGCCCGCATCGTCCGGTCGATCCGGTCACTCGACCTGAAGAAGGCCCCGTCGGTGTCCGAGACACTCGACTGGGCCCGGACGCTCGTGGTGCTCGGGGTGGAGTCGATCGATGCCGAGCAGGCCAAGGACACGCTGCACATCCTGCTCAAGTACCGGTCCGACATCGACCGGGCGGCCAAGGAGCTGGCCGGCCTGGACACGTCCGTCTGAGTCGGGGGCGGACGTGCTGGACCTCCTCACCGGCTTCGTCGCCGAGCTGCGGGCCGCCGGGATCCCGGTGTCGCTGACCGAGCACCTCGACGCGGCCGAGACGCTCAAGCACGTGCCGCTGGAGGATCGCGAAGCCATCAAGTACACCCTCGGTGCCAGCCTGGTGAAGTCCTCGACCCACTGGCCGGCCTACGAGACGGCGTTCGAGATCTACTTCTCGATGCGGGGGCCCAACTACCGGATCAACGACGAAGAGGACGGTGCCGAGGACGGCGACCAGGAGAACGAGGAGTCGTCCCAGCCGGGGAGGGGCGGCCGCCAGGGCAAGGGGCGCGGCGGCGGGGGCGGCGAGGGGATGACCCCCGAGGAGCTGGCCGACATGCTCTTCAAGGCGTTGCTCAGCGCCAATCCGGCCATGGTGCAGGCCGTGGCCCGCCAGGCCGTCGACCGGTACGCCGGCATGGAGGCCGGTCGCCCGGTGGGTGGCACCTACTACCTCTACCGGACGTTGCGGAACCTCGACCTCGACAAGGTGATGGACCGTCTGGTCGCGCAGGCCCGCCAGTCGGCGTCCTCGCACATCGAGGAGGGCACCCACGAGCCGACGCCGCCGGACGTCGCCCTGACCGGCCTCGAGGAGCGCCTGCTGCGCGACGAGTACCAGTCCCGGATCGACCAGCTCCGCAAGGAGATCGAGGCCGAGATCCGCAGGCGGCTGGTGGCCGACCGGGGGAGCGAGGCGTTGGCCAAGTCGATCCGCAAGCCGTTGCCCGAGGACATCGACGTCATGCACGCCACACGGGACGAGCTGGTGGCGCTGCGCAAGTCCCTCGCCCCGCTGTCGCGCAAGCTGGCCGTCCGGCTGGCCCGCAAGCGCCGGCACGGGCGCAAGGGGCCGCTCGACTTCCGGTCGACCATGCGCCACGCGCTGTCGACCGGCGGCGTGCCCATGGACCCGAAGTTCCGCTACCCCCGACCGTCCAAACCCGAGATCATCGTCATCGCCGACATCTCGGGTTCGGTGGCCTCCTTCGCCCGTTTCACCCTGCACCTGGTGCACGCCATCAGTTCGCAGTTCTCCAAGGTGCGCAGCTTCGTGTTCATCGACGGGATCGACGAGGTGACGCGGTTCTTCGAGGGGGTCGACGACCCCGCCGAGGCCGTCCACCGGATCAACACCGAGGCGGACGTCGTCTGGGTCGACGGTCACTCGGACTACGGGCACGCCCTGACGGTGTTCTGGGAGCGCTGGGGCGAGGAGATCACACCGAAGACGAGCATCCTGCTGCTGGGCGACGCCCGGAACAACTACCACTCGACCGGCGCCTGGGTGGTCAAGGAGATGAAGGCTCGGGCCCGGCACGTGTACTGGCTGAACCCCGAACCCCGCGCCTACTGGGACTCGGGCGACTCGGTCGTGGGGGACTACGCCAATTACTGCGACGAGGTGGTCGAGTGCCGGACCCTGCGGCAGCTCGAGCGGTTCGTGGGCGAGCTGGCGTGAGCGGTACGGGCGCCGGCTTCGACGCGCTGACCGGGGCGGGCACCGGATCCCCCGAGGGCCCGGGCCCCCAGGCGCCGCCGGACGGGATCCGGACCATGGGGAACCTGACGCCGTCGGCCACCCGCCTCGTGCTGGTCCGTCACGGCGAGGCGGTCTGCAACGTCTCGGGCGTCTGTGGCGGGCCCGTGGGCTGCACCGGCCTCACCGACCGGGGGCGGGCCCAGGTGGCGGTGCTGGCGGCCCGCCTGACCGAGACCGGTGAGCTGGCCGGTGCCGACGCCCTCTACTCGAGTGTGCTGCCCCGCGCCGTCGAGACCGCCAGGATCCTGGCGCCGGCGCTGCGGGCCCCCGGTGTCAGCGGGTCGGCGGAGCCGGTCCGGGAGTGCGGGTTCTGCGAACTCCACCCCGGCGAGGCCGACGGTCTGGACTGGGGCGAATTCAGCGCCCGGTACGGCAATCCGGACTGGGACGTCGATCCCGACCGGGTCATCGCTCCCGGGGGCGAGAGCTGGACGGGGTTCGTCAACCGGGTGTCCGACACCCTCGACACGGTGACCGCACGCCATGCGGGACAGCTGGTCGTGGTGGCCTGCCATGCCGGGGTGGTCGAGGCGTCGCTCCTGGCCAAGCTCCCGGTCGTCGGGGGACGTACGGGGGCGCGGATGAAGCTGCGCACCGAGCACGCCTCACTCACCACGTGGGAGGTCGACGACGGTTCGTGGAAGTTGATCGGCTACAACGACGGCGCGCACCACCTGGGCACGGAGGGTGTGGGCGGGGGGACCGAGCCGACGACCGAGTCGGGACGGTCGTGGATGTCGGTCGGGACAGGGACGACTGACTCCGGCGCATCAGGGGAGCGAACTCGCTGATCGTCCCCGGACACCGACTCGTTCGCGCTCCTAGCAGGCGTAGTCGTCGTCGAAGGAGGTGCTCATGCCGCCGAGCGGTAGCGGGTAGCTCGGCGCACCGTACTGGATGATCTGTACCGGACCCGAAGGGAGCACGGGGTAGATCGACCGGATGTTCCCACACGTGGTCCACGGAAGCAGCTGCCAGTCGGCGGCCCAGTAGGGCACCGACGGCTCGTAGTCGCCCACCAGATACTTCCAGTTGCCGGGGCTGGCGTAGATACCGACACTGTTGATGCCCTCGAACCGGAGACCGTCGAGCGCACCCTGGACCAACGCGGCCGATGCCGTCGTGTGGCCCTGGAACGATGGATCTTCGACGTCCAACCACCAGGGAACGCCGGCGTTGATGCCCGCCGACTCCGCCTTGGAGAAGGCGTCCACGGCTGCGTTGAATCCGTAGTTGCACGAGGTCACGTCGCCCGTCGACGCGCAGGCGCCATCCCCCGAGGAGGCCGCGTCGCCATAGGTCAGGTACATGTAGAGATTGAGGCCCCCGCCCGCCCAGGCCGCCTCGCCGGACAGGCACGGATTCGTCCGCCCGAACGAGGCGCCGACCACCTGGACCACGGCGACGGTGTGCGGTGCCGGCGGATAGTCGCCGCACTGGTAGTTCGAGATGTCGTAGCCGTAGCTGGCCGACGGATAGTCCGACGCGGTGAATGCGCCGGTACCCGGGGCCTGCACGATCGCCACGATGGGTGCGGCGAGGAACTGGGGCGTGGAGCCCCAGTAGGTGGCGTCGCCGAACGCCGTGACGGCGCCGTTGCTGTTGACCATCCAGTAGCCGCCGCCGTCGAGGGTGTCGGCCAGGGACGCGATGGGCTGCGTCTTGGGCGTGGCGCCGAGCGACCCGTAGAACGGGGCGTCGCCGAAGGCGAACACCCCGCCGTCGGCCGCGGTCAGCAGGTAGCCCAGGCCGTCGTGGGTCCCGGACATCGAGACGATGGGGGAGACCAGGTGGATGTCTCCGGTGGAACCGAAGAACCCGGCGTCGCCGAAGGCGAAGACCCCGCCGTCGGCGGCGACGAGCCAGTACCCGTTGCCGTCCGGCGTGGCCTCCATCCCCACGACCGGCTGGTTCAGGGGGGTCCCGCCCATGGAGCCGAAGAACCCGGCGTCGCCGAAGGCGAAGACCCCGCCGTCGGAGGCGACCAGCCAGTAGCCCTTGCCGTCGGGTGTGGCGACCATGCCCACGATGGGCCGATTCAGGGGCGTCCCGCCCATGGAGCCGTAGAACCCGGCGTCGCCGAAGGCGAAGATCCCACCGTCGGTGGCCACCTCCCGGTAGCCGCCCCAGTCCCGGGCCCCGGTCGACGTCAGTCCCACCACGGGCCGGTAGAGGAAGGTCCCGCCCATGGACCCGTAGTACGGGGCGCCACCGAAGGCGAAGATCCCACCGTCGGCGCCGACCAGCCAGTAGGCCGACACGCTGCCGCCCTTGGGCGCCGGTCCGGCCGGAACGGCGTGCGAGGTCAGCGGATCCGTGGCCGAGACCCGTTTCGAGGCGGCGGTCGAGGCGGCGGTCGAGGCGGCGGTCGAGGCGGCGGTCGAGGCGGTGGCCGAGGCGGTGGCCGCGGATGCGGCGCCGCTGCCGGCCCAGGAGGCAACGGCGGCGCCGAGGGAGATCACGGTGGCCAGGAGGACGAGCGCGACGGGGTGTCGCCGTCCGCGTGTGGGCCGGGCTGGTGCCGGTTCGGCTCGATGCATCGTGGGGTTGGCTCCAGTCGTGCGGGGAAGCAGGTCGACCACCTGCGTGCTGTTCATCGACCGGAAACCGGTCGGAGTTGAGGCCGCATCCATTGTGGGAGGCAGCCTCCGGTGGGTCAATGGGCTCCGTCGACCTGGGCGTTCCGCTCCCATCGGTCCCGGAGACGGCCCCGGAGGACCGCCCGAGGTCACCCGGAGGCCCCGGATCCCGCCCCCCGGAGCGACCTCAGTGACGGAGGAGATCGGCGATCCGGAAGGCGAGATCGAGCGCCTGGCGCCCGTTCAGTCGCGGGTCGCACGTCGTGGTGTAGCGCTGTCCGAGCTGGCCTTCCACGATGTCCTCCACACCGCCGAGGCACTCGGTGACGTCGTCGCCGGTCAGCTCGATGTGCACCCCGCCCGGCCAGGTGCCCACCTCCCGGTGGATCCGGAAGAACGACTGCAGCTCGCCGATGATGTCGTCGAACCGACGGGTCTTCTGGCCGCCCTCGGCGGTGAACGTGTTGCCGTGCATGGGATCGCACATCCACACGACCGGGTGCCCCTCGGCATCGACCGCCCGGAGCAGGGCGGGCAGGTGGTCGTCGATGGCGTCCACGCCGAAGCGGGTGATCAGCGTCAGTCGGCCGGGCACCCGGTCCGGGTTGAGCCGCTCGCACAGGGCCAGCACGTCGTCGGCGGAAGCGCCGGGGCCCACCTTGGAACCGACCGGATTGTGGATGCCGGAGAGGAATTCGCAGTGGGCGCCGTCCAGCTGGCGGGTGCGTTCGCCGACCCACAGCATGTGCGCCGAGCAGTCGTACCAGTCGCCGGTCAACGAGTCCCGCCGCGTGAGCGCCTCCTCGTAGTCGAGAATGAGCGCCTCGTA
>Ga0302283_1004049_pt1 | contig 11108 bp, 11 predicted proteins | sample III_Fen_E1_4_FD_198770 | JGI IMG/M metagenome (GOLD analysis project Ga0302283, IMG submission 198770) | Peat permafrost microbial communities from Stordalen Mire near Abisko, Sweden - III_Fen_E1_4 | ecosystem: Environmental > Terrestrial > Soil > Wetlands > Permafrost | place: Sweden: Abisko...
CCTCGACCTCGGCGTTGAGCACCAGGAGCACCTCCTGCACCAGATCCGCCGCCGACGCCGGGAGCACGTCCCTCCGCTCCGCGAGCAGCGCCTCGACCTGCGCGCGGTGCCGCGCGCAGACCTCGTTCGCGAGCGCACGTCGCGTGTCGGCGTCCTTCGCATCGGCGGGAGGGGGGTGAGTCGAATCGGGCGCGGACATCGATGGCATCCTCCGTGTCAACCGCCGGGGACGAGCCCCGCATCGAACGTCAGGGGACCGGGATCTTGCCGCGCCTCGGCGCCGGGCGGGGCGGAGGCCCCCGAAGCGGCGCCGGCGCGACGCGCGGGGCGGCCGTCTCGACCGCGGCCGCGGACGCCGAGGCCGACGCCGACAGCACCGGGGGGGGTTGGGGGGATCTTTGAGGTCCCCCCATCGTCGCCGCGGGCGCCGTGCCGTCACGTCCCCCCGCGAACCATGCCGCGCCCGCCGCCCCGAGCCCCAGCACGACGGACGCCATCGCGATGGCTCTCCGCCCCGTCCTCGGCCCCAGGCTCGCCCGGCTCGCCGACCGCTCCACCGGCGCCGCCGTCGACCGCCGCTCCGCCGGCTGGGCGGGGGGGCTTGGGGGGCCTCCCCCCATCGTGACGGACATCGGCATCGTGACGGGAGCGCGCACCTCCGATCGAAGCGTGGCCGCAGCCGGATCCCACGCCGTCACCGGGCCCCGAGAAGGAGCAGGAGCAGCTCCGCCGCCAGCCCCATCGTCGAACGGCGCCGGAGGCGGGAGCGCCTCGCGCGCCTCGCTCCCCGCGCAGGAAGCGCGACCCGACGCGGCCTCCGATGCAGGTGCCACGCTGGCGACCGCCATCCGGATCGTCCCTCCCGACCCCCGCGCCGTCATCGGCGTCGTGCGGCCCACGATCGACCCGCCCGCCCCCGCGCGGTGCCGCGCCAGGAGCGGCCGGAGCACCGCCTGGAGCAGGCCGCCGAGCTCGCTCGACAGGGGCCGCTTCGCCTGGTCCTTGTCGATCATCCGGACCACGAGATCCGACAGATCGCCTGGAATCGGCCGCTCGTCCGACGAGAGCGTGCACAGCGCCGGCGGCACGAAGACGAGCTGGCGCGTGAAGATCTCCGGCCCCGACGCCGGACGCGGGGCGATCGGATGAACGCCGGCGGCCATCTCGTAGAGGACGAGGCCGAGCGCATACACGTCGCTCGCGGGCCCGACCCCGCGCCCGCGCAGGTGCTCGGGCGACGCGTACAGCATCGAGGTCAGATCCTGCTCCCGCGTCGTCGCGACCCCGAACGTGCCAACCCACGCCGACCCGAAGTCGGTTATTTTCACGAGGTCATCGGGCGTGACGAGGATGTTCTCCGGCTTGACGTCGCGGTGCAGAAACCCGCGCTCGTGGACGGCGGCGAGCCCGTCGGCCGCCTGGTACGCGATCCGAACGGCCCGCGCGAGCGGCAGGAGGCCGCCCGCCTCCGCCAGGAGCCGCCGGAGATCGATCCCGTACACGCGCTCCATCGCCAGGTAGACCCGGCCGTCCACCGTGCCCTCCCCGCGGAAGCCCGCGACGTTGACGTGGACCACGTCCGCGAGGGCGAACCCCTCCTGTCCGAGCCGCGCCTCCCGCTTCGCCTGGCGACGCGCGCCCTCCTTGAGCACCTTGATCGCCACGACGGCGCCGTCCGCGGTGCTCGCCTCGTACACCTCCGAGCCGAGCCCGCTCCCGAGCAGGTCGCCGATCGTGTACGGGCCAAAGACTGTCCCCCGCGGGAATATGACCATGGTGGCACCTGGCTCGGGGTGAGCCGTCAAAGCTTGCACGATCCCCGGCGCGGTCAAGGCCGCCTCCGGCCCTGGCTGCGCCGGGATCGTGCTCCTCCGTCACCCGACGATCAGGTCGACCAGGCCCACCGGGTCGGTGGTCGTCCCGTTCCGGAGGAAGGCGCGCGCCCGGAACCAGTACAGCTTGCCAGGCGTCAGCCCCGCGATGGTGACGCGGGTGGCGCCCGCGGTCATCGACTGCCACGTGACCTGGTCCAGGCTCCACTCGTAGGTGTAGGTGAGCCTGTTCGCGACCGCGAGCAGGATCACCAGCGCGCTGCCGCTCGTCGTGGCGCGCTTCACCTGGATCGGCGGCTTCGACCCCTTGCTCCCCCTCTGGCTCGCGTAGAGCAGCACGTTCGCCAGGATCGGCGGGACCTGCTCGACCGGCAGCGCGCGCAGCACCTTCTGCGCGTACCTGGCGTTCAGCCCCCACAGCTCCCGCACCGTCGTCGCCGCCGCCTTCACCGCCGCCGTGTCGGTCGGGGCGCCGTTGGGCACGGCCTTCAGCGCCGTCGCCAGGTTGGTGACCGCCGTGTCCAGCTCCGCCGTCGCCGGAGGCGCAGGGAAGTGGGTCGTGTCGGCCTTCATCGCCGTCCACCCGGCGTCGATGTGGTTGTAGAGATCGGCGGGGTCCCTCGGCAGGTGCTCCGCGATGATCAGCGGCGTCGGCGGCTTCTCCTTCGGCACCCCGGTTGCTTTGCGCACCATGGCGTTTCTCCTCCTGTACGAGGCCACGAGCCCGGACACCCGACCGGACCATCCGGCGTTGCCCGATCTCGTCGCCTCTGCTTCCTAGGTGTCTTGCCGAAGGACTTTGTCCGGAGGGTTTGAAAAAAAAGTTGCGGTGAGGCTTGGCGAGGCCACGTTGACCTCGATGGGGGCAAACATGGTTCACGCACGCGCCCACCGGCCTGCGGCGCGCAGGAGGAACCTGCCGCGAGTGGGAAGAGCTTCCGGCGAGCGGGAGGAGCTTCCGGCGCCTGGGAAGAGCTTACGGCGAACGGGAGGAACCTCCGGCGCCTGGGAGGAGCTTCCGGCGAACGGGAGGAACCTCCGGCGCCTGGGACGAGCTTACGGCAAACGGGAGGAGCTTACGGCGCCTGGGACGAGCTTACGGCGAGCGGGAGGAGCCTCCGGCGAGCGGAAGGAGCCTCCGGCGAACGGGAGGAGCTTACGGCGAGCGGGAGGAGCCTCCGGCGAACGGGAGGAGCCTCCGGCGAACGGGAGGAGCTTCCGGCGAACGGGAGGAGCCTCCGGCGAACGGGAGGAGCTTCCGGCGCATGGGAGGAGCTTCCGAAGCACGTGAAGAGCCTCCCGATCGCACGAAGAGTCTCCCAGGGTGACGAAGAGCCTCCCAGGGTGACGAAGAGTCTCCCGTGCCCGTGGGGCGCCTCGACGGTCGGCGCCGTCACGGCTCCCTGAGCGTCACCCGAACCAGCCGCCGAGACAGGAACGGCGACGCGCGCGCCGTCGGATGGCGCCGCTCGTCAGGTGAGCATCACCAGGTCTCCTTGAAGGGGCGGGCCTCGACCTCGAACGACCAGGCGGAGGGGTGCTGCGTGGCGAGGTGGAAGGCCGTGGCGGCCACCGCGTCGGGCGAGATGAAGAAGTCGTCCGGCTTGTCCTTCATGCGCGCGCGCGAACCCGGCAGGTCGACGACGCCGTCGACGATGATCAAGGACACGTGGATGTTCTGGGGCCAGAGGTGCCGCGCCATCGACTCGGCGAGGCTCTTCTGCGCAGCCTTGGCCGGCGCGAACCCTGCCGTGCGCGCTGCCCCTCGGCGCGAGGCCGTCGCGCCGATGACCACGATGTTGCCGCCGCCCCGGGTCTTCATCTGGGGGATGACCTTCTGCGAGGCGAGCAAGAGGCCGAGCGTGTTGACGCGGAAGGCGCTCTCCAGCGCGGCGGGCACCAGGTCCTCCACGGTGCCCCAGGTGCCGGTGCCGGCGTTGTAGACGAGCGTGTCCACCGGCCCCATCTCGCGGTCGATCGCCTCGAAGGCGGCGGCGACCGAGGCGGCGTCGGACACGTCGCAGGTGTAGGCGCGTGCGCCCGCGAGGCTCTTCGCGAGCGGCTCCGTGGTCTCGGTGGTACGCGCCAGGAGCGCCACCGCGTAGCCCTCGCCGGCGAACCTGCGGCCGAGCGCCGCCCCGGTGCCGGGACCCACGCCTACCACCACGCACACCTTCTTCGTCATCGTGAACCTCTTTGTCTCTGCTGCCATGATTGTTCTTTGGGGGAGGAGATGGCCGCGAAGGCCAGGACGAGAGCCGGCGCCCTTGCCGATTACAGTTGAGACATGCCTCCATCCACCGGGAGCTCGGCGCCGGTGGTGTACGTCGCGTCGAACGCCAGGAAGGCCGCGGCCTTGGCGACCTCCGCGGCGTCACCGAAGCGCTTCATGGGACTGGCCTCGGCCATCTGTTTCTCCATCTGGTCGACGGCCTCCTTCGGCACGCCGGTCTTGTGGATGATCGGCGTCGCGATGGGACCGGGGCTCACCGCATTGACGCGGATCCCGCGGGGCAGGAGCTCGGCGGCGAGCGTGCGCGTCAGGGACCGCAGCGCCGCCTTGGCCGCCCCGTACGCCGTGAGCATGGGCATGCCCTTCCCGTTGGCGATGGAGGTGGTGAGGACCACCGCGCTGCCCGGAGGCATGAGCGGCGCGAGCCTCTGGACCACGAAGAAGGGGCCCTTGGTGTTGATGGCGAACATCTCGTCGTACGTCGCCTCGCTCGTGCCCTCGAACGGCACGAACCGACCCAGGCCCGCGTTGACGAACAGGAAGTCGATCGTGCCGAACGCCTCCTTCACCAGCCCGGCGAGCGCGTCGATGTCCAGCAGCGAGGCGGCGTTGCTCGACACCACGATCGCGCGCTCGCCGAGCTCGACGCGCGCCGACTCGATCGTCGCCGCCGTGCGCCCGGTCACGAGGACCCGCGCCCCCTCGCCCAGCAGGAGCTTCGCCGTGGCGAGCCCGATGCCGCTCGTTCCTCCCGTGATCACCACCGTCTTGCCGTCGTAGCGTCCCATGTGCATTTTCTCCGTGCAGAAGCGATCCCGCACCAGGTTGCGCGATCGAGAACTATTTAGTACGATAATCGCCGCGGACGCAAGAGATTTCTAACCAAATGGTTCAAAATCAAAAACGGCCCCGTGGCAGGCCGCGAAAGTTCGACGAGGACGACGCCGTGGCAGGAGCGACGCGGGTCTTCTGGGCCAAGGGGTACGACGGCGTGACCATCGACGACCTGGTGGCCGGCATGGGCGTCGGGCGCCCGAGCTTCTACGCCATCTTCGGCGACAAGGAGACGGTGTTCCTCCGGTGCCTCGAGGGTTACGGGAAGAGCCACGGAGCGCTCGGCGCCGCGGCGCTGCTGGGGCCCGCGCACGTCGCGGAGGCGATCCGAGCCTTGCTCCGGTACCTGGTCGAGAGCGCCACCCGAGAGGACGGCCCCTGGGGCTGCCTGATGGTCTGCGTCGCCCCGCTCGTGAACGACCCCCGGGTCCGCGAGCTCCTGCTCCGCGCGTCCGCGGAGATTGCGGCCCTGGTCGAGCGGCGGCTCCGGGACGGGGTCGAGGCCGGGGAGCTGCCTCGACATTTCCCCGCCGCCACGCGCGCCCGCCAGGTCGTCGACCTGGCGAGGGGCCTGACCGTTCGCGCCCGCATCGGCACACCGCGAGCAGAGCTGCTCGCCGACGCCGACGCCGCGGCCGCCCTCATTTTGCAGTGAAACGCGCGGCGACGCCCGGCTCCGGAGGCGTTCGGCCGCGCGCGGCGTAGGCGGGGCTGGGAGCGCCTTTGTCGCGACGATGCTTGCAGGGAGCGATAGGGTGACGGCGTCTACCGCCCGCCCCTGGTCAATCGGGCGGCCGAGCTGCCCCTGACCCTCACCCCGAAGACCTCCCGGCGCTCTCCGCGAGCTGCGAAGCTCGCGCCCGGAGCAGCTCCCGCTCCCGCGCATTGCGCGTCATCCCCGCCGCCTTCTCCAGCTCGACCCGCGCCTCGTCGAAGCGTCCCAGCCTGGCCAGCAGGTCGCCGCGCACGCTCGGGAGCAGGTGATAGCGCGCCAGCGCCGGCTCCCCGACCAGCGCGTCGACGATGGCCAGACCGGCCGCCGGCCCGGAGGCCATCGCCACCGCGACCGCGCGGTTCAGCTCCACCACCGGCGAGGGCGCGCGCCGCGCGAGCACCTGGTAGAGCGCGGCGATGCGGGCCCAGTCGGTCTCCTCCGGTGCCCCGGCCCGCGCGTGACAGCCGGCGAGGGCTGCCTGCAAGGCGTACGGGCCCTCCGCGCCGCCGAGCGCCTCGGCCCGCGCCAGCGCCGCCAGGCCCCGCCGGATGAGGACGTGATCCCAGCGCGCCCGGTTCTGGGCGAGCAAGAGCACGGGCTCGCCGGAGGGGCCCACCCGAGCGCCCGTGCGCGACGCCTGGATCTCCATCAGCGCGACCAGGCCGTGGACCTCGGGCTCTCCCGGCACCAGCCCCGCGAGCACGCGGCCGAGCCGGAGCGCATCCTCGCAGAGCGCGGGGCGCATCCAGTCCTCTCCGGCGGTGGCGGAGTACCCCTCGTTGAAGACGAGGTAGATGACCTCGAGGACCGATCCTAGGCGCGCCGTCAGCTCCGCCCCGCGGGGGACCTCGAAGGGGACGCGCGCCTCGGCCAGGGTGCGCTTCGCCCGGACGATGCGCTGAGCCACGGTCGGCTCCGGGACCAGGAAAGCGCGCGCGATCTCCTCGGTGGTGAGGCCGCCGAGCAGGCGCAGGGTGAGCGCGATGCGCGCCTCGGGCGAGAGGACCGGGTGGCAGGCCGTGAGCACGAGGCGGAGGAGATCGTCGCCGACGTCGTCGTCGATCGCCGCTTCGAGGTCCGGCACCACCTCGTGCTCGATCTCCGCGGCGCGACCGATCTCCTCGTGCTTGCGCTCCAGCCGCTTGCGCCGGCGCAGCACGTCGATGGCGCCGTGCTTGGCGGTGGCGGTGAGCCAGGCGCCCGGGTTGTCGGGGACGCCCGTCACCGGCCACCGCGCCAGCGCGGCGACCAGCGCGTCCTGTGCGAGCTCCTCGGCGACGCCGACGTCGCGCACCAGGCGCGCGAGGCCGGCGATGAGCCGAGGGGATTCCATCCGCCAGACGGCCTCGATGATCCGATGGGTGCCGGCCTCGTCCACGGCGCCGGATCAGAGCATCATCCCTCGCGCGCGGCCACGGTCTCGCGGAGCTTGGCCTCGTTGGCGCGGTGCTCGCCGGTGGGGTCGACGGGGGCGAAGTCGGCGGCCTCGTAGACCTGACGGATCTCGAGGCGGGCGCCGCCGTCGAAGGGCGCGCGCTTCATCCAGGCGATCGCCTCCTCCCTGGACTTCACCTGGATCAACCAGTAGCCGGCGATGAGCTCCTTCGACTCGGCGAAGGGGCCGTCGAGGACCGTGACCTTGCCGTCCTCGTAGGTAAGGCGCGCCCCCTTGGAGGTCGGGTGCAGCCCCTCGCCGGCGAGCATGACGCCGGCCTTGACCATCTCCTCGTTGAACTTGCCCATGGCGGCGAGGGTCTTCGCGTCCGGGAGGACGCCGGCCTCGGTCGCGGGGGTGGCGGGGACCGTGATCATGAATCGCATCGTCGTGTCTCCTCGTGCGCTGGAAGGTGGACATCCTCACCGCATGGCGCGGGCGAACGCCCCCTTTTACCTTCCCGACGAACCAGAGGCCCCGGGATCGACAGGCCCGATTCACTTTCGCTCACACCGAGCCGATCACCTTCCCCGTGAGCGGATCGCGCAGCAGGGTGGGCAGCGGCGCCCCGGGCGGAGCCTGCGCGGCCCGCGCCGCGGCGAGCGACGCGTCCACGTCCGCCCCGGCCTGGGTGACCGCCGGCACCACGGCGCCGCCGTCGCCGTGCTGCGCGGCGCGCTGGTCGGCTTCCTGCTGCCGCCGGCGCTCGCGGCTCTCGGGATCGTCGAGGTGACCGTCGGTCTCCGTCGCCGGCACCGCCCGCAGCACCCAGTCGCCGAGGTGCAGGCCGTCGAGGCGGAGGCTCTGCCAGTCGTTCTCGTCCCCCATGGTGCCTCCGCTCTTCCGGTCACCCCGGGTACTTGTCGTGATGACGGACCCACGCCATCCCGTAGGGCAGCTTCTCCTCGTCCCTGCCGAGAGGCGTCAGGTCGAGGTAGCTGTAGGTCCCGATCAGGTGGTCGAGCCCGCGCGCGTAGGTCGAGTAGGTGTGGAAGACCTCGTCGCCCTCGCGGAGGAACACGCTCAGCCCGGGCGCCTCGGGCATGCCGAAGCCCCGCTTCTGGTAGTTGTACTCGCCGGTGCTCTGCTCGTCGGGCCGGAAGCTCACGTGATAGTCGAAGTTGAAGGTGCTGTCGGCCGACGACACCCACCGGAAGCTCCAGCCCATGCGCTCCTCGAAGGCGGCGAGCTTGGCGAGCGGCGCGCGCGAGATGGCCACGAACGAGGTGTCGCGCGCGGCCAGGTGCCGGGCGGCGCCGTCGAAGGTGTCGGCGAGGAAGGAGCAGCTCTTGCAACCCTCGTCCCAGCTCGGGTCGAACATGAAGTGATAGACGACGAGCTGGCGGCGCCCGCCGAACAGGTCGACGAGGGTGACGCGCCCCTCGGCCGCGTCGAACGCATAGGGCTGTTCCACCTTCACCTGCGGCAGGCGGCGGCGCTCGGCGCTGAGGGCGTCGCGCCGGCGGTCGAGATCCTTCTCCTGGTCGAGCAGCGCCCTGCGGGCCACGAGCCACTCCTCACGCGATACGGTCTGCGGCATGGTCTCCTCCTCTCGGCTCCGGCGGGAGCGCGCGCGAGGATAACATCCCGGCCGCACCCGCCGGGCGGCGGTGATATCGTCCCACCCCCGCCATGCCCCCCCTCGATCGGATCCGCAAGGCGCTCGGCAGCGTCATCCACGGCAAGGCCGAGGTCATCGAGCTGCTCCTCGTCGGGGTGCTCGGCGGCGGTCACGTGCTGGTGGAGGACGTCCCCGGCGTCGGCAAGACCACCCTGGCCAAGGCGCTCTCGCGCACCTTCCGCGCGGCGTTCGCGCGCGTCCAGTTCACGCCCGACCTGCTCCCCTCGGACATCCTCGGCTCGCAGGTGCTCAGCCCGCGCGACGGCACGCTCACCTTCCAGCGGGGGCCGGTGTTCGCCAACGTCCTGCTCGCGGACGAGATCAACCGCGCCTCGCCCCGCACCCAGTCGGCGCTCCTGGAGGCGATGAGCGAGGCGCAGGTCACCATCGACGGCACGACCCACCCGCTCCCGGCGCCCTTCTTCGTCATCGCCACGCAGAACCCGGTGGACTACCAGGGCACCTACCCGCTGCCGGAGGCGCAGCTCGATCGCTTCCTCCTCCGCATCGGCGTCGGCTACCCCGCCCCCGCCGACGAGCTGGCCATGCTCTTCTCGCGGCAGCGGCAGAACCCGCTCGACGCGGTCGAGCCCGCCGCCACCATGGAGGACCTCCTCGCCATGCAGGCCGAGGTCCGCGAGGTCGAGGTCCGGGAGCCGGTCGCCGAGTACCTCCTCCGCATCGTCCGCGCCACCCGAGAGCACCGATCGGTCGAGCTCGGGGTGAGCCCGCGCGGCGCGCTGGCGCTGTTCCGCGCCGGGCAGGCGCGCGCCTTCCTGGAGGGGCGGCGCTACGTGAGCCCGGACGACATCGAGCACCTCGCCGGCGCGGTCCTCGCGCACCGCCTCGTCCTCACCACGGAGGCGCGCTACGGCGGCACCACCGCGCGCACCATCCTCGCCGGCCTGGTCAAGGAAACGCCGGTCCCGCTGTGATGCCGTGAGCGTCAACTTCGCGCGGCTCAACCACATCCTCATCCCCACCACCAAGGCGGGGCGGGACCGCTTCCGGGCCAGCGTCACCGGGCGCTTGCTGGGCCCGCTGGCGGCGCTCTACAACGCCCTCAGCGAGGAGGGCCGGGTCATCGCCATGGTGACCATGGGCGTCGGCGGCTTCGGCATGGACGTGCAGAACACCGCCGTCTACCTGCTCTGGTCGGCGCTCGCGGGGCTGCTGGTGGCCTCCCTGGCGCTGACGCGCTGGCACCGGCTCGACGGCGTCCGCGTGGTAGTGGACGCCCCGCGGCGGGTCACCCTGGGCGAGGCGATGACCTTCCTGGTCTCGCTCTACAACGATGGCCCGCGCGATCGCGAGGCGGTGCGGGTGCACGGGCCCTTCCTCCCCTGGGACGGCGTGTGGACGGGGCCGGCCCCCCGCCTCGCCACGGTGCCGGCCGGCGGGGTCGCCCACGCCGAGATCGTGGCCCGCTTCTCGGCGCGCGGGGAGCACCACCTCGATCCCTTCTCCGCCTCCTCGCTGGTGCCGCTCGGCCTCGCCCAGGGCCAGGCGGTGACCAGCGCGGGGGTGAAGTTCCTGGTCGTCCCTCGCCTCGCCCGGGTGATTCGCCTGACGACGCCCCCGGGCTCGCGCTACCAGCCCGGCGGCGTCGCGCTCGCCTCCAAGACGGGCGAGTCGATGGATCTCCTCGGCGTGCGCCCCTACCGCGCCGGCGATCCGGTCCGTCTCCTCCACGCGCGGAGCTGGGCCCGCACCGGCAAGCCGGTGGTGCGCGAGTACCAGGAGGAGTACTTCAGCCGCATCGGCGTGGTCGTCGACGCGGCCGCGCCCGACGACCGCGTCCTCTCGGCGATCCTCTCGCTGGCAGCCGGGGTGGTGGCGTTCCTGGGCCGGGGCGAGGCGCTCATCGATCTGCTCGTCGTCGGCGATCGCGTCCACGACCTCACCATCGGCCGGCACCTCGGCTTCCTGGAGCAGGCGCTCGACCTGCTCGCCTGCGTCGAGCAGGAGAAGCAGCGCATCACCCCCGACCGGCTGATGACGCGCCTCGCCTCGCACCTCGCCCGGCTCTCCTGCGTCGTGGTGGTGGCGCCGGCGTGGGACGAGGGCGCGCTGGCGGACCGCATCCGCGGGGCCGGGGTGGCGTGCACCACGCTGGTGGTCGGCAGCGGCGCCCCGGGAGCGCCGGGGGTCCGCGCCGTGCCGGTCGAGGCGATCGAGAAGGGCGAGGCGCTGGCGCTGTGAGGCGCTGGGCGGCCGCCTCCCTGATCGTCGTCGCCGCGCTGCACGGGCGGGTGACCGGGCAGTGGGCGATCGCCCTCTTCGCGGCGGCCGCGGTGCTCGCCGCGCTCGCCTGGGGGGCGCGCCTCGCGCTGTCGCGGAACGGTGCGCGCGTGCTCGCGGCGGTGGCGGCCGCCGGCGGCGCGGCGGCGGGCGCGGTCTTCGTGCCGGCCGCCGGCGAGCCGCTGCGCCCGCCCTGG
>Ga0302283_1004057_pt1 | contig 11098 bp, 12 predicted proteins | sample III_Fen_E1_4_FD_198770 | JGI IMG/M metagenome (GOLD analysis project Ga0302283, IMG submission 198770) | Peat permafrost microbial communities from Stordalen Mire near Abisko, Sweden - III_Fen_E1_4 | ecosystem: Environmental > Terrestrial > Soil > Wetlands > Permafrost | place: Sweden: Abisko...
GCTCGCGAGCGCCGAAGGTCGGCGCCGAGAAGCCCCCGGAAGCCCAAGGGAGCGGGGTCCGGGCGGGTCGTGGACCGCGCGAACCCCTTCGCGATGCCTATCCGCGCCCAAGTGGATCATCCGCCGCTCGCGCGTGCAGGAGGCCGCCGAGCGCGTCGCCGCGGGCGCGCCCGTGGTGTGGGCGGCGCTCGCGGTGGAGCTCGGCTATCACGATCAGGCGCACCTGATCCGCGACTTCAAGGCGCAGATCGGGTTCACGCCCGCCGTCTATGCGGGGCGGTGCGCGGCCTCGCTTTCGTGAGGCTCGGCGCGCCGCGGCGCCTGCCGGCAGGTCAGGCTCCGATCGCGCCGATCGCGAGCGCGACGACCTGATCGCACCACGCCGGATCGAGCAGCATCCGCGGATCCTCGGCGATGGCCGCGTGGACGACGCCCTCGAGCGCCGCGCACACCACGCCGGCGCGGCGGAGGGCGTCCGCTTCGGGACGGTCGCTCCACAGCGGGGCGAGCGCGAGCCGCGCGCGCTGGGTCGCGGCCGCGACGACCGCGCGATCGTCGAGCCGGCCGATGCCGTAGACGCGCTTGAGGACGAGCGTGGTCGACACGTTCGCCGCCTTGATCGCGACGAACGCGCGCGCGATCGCCTCGGCGGAGGCCGCGCGCGGCAGCCCGCGCGACGCCTCCGCCGCGGCCTCGACCGCGACGATCACCGACTCCAGGTGATCGGCGAGCACGCCGGTGAACAGCGCCTCGCGGTTGCCGAAGTATTGATAGAGCGTGCCGACCGAGACGCCGGCGACCTCGGCGACCCGGGTGGTGGTCAGCGCGTCGCCGGCCTCGTCGAGAACCCGAATCGTGGCGGTCAGGATCGCCGCCACCGTGTCCTCGGATCGCGCCTGCTCCGGGCGCTTTCGCGGGCTTGCGGCGCCGGACGCGAATGCGAATTCCGAGACCCGCGAAGCCGCCCTACGTTGCTGGGACACGAGCCACTCTACCTGCAAGTCGGAGGAACGACCATGTCCCAGACCTTTGTCGTCATCGGCGCGAGCACCGGGCTCGGCCACGCCACGGCGCGCGAGCTCGCCCGCGATCACCGCGTGATCGTCGCCGGGCGCGACGTCGCCAGGCTCCGCGCCGAGCACCCCGGGGCAGCCGCGGTGCTCGCGGTCGATCTCGCGAGCCTCGACGACGCGAAGCGCTTTGGCCGCGAGCTCGTGAGTCACGGGCCGATCCATGGCCTCGCGCTCAACGCCGGCGGCCAGGATTCCGTCGCGCCGACGCGGACCCGCGATGGCTTCGAGACCACGTTCGCGGTCAACCACCTCGCCCACTTCGCGATCGTGATGTCGGCGCTCCCCGCGCTCGCGCCCGGCGCGCGCGTGGTGTGGGTGGGCAGCGGCACGCTCGAGCCGGAGGCCGCGAAGCGCTTCGGCTTTCGCGGCGGCCTCTACACCAGCGCGCGCGCGCTCGCGGCCGGCGAGGGCGATCCGACGGTCGACGATGGCCAGCGCGCGCGCGACCGCTACGCGACGAGCAAGCTGTGCGACCTGATGACGATGTCCGCGATCGCGCGCCGCACCGATCGCCTCTGCACGTTCGCGATCGATCCCGGCCTGATGCCCGGCACCGGTCTCGCGCGCGGGCACTCCGCGCCGGCTCGCCTGCTGTGGCACACCGTGCTCCGCGCGGTCGCGCTGGTCGCGCCGGGCATGAGCAGCGCGTCGCGGTCGGGGCGCACCTACGCGTGGATGCTCGCGTCGCCCGAGCTCGCGGGGACGACCGGCCGGTACCTCGACTATCGCCGCCGCGAGCTGACCTGGACCGGCAGCGATCGGCTCGATCGGCAGGACGAGCTGTACGCGACCAGCCTCGAACTGTGCGGGCTCTCGCGCGACCCGCTGGCGGCGTCCGCTTCGGCGACCGCGTGACGGGGCCTCGTCGTCGGATCAGGTAGGTCGTCCTCGATGGACGTCGGACCCAGAAGCACCGAGAAAGGCACGCGCCAGGAGATCACCGTCTCCACCTCCCCACGGACCGGCGACGCCCGGCGCGGTTGACAATCCCGGGCGACCCCGGCACCGGGATCTGGCGCTACTACGACCCGCGCGAGCAGGCGCGCGATCTCGCCCGCGTCCACTTCGGCGGCGGGCTCCCGGCGCGGGGCACGTTCGCGTTCGACGCGTGGATCCGCGCCTCGGGCGCGCGCGACGGGCGCGACATCCAGATCGGCTCGGTGGGCGGCGGCAACCACTTCGTCGAGCTCCAGGCGGTGGAGGAGATCCTCGACGGCCCGGCCGCGCACGCCTTCGGCCTGCCGCGCGGGGCGGTCACCATCATGGCCCACTCCGGATCCGTGGGCCTCGGCCACATGGTGGGGGGCTGGTTCGAGGGGCGCGCCCACGCGCTCTACCCGCGCGGCGTGCCGCACCCGGGGCACGGCTTCCACGTGCTCCCCACGCGTGGCCCGCACGCCGCCGAGGCCGCGCGCTACCTCGACGCCATGCGCAACGCCGCCAACTTCGCCTTCGCCAATCGCCTCTTCCTGGGGCTCATGGTGGTGCGCGCCCTCTCGGAGGCCCTCCATCGGACGGTCTCGGCGAGGCTCGTCTACGAGGTGAGCGGGCGTCGCGGCGAGCGTGAGGTGCTCGTCTTCGTCCGCGACGAGGGCCCGGGGATCCGCCCCGAGAACCTGCCGCACGTGTTCGATCGGTACTGGCAGGCCGAGCGGAAGGACGGAAAGCTCGGGCTCGGGCTTGGCCTGGCGATCGTGAAGGGCATCGTCGAGGCGCACGGCGGTTGCGTCTGGGCTTCGAGCCCGCCGGGGGAGGGCGCGACGTTCGCGTTCTCGCTGCCGCTCGCTGCCCCAGCGTGACCGACGGCCTCCGCCTGGCGGTCGACGACGAGGAGGGCGTCCGGTCGTTGGTGGCCGCCGCGCTTGAGGGGGCGTCGACGTCGTCACCGGCCGGGCTCAGGCGAGGATCATGGGGTGAGGCGGAAGTCGTGGGTGAGCGCTTCTGAAGGGTTCCCGGGCGTTTTGGTGTTAGCCTGGGCCCGCGTCGCATCGCGCTCCTCGCCCTGGTGCCGGTGCCGCTCCTCGCTCCGGCCTGCTCCAGCCCCACCACCGAGACGGCCCCCGACAGCGGCAGCGGCGGCGGCACCGGCGGCGGCCTCGACGCCGGCACCGACGTGCTCATTGCCCCCGCCCCTCACCCGCACCAAGACCGACGCGGAGCTCGCCGCCCCGCGCGCCAGTTGCACGCTCAAGGCAGGCGCCTGGCAGGACGAAGAGCACTCTCTCGTGATCGCGAGCCCGGCACCTCGTCTTCGCGCGCGCCTCGATGGCGAGCCTGAAGGCGTTGCGCAGGCGCGACTCGAGGCAGGCGAGCAGCTCGGCGCTGCGGAAGCGCTCGGGGAGGCGGGCGTCGCCGGCGAGCACGACGCAGAGCAGCTGCACCCGCTCGCCCATGCCGCACGGCGGCGACAGTCGCCCGATCGACGCCGAGTTCGCGGGCGATAGCGCTGTTGCTCGCCGTCGGGCATCCGCGGCTTTTTCTGCGGATTATCATTGTGATATTCCGCATTCTTCGCCGTCATCGCACGGACGTACGATTGGGTCGTCGTTGGCATCGAGCGCCTCGTCGATCAGGTCGTCGACGCGCACGCCGCGAGCGTTGGCAAGGAGCTCCGCGTCCCCGACGCTACCAGCCCGAGCTTCGCGTACGCTGATGTACCTCCTCCGTTGGGAGGAGCCGTTGGTGCATTGTCGGTCCGACAATCCGCAGAAATAGCCGCAGGCGGCGGAGAAGCGCGCATCGCCCGGGGGCGCCGCCCCTGCCAGCGAGGCCAAGCACCACCACGCCGCGACCGCGGCGGTCCGCTCGGGCAGGGGGCACACGCCGCAATGAGGGGCGTTCGGGCCGCCCCTTCGTTGGGGGCGGAGCGCGTCGGCTGCCGGTTGCGGCGGTGAGTCCACTCTGGCCGGGCTGACGAAGTGGTCATCGCCTCGGGCGGGCCCCCGCACCACCCAGGAAACCCCATGAGACGCCAAGGGCCCCCAGGACCCCTCCATGTGCTCCATGTGGGTGCCGAAGTGGTGGGCACCATCGTGGTGAGCGTCGAGCGCGGTTGCCCCGCCCTGCTCCTCACCAGGGGGTGGAGTCGCGTGGGTGAGCTCGCGCGGCGGGACGGCGTCGCTACGGAGGGCGACGTTTCGCCTCGGAGGACCCGCGTAGGGCCGGCACCTGCGGCACCCAGGAAACCCCAGGCAACGCCAAGGACCACCCAGGGCCCTCCATGTGGATGCCCACGATCGCGCCCAGCCTTCGTCTCATGGCCCCCCGTATTGCCGGTCCTGCGCCAGGGTTCACGGAGACCGCGGGCCGGCGGTGACACTCCCACGTCGCAGTTCGCCGATGGCTGTCTCCATGTCCCGCTCGTCCCGTAGCCGGCGGGCGCGTGCTTGTCGGTGGCACCGAGGATGATCATCAGGGAAAAGAAGGTGAGCACAAGCCCCACGACGAGCGCCGCCACCAGCGAGTCGTCGCACCGAACGGTGCGACGCTGATCGCCTCTACAACGTCCGGCCGATGCTTGCGCGGCGCACCGAGCTAGCGATGACAGGCCGAACCGGGGAGCTCGGCCTCAGCAGACCGAAGAGCTTGAGGTTAGACGCACTGCTCCCTGCTCCACCTGCGCCAGGTCGGCGTCGACGTCGACCCGAAGGACCAGCAGGGGTTGCACCGGATGGCTGATGCGACAGTCCACCAGGGGCCCGGGGCCGTTTCCCGTGCGCACGCGGCGTGCGAGACTGAGCGCCCGGCGGCGAACCCCGCCGTGAACGACCGCATGCTCGCCTGGAAGCTCGGCGTCGAGGTGCCCCCAGCCCGCGAAACCCGCACGTCGTGCCGTCCTCCGGTGGGGCGCCGATGGCCTGGTTGCGATCGGATAATACTTATCCGATCGCGAGCACGAGATAATACAAAAGCGTACGCGACGGGCCCTTGTTCATGGTGAGGGCACAGCTCACGTTGGACGTCATGAGCACGAGCACCCGGGAGGACGACGAGCAGACGTCGGGCGACAACTACCTCGGCTACCCCGAGTCCCCGGCGCACCCGCCGGCGCCGAGGGTCTACACCCCCCACCCGCTCTTCCCTCGGGACGATGGCACACTTGAGGATGCGGACATTCAGTTCGTATCGTTTCTCCGGCGCACACCGGATGGTGGCATGAAGCACTGCCCACTCGATTTCCCCGCGGAGGAGATGCAGAGCTGGGAACAGGTCGTGGATCTGTGGGGCGGCGGCGAATACCAAGCGATCGCGAAGGATAAGTACCATCGTGTCCTCCGGCACTGCCCCACGGCCAATCGGTGGAACTACTTTGATGGTGAGCCGAGGCCTCTGGTGAAGCCGCCGCGCCCGGGCACGTCGAGCGCACTGGCGCCGCGCCCCGTTGAGCAAGCGGCTCCTACTGCGATGACCACGCCCGCGGGGATGGCGGAACTCGTGGCCTCGGTGGTCGCCCTCGTGAAAGAGGTGCGCGAGATGAAGGCGGCGCCCGCTTCGCAAGGCGGAACCAACGATATCGTCTTGGCCGAGCGGCACAAGTCAAGGCGGAAGCGGATGCGCGGGCGACACAGGCGAGGGCCGATGCGGACGCGCGGGCGGTCCAGACGTAGGCGACGACCGAGAACAACAAGTTCCTCTTGGGTCTGATGACCCGCGGCGGGGGCGGCGAGGAGAAGCTCGGGAACCTACTCGGCCTGCTGAAACCGTACCTGCATCCGACCTCCGCTGCGCCGCAACAAGATGTCCTCGGCCTTCTCGAGCGCGCCAAGCAACTGTTCCCGCAGGCGGCGCCCGCAGCGGGGAGCGAGATCAAGCCAATCGCCGACATGCTCGGGGGCATCATGACGCAGTCGTTGGCGGCGGACGCGAAGAAGGCCGAAGCCGCGGCCGAAATGCGGAAGGCCGAGATCCAGGCGGGGAGAGCGTCCGAGGTGCCGACGCAGCGTCGTGACCGCGAGCCTCCACCCCTCGTACATGTCGCTGGGCTCGGCATGGTGCATGTGGTCGCCCCGGAGGCCAGGCTGACGTACGCCGACGCTCCCGCACCGCCCACCGTTCAGGCGGTCGCTGCACCCGCAGCGCACGTTCCGGCGCCGTCGGCGGCGCCGAGCCTCCCGGCCGCGGCGCCCGTCGCTCTCTCGGCGCCCGTCGCTCTCTCGGCGCCCGTGGAGCCGGTCCGACCGCCCTCGGCCCCGCGGTCCCTGGTCTCGGAGGCGGAGCCGTCCCCTCTGGTGGTCGCGGCAGCGCCCCCCGCGGTCGCGGCCGCTGAGCCCGCCATCGAGATGCCGGCCGAGGTGCTCGCGGTCGTGCAGCAGGTCACGCAGAATGTCACCGACGACGATCGAGCGGCGCTCGCCGGGGCCATCGGCAGAATGGACAGGATGACCTCCGCGGAGCGCGTGAGCGTGGTCCAGCGTATCTTTCCGATGATTTCGGTGGGGGAGGCAGAAAAGGCCGCAGAGATGCTGCTTCACCTGCCGATGCCGGATATCTCCAGGATGATCTTCCAGCTCCCGCCGGAGGATGTCGCGAGGGCCAACCACTCCATCGGTCTTGGTCGGTCCAAGCCCCCGGAAGGCTAGGGACGTCCCTTCCGCCGCTGGCCGCCCCATGCGGCGCATTGCCCCTACCGCGCACGGCCGCATCGGTCTCCCGGGCGACGCCGAGCGCAGTGGGGGCGATGGAATCCACCTATCGCCACGAAGCAGGAGACGTGTATGCCGACGCCTGGATCTTGGATGACGGTCGAACAAGCCGCGTCGTTCCTCAGCCTTCCCGTTGTGACGCTCCGTCGAACCCTGGAGCGCAACGCCCGCGCTACGGCGGACGGTGGCACGATCTCACGCGTAGACGGCATCACGGCGCGCAAGCTTGGGAGGCTTTGGCGGGTGTGGCTCGATCCTGGTTGGGTCGCTCCTGCGGCTCCAAAGTAGTGCAAGACCACGCCTCAGTAGACGGCATCACGGCGCGCAAGTTGGGAGGCTTTGGCGGGTGTGGCTCGATCCCTGGTTGGGTCGCTCCTGCGGCTCCCAAGTAGTGCAAGACCACGCCTGAATCGGCGTGCGTCAGAAGTACGTTGCGGCGCGCGCAGCGGGCGGTGTGCCGCTCCGTATCGGAAACGCGCGCCATGAGAAGGAATCTCAATCATGGTGCGAAGGACGACTCGACGCGGTAAGCGGGTTCTGGTCATTGACTTTACATTCACGAAGCCGGACGGAACGGCGGGCCGTTACCGTCGTGACGCGACCGTGCAGAACACGGCCGCCGCACAGACCGAGGAGGCCGCCCGGAAGCTTGGGGCGACGCTCCACGGGGACCCTGAGAAGATGTGCGGGGCCAATGGCCTGGTGCTGCGGCCTACCGAGCCCACTCCTGCGGAGTCGCCGCTGGCGTTGACGTTCGGGGAGGTGGTTACGAAGTACCTCTCCGAGTACGCGCCTTCGGCTGTGGCACCGTCGACGTACGACGGGTACCGCAGCAAGCTCGGAACCTATCTGCTGCCGCGTCTCGGGAAGCTGCCCGTGGAGGAGGCGTTCGAGGTCGCGAAGTCCCGGGAGGTGGACGTGGCGATGATCGCGGCCGGGCTCTCGATCTCGACGCGCCACAACACCTTCTTCGCGCTGCGCAGCGTGGCGAGGTACGCCCTGGAGGCGAAGCTGCTGGGGAAGGAGCCCACGTTCCTTCCCCTCGGCAACCGCGGCACGCGGGTGCCCAGCGCGCCGCCCGCCGGGGACGTCTCGGCGGTCATCGACGCGGCGAGCTGCCCGGAGCACCAGCTCGTCATCTTGCTGGCGGCCCATGCGGGTCTGCGCAAGGGCGAGATCCGGGCGCTGCGGTGCATGGACGTCGAGCTGGACAAGGATCGGCTTGTCGTCCGGCTCTCGCGCTACCGGAGCCACACGCGGGGCACGAAGTCGGGGAACGAGCGCCAGGTGCCGCTCTCGCCCCAGCTTCGGGCGGCGCTGGTCGCGGCGCGGGTTCACGAACGGCCGCCGGAGGAAACGGCCGCACTGTCCACGCGGGGGACGCCTTGGGGGACGCAGGGGCCGTACGAGGTTCTTCAGAAGACCCTCCGCCGGCTGGGGCTGCCCAAGGTGAGGCTCCATGCTCTCCGGGCGTTCTTCGTGACGATCCTCCTGACCGGGCAGGTTCCCGTGCATGTCGTGCGGGAGCTGGTCGGTCATGCGGATTTGGCGACGACGCAGGGGTACGCCGCGATCCTTGCGAGCGACCGTGGCGCGGCAGCCGGCGTCCTCGACCGCGTCTACCTCGGCGCGGGTGGTGGCCAGGGCGCCCGGCCGCACCGCGAGCTGCCGAGGGGGATGCGACCGATGCGACGCCTCGAACGGTTGACGAGGCGCATGCGAGCGCTGCGGACCCGGGCGGCAAGGCGGGTTCGGGCTGCCGGTAATAATCCGGCAACGCCCCGGACCGAGCCCACGGCGTAGGAGGGCATCCGAATGGGCAATTCTACAGTGGTTTCATTCGCTTAGAGAACGAAGATGGTGGATGCGGCGTAGGTAGGGATGATGGTCTCGCTGGCCAGAAGCACGATCTCGGCGTGGCGGAGTCGAACGCTCACGGCTACCACGTGCCGCTGCTCAAGATCGACGGCGAGCCAGCGGCCTTCCTCCGCCGCGCGTCGTACGTCGTGAAGCGCGTGGACATCGGCCAGCGCGCTGGCGCGGTCTCGCCCGGCCCCACGGGACATCAGAACTTCGTCCACTTCACCATCCGCACCGTGGTCCCGCGCCCGACCTCGGTCTCGATCTCCAGCTCGTCGACGAGCCGGCGGCTCCCGGACAGGCCCAGGCCCAGCGAGCGCGCGGTGCTGTAGCCGCCGGCGAGCACCCGCGGCACGTCCGGGATGCCGGGCCCGGAGTCGCGGAGCTCCACGCGCAGCCCGATGCGCCCGTCGTCGAGGATCTCCTCGATCAGCGCCGTCCCCCTCCGGGCGTGCATCCACACGTTGCGCGTGAGCTCGCTGGTGGCGGTCGTCACGCCGGCCGTCGCGAAGGCGTCGAAGCCGCGCTGCTGGGCGAGCAGCTTGACCTTGCGGCGGACCACGACGACGTCGTCCTCGACCTCGATCGGCAGCTCGCACCGGGTGAGGATCTCCGCGTCCCCGGCGAGCATCAGGCCGTCTTTTTCCCGGCGGCGATGCCGGCCAGGGTCTCGATGCCATCGTCCACGTTCAGCGCCGTGTTCACCCCCTCCATCGCATAGCCCATGCGGATGAGCGTGGCGGCGACGTCCGGCCGCATCCCCACGACCACCGTCTCCGTCCCCATGAGCCGGGCCATCCGGCCGGTCTCCGAGAGGATGCGCGCCACGTAGGTGTCGACGATGTCGAGCCCGCTGATGTCGATGACGAGGCCCGGGGCGCGGCGCTTCTCGAGCTCGGTGAGCACGTCCTCCTGGAACGCCTCGGCCACCACGTCGTGGAGGTCGATGTGCACCGTGACGAGGAGGTTGGGGCCGACACGGAGGATGGGGATCGAGCCCTTGGCCACGCTCACGCCCCCTTCGCCGTGATGGCCTTGCCCACGTGCGCGAGCGCGAGCTCGATGCCGTCCTGGAGGCGGCTCACCGTGTCCATCGCCGAGATGTCCACGCCGAGCTGGACGATGGTGCGCGCCACCTGGGCGCTGATCCCCGTGAGGATGGTGCGCGCACCGACCAGCTTCACCGCGGCTGTGGTCTGGAGGAGGTGCTGGGCGACCTTGGTGTCGACCACCGGCACGCCGGCGATGTCGAGGATGATCACCTTGGCCTGCTCGTCGGTGACCCGCGTGAGCACGGTCTCCATGATCTGGTGCGCCCGGCCGCTGTCGACCGTGCCCACCAGCGGCAGGAGGAGGACGCGGTCGTGGACGCGGATGACCGGGGTCGAGAGCTCGCGGATGGCGGCCTGGTGGCGCCGGATGGCGTCGATGTTGGCAGAGATGTAGGTGTCGATGGCGATCGACATGTCAAAGAAGACGAGCTTCTGCGCGCTCTGGTAGGCGAGGTTGGCCTCGGCCGGGTCGGCGAAGTGGGCGTAGAGCCTCTCGTGGAGCAGCTCGAGGTAGCGGCGGTAGGCGCCGAGGTACCACTTTGGCGCCATGGCAATGTGCTCGTGCGTCGCGCCCACACGCGCGCGGTTCTCGGCATACGCGCGATCGCAGACGCCGCCGAAGAGGCCGAGGAAGTAGTCGCGCTGCACGCGCTTCACGCGGCGCACGCTGGTCTCGTCGGGGAAGAACTTGCGCGTCTCCGGGTGGGCGAGGAGCATCTCGTAAAAGGCGTCGATGATGGCGTCGGTGTGCTGCTCCGCGAAGGGGCGCAGCGCGGCGAGGCGCTCCAGGTCGTCGGTGCCGATCGCGAAAAAGGAGCGGCGGCTCACGAGCTCGTGGTCGTCCAGGTTGAGCCTGGCGAGGGGGTCGGGTCGTGTCATCGCGAGCCTCCCATATCACGTGTTCAACCTTGTTACAAAACGATACGAAAGCGCTTGACCGTGCGCTCCTGCTCGCAGGAGAGTGCGAGGCGTGGCGCCGGTGCTGTCCAAGGGCCTGCTCCGTGCAGACGGTAGGGCAGAAATTCTCGCGACCCTCGCCGACGTGGCGCTCAGCGAGCTGGCGGCCGCAGCGGTCGCGGTGGTGGAGGTGCTCCTCGCGGGAGACGCGAGGGTAGTGGAGGCGCGTAACCTACCCGACACCGTCGCCTCGTGGCGGGCCGAGGTCGACGTCATCGACGCGGAGCTGGGAGAGCGGCTGCTTGCAGGTTGCCCGAACCGCTTCACCGAGGTGCGCACCCTGCCGATGATGAGCGGGGGCGACCTCTTCGGAGCACTCGTGCTCTTTTACGACGCGCCCGTCACCCTCGGGGAGGAGGCCGAGACGCTGGTCGACGTCGCCGCCATCGCACTGGGGAAAGCGGCACAGCACGCCGAGCTCAGCCGCTCGTACGCCGAGCTGCGAGCCTCCCGCGACGTTCTCGCGCGCACCGAGAAGCTGCGCGCCCTAGGCGAAATGGCGGCCGGGATCTCC
>Ga0302283_1004059_pt1 | contig 11094 bp, 9 predicted proteins | sample III_Fen_E1_4_FD_198770 | JGI IMG/M metagenome (GOLD analysis project Ga0302283, IMG submission 198770) | Peat permafrost microbial communities from Stordalen Mire near Abisko, Sweden - III_Fen_E1_4 | ecosystem: Environmental > Terrestrial > Soil > Wetlands > Permafrost | place: Sweden: Abisko...
GGGTGAACCGGGTCAGGGCCAGCGGATCGGGCGACAGCACCTCGACCTCGTACCCGGCCTGGGCCAGCCGTCCCGCCGCCTGCCGGGCCGTCAGGCCCGAGCCGTCGCTGAGCAGGATCCGCACCCGCCCAGTCTGCCAGGCGGCCTCAGGTCACCCCGGGGGGCAGGTAGTAGGCGTTGAGGGCCCGGTCGCGGTACTCGAGGGCCTCGGCGAGCGACGGGGCCCGGGCCGCGCCGGCGGCCAGCGCGTCCCGGGTGGCCGTCCGGTTGTTGTCGTAGACGAGCGCCTCGTCAGCGGCCAGCGGGTTGACCCAGACCGCGGCCACCAGGAGCAGGTCGTCGACCAGAGCGGGGGGGACGATCCCGTCGGCCACGGCCCACAGCACACCCGACGCCACGCCCGCCTGGGCCGGTCCCCACGTCATCGTCGAGTGGGACTCCCCCTCGAGGGTCGCCTTGTTGACGAACAGGGTCATCGGCTTCGCCGGGATGCCGGGGCGCACGGTGGTCAGGAAGGCGGCGTGGCCGGCCCGGGGGGTGGCCAGGGCCGTGACCCACGCGGTCTCCACCGGGCCACCCTTGGCCCCCAGCACCGTGTTGAGATGCGCCGCCTCCGGTCCCGACCCGACGAACGCCTCGCCGATCTGGGTGACGAACCCGTCCGCCGGCCGGTCGTCGCTCACGCCGGCGGCCAGACGGCGGGAGGGGTGGCGAAGGGCTCGGTGCGGCCGTAGCGGTCCTGGCGGAGGAGGTCGCTGCCCATCGTGCCCGGCTTCGTGTCGTAGGCCAGCAGTCCGACGTGGCGGGCCAGGCCGCTCCCCACCGGACTGACCCGGTGCAACGAGTGCCGGCCCTCGAAGACCAGCAGGGTGCCCGGCACCATGGGCAGGGTGACCACGCCGTCCCGGGTGCCGGCGAGGGCGTCGGCCACGTCGTCGTAGCGCTCGTCGTCGGCCGTCCGGATCCGGGGGTACACCTCGAAGTGGCCCCCGTGGTCGGCCGTCTGGATGGCCAGCGACACCACGAAGTCGGTCTGGTCGAAGTGCCACTGGAGCTCGTCGCCCTCGTGCATGACGGCCAGGTTGAGAGCGCCGAACGGGTCGGCGTAGCGGTGGACGGGCCCCCGGTCGAGGACGCCTTCCACCAGCGCCCGCAGCGGCTCCCACTCGTAGAGCCGCCTCAGCAGCGACGTCCCGGGCATGAGGTCGTAGGGGACCGCGCCGACGGCGTAGTGGCCCCAGGTCAGCCGGGGATGGTCGTCGGGCAGACTGAAGTCGGGGAACTCGAGGTAGGCCGTCCCCTCCCCGGCCGAATGGTGTGCCCGGCCGGCCAGCCCGTCGGCATCGGCGACGAGGGCGGCGATGCCCGACGGCGTCAGGAACCCGGTCAGCTCGACGGCCCCGGTGTCCCGCAGCCGAGCGCGGGCGCCGTCCACGACGGCGGCCAGAGCGGTCCCGTCGGGATCCAGTACCGGGTAGCGGTCGAGATCGACGCACTCGTCGACGGTGGTTCCCATCACGGCCGAGGCTACCGCCCGGGTCGGACCCGTCGGCGCCGGCTAGCGGATGACCCGGCGGACACCGGCGGCCGTGGCCAGCTCGGGATCCGTCGTGTCGATGAACGTCGGGACCGGGATGGCCTCGAGCTCCTCGTGGCTGTCGCCCGGCCGCGGTGCCGAATCGGTGGTGACGTACTCGCCCCCGGCCGTCCTCGACACGATCAGGGCACGCTTGCGCTTGCCGATGTTCTCGGCGTCACGCATCTCGTGGCAGATCTTGAAGGCGATGAAGTACGCCACGATCGGCGCCAGCGGCACGAAGAACCGGAAGAACCAGAGCACGTCCATCAGTGGCAGCTGGAAGAAGTTGGCCATCACGTCGGTCGACGACGCGAAGAACACCCCGAAGAGCAGGGTCAGCATGGCCACGCCGGCCGCTGTCCGCTTCGGACGGTCGCGGGGCCGGTCGAGGAGGTTGTGGTAGTTGCTGTCCTTCGTCTTGAACCACTCGATGAGCGGCCAGGCCAGGAGGATGTTGAAGATGAGCCCCGGGAAGATCACGGCGGGCAGGAAGATCTCGAACGGGATGGTGTGGCCGTAGCCCACCCACTCCCAGCTCGGCATGATGCGTGCCGCTCCGTCGAGCCAGCCCATGTACCAGTCGGGCTGGACGGCGTAGGAGATCTGGTAGGGCTCGTACTGGCCGAACTGCCAGATCGGGTTGATCTGGGCGAAGCCGCCGAGCCCGAAGATGACCGCCGCGGTCATGAACAGGAAGCCGGTGGTCTTGGCCATGAACGTCGGGAACATGGGCGAGCCGACGACGTTGTCCTCGGTCTTGCCCTTGCCCGGGAACTGGGTGTGCTTCTGCTTGACCAGGAGGCCCAGGTGGGCGGCCAGCAGCCCGACGATGATGGCCGGCACGATCAGCACGTGGAGCACGAAGAACCGGGGGATGATCACGCCGGTCCCCGGATAGTTGCCCCCGAAGAGGAAGAAGGCCAGGTACGAGCCGACCAACGGGATCGACTCCATGATCGAGTAGGCGATGCGGATGCCGGTTCCCGACACCAGGTCGTCGGGGAGCGAGTAGCCGAGGAAGCCGTTGACGACGCCGAGGATCAGCATCACCACGCCGACGACCCAGTTGAGCTCCCGGGGCTTGCGGAACGCACCGGTGAAGAACACCCGGGCCATGTGGACGGCGATGGCCCCGAGGAAGATGTCGGCGGCCCAGTGGTGGGCCTGGCGCATGAGCAGTCCGGACCGGACGTCGAACGACAGTCCCACCGTCGAGGCATAGGCCTCCGACACCTTCTGGCCGCGCAGCGGACCGTAGCTGCCGTGGTAGACGATCTCGTGGGCGGACGGCACGAAGTAGAGGGTCAGGAAGACGCCCGTACCCAGCAGGACGACGAACGAGTAGAGGGCGATCTCCCCCAGCATGAACGACCAGTGGTCGGGGAAGATCTTGTCGAGAAAGGTGCGTCCACCCTTGGCGACGCCCAGTCGGTCGTCGATCCAGTTCAGGCTCTTGTCGATCATGGGCGCTCCCAGAATCCGGGGCCGACGGCCTGGTCGAATGAGCCGTTCGCCCGCATCTGGCCGGTGGCGTCCACCGTGATGGGCAGCTGCGGCAACGGGCGGGGCGCGGGACCGAACTGCGGGATGGCCCCGGCGTTGACGTCGAAGATCGACTGGTGGCACGGGCACACCAGCTGCTGCGTGCGCTCCTGGTACAGGCCGACCGGGCAGCCGAGGTGGGTGCACAGCTTGGAGTAGGCGACGTAGCCCTGGACGCCCCAGGACGTCTTGCCCGGAGGGGCGATCGGATACGGCGGATCGTTGGGGCCGAGCTGCGCCAGGCGGATCAGGATCACCTGGTCCGGGGAGGATCCCTCGAAGCCCTTGGGGAACACGGTGAGCACGCCACCGACCTCGAGGTCGTCGACCATGACCTGGCGCCCGCCGACGGTGACGAGCTTGGCGCCCTTCTTCCAGTTGGTCGTGAACAGCGAGTCCTCGGTCGGACCCTCGTTGTCCTCCGACTTGGCCGGCTTGGGACCGAGCGAGCGGACCCCCGGGACGAGCAGGGCGAGGGTCATGATGCCGCCGCCGACGGCGAAGACGCCGAGCAGCAGGCCCCGGCGCTTGACCTCGAGGCCGCCCCGACCCGTGATGGCGGCGTTGAAGGCCTCGCGCTCGGGCGCGGAGGAGTGGAATTCGTGGCGCTCCTCGACGAAGGGGCCCTGGGGCATGAGGTACTTGCCCCAGGCGATGGTGCCGACGCCCAGGCCGAGCATGCCGACGGTCAGGGTGGCGGCCTCCCACTCGTTGCTGGCGTCGATCCAGTACACCCAGATGAAGGCGATGAACCCGAGCATCCCCACGACCATGGCCAGGATGGCCAGGTTCTGCATCCGCTCCGGGTGCCGGGTGGCGGGCTGCAGGTGCGGATCGTCGAGCTTCGCCGGAGGCAGCGGGTTGGACTTGTTGTCGCTCACGCGCGATCTCCGATCCAGAAGCAGACGAGCATCAGGAGGCCGACGCCGACCAGGAGCCCGACGAAGCCCTCGCCCACGGGGCCGATGCCGCCGAGGCCGACGCCACCCGCGTTGTCCGGGTGCTGCAGGACGCCGGTCACGTAGGCGGCGATGTCCCGGGCCTCGGTGTCGGTGATGTTGCCGGGTCCGAAGCGGGGCATGTTGCCGGGTCCGGACCGGATGGCCTCGACCACCTGGGTCGGCGTGGCCAGGTGGAGGCTGGGGGCGTAGGCGCCCTCGGCCAGGGCGTCACCGGCACCCGAGATGGTGTGGCAGGCGGCGCAGTTGAGGGTGAAGAGGGTGTTGCCGTTCTCGAGGTCGGCGCCGGCCGTCCTGACCAGCGGCACCTGGGTGCCCTGGCCGGGGGTCAGCGACTGCACGAAGGCGGCGATCTCGAGCGTCTGGACCCGGTCGAAGCGGGGCGGCTTGCGGGTGGCCTGGGCGCTGGTGTTGGCCAGCGGCATGCGACCGGTCGACACCCAGAAGTCGACCGTCCCGGCGCCGAGACCCTGGAGGTTGGGGGCGACGCCCGCCTTGCCGTTGGCCTGGCTGCCGTGGCAGCTCGAGCAGTTGGCGGCGAACAGGGCCTGGCCCGGCTTGATGAACGACGCCGGCAGGTCGGTGTAGTAGATGCCGTCCTGGTTGGAGGGACTGGCGGCCTTGGCGGTGGCGGAGGCCGAGGGCTCGGCCGAGATCGCCGTGGGCACCGCCTGGACGGTGCCGGGCTGCGCCCCGGGGGCGGTCGACACGGTCACGGGTGCCGTGGTCGTGGTGGTGTCGGCCTGGGCCGGGCCCGACGAGAAGGCGACGAGGCCGAAGACGGCGACGACACCGACCAGAGCGGCAGGCGCGGCGACGCGTGAGGCGACGGAGCGGCGGGTGGTCTTCGGCATCACTTGAGCAGGAAGAGGCAGGAGTAGAGACCGACCCAGACCACGTCGACGAAGTGCCAGTAGTAGCTCACACCCTGGAAGACCGACGTCTCCCCCGGGTCGCCGGCGGGCCCGCGCAGGCGGAACAGCAGGAAGAGCATGGCGGCCAGGCCCAGGAACACGTGCAGGCCGTGCAGGCCCGACGAGATGTAGAAGATCGAGCCGTAGGAGGTGTGGAGGGGGTTGGTGGCCGGGTTGCTGGACAGGTCGACCCACTCGAAGAACTGGTTGCCGACGAAGGCGGCACCCAGGAAGAGCGTGAGCCACACCCACAGCTTGGCGCTCTTGCGCTCGCCCCGCTCCTGGTCGAACACGGCCTTCTGCATGGTGAAGCTGGAGGACACCAGGATGATCGTGAAGATCCCGGCCCGGACGGTGTCGAGGTGCGCTCCGGGCGGGGGCCACACCGAGGCGTGGGCCCGCAGCGTGAAGAAGGCGGCGAAGATCGAACTGAAGAACATCACCTCGGATCCGAGCCAGATGATGACGCCCACCGCCAGCATGGGTGGCCGGTCAGGGAGGTGGCGCGGCGGATGGGCGGTGATGGCCGGATCGGCGGCGAGAGCCTGGGTCACGGCGTTCTTTTTAGCCGATCCGGCGCTCAGGGGGCCAACTCAGGACGGACCCACCGTCCGGGGTCGTTGACCTGGGAGTTCGCCACCGCGCCCCGGGTGGCGCGCGCCTCAGCCGACGCCGGACAGTGCAGCGGGGGGCGTCGTCAGCGACACCACCGTCAGGCGTTGGGTCGGTCGGGTGAGCGCCACGTAGAGGGTGCGCAGGCCCCGCGCCGTCTCCCCGGCGATGACGGCCGGCTCGACGACCACCACCGAGTCGAACTCGAGTCCGTTCGCCGAGTCGGCGGCCAGGAGTACGAGGGGCTCGGACAGCCCGCCCTTGCGCATGTCCCGGGCGTCGACGACCGGGGTGCCCGCCGCCTCGAGGGCGTCGGACAGCGGACCGCGCAGCGTGTCGGGGGCGATGATGGCGACCCGGCCGGGGCGGACGGCCTCGACCTCCTCGGCCGCGGCCCGGGCCACGGCCCGGGCCAGGTCGGCGACGGTGGCCCGTCCGTCGTCCCCGGTCACCTGCACCATCCGGGGCTCCGCACCGGAGCGCCGGACCGGGCGGGGCGGCGTCAGCTCGGGAGCGGCCACCGCCAGCACCCGGGCCGCCACCGCCAGCACCTCGGAGGGGGTGCGGTAGCTCACCGTCAGCTCGACGGTACGAGCCGACCGGCGACGGGGCAGGTGCTCCACGATGTCGTCCCACGACGCGGGGGCCCAGGGGGCGGTGGCCTGGGCGATGTCGCCGACCACCGTCATGGACCCGGCCAGGGACCGACGGGTCAGCATCCGCAGCTGCATCGGCGACAGGTCCTGGACCTCGTCGACCACGATGTGCCCGTACTTCCGCACGGCTTCCTCGGACGCCCCGTTGCGCGGGCCGAGCAGGTGGCGGGCCTCGTCGACCAGGGCGGCGTCGGCCGGCGTCCAGGCCACGTCGTCGAAGGACGTCGACCGCCGACGCCTGAGCAGGGCCAGCTCCTCCTCCGAGAGGACGCCCCGGCCCGCCGCGGCGATGAGCGGCGCGGCGCCGTAGAGGTCGTGGAGCAGCTCGTGGGGCGACAGCCGCGGCCACATCCGGTCGAGGGCGGCGGCGAGCTCGGGCACGCGCCGCACCTTGCGCGAGAAGTCCTCGAAGTCGAACTCGTCGTCGTCGAGCTCCGACGGGTCCTCGTACCCCGGGAAGGCCGTCACAGCCGACGTCCCGACGCCGAGCCGCTGCTGGGTACGGCGGGCCCGATCGGCCAGGACCTGGGCGACGGACTGCTCGACCAAGCGGCGACGGGCGTTGTGGGATCCGGGCCGGCGGCGGGCCCCCTCGACGATCGTGCGGGTGTCGGAGGCGGCGAGTCGGAGCACGAGGGCCCCGTAGGGCACGAGGACGTCCTCGGCCAGGGGACGCTGACGGGTGCGGACGGCGCGCGCCACGACCTTGGCCATGCGCACGTCGCCCTTCAGCCGGGCGACGTCGGCCGGACCGTTCTCCTTGATCCGGATCTCGGGCACGAGTCCGGCGATGGTCGACAGGGTCACGCCGGTCTCCCCCAGGGACGGCAGCACCTGTTCGATGTAGCGGAGGAAGAGCGGGTTGGGGCCGACCACCAGCACACCCTGGCGTTCGAGCGGGAACCGGTGGGTGTAGAGGAGGTAGGCGGCGCGGTGCAGGGCCACCGCCGTCTTGCCCGTGCCGGGGCCGCCCTGGACCACGAGCACGCCGCTCAGCGGCGAGCGGATGATCTCGTCCTGCTCGGCCTGGATGGTCGAGACGATGTCGGTCATCCGGCCGGAGCGGGCCCGGTCGAGTGCGGCCAGCAGCGCCGCCGGGCCGCCGATGGGCAGGTCCCCCTCGATCAGCTCGCCACCGGGGTCGGTGGCGTGGGGTACCCCGTCGGCACCCTCGACCGTGTCGATCAGGCCGCCGGGGGCGGTGAACCGCTCGTCCTCCACGCTGACCACGGTCCGGCCCTGCAGGGCCAGGTGGCGGCGGAGTACGAGACCGAGCGGGTCGCGTCCGGTCGCCCGGTAGAAGGGCTCGGCGACGGGGGCGCGCCAGTCGACCACCAGGGGCTCGTGGTCGGGGCCGTGGATGGCCAGACGGCCGATGTGGAACGTCTCTGTCGGACCGTCCTGGTCGCCGTCGCCGGCCGTCGGGGCTTCGGCGGGCCCGCCGGTCAGGCGGTCGATCCGGCCGAAGGTCAGCGCCTGGTCGCCGATGTCGAGCTGTTCGAGGCGGGCCAGGCTGGTGCGCACGATGACGTCACGCTCGGTCCGGGACTGGAAGGTGCCGCCCTTGCCCAGGTCGAGGACGCCCTCGAGCATGGAATTGGCGTCGCCGCGCATGGCGTCGAGGCGCGCGTAGGCGAGATCGACGAACTCCTGCTCCGCCTCCAGCTCAGCCTCCACGCCCCACCTCCTGTCTGCCCCGGGGACCGTCCGGACCGGTGGTCCGGCCCCACCACCGGCTCAGGGGAACCCTCGATTGTAGGCGCCCGCCGGTGGAGGTGCTCCGTCCGGGCGCCGGCGCCACGACGGCGCCCGGGCGCTCCGGGGGCCGCTCCCCCTGTATCTAGACTCGGCCCATGTCCACCGCTGCGCCCCGTGCGCCCGGCGGGGCCGCCTCCGCGCCCGGCCGCTTCGACGACGCCCCGTTCATGCGGGCCTGCCGGGGGCAGTCCGTCCCCCGCGTGCCCGTCTGGTTCATGCGCCAGGCCGGGCGGTCGCTGCCGGAGTACCGGGCGGCCCGCGGCCCGGGCAGCATCCTGGACGCCATCCACCAGCCCGACCTGGTGGCCGAACTGACCCGTCAGCCCGTCGACCGCTACGGCACGGACGCCGCCATCTTCTTCAGTGACATCGTGGTGCCGGCCGCCGCGGTGGGGTTCGGCGTCGACGTCGCCCCGGGCACCGGGCCGGTGGTGTCCGAGCCGTTCCGGTCGGCGGCCGATCTCGGGCGTCTCCGCCCCCTCGAGCCCGAGACCGACACCCCCTACGTGATCGAGGCCGTGCGGCGGCTGGCGTCGAGCCTCGACGTGCCGCTCATCGGCTTCGCCGGAGGGCCCTTCACCGTCGCCAGCTACCTGGTCGAGGGCGGGCCCTCGAAGAACTTCACCCGGGTCAAGTCCCTCATGCACAGCGAGCCCGCCCTGTGGCAGGCGCTGGTCGAGCGGCTGACCGACATGGCCCTGGCCTCGCTGCGGTCGCAGCTCGACGCCGGGGCCTCGGCGGTCCAGGTCTTCGACAGCTGGGCCGGGATCCTCACCCCGAAGCACTACGGCGAGCTCGTGCTGCCGGCGACGCGGCGCCTCTTCGCCGACCTCGAGTCCTCGCACCCGGGCACGCCCACGATCCTGTTCGGCGTGGGCACGGGCGAACTCCTGCCGCTCATGGCCACCGCCGGCACCTCCGTGGTCGGCGTCGACTGGCGCGTGCCGCTCGACGAGGCCAGGCGCCGGGTGGGACCCGGCACCGCCGTCCAGGGCAACCTCGACCCGGCCCTGTGCCTCGGCAGCTGGGACGTGGCCGCCGCCGAGACCCGGGAGGTCCTGTCCCGGGCCGGCACCGCGCCGGGACACATCTTCAACCTGGGCCACGGTGTCCTTCCCGAGACCGATCCCGGCATCCTGGAGCAGGTGGCCGCGCTCGTCCACGCCGAGGGACGGGCCGGCGTGGAGGCCGCACCGTGAGCACCGGCGTGCTCGTGATGGCCCACGGGACCCCGGACACCCCGGAGGAGATCGAGGCCTTCTACACCCGCATCCGTCGGGGACGTCCCCCCACCCCCGAGCTCCTGGACGAGCTCACCGGGCGGTACGAGGCCATCGGCGGCACGTCGCCCCTGACGGCGCGCACCCGGGCCCAGGTCGACGGCCTCGCCGCCGCACTCGAGGCGGCGGAGCCGGGTCGCTTCGTGGTCCGGCTCGGGACCAAGTACGTCGACCCCAGCATCGAATCGGCCGTGGCGGACCTGGCCGCCGAGGGCGTGGACCGCATCATCGGCGTCGTGCTCACGCCCCACCAGTCGACCCTGGGGTCGGGCGAGTACTTCGCCCGGGCCGAGGCGGCCGCCGGGCTGGCCCGGCCGCCGCTCGAGGTGACCGTCGTCCCCTCGTGGCACCGGGCCGACGGGCTCGCCGAGCTGCTGGCCGCACGCACCCGTGCCGTGCTCGACGGGCTCGACCCGGGGGCCCGGGCCCACACGGCCGTGTTCTTCACGGCCCACAGCCTCCCGCTGCGTGTCGTCGCCCTGGGCGACACCTATCCCGACCAGGTGGCCGAGTCCGGCGCCGACATCGCCGCCCTGCTCGGGCTCGACGCCGACCCGACGGTGACCTGGGGCACCGCATGGCAGAGCGCCGGTCGCACGGCCGACCCGTGGATCGGGCCCGACCTGCTCCTCGAGATGGACCGGGTGGCCACTGAGGGAACGACCGCCGTGGCGGTGTGCCCGGTGGGCTTCGTGTCCGACCACCTCGAGGTCCTCTACGACCTCGACATCGAGGCCCGCGACCGGGCCGACGCCCTCGGCATCGCGTTCGCCCGCACGCCGTCGCTGAACGACGACCCGGCGTTCCTGGCGCTGCTGGCCGGCGTCGTCCGCGCCGCGGCCGGAGTGGGCGCCGGCCGGGAGACCGGGCGGCCGTGACGGACGCGCCCACCCCGCCGGGGCCGCTGGTGGCCGTGATCGGCGGTGGCATGGCCGGGCTGTCGGCGGCCTGGGAGCTCGTCTCCGGAACCGAGGGCGTGCCGCCGCGTGTGGTGGTGCTCGAGGCGGGCCCGCGCCCGGGCGGCAAGGTCCGTTCCACCGAGTTCTGCGGCCGGACCGTGGACCTGGCCGCCGATGCCTTCCTGGCCCGCCGCCCGGAGGCCACGCGGCTCTGTGGCGAGCTCGGACTGACGGATGCGCTGGTGGCGCCCGGGACCTCCGGTGCGTCGTTGTGGGCACGTGGTCGGCTGCGGATGATGCCCGACGGGGTGAACCTCGGCGTGCCCACCCGGGCGTGGCCCATGATCCGCTCCGGCATCCTCGGCCCGGCGGGACTCCTCCGTGCCGGCCTCGACCTCGTCCTGCCCCACCCGGGCGACCCGGGGGCGACCGCCGACCGGTCCGTCGGCGACATCGTGGGGTCGCGCCTCGGCCACGAGGTCGTCGAGCGTCTGGTCGACCCGCTGGTGGGTGGGATCCACGCCGGCGGGGTCGACGACCTCAGCGCGGAGTCGACCTTCCCGCCCCTGCTCGCCGCCGACCGCCGGTCGGGCAGCCTCATCCGTGCGCTGCGCCAGCCGACGGCACCCGCGGGAGCTCCGTCGGCGCCGTCCCCGGGCCCCGACGCCCGGCCGACCCCCGTGTTCTGGTCGCTCGAGGGCGGCAACGCCCGCCTACCCGCCGAGCTGGCCGCCGCGCTGGCGGCCCGGGGTGTCGCCACCCACACCAGGGTGGCCGTCGAGTCCATGGAGCGACTGCCCGGCGGGGCCGCCGGTCCGACGTGGCGCCTGGCGCTGGCCGGCGACGCCGCCGGGGTGGTCGGGAGCGAGGGACCGTCGGACTCGCTGCGCTCACT
>Ga0302283_1004063_pt1 | contig 11084 bp, 8 predicted proteins | sample III_Fen_E1_4_FD_198770 | JGI IMG/M metagenome (GOLD analysis project Ga0302283, IMG submission 198770) | Peat permafrost microbial communities from Stordalen Mire near Abisko, Sweden - III_Fen_E1_4 | ecosystem: Environmental > Terrestrial > Soil > Wetlands > Permafrost | place: Sweden: Abisko...
GTCGGATGAACGCGTCGTCCGGCCGGATGGGCGCTCCGTCCGGTCGGATGAACGCTTCGTCCGGGGCGGACGGACCCCGCATCCAGCGAGACAGCGCTCTCCTCCGTCGGGACCGAGCGCCCATCCAGCGAGACAGCGCTCTCCTCCGTCGGGACCGGGCTCCCCTCCAGCGAGACAGCGCTCTCCTCCGTCGGGACCGGGCTCCCCTCCAGCGAGACGGCGCTCTCCTCCGTCGGGACCGAGGCCCCCTCCAGCGAGACGGCGCTCTCCTCCGTCGGGACCGAGCCCCCCTCCAGCGAGACGGCGCTCACCTCCGTCGGGACCGAGCCCCCCTCCAGCGAGACGGCGCTCTCCTCCGTCGGGACCGAGCCCCCCTCCAGCGAGACAGCCCTCTCCTCTGTCGGGACCGGATGGCGCTCCGAGGCCCCGGCGCGCCATCCAGCCCGGATGAGCCCCTCCCCCCGCGCCTCTCTGCTACGTTGCCCGTCCCCATGCCCCATCTGCTCCTCGAAATCGGCACCGAAGAGCTCCCCGCTTCCTTCGTCGACGCCGCCCTCACGGCCCTCCCCTCCCTCGTCGCGGCCCGCCTCGCGGAGCTGCGCCTGCCCCACGCCGCGCCGCGCGCCCTCGGCACGCCGCGCCGCCTCGCGCTCCTCGTGCACGACGTCGCCGAGCGCCAGGCCGACGTCGACGAGGAGGTGACCGGCCCGCCCGAGACCGCCGCGTTCAAGGACGGGAGCCCCACGAAAGCCGCCGAGGCGTTCGCCACCAAGCTCGGCGTGCCCGTCAGCGCGCTCTCGGTCGTCGACAAGCCCGCGGCCGGCAAGCAGAAGGCCGGGCGCTACGTCGTCGGCCGGCGCCTCGAGAAGGGGCGGCCCGCCGCGGAGCTCCTCCCGGCCGCGCTCGCCGCGGTCATCGGGTCGATCCCGTTCCGCAAGTCGATGCGCTGGGGGGACGGCGAGGCCTCGTTCGGCCGGCCCATCCAGTGGCTCGTCGCGCTCCTGGGAGCGGAGGTGCTGGGCGTCACCTTCGCCGGGGTCACGAGCGGCAAGGACTCGCGCGGTCACCGCTTCCTCGCGCCCGGAGCGTTCGCGCTCGAGGGCGCCGACCGGTACGTCGAGCAGCTCCGCGCGCGCCACGTGCTCGTCGATCCCGAGGAGCGCAAGCGCACGATGATGGAGAAGGTCGCCGCGGCCGCCAGGGCCGCGGGCGGCACGTACGACCCCGAGCCCTCGCTCGTGCTCGAGAACATGACGCTCATCGAGGAGCCGCACGTCGTGACGGGCTCCTTCGATCCCGCGTTCCTCGACCTGCCGGCCACGGTCATCCGCGCCGTCGCCCGGGGCCACCAGAAGTACTTCTGCGTCCAGAGCGAGACGAACGAGGACATCCTCCTCCCGAGCTACATCGCCGTGGCCAACACGGCGAACAAGCCGGAGCTCGTCATCAAGGGCAACGACCGCGCGATGCGCCCCCGCCTCGCCGACGCGCGCTTCTTCTACGAGGAGGACAAGAAGGCCAGGCCGGAGGACCGCGTCGCGAAGCTCGCCGGCATCGTGTTCCACAACAAGCTCGGCACGGTGCGCGAGAAGGTGACGCGCATCGAGGGGCTCGCGTCGCACCTCGCGAAGGAGATCGGGCTCTCGGCGGACCACCAGGTGCTCGCCGCGCGCGCGGCGCACCTCTGCAAGTTCGATCTGGTCTCGCTCATGGTGGGCGAGTTCCCCGAGCTCCAGGGTCACATGGGGCGCGCGTACGCGAAGTTCGCCGGCGAGGCGGACCTCGTGGCCGACGCCGTGCGCGACCACTACCGGCCCGTCGGCGCCGACGACGGCGTCGCCCCGAGCGACGTCTCCGCGGTGGTCGCCCTCGCCGACCGGCTGGACACGCTGGCGGGCTGCTTCGCCATCGGCCTCGAGCCGACGGGCGCGGCCGACCCGTACGCGCTCCGCCGGGCCTGCATCGCCGTCCTTCGCACGCTCTTCGAGAAGGGCACCGCGAACCCGCGCTACGCGCGCCTGAACCTGCACGAGCTCGTGGCCTTCGCCTACGAGCAGTACGCGAAGAACGGCAAGCCGCTCCCGGGCACCGCGGAGGAGGTGGCCACGAAGGTCACGGCCTTCGCGGGCGAGCGGCAACGCGGGCTCCTCGCGAACGCGTCCAGCAACGCGGTGGCGGACGCCGTGCTCGCGGGGCACGCCGAGGTGGGCGGCAACGTCGCCGGCGTCGCGAGCTATCCCGTCTACGCGCTGGCGAAGAGCAGGGCGCTCCAGGCCGTCATCGCATCGGGGGCCTCGTGGCTCGCCAAGGCGAAGACGGTCGCCAAGCGCCTCTCCGGCATCAGCAAGGAGAGCGCGCCCGTGCTGCACCCGGCGAGCGCCTTCCCGCGCCCGGACGACGCGGCCATCGTGAAGGTCGTGGAGGACTGCGACCGGATGACGAAGGAGCTCTACGACGAGCCCACGGTGCGCCGCGCCCTCGCCGCGACGGAGGAGCTCGCCGAGCGGATCGACGCCATCTTCGTGAGCACGCTCGTCAACGACCCGAAGGACCCGACGACCCCGCAGCGCCTCGAGCTGCTCTCGTACGGCGCGCGCTGCATGCTTCGCATCGCGGACTTCTCGAAGCTCGCCTGACGAAACGAAGCGGCTACTGCACCTCGCACGCGACGTTGTCGATGTGCAGCTCGGTGGGGAAGAGCGTCGCGGCCTGGGGCGCCACGTACGGGAGGCCCACGGCGATCTCCATGAGCGCCCCGGCCGGGAATTGCACGTCGAACGGGCCGCTCTCCACGGAGTCGATCAGCACGAACGCCTGCTTCGTCTGGGTGTTGAGGGAAAGGATGACCTGGTGAAACACGCTGCCCAGGATGCTGCCGCCGAGGTTGTAGGTGGCGACGACGCTGGACCCTCCGTCCTCGCCGGCCGGGGGCCCCATGGAGTCCACGAGGACGAGCCCCGTGGGGTAGGTGCCGAGCCCCAGGCTGTAGGTGCCGGTCGGCGTCCCGCCGAGGGCGAGGAACGCGAAGAACGTCGGAGACTCCGGGACCGAGTCGACCCGCACCCAGAACGAGCACGTGAAACCGTTCTGGACAGGCGAGTTGGCGAAGGGAGCCGCCGCCACTGCGGCCGAGCACTTGGCGGCGGCGCCGGGGCTGAGGACGTGGAGTGAACGGGGCGAGCTCAAGTACTCGCCGTCCTTGACGACATCCGGCATGTTGCAGCCTGGCGCGTACTCCCACGTGGGCATCTCCAGCGTCGCCGCGTTGTCGAAGCTGTCGCAGAAGGGGTTCGTCGAGTGGAAGCACGACGCGTCGGCGGGAGGCATCGTGTCGGACCCGGTATCGGCGGGCGGCTGGGAGTCGGCCGGGCTCCCGGAGTCGGCCGGGCTCCCGGAGTCGGCCGGGCCTGGCGCGTCCGGTCCGGCGTCCGTCGCCGCCGAGAAAGATGATCCGCCGCAAGCATACAGCAGGGTCCCTGCCACCCCGGCCGCCAGCACCGTTGAAATTCCAAGCCTCGTGTTCACCGGGAAAAGCTTACGTGGGTTCAGCATGAGCTGCCAGCCGTCGTAAGCTGAGTGGGTCATGGGTCAGCCGCCTTCGCCCGATGGCCCGCCGATGTCCGAGCGGCTGGTCCCCCTGCTCGCGCACCGGGCAGAGCTCGTCGCGCGCCTCGAGCGCATCGAGGGCGAGAACCGCAAGCTGCAGGCGGATCTCGACATGGGGGCCGGCGCGGCGCTGCTTCGCAGCCCCGCCGGAATCGTGGCCGTGGTGCTCGCCCTCGTGCTGGGGGCCATGGCGGGCGTGTGGTCGGCCAAGGGAGACGCGGGGAGCAAGTCGTTCATGGGAAACGTGTTCTGAGCGCCCATGGTCCCCCCGAGCCGCCCCCCTTCCAGACCGCCTCCCCCAGGGCCCCCTCCCCTTCCCCCGAGCAGGCCGCCGGGACCGCCACCCGCACGCGCGAACGCCACCGACGAGGCCCTCGAGCAGCGCCTGCGCGACGCCGAGCGGGTCAACGCGGAGCTCCTCCGCCTGGCCCGCATCACCGGCGCAGGCGCCTGGAAGTCGCCGATCGTCGTCCTCGCCCTGCTCGCGGCGTTCGGGTCCGCCGCGCTCGTGGGCAGCTACGTCGTGCACCGGCGCATGGAGAGAGCGGCCCGCGCCGGGCAGCTCGACTAGCGCGAGCGGCCCTCACGAATCGGCGGCCCCGCGAGCGCTCCTGGCTTGCAGCCGCCTGGGGAGGCGTTTAACACATGCGTGGACTCAGTTTCGACGCGGAACGCAGAACCTCTACGAGGCGCCATGACGACGCACGGCACGAAGTACGTCTTCTCCTTCGGTAACGGCCAGGCAGAGGGAGACCCCAAGCGGCGCGATCTGCTGGGCGGCAAGGGCGCAGGCCTCGCCGAGATGACGGCGCTCGGGCTGCCCGTGCCGCCCGGCTTCACGCTGTCGACCGAGCTCTGCCTCGCCTGCGTGGAGACCGGGAAGCCGGCCTTCGCGGTCCCGGGCGCCCACGACCAGATCGAGGCCGCGCTCGCGAAGCTCGAGAAGGACCTTGGGGGCAAGCTGGGGGATCCGGGCGCGCCCTTGCTCGTGAGCGTCCGCTCCGGCGCGCGGGCCTCGATGCCCGGCATGATGGACACCATCCTGAACCTCGGCATGAACGCCGCCGTCGCGGAGGGTCTCGCGAAGAAGACGGGTAACCCGCGCTTCGTCTTCGACTCCTACCGGCGCTTCATCGCCATGTACGCGGACGTCGCCCTCGGCGTGAGCAAGGCGCTTTTCGAGCGCGCGGTCGAGGAGGCTCGCGGGCGCACGGCAAAGGCCAAGGGCATCGACGTGACGCGCATCAACGCCGAGGAGCTGAAGCGGCGCCTGCCGGACGCGGAGCTGCCGGCCGAGCAGTGGAAGCTCATCGCCGCGGAGTTCCTCGAGATCGTGAAGAAGGCGACGGGGAAGGACTTCCCGAGCGACCCGAAGGAGCAGCTCGCGGGCGCGATCGACGCGGTCTTCCGCTCGTGGAAAAACCACCGCGCCGTCATCTACCGCCGCATGAACGACATCCCCGACACGTGGGGCACCGCGTGCAGCGTGCAGGGGATGGTCTTCGGCAACATGGGGGACACGAGCGCCACGGGCGTCGCCTTCTCGCGCGACCCGTCGAGCGGCGAGAAGAAGCTCTATGGCGAGTGGCTGCCGAACGCGCAGGGCGAGGACGTCGTCGCGGGCATCCGCACGCCGCTCCCGCTCTCGGGCAAGGAGAGCAAGGATCCCACCCATCCCTCGCTCCAGCAGAAGATGCCGGAGGCCTACGAGGAGCTCGCGAAGACGTGCGCGAAGCTCGAGTCGCACTTCCGCGACATGCAGGACGTGGAGTTCACGATCCAGACCGGCAAGCTGTACATGCTCCAGTGTCGCGCGGCGAAGCGCACGGGGCGAGCGGCGGTGCGCGTCGCCGTGGAGATGGCGAAGGAGGGGCTCATCACGAAGGAGGAGGCCGTGCTCCGCGTGGACGCGGGCTCGCTCGATCAGCTCCTGCACCCGACGCTCGACGAGCGGTTCACCCGCACCGCCCCCGGTGGTGACGCGCCCTACAAGCTCCTCGCAAAGGGGCTGCCGGCGAGCCCGGGCGCGGCGCAGGGGCACATCGTGTTCAGCGCGGACGAGGCCGAGCGCCGCGCGGGGCAGGGCAAGCCGGTCATCCTGGTGCGCGTCGAGACGTCGCCGGAGGACATCCACGGGATGAAGGCCGCCCGCGGCATCCTGACCGCGCGCGGGGGCATGACGAGCCACGCCGCCGTCGTCGCCCGCGGCATGGGCAAGGCGTGCGTCGCGGGCTGCTCGGCCATCAGCGTGAGCTACGAGCAGCAGACGATGACCATCAGCGTCTACGACGACAGCGGTCGCCCGACCGAGACGGTGACGCTGAAGAAGGGCGACATCATCACGCTCGACGGAGGGACGGGCTCGGTCTACGCGGGCGCCGTCCCGACGGTGGCGGCCGCGCTGACGGGGGAGTTCGGCGAGCTCATGGTCTGGGCGGACGCGGCCCGGACGATGAAGGTGCGCGCGAACGCCGACACGCCCCTCGACGCCCGGACGGCCCGAGGGTTCGGGGCGGAGGGTATCGGCCTCTGCCGCACCGAGCACATGTTCTTCGAAGAGGACCGGATCGCGGCGATGCGCGAGATGATCCTCTCGGACGAGGTCCACCAGCGCGAGCGCGCGCTGGCGAAGCTGCTCCCCGTCCAGCGCGAGGACTTCATCGGCATCTTCCGCGAGATGAAGGGGCTGCCCGTCACGATCCGCCTGCTCGACCCGCCCTTGCACGAGTTCTTGCCGACCGACGAGCGGCAGCTCGAGCACCTGTCCATGGTGATGGGCGTCTCCGCGGACAAGCTCCGGCAGCGAACCAAGGATCTACACGAGTTCAACCCGATGCTCGGCCACCGCGGGTGCCGCCTCGCCATCACCTACCCCGAGATCTACGCGATGCAGGTGCGGGCGATCCTGGAGGCGGCGGCCGCCGTCGCCAAGGAAGGCGGGGACGTCCACCCCGAGATCATGATCCCGCTTGCGATGACGCGGGCGGAGCTCGAGAAGACGCGCGCCATCGTCGAGCGGGTGAAGGCCGAGGTGCTCGGAGAGGGAACCGAGGGCGTGAAGTTCTCGTTCGGCACGATGATCGAGCTGCCGCGCGCGGCCGTGGTGGCGGGCCAGATGGCGGAGGTCGCGGACTTCTTCTCGTTCGGCACCAACGACCTCACGCAGGCGACGATGGGGCTCTCGCGGGACGACGCGGGGAAGTTCTTGCCGGCGTACATCGAGGCCGGCGTGTTGCCGAAGGATCCGTTCGTGTCCCTCGACCAGGAGGGCGTCGGCGCGCTCGTGACGATGGCGATCGAGCGCGGGCGCAAGACGAAGCCGGGCCTGAAGCTCGGAGTCTGCGGTGAGCACGGCGGCGACCCCACGAGCATCGGGTTCTTCCAGAAGGCTGGGCTCAACTACATCAGCTGCTCGCCCTTCCGCGTCGCCATCGCCCGCCTCGCCGCCGCCCAGGCCGCGCTCCGCCAGAAGGGCGGAACCAAGGAGACTGCAGGCACCGCCTAGCAAGCAAGGAGCTAGACCACACAGTACCGCGAGCGTGAGCGAGCGGTGTCGCAGCCCCCCGATCACCGCTCGCTAACGCTCGCGGTACCGTCTGCGGATCCTGCGCAGGCCGGTGCCGCTCACGCTGCGATAGGTGACGCTCGAGCTACGGATCTCAGAGCCCGATCTGGAACGCCAGCTCGGGGGCGACCGTGGGGAAGACCCCCGAGCCGCCGATGGCCGCGCTGACCTTCAGTCCCATGAGGAAGGCAGCGCGCGCCGAGAAGGCGTAGCGCGCTCCGCCGCCGGCCGCGACGAAGAACGGGCCGCCCGTGACCCACGCGAGGACGGGGCGCTGGCCTGCGACGCCGGACTCGGTGACCATGACAGTCTGGCTCGCGTCGAAGGGCGCGGCGCCGGCGGCCGCGAAGATGAACGGGGCGAAGCCGGAGCGCACGAGCGGGTCCTCGCCGAAGATGTAGGTCGCGCGCGCCTCGGCGTGGACGGACGGTCCGAATGCCTTGCCGTCGTTCACGGCTGCGTTTCCCGTGTACTGACCGAGCACGTATCCGACCCGGCCGCCCACGAGCAGGTTGCCCGTGGCCGCATAGTCCACCGTCACGAGCACGCGGATGTCGCCGGAGTAGATGCCGCCGTTCGCGTGACCCGCTGTGCCCGGGCTGAGGGCGGCGTTCTGCGCGGGGCCCGACGGGTAGTCCAGGCCGCGGTTTGGATCCGTGCAGTAGTAGCCCGCGGAGTTGACGGGTCCGCCGCTGGCGTTGCGAAGGCAGACGTCGTTCGCCGATGGCATCGTCGTGGCGTCAATCGACCCGGAGACCCCGATCCACAGGCGCGCGAACTGCCGACCGCCAGCCTTCTTGTGGGCGCGGGCGGCGCACTTGCCGGCTTCGCAGACCTCGCTCTTGCACTGCGCGTCGGCCGAGCACTCGCCTCCGTCTTCCTGGAGGGAGGCGGGCACGGCCGGCTCGCCGGCCACCGGCGCTAGGGCCTCCGCCTCGCTGCAACGCGACGGCGGTGCGGCGCCAGGCAGGCTCGGCGGCGTGCCGGAGATCGTGGGGCGAATGGGGACGCTGTACGGCCGCTTCGGGTCTCCCGAGTTGAGCACCGGATCGCCGTGAGGGTCGAAGCCCTGCACGTAGTAGCGCATCACCCCGAGCTTCACGTCGCCGCACGGGATGAGGCCGCCCCAGCCCTTGCCCTTCCGCGCCAGCGTGAGCTTCTTCCAGGCCGGGCTCGCGGTCGCCTTGTACTTGATGACGACCTGCGCCGGCGCCGTCGCCCCCGCGAACTCCACGTACACGGGAAGCGGCGTGCGGATGGCCTGCTCCGTCGCCGGGGTGTGCTCGAAGTCGCCCGTCGGCTGGGGAGCGCCCTCGGCAGATCCGAGCTCCTTGGCGGCCTCCCAGAGCGCGCGCGTGTCGTCGGCCTCGTAGGCCGGGTTGAGATCCAGCTTGGGGTCGAGCTTGACCGCGTTGCTGAGGGAGGTGAAGGCGTCGTCTCGCTCACCCTTGCGCAGCTGCATAGTTCCGAGGTCGCGCCAGAGCTGCGCCTTCGTCCCGGGGACACACTTGTTCGCGCCGCACGCCCGCAGGGCACGCTCGAGCCGCCCGATGGCCTTCTCGTAGTCGGAGATCGAGAACTCCTGCTCCGCGCGCCGCAACGCCTCCTTCGCCGCGGCCTCGACCCGCTTGTCGGCGGCGAACGCCGGACGTGGCGACACGAAGAGAAGCGCGGCGAGCGCGAAGAGCGCGAAGGCGAGCGAGCGACGGATCATGGAGTGGTCGTGAGGGCGGTGCTGCAGGCGGTCGTGTCCGTCGTCCCGGTGAGCCACGACGTCGCGCAGTCGTCGGAGGTGTCACCCGCGTCCCAGATCTGTCCCCCCTTGTGGGCGTCCCAGCCCCGGGCCTTGCGGATGAACGTGAGAAGCTCGGGGTGGGCTCCTCCGCCCGTGACGACCTCGCTCATGACCGTGGGCTCGAGACCGACGAGCGAACGGTAGGTCGCGTACAGCTCCGTGCCGGGCTGCGTCGCCGGACCCGTCGTATCGGTGCCGCCGGAGCTCCGGCAGCCGGGCGTCAGCAACGGCCCCGCGTCATCGGCGGGCTCGAGCCGGAGCCCCTCGCAGCCGTAGATGACGAGGTTGCGCCGCGCGTTGCCGTGGCAGTCGAGCGAGCCGCAGCGGTGATCGAGGAGGTTGCCCACGGGGGCGAACTGGGTGGCGCTGGGCTCCGTCAGCCCGATCCGGGCGTCGGCGGGCACGTCCGCGCAGGACGCCGCCGCGCCCACGATGGCGACCGCGAACGCGGCCGCCCCGGCGACGCTGAGTGCGTGCTTGGCCGTCACGGGGCGCCTCCATCGGGCTCGCTCGACTGGTCGTAATACAGGTACACGGCGCCCGGCGAGGAGGCGCTGGCTGGCTCGACATGGCAGTAGGCGCAGCTCCCGTTGCGACCGATGTGGCCGATCATGGTCGCGCTCGACGTGCCCAGGGAGACGCTCGCGTGAAGCGGCCAGTAGGGCTCGTACTCACCCGGCGAGACGTAGAAGTTGCCGGCCGCGTTGGTGCCGAGGCCGATGCCTGCGTCGTGGGAGTCGACCAGCTCGACGGCCGCGCCCTGCAGCCCGGAAGGAGGCACGCCCGGCTCGGCGCTGGGCCGGACGGAATAGATGGTGCCGGCGACGCTGAAGACCTGCGACGCAGGGCCCATGCCGCCGTGACAGACGAGGCAAGGCTGCCCCGGGCGGTGCAGCGGCCCCGGCGAACCACCCGTCTCGGGCCCGAGCGCAGCGACCTCCTGATCGTGGATGGGGTTCACGAAGCACGCGAAGGCGCACGTCGCCCCGACGACGACGATCGCCAGGACGATCGGCCGGCGGGTGTGCCGTAGCCAGGCGAGCACGGGGGCGAGCGTCGGGGTCATAGCTCGGTCTCCAGCGAGAGCGAGGCGAGCCCGGCGAGGCGCGAGGTCAGGTACAGATCGAACAGGTACGACGTGTACATCACGTCCCCCTGCACGGTGAGCGACCAGCTGCGCGGCTCGACCTTGCTCCCGAGGTAAAATCGCAACCCGCCCCCGCCGTCGGCCGTCCAGAGGGGACCGAGCTCGCGGTCGCCCGTCCGGTACTCGGGCAAGTCCCAGCCCGGCCCGGGCCCCGAGACGTACGCCTTCTGCCAGAAGTCGACCGACTTCTGGGCGTGGATGCGCACGTGAGGCCACAGGGCGAGGCGCTTGCCCATGTCGAAGATCCAGCGCACGTCGGTCGTCGACGCCATGAGGCCCCAGCTGTCGTCGTAGAGTCGCTCCTCGGCGCGCAGGGTCGACGAGTCGAACCGATGCGCGAGGCGCCCCGTGAGCGCGAAGCGCCGCCGCTCGAGCGGCAGCTGCTCCAGCGGGCGCTCCGGCAGCCGGTTCGCCGTCACCCAGGCGATCGATGCGCCGTTCGGCACCGTCAAGGCAACGTTGGGGGCGAACATCGGGATGTAGCGGTAGACCTTCGACTGGTCGCCGTTCTCGATGACCACGTCTCCCGAGAGGGAGCCGACCGTGGAGCGGTCGATGACGCGGCTCACGCCGCCGTTGAAGGTGCCGCGCTCGAGGACGCGCGAGAAGATCGAGAAGGGCGTGCCGGCGCGTCCTGCGGTGTCGTGGCTGTAGCCGTAGCCGAACGAGAGACCGAGGTTCTTCTCGTCGAGCTCGTACGTCGCCACGGCGCCCATGCCGTACGAGACGTAGTCAGGCTCGCTCGAGATCGAGCCGCCGACCGAGATGCCGAGATCGTGGGGCTTGTAGTCGAAGCCCAGCGCGCCCTCGTGCCGCGATTCGAACCAGCGGTTGGACGCCGTCGAGACGATGTCGACCGACGCCGCGGAGACGATGTCGATGAGGTAGCTGCCCCGCAGCGTGGCGCCCTGGGTCACGTTCTCGATGGTCGCGGCGATCGACGGGGTAAGGACCGTGATGTGGTCCGTATC
>Ga0302283_1004064_pt1 | contig 11082 bp, 6 predicted proteins | sample III_Fen_E1_4_FD_198770 | JGI IMG/M metagenome (GOLD analysis project Ga0302283, IMG submission 198770) | Peat permafrost microbial communities from Stordalen Mire near Abisko, Sweden - III_Fen_E1_4 | ecosystem: Environmental > Terrestrial > Soil > Wetlands > Permafrost | place: Sweden: Abisko...
GGAAGCCTCGTCCTCGAGGTCAGGCTCGGAACGGAGTGGCTCACCACGGACGACCGGTGGCGGGTGGCACCCGGGCACGCCTGGACCGCCGTTCCCGTGCCCGGCGATGTCGCCTGCCTCCCCGTGGAGTCCTTCGACGCCCGCGCTCACCCGAGTGGGTGGCAGTGGATCGGGTTCGATGACAGCGGATGGCGCCCGGCCATCGCACTGTCCGCTGTCCACACCGGGGGGCGGAGCGATCCCCACCCTCCGAGCGAACCGTTCGGGATGCTGCACCCACCGGTGCGCAGGGGCTTCCCCTGGGGCGCACGGCACACCGCGACGTTCGTCGGCGAGCGGATCGCCGGCCGGAGCGACGACGCCGTCGATCCGGTGCGGCAACTCCTGGCTGACGAGGCGACGGGTGGCACCGGGCTCGTCGTGCGCGATTTCGACCTGGGACGGATCGCCGCCGGCACGGTCCTGCTCCGCGTCGAGGGCGCCCCGTCAGGAACGGTCATCGACGTGGCCGTCGGCGAGCACGAGGCCGCCGACGGAACCTTGGCGCCACTCGGCCAGCACGCCGGATTCCGGTATGTGTGCGCAGGAGGCGACGTCGAGGAATTCGAGACGTCCGACGTGATCGGCGCCCGTCACCTCCATGCCGCCGTCCGCTCGGTCGGGGCAGCGCGCGTCGGGCTCGACCTGGCCGTGCAGGATCGCCACCGGCCACGACCGGACGGGGCGTCGTTCGAATGCTCGGACCCGCTGGTGAACGAGATCTACGCCATCGGACTACGCACGGTCGACCTGTGCGCACTCGACGCGTACGTGGACTGCCCGACCCGCGAGCAACGGGCGTGGACGGGCGACTCGGTGGTGCACCAGATGGTGGACCTCGTGGCCAATCCGGACTGGTCGATGGCCCGGTGGCACCCACAGTTGGCCGCCGAACCGCGGCCCGACGGCATGTTGGCGATGGCTCCGGCGTCGGACTTCGCCTTCGATGACCGGACGATCGTCCCCGACTGGGCCCTGCACTGGGTGCGGTCGCTCCACAATCTCTACCGCTACACGGGCGACCGGGAGCTCGTCAGTGAACTCCTTCCGGTCGCGTCACGCGTGCTGCGCTGGTTCGAGTCCTATCTGGGCGATGACGGCCTGCTGCACGACGTCTCGGGATGGGTGCTGCTGGACTGGGCGAGCGTCCATTCGGCCGGTACCTGCTCGACGCTCAACGCCCTCTGGGCCCGGGCACTGGAAGACCTGGCGGAGCTAGCGGCGTGGACAGGCGACACCGGCACCGCGGACTGGGCGTCTGCCCGCCGCGGCGGCGTGGCGGAGGGATTCGAGCTGTTCTGGGACGAGCGACGCGGCGTCTATGTCGACCACGTACTCGGCGGGGTGCCCCAGCGTCCGGCCGCCCAGCACCCGGGTGCTGCCGCACTGGCTGCCGGCATCGTCCCCGACGGGCGTCGGGCCCGGGTGATCGAGCGCCTCATGGATCGGTCCCGCCTGCTGCGACACTCATGGGTCATGGACTCCGTGACCGTCGATGGCGACTCGTCGGGGTTCGTCCATCTCGTGACGGGCTATCCACCGCCGACGTGGAACGTCGAGGACCAGATGGTCGAGGCCGAGCCGTTCTTCCGGTACGTCCTCCACGACGGACTGGCCCGGGCCGGACGGGCCGACCTCGTGGCCGGAGCCTGTCGGGACTGGAAGGTCTTCCTCGATGCCGGCCAGACCACCTGGCCCGAGTGCTGGACCGGCGGAACCCGCTGCCACGGTTGGTCGTCGACGCCGACCCGCGACCTCATCGTCCATGTCCTCGGCATCACTCCCGGATCACCGGGATTCGGGTCGGTCCAGGTCGCCCCGGCCCTCGGCGGACTCGATTGGGCGAGGGCGACGGTCCCCACCCCACACGGATTCATCACGGTGGAGGCGCATGCCGACGGGCGACTGGTCGTCGACAGCCCGGTGCCCGTCACGTCGTCACCGGAGCCGCACCGACCGACTGCCCACTGAGACACCCGGACACGCCATCGGGAAACTGGCGGCCCAGCGCCGGAAGTGGGGCTGCCTCAGTGGATGTCCAGCCCGGTGAACTGCCCGGAGGTGCGCCAACGGTCGATGTAGGCGAAGTACGCGGGCGCTCCGTCCGGATAGCCGGCGGCGTTGAGTCGCTGGCGCCGACCGATCGGACCCCCTTCGTTGTTGTAGTAGCCCGGGGTGCACTCGGGGTCACCGGCCAGGAGGCGCCCCGCCTCGGTCATCGGGGCGATCCACGCCGCCTCGGCCTCGGGCGAGACCTCCACGAGCGTGGCGCCCCGGTCCCGGGCCGCGGTCAGGACGGCGGCGATCGTCCGGGCCGCGTCGACCTGGTTGTGGGTGATGTTCGAGATCAGGTTGGCCTGCTGCTGTGGCCCCACCACGAAGAGGTTGGGGAAGCCGGCCACGTGCATGCCGTGGAGCGAGCGCATCCCCTCCGCCCAGTGCTCGGACAGCGTCCTCCCTCCCCGGCCCACCGTCTCGAAGCCGCACCTGCGGGCGATGTCGGTCCCCACTTCGAAGCCCGAGGCGATGACCAGCAGGTCGAGCTCGACGTGGGTCTCCCCCACCCAGCACCCCGTGGCGTCGATGCGCGTCACACCCTTCCCGTCCGTGTCGACGAGGTGCACGTTGTCCCGGTTGAAGGCCTGGAGGTACTCGTCGTGGAAGCAGGGCCGTTTGCAGAGCTGGCGGTACCACGGCTTGAGCGAGTCCGCCGTCGCCGGGTCGTCCACCACCTCGTCGACCCGGGCTCGGATCTCCTCCATCTTCTCGTCGTCCGATGCCTCGTAGGCGAGTCGGACATCATCGAGTGTGATCGGCCCGCCAGCGGTCTTCTGGCGGATCCTCGCCCAGATCCGCTTGGAGATGTCGGTCCAACCGTCCTGCACGAGATCGACCTCCGCGTCCCCGCCGGTCTGGAGCACGGCGAAGTTCGTCAACCAGTCGGACTGCCATCCCGTGGCGAGGGCGGCGAACCAGTCGGGGTCGATCGCCCGGTTGTCGCGCACGTCGATGGCGGACGGGGTGCGCTGGAAGACGTACAGCTCGGCGGCGTCCCGGGCGACGGCGGGCACCACCTGCACGGAGGTCGCTCCGGTTCCGACGATACCGACCCGCTTGTCGCGGATTCCGGTCATCGGTGCGCCGGACGGGTCCCCGCCGGTGACGGCGTAGTCCCAGCGGGCGGTGTGGAAGCACGCTCCCTCGAAGTCCTCGAGGCCGGGGATCCCGGGCAGCTTCGGACGGTGCAGGGGGCCCGTCCCCATCGTCACGAAGCGGGCCCGGATCTCGTCACCCCGGTCGGTGGAGACCAGCCAGCGACCCGCCTCCTCGATCCACTCCAGACGCCGGACCTGAGTGGAGAACAGGCAGCGCCGGTGGAGGTCCCATCGGGTGGCCATGCGTTCGGCATGGGCGTGGATCTCCGGTGCGACGACGTACTTCATCGACGGCACCGTCCCCGTCTCCTCGAGGAGCGGCAGGTAGACCATGGCCGCGGTGTCGCACATCGCCCCGGGGTAGCGGTTCCAATACCAGACGCCCCCGACGCCTCCGGCGCCGTCGAGAATGAGGAAGTCGTCGATCCCCGCTTCGACGAGCATGCCTCCCGTGGCGAGTCCGGCGAATCCCGCCCCGATGACCGCGACCTCCACCTCGTCGTACCGGGCCGGACGTTCGGTGGGCACGGTGTAGTGGTCCTCGAGCAGCGGTGCGAAGCGGCCAGTCGGCTCGACGTACTGCGCGGAGCCGTCGGGACGGAGCCGCCTGTCCCGCTCGGCCCGGTAGCGCCGGCGCAGCGCCTCGTGATCCATCTCGTCAGCCACCGTTCCCGCCCTTCGTCGTCAACGGCATCATCATGCATCCTCCGGGCTCCCGTCCCGTGCTCCGGACCCGCCACGTCCGACGCGGAGCCGAGGAGGGTGCAGCGACACCCGGTGGGCCGCATGGCCCGCCGTGACGGCCGGGCGCGGCATGATCGCGTCAGCCATTTCGTACGACAGGACGGGTCTGGCTCCGATACGGCGACAGACGGCAGCGACAGACGGCGGCGAGGCGATGCAGACATCGATGCAACCGGCGGCAACGACGAGTTCGGGCACGTCACCGGAGGGTGCGGGCTGGGTGCTCAACACACTGATACTCGTCGCCGTGGTGGCCAACCTCAACCTGGCCGTCGCGAACGTGGCACTCCCCGAGATCGGCGCGGCCTTCCGGGCGTCGCAGACCGCGCTCGACCTCGTATCGGTCGGCTTCTCGCTCGGCCTGGCCGGGACCGTCCTCTACTTCGGGGCCCTCGGTGACCGCTACGGACGCAAGACCATGCTCCTGCTGGGAACGTTCCTCGCCATCCCCACGTCCCTTCTGGCGGCGTACGCGCCCAACATCGGTGTCCTCATCGTGGCCCGTGTACTCGGCGGTGTGGCTGCCGGGATGGCCTTCCCCACCACCCTGGCCCTGATCACGGCGCTGTGGACAGGGCAGCGCCGTACCCACGCGATCGCCCTGTGGTCGGCGGTCGGCGGTCGGGGGCTCCGTGGCCGCGCTCGGGCCGTTCCTGGCCGGCCTCGCACTGCACTGGTTCTGGTGGGGCTCCTGCTTCCTGCTGACTCTGCCGCTCGCCGTCGTGGCCCTGGTGCTCGCCTGGAAGCTCGTCCCGGCCCACGTGCACGAGACGACCAGCCCGGTCGACCACCTCGGAGGCGTCCTGTCGATCCTCGGCATCGTCGCCCTCATCGTGGCCATCAACTTCGCCCCGACGCCGGGTGCGGCCCGGGTCGCCCTCCTCACCGGTGCGGTGTCCCTGGTGGCCCTCGCGGCCTTCTTCTTCCGCCAGCGCACGGCGGCCCAGCCGCTCTTCGACCTCTCCCTCGCCGGACGGAGGATCTTCTGGGTGGCCGCCGTGGGAGGCCTCATCGTCTTCGGCTCGCTGATGGGGGCCATCTTCATCGGCCTCCAGTTCCTGCAGAACGTGATGGGCTATTCGACGCTCCGGTCCGGAGCAGCCGTCATCCCGGCCGCGGTGTGCATGATGCTGGTCGCTCCCCAGTCGGCCAAGCTCATCGAACGCGTCGGGTCGAGACTCACCCTCCTGACCGGCTACACGTTCTGCCTGCTCGGATTCATCGTCATGCTCGTCACCTGGACCGAGCACTCCCCGCTCGCCGTCGTGATCCTCGCCTTCGGACTGGCCGGCGTAGGCGTCGGTCTGGCCGGCACCCCCGCCTCGCACTCGCTGACGGGCTCGGTCCCGGTACGTCGGGTCGGCATGGCCTCGGCGACCTCGGACCTCCAGCGCGACCTCGGGGGGTCGATCATGCAGTCGCTCCTCGGCGCCATCCTGACAGCCAGTTATGCATCGGACATCGCCAAGACGGTCCGGGTCAACTCACCGAACCTGACCGCGAGCATCACCGATACCCTCGAGCGCTCCTACGCCAGCGCAGCGGCAGTGGCCCAGCAGGAACCCGCGCACAGCCGCCAGATCATCCGCGCCGCCCGGAACTCGTTCATGACGGGGTCGAACTGGGCATACCTGGCCGGGTGCGTGGCCATCGTCCTCGGGGGTGTCGTGGTCGGCGTCTACTTCCCGCACAAGGACGACGAGCGACGGCTGCTCGAGGAGTACGCGGTGGCCGACGCCGCGCCGCCCACGTAGGCCGGAGGAGAGGGGCGCACCGGTACGGCTTCCGCTCTGGTCCCACCAGCCGTGGGCCCTAGTGTGGTCGGGATGGACACGACAGGTGTCATGGGGATCGATGCGGGTGGCGCAGCGGGCCGTTGGGGTGGGCGGCGCCCTTGACCGACGTCGTCGTCATCGGGGCCGGCCTCGCCGGTCTGGTGTGTGCCCACGACCTGGCCGATGCCGGGGTGGACTGCACCCTTGTCGAGGCGTCGGACGGGGTGGGAGGCCGGGTCCGCACCGATGCGGTGGACGGGTACCTCCTCGACCGTGGCTTCCAGATCCTGCTGACGGCCTATCCCGAGGTGCAGCAACGACTCGACCTCGACGCCCTCGACCTCCGCCCCTTCGCTCCCGGCGCGGTCGTGCGCACGGTCAGCGGCATGCACACGGTGAGCGATCCGCTGCGCCGACCGTCCCAACTGCTGGAGACCCTGCGGGCCCCCATCGGCACGCTGGCTGACAAGGCCCGGTTGGCCCGGTTGGTCCTGTCGGTCCGATCGGGTCCGGTGGGCGATCTGTTGCGGGCACCCGATACCACGACCCTCGTCCGACTCCGCGACTGCGGCTTCCGTGACCGGATGATCGAGTCGTTCTGGCGCCCGCTCTTCGCCGGGATCCAGCTCGACCCGGATCTCGAAGTCTCCCGACGGCGATTCGACGTGATCCTCCGCATGCTGGCGTCCGGCCCGACCGCCGTTCCCGCAGCGGGGATGGGCGCCATCCCGGACCAGTTGGCCCGCGGGCTTCCCGCGGGCATGATCCGCCTCGGCGCCCGGGTGGACAGGATCGACGGCACTGCGGTGCACCTGGACGGTGGCGAGGTGCTCGACGCCCGTGCCGTGGTGGTGGCCACCGAGGGTCCCGAGGCCCATCGGCTCCTCGGAACCGACGTCCCCGATCCCGGGTCACGGGCGGCCGCCTGCTGTTGGTTCGCCACCTCGGCACCCCCACTGCGGGGCACGGCGCTCGCGCTCGACGGCACCGGTGCGGGGCCCGTGCGCAACCTGGCGGTCATGAATGAGGTCGCGCCCACCTACGCTCCCGCCGGTCGCAGCCTGGTGGCCGCTGCCGTGCCAGGACCCGACGCTCTCGACAGTGGGCTGCGGGACCGTGTCGTCGAGCAACTGGCGCGTTGGTTCGACACCGGGACCGAGGACTGGGAGCTCCTGCGCACCGACGTCATCCCCCACGGCCAACCCCGACAGTCGCCGCCTTTCGCGCCGAAGCGACGGGTGGTGCTCGGTGGCGGCCGGTTCGTCTGCGGCGACCACCGCGACACCGCGTCGCTCCAGGGCGCGATGTTCAGCGGGGAGCGGACGGCCACAGCCGTGGTGCGGGCACTGGCGGGCTGAGCGGCCCGGGCGGGTCCGCTGGTCGGTCAGGGGCCGTTGCCGTAGGAGACCGCGGTGCCGTGGGGCCATACCTACCCGGTGAGGCCGAGCTCCCAGTAGCCCGCGCCGCTGGGAGTGATGGCCATGGACACCATACGCCTGGACGCGACAACCGATGTCCAGCCGAGTGACGCGGCGTCCCCGAAGTTGGTGATCACTCCGCTCTTGGCCAGCTCCCAGTACCCCAGACCGCTGGGTGTGCTCACCAGGGTGACGATGGGCGACGGGCTGGTCGTGGTCCCGTAGGCGGCGGCCGTCCCGAAGGGGTACACGGTCCCCGTCGAGCCGACCACCCAGTAGCCCGTCGAGGGGCACGACGCCGAGCCGAACGGGTAGCTCGCCACGGCGACGATCGGCTTGTGCTTCGTGCGGGCGGGCGGTGAGCCGAGGTAGCAGGCGTCACCCCAGGAGATGACGTCACCGATGCGATCCACCATGACGTACCCGTGTCCGTCATAGGTCGACGCCATGCCGACGGTCGGGTCGGGCAGCGTGTGCGGGACGCCCGACCCCCAGTCCGTGGCGTCGCCGAAACACGCGAGTCCACCATTGGCGTCGTACTCCCAGAACCCGAGGTGGTCGGGGGTGGCCACGGCGCCGAGGACAGGCGCGGTGAACAGTGGATCACCGTCGGTGTTCGACGGGGCCGGGGCGGAACCATGTGCGACGGTCGAGCCTCCTGACTGGACCAACCAGTACCCGGTACCTCCCGCGTCGCCCACGATGGCTGCGTACTTGATGCTCGCGGCACCGGCTGGAACGGCACTGACCCCGGTGAGCACGACGAGGACGAGCGTGGTGCCGGCCAGTACCGAGATCAGATGGCGGGCGGTTGCGGTGCTCCTGCGTGGCCCGACCGCCGTGCATGACCCGGATCGATCCATGACACCCCCACCCGCTCGCGCCGGTGGATGCCCGCCAGAACACCAGGCGTCATCAGCAGGGTCGGTCCGGATGTCAAGCGATCGGAACGTGTTGGCACCCGGTTGCAGGGACAATGTCAGCAGATCCACGCTCGGGTGCTGCTGTTCGGTCGATGGTGCCGCAGTTAAGGGAAATGGCCCCTGCATCACGGAAGCACGCCCCAGGGATGTGGACCCGGTCGGTCCGGCACCCCGTATTGAGGTCACCGAAGGCTGCAATCTACCGGCAGCTACCGTCGATCCCGAAGGGTGATCGGTCTGGGAACATGCGTGTCGGAGGGGGGACTCCAACCGCCTTCCTTGGGTTCCAGCCCTGTCCACTTGATCGTGTACAAGGTCGAACCTCCTGTTTGTGCTGTGCCCACAACATAGACCGACGATTGTTGAGGCCACGGTATTCAGCGATAGGCAGAACGAAGCCGGCGTCCGAGCATGTGCACCTGAATCCGCTAGCTCCGTTCCCCTTCTGCCCAGTCTGACTCAAACTCTTCGTCGGTCATCGGATGGCCGTCCTTCCCGTACGTCGCCTTGCCAACCAGTCGGCCCCGCCAAAACTCCTTCACTCCCAGCGGATACCGTTGCGCCTCGGCGTTCTCAGCGTCGAGCTCCTCCTGGGCGTAGCCATCGCCGACCGCGGAGATGATGACCTCGGCAACCGAGATGCCTTCCGTCTTGCCGCTGATCCTACGGACGTATACGCCAGCCGGGTTGTAGCCGTGGACATCATGGATGACCAGGTCGCCGATCGTCACCGTGTGATCGGAGTAGGGAAGTGCACCGACGTACTCGGCGGGATAGATGACAGGCGGCGGTCGTTGAGTTAGCGACTCGGGAAGTGCCGGCGGCACAGCCAGTAGACGATCCCCGACCCACGCCGTCAGCGCACCGAGAGGTACGGACCTTGTCGAAACGGCTTCGATGACCTCTGCCGATTCGGTACCGTCGGGGTCGTCGGCCTCAGGAGGAATCCACGCGAATCCGTTGATCTGGCAGAAGAGCGCACCGCAGAGCAGCGCCGTCCGTTTGTTTCCGTCCGGGAGTGGGTGGTTGCTGGCCACGGCCTGAATGAGCACGGCCACTTTGGTGGCGAAGTCGGGGTACTGCTCGAAATCACCGAATCCTGCAACCGGAGCAGCGAGCGCAGAGCCGGCGAGGGTTTCGTTGGTGATGGATCGTACGGTGGTCAGGTCCAGATTCAAAGCCTTCGCCGCTGCGCGATGGAAGTCGTCCAGCTCGAGGTAGACGACTTCCCATCCGTCCGATGGAGCCACGGAGGGCGCTATTTGGCGAGTCGGTCGAGTGCTGCCCGGTTCTGCCGGGCAGTGACCTCGAGAAGTGCCTCGACTTCTTGAGAGGTGTCACGTCCCTCTCGACGACCGGTGGCGAGCGTCCGAATGAGGGCGTCCTCGTCCTGCTCACTGACCTCTTGGGCCAGAATCTCCTCGTCGGCGACGCTCTTTGTCACCTCTCCAGTGTGCCACCTGAGGCGCTACGGCGAAACAAACCGGCGCCCGATCGGCACGGGCGGGATCGGTCAAGGCCGGCCCAGCCGCCCGTAGGGGCAATCTTGAGGGATTCGGGCACCGATCGCGGACAATGGACACGGTCGGCTCCCAGCCGACCTGTGAGCCACCCTCCCTCCCGAACACGGTCTTTGACTGCTAGTCGCAGCCGTGCGCCAATGCCGGATTCCCCGGACTCAGAACCGACAACGGCGAGGGTAGTGAGCTTTCACCTGCTGCCTCGTTACGAGACCGTGATCGAGAGGACCTTCGTCGCGGTGTGCTGGACGTGCGGCTTGGTCTTGGTCTTGGTGTCGATTACCTGGACGATAAAGGTGAAGGTGCCCGCCACTGTGGCTTTGCCGGAGATGACTCCGGTCGACTTGAGCTTCAGCCCCGTCGGTAGGGCTCCGGAGCCGAGGGTCCATTTGTAGGGGGCGTTGCCAGCCACCGCTGCCAGGGTCTCCGAGTACAGGACCTTGTGGGTCTTCGTGTAGAGCGACCCGGCAGGTAGCGAGGCCGTGGTGATGGTGAGCGACGTCGGAGTGGGAGTCACGACCGAAATTGAGAGCGTCTGGGTGGCGTTGGCGCCGACACCGTTCGTGGCGGTGATCGAGATCGATGAGGTGCCACCCACACCCGGCGTCCCCGACAAAGTGGCCGTTCCGTTCCCGTTGTCGTGGAAGGAGAGGCCCCCTGGAAGGGTGCCGGCTTCACTCAAGGCCGGAACCGGGGTGCCGGCAGTGGTCACGGCAAACGAGCCCGCTGTGCCCGTGGTGAAGGACGCCGTGGAACTCGAAGTGAAAGCGGGGGTCTCTCCGACGATGATCGAGGTTGACGGGGCCGACGCCAAGCCGGTGCCATCAGCATTGGTGGCCACCACCGTGAAGGCGTAGGCCGTGCCGTTGGTCAGGCCGGTCACCGTGCAGGCGGTGGTGGCCGTGGTGCAGGACAGGCTGCCCGGCGTCGAGGTCACCGTGTAGCCGACGATCGCCGAGCCGCCGGTCGACGCGGGTGCAGTCCAGGTGACCGAGGCCTGCGAGCTTCCGGCCGTTGCCGTGGCGTCCGTCGGGGCGCCCGGGACGGTCGAGGGGGTGACCGAACTCGAGGCCGACGAGGCCGCGCCGGTGCCCGCCACGTTGGTCGCGGTCACGGTGAAGGTGTATGCGTCGCCGGGGTTCAGCCCCGTGACGGTGCAGGAAGTGGTGGCCGTGGTGCAGGTCTCACCGCCGTTGGCCGGGGTGGTCGCGTCCGCCGCGGTCACGGTGTAGCCGGTGATCGCCGAGCCGCCGGTCGACGCGGGTGCAGTCCAGGTGACCGAGGCCTGCGAGCTTCCGGCCGTGGCCGTGGTGCCCGTCGGGGCGCCCGGGACGGTCGAGGGTGTGACAGCCGTAGAGGTGGTCGAGTAGCTCCCGGTGCCCGCGGCGTTGATCGCGGCCACGTCGAAGACGTACGCGGTGCCGTTGGTCAGGCCCGTGACCATGTAGCTGGTCGACGTGGAGGCTGTGCTGGAGATCGCAGTCGACCAGGTGGTCCCGCCGTTGGAC
>Ga0302283_1004079_pt1 | contig 11059 bp, 10 predicted proteins | sample III_Fen_E1_4_FD_198770 | JGI IMG/M metagenome (GOLD analysis project Ga0302283, IMG submission 198770) | Peat permafrost microbial communities from Stordalen Mire near Abisko, Sweden - III_Fen_E1_4 | ecosystem: Environmental > Terrestrial > Soil > Wetlands > Permafrost | place: Sweden: Abisko...
TGGCCGCCATCCCCTTCTTAATGGCGTCCTGGTGCGAACCGGAGAAGGCGGTGTAGACGAGGTCGCCCGCGTAGGGGTGACGCGGGTGGACCGGGAGCCGGGTGGCGTACTCGGCCACGCGGCGCACCTTCTCAATGTCGCCGAAGTCCAGGGCCGGGTCGATGCCCTGGGAGAACAGGTTCATGGCCAGGGTCACGATGTCGACGTTGCCCGTGCGCTCACCGTTGCCGAACAAGGTGCCCTCGACCCGGTCGGCACCGGCAAGCACCGCCAGCTCGGCCGCGGCGACAGCGGTGCCGCGGTCGTTGTGCGGGTGCAGGCTGAGCACAATGGAGTCACGGTTCTTGATGGTGCGGCCGAACCACTCGATCACGTCGGCGTAGACATTGGGGCTGTACATCTCGACCGTGGCGGGCAGGTTGAGGATCATGGGCGAGTCGGGAGTCGGCTGAATGACGTCCATCACAGCCTCGCAGATTTCGACAGCGAACTCCGGCTCGGTCCCGGTGAAGCTCTCAGGCGAGTACTCGTAGCGGATGGCCGTCCCGCTCACGTCGGCCTCGTACTTCTTGCACAGCTCGGCGGCCTTCACCGCAATGTCGATGATGCCCGGCTTGTCGAGGCCGAACACGACGCGCCGCTGCAGTTCGGACACCGAGTTGTAGAAGTGCACGACGGCTCGCGGCGCGTCGGCCAGTGACTCGAAGGTTCGCTCAATGAGCTCCTGGCGGCACTGCACCAGCACCTGAATCTCCACATCGTCTGGGATCAGGTGCTCATCGATGATGAGTCGCTGGAAGTCGTAGTCCGTCTGGGAGGCGGACGGGAAGCCGACCTCGATCTCCTTGAAGCCCACATCCACCAGTGTCTGGAAGAGCGCGAGCTTGCGCTCGGGGTCCATCGGGTCGATCAGGGCCTGATTGCCGTCGCGCAGGTCCACGCTGGCCCAGCGTGGCGCGGCGGTGAACTGCCGGTCGGGCCAGGTGCGGTCGTGCAGGACGAGCGGCACGTGCGAGCGGTACTTGTCGAAGGGCATCGGCGACGGGTCGCAGGGCAGGGCCAGGTGACCCCGCTCCATGTCGTCACCACTCCCTTTCTGTCCCTCAGCCATGAGTCTCTTTCCCTTCTTTCATTCAATCAGCTCGAACCGGTACCGGCCCAACAAAAAACCTCCTGGCCTTTCGGCGCAGGAGGTTGCGAGCGAACGCGATGTGGCGTTCGCCGTCAGGTAAGCAGCAGGTTCGTGGAGATGGGCTTCACCGGCACGAGTGTAATCGTCTCATTGGGCGGGCCGGGCGTCAAGGTTTCACTGGCGATCCGAAGCGCAGCAGGTTCCCGTCGCCGTCGGTGTGGGCCGCCTCCCAGACACCGAATCCCGGGTCGAAAAGGTCGGAGGTCTCGCCGACCGCGGCGGCCCGCCACTCGGCGTGCAGGGCATCGGCGTCATCGACGCCCAGGTAGGCCGCACCCCGCTCCGTGGCCGGGCCCATGTCGGGGGTCAGCTTGAAGTGGATGCGGATGTCGTCCCGGGCCACGGTGCCGTAGCCGCCCGCGTGGTCGTGCACGGCGAAGCCGAGTGCCTCGTAATGGGCCCGCATGGCGTCCATGTCCGCCGTGGGGAAGATCGGGGCAATGTGTTGCAGGGAGGGCATGCCCGGTCACGCTACCGTGGGCGGATGCGCCGGTTCGTCTCGACCCTTTTCCGCGCCGCCCTCGTGATCAGCGTGCTGGCGGTGGTGCGCGCCGTGCTGCTCGACCGGGCGCCGCGACGCGAGCTGCACGGGAGCGAGCCGGTCATCGGCAGCCTCGACACCTGGCCCGCCGTGCCGCGCAAGCCACAGACGCAGCCGGAGCCGGAAGGCACGACGCAGCCGCAGCCGCAGCCGCAGCCGCAGCCGCAGTCCTAGTCCTGAGCGGCCCTACAGCGTGACGCGGTGGATGTCGAGAATGCCCTCGTCGCCGCGCAGCTGATCGACCACCGCGTCGGAGGCCGCCGTCGTGGTCGAGATCACCATCATCGCGGTCGAGGCCTCGGGGCTCGGCCCCACCGCCATGGACGAAATGGAGATGCCCGCCGTCCCGAGTGCGGTTCCGACAATCCCGATCACGCCCGGGCGGTCGTCGTTGCGCACCACGAGCATGTGGGCCGACGGCGGCACCTCCACCTGGTGGTCGTCGACGATGACGATACGCGGCTCGGTGTGCAGGCCGGCGGAAATGAGCGTGCCGGCCACCGAGTGCGAGCCCGAGCGCAAGGTGATGAGCGACTTGTAGTCGTGTGATGTGGCCGTCGACGACTCGCGCACCTGCAGGCCGCGTTGGGCGGCCAGCTGCGGTGCGTTGACGTAGGACACCGGCACTTCGGTCGAACCGCCGAAGATCCCCTTCAGCACCGAGAGCGTGAGGATGCCCGTGCCCTCCGCGGCCAGCTCGCCCTGGTAGTCCATATCGATGGCGTCGGGCAGCCCGTCGTGCAGGCCGACGAAGAAGCGGCCCAGCTGCTCGGCCAGTCCCATGAAACCGCGCACCGTGTCGGACACGTCGCGCGCCGCCACGTTGACGGCGTAGGGGACGAAATCGCCGGCCAGGGCCAGCAGCACCTGCTCGGCGATCGTCACCCCGGCCTTGTCCTGCGCCTCCTCGGTCGAGGCACCAAGATGCGGCGACACGACCACCTGGGGCAGTTCGAAGAGCGGCGACTCGGTGCAGGGCTCCTTGGCGAACACGTCGAGCCCGGCCCCGGCCACGATGCCGTTGCGGATGGCTTCGGCCAGCGCCTCCTCGTCGACGATGCCGCCCCGGGCCGTGTTGACGATGCGGATGCCCGGCTTGGCCTTGGCCAACAGGTCGCGGCCGAACAGCCCGATGGTCTCGGGCGTCTTGGGCGTGTGGATGGAGACGAAGTCCGCCTCGCCCACCAACTCCTCGATGCTGACCAGGCGCACGCCCATGGCCCGCGCCCGCTCCTGGGACACGAAGGGATCGAAGCCGATGAGTTCCATGCCGAAGGCATGGGCCCGCTGGGCCACCAGCGAGCCGGCCCGGCCCAGCCCCACCACGCCGAGCACCTTGCCGTGCAACTCGACGCCCTCCCACTTGGAGCGCTCCCAACGCCCGGCCACCAGTGCCGAGTGCGCCTGGGGGATATTGCGGGCCTGCGCCAACAACAGGGCCATGGCCTGCTCGGCCACCGAGAGGATGTTGGAGGTCGGCGCGTTGACCACCATGACGCCGCGCTCGGTGGCGGCATCGACGTCGACGTTGTCGAGCCCGACACCGGCCCGCCCGACCACCTGCAGCGACGTCCCGGCCGCCAAGACCTCGGCGGTGACCTGCGTGGAGGACCTGATGATGAGCGCATGCGCGCCCACCACCGCTCCGAGCAGTTGCTCGGGGCTCAGCCCTTCCTGCACGTCGACCTCATGGCCGGCCTGCGCCAGCAGGTCGAGCCCGCTCTGTGCGATCTTCTCCGTTACCAGTACCCGTGCCACCGCGGTGGTCTCCTCACTCCCCCGCCGACTTGGCGGTCAGTCTTGCGCCTCGCCGAAGAGCGCGGCCAACCGGCTCACACCCTCGACGAGATCGTCGTCCCCCAACGCGTAGGACATGCGGAAGTAGCCCGGCGCGCCGAACGCCTCTCCGGGCACTGCCGCCACCTTCGCCTCGTTGATGCAGATTTCGGCCAACTCCGCGCTGCTCGCCGGACGTTGTCCCCGGAGGCTCCGACCGAGCAGCCCCTTGACCGAGGGGTAGCAGTAGAAGGCGCCCTCGGGCTCCACGCACACGACGCCCTCAATGTCGTTGAGCATCGACGTCATGGTCAGGCGTCGGCGGTCGAAGGCGGCGCGCATCATGGCGACGTCGTCGAGATTGCCCGACACGGCGGCCAGCGCAGCGCGCTGCGACACGTTGGCCACGTTCGAGGTCTCGTGACTCTGAATGTTGGTCGCTGCACCGATGGCGTCGGTCGGCCCGATGAGCCACCCCACCCGCCAGCCGGTCATGGCATAGGTCTTGGCCACGCCGTTGGCCACCAGGCAGCGGTCGGCCAGCTCGGGCACGAGCACGGGCATGGAGTGGTGCTCGGCACCGCCGTACACCAGGTGCTCGTAGATTTCGTCGGTCAGCACCCAGATCCCCTTGGAGACCGCCCACTGGCCGATGGCCTCGATTTCGTCGCGCGGGTAGACGGCGCCGGTCGGGTTGGACGGCGAGACGAACAGCAGCGCCTTGGTGCGCGGTGTCCAGGCGCGCTCGAGGTCTTCGACCGAGGAGCGGAAACCGGTCGTCTCGTCGGAGGAGACGATGACCGGCGTGCCGCCGGCCAGGGCGATGGCCTCGGGGTAGGTGGTCCAGTAGGGGGCCAGCACCAGGATTTCGTCGCCGGGGTCGCACAGGACCGCGAAGGCGTTGGCGACGGCCTGTTTGCCGCCGTTGGTCACGAGCACCTGGTTGGCCGCCACCTCGTAGCCCGAGTCGCGCAGGGTCTTGGCCGCGATGGCCTCGCGCAGCGCCGGGATCCCGCCCGTCGGGGTGTAACGGTGGTTGGCCGTGTCGCGGCAGGCGATGACGGCGGCCTCGACGATGTGCGCCGGCGTGGGGAAGTCAGGCTCGCCCGCGCCGAAGCCGATGACGTGTTCCCCTGCCGCTTGCAGCGCCTTCGCCTTCGCATCCACGGCGAGAGTGGCCGATGGCGCCACGGCGGCAGCCCGGCGAGAGATCCGGCGGGGCCCGGTCGTCGAAGGGGTGGTCGTCACGGGTGCCATGATCTCATACGTGCCAGACGTCCCCGACATCATCATTCCCCCCGAATTGCTGCCCTCCGACGGCCGTTTCGGGTCCGGTCCCTCCAAGGTCCGGCCGGCCCAGATTGACGCGCTCGCCGCCGTGGCCACGACCTACATGGGCACCAGCCACCGCCAGAAGACAGTCAAGTCACAAGTGGGCCGGGTGCGCGCCGGCATGCGCCAGCTCTTCTCCCTCCCCGACGGCTACGAGGTCGTGCTCGGCAACGGGGGGACGACCTGCTTCTGGGACGCCGCCACCTTCGGCCTTATCGAAGCGCAGAGCCAGCACCTCAGCTTCGGCGAGTTCTCCTCGAAGTTCGCCGCCTGTGCCAAGGCGGCCCCTCACCTCAAGGACCCACAGATCATCACCTCCGAAGTGGGCACGCACCCCAAGCCGGTGGCCGACCCCACCGTCGACCTGTACGCCCTGACCCACAACGAGACCTCCACCGGGGTGTCGATGCCGATCCGGCGGCCCGAGGGTGCCACCGCCCCCGCCGATGGAGGCGGATTGGTCGCGGTGGATGCCACCTCGGGCGCCGGAGGCCTCCGGGTCGACGCGGCCGAGTTCGACGCCTACTACCTGGCGCCCCAGAAGTGTTTCGCCGGCGACGGCGGCCTGTGGATCGCCCTCATGTCCCCGGCCGCGCTCGAGCGGGTGGAGCGCATCTCGGCGTCCGGTCGCTGGATCCCCACCTTCTTGGACCTCAAGACCGCGGTCGACAACTCGGTACTGGACCAGACCTACAACACGCCGGCGCTGGCCACCATCTTCATGCTGGCCGAGCAACTCGACTGGATGAACGAGAACGGCGGCCTGGAATGGACCGCCTCGCGCTGCGACCGCTCGGCCGAAATCCTCTACACCTGGGCCGAGCAGTCCGGCTTCGCCCGGCCCTTCGTGGAGAATCCGGCCGATCGCAGCCATGTCGTCGGCACCATCGACTTCGTGGACGCGGTGGACGCGGCGGCGGTCGCTGCGGTGTTGCGGGCGAACGGGATCGTCGACACCGAGCCGTATCGCAAGCTCGGGCGCAACCAGCTGCGCATCGCCATGTTCCCGGCGATCGAGCCCGACGACGTGGCGTCGTTGTGCGCCTGTGTCACCCATGTGGTGGGCGCACTGGCCTGACGCCATGACGCCCTGACGGAGCGCGAGCAGGCGCAGCGCAAGCAGGCGCAGCGCAAGCAGGCGAGGTTCAGTCGAGCGGGAAGCCGGCGGTGGCGAGGATCTGCTCGCTCTCGTCCCACAGTCGCAGTGCGGCGGCGTCGTCACGGGCGTGCTTGCCCATATGACCTGGCTTGGACCGGACCCAGTACTCGCCCGTCCGTGTGGCCACCTCGGGCGAGCTCGCCAGGTACACGGAGGTCTTGGCGCCGGTACGCGGGCTGATCTGGAAGGGCCGCATGGCCCGGAAACCGAAAGCGCTCCGGCCCGTGGTGTCGCCGTCCATGCCGAAGCGGCTCCGCACCCAGCCGGGGTGCGCCGCGTTCGCCGTCAGCCCGGTGCCGGTCGTCCGCCGCGCCAGCTCGCGGGTGAACAGGACGTTGGCCAACTTGGCGCGGCAGTACACCTCCATCCCGTCGTAGCCGTGCTCGCTCTGCAGGTCGTCGAAGCGCATGCCCTTGAAGGCGGCGTGGTGGCCCACCGAGGTGACGTTGATGACGCGGGACGGGGCGCTGGCCTGGAGCCGGGGAAGGAGCAGGCGGGTCAGGTAGAAGTGCGCGATGTGGCAGACGCCGATCGTGTACTCCAGGCCTTGCGCCGTCTCCTGGCGTTGCGTCCATGTCCCCCCGGCGTTGTTGTCGAGCACGTCGAGGCGGTCCCATCGGCTCAGGATGTCGTCCGCCGTCTTGCGCACCGAGGCCAGATCGGCCAGGTCGAGCGCCACGACGTGGACGTCGTCGTTCCAGGTCCGCTGGGTGACCTCGTGCGCCGCCGCTTCCGCCTTGGCCGGGTTGCGACAAGCCAGCACCGTGGTGGCCCCCTGCGCCGCCACCCCGACCGCGGTCTCGAGCCCGACGCCCGTGTTCGCCCCGGTGATGACGACGACCTTGCCTTGCATGCTCATGACGGACGACCAGTCTGGAGAGGGAGTGTGACGACTTTTTTAGCCTCGATCACGACAGCGCTCAGGCCCAGGCCTCTACGTCACTGCCTTCCATGATCTCGAGGTGGCGCTCGAGGGCGTTCCGCGTGCCGGCGCCCGCCCAGTGCTGGCGGAAGGGGGACAGCCACTCGTCGACCGCGCGCAACGGCTCGGGGCTGATCCGGTAGATGCGGCGCTGGGCGTCGGTGCGGGACTGGACCAGGCCGGCCTCCCGCAGGACCTTGAGGTGCTTGGAGACGGCCGGCTGACGCAGGGCGAGCAGGTCGACGAGCTCGCCCACGGGGCGCTCTCGTTCGGCCAGGAGGTCGAGGATGCGGCGGCGGCTGGGCTCGGCCAGGACCTCAAAGAGTGCCTCCACCCAGGATATATTCCTTTAACGGTATATACCCTGTCAAGGACCCTGGCGCCGGATGCCGGATCAGGTCGAGGCGGCAGCCCGGGCGGCGATCCGTCGCAGTGGCGGCAACGTCGGCGGCGGCTGCTTGCGCGGCGGCAAGGTGGCGATGAGGGCGGTCGTCGCCTCGGTGATCTGGGCCACAGCCCGCTCGAACGCCTCTGCGGTCTCGGCCGACGTCTTCTGGACGCCGCTGACCTTGCGGACGTATTGACGGGCCGCCGCCTCGATCTCCTCGGAGGTGGCCACGGGCTCGAGCCCGCGCAGGGTGGTGATGTTTCGGCACATGTCCCCAGCCTAAGTCCGGGTCGAGTTAGAGCCCCCGGCGGCGCAGCGCCCGGGCGTGACCTCCACCGTGACGCGGCTGCCGGTCCGGTTGTTCCGCACCTGCAACACGTCGCTCCCCCGGGCCGAGGTCACGCGCGCACCGGTGGTACGGGCGCAATACCCATGGCGGTAGTGCACCTGGGTCGGCACGAAGATCAGCGTCGGCGCGTGAATGCGGTGATTGGGCACGTACGCCATGTCGAACACGTCGGTCCCGGGCGAGAACGAGTAGCGCAGCGGGGTGCCGGCCACCGCTTGCGGATAGGTGCGGCTGAGAACGTCGGCGGTCGAACGCAAGCGCCCGTTGGCCATGACCAGGGACTCGTCGGCGCTTCCCGTCGGATCCCCGTAGAACTTCCAGGCCCAGTACATCCAGCTGACTTGTTGCGCGTCGAGCGCGGCCGTGATCGGGGCCAGGAGGGCGGGGTCGCTGGTGGCGCCGAACTCGCTGACTATCCAGGCCGGACCACCCGGTTGGGCGGGCGAGGCCAACTCCGGGCGGTCCGAAGCCCGCCTCCCGAGGGAGCGCTCGTCCTGCGCCGCACAGGCCGCAATGTTGGTCGGGTTCCCGGTGACCGGACTGCGGGCGCCGCAGTAGATGTGGACGTTGAAGACGAGGTTGGGGAAGTCCATCGGCCCGATGAAGGTCGGCAGACCGCGGCTGGCGTAGTTGTCCGGCTCGTTGAAGATGAGGTGCGTGGGGTCGTCGGCCAGGATGGTCGGGACGACACCCTGGGCCGGATCGGCCTTGGGACAACGCAGGGCCGGCGCGCCGTGCGACGGGGTGCCCACGTGGGCCGTGCCCGTGTAGAAGCACTCGAGCTGGGAGTCGAAGTGCTCGTCGCCGAAGCGGATCAACGACGTGGAGAAGGGCTCGTTGAACGGGTCGTAGCCGAGGACCCAGCGGTTCCCCTTGAACGCCTTGGCCACGTCGCCCCACACCAGGTCGTACTGGCCCTGCAGATCGCCCTGGACGTTGTTGTGCCAGAAGTGGCTGAAGGCGATCCCCGCGGCCTTGGTGCCGTACTCGAGCGACCAACGACCCGGCGGGTCGGTGCTCGGGACGCCGTTGGTGCAGACGGCCCACTTGGGGGCACCCTCGCCGTCGAACAGCTGGTTGTAGACGTCCTGGTGCATGTCCAGGACCGTGTAGATGTGGAAGCGCCCCAACAGATCGACGGTCTTGGTCAGGCGCGCCACGTAGCGATCGAAGACGGCCTGGTTGAACTGGTCCGGGTTCGTGGGCGCACCCCGCTTGCAGATGGCAGGGTCGTTGGCCGGGGCCGTACCCGGTTCCAGTCCGCTCCACGTCATGCCCAGGCGGACCACGTTGAAGCCCAGCCGGGCCATCAGCGAGGCGTCGGCGGCGGAGAAGTTCCAGGGCTTCTTCGGGTCCGGGTAGAGCTCGTAGGGGGCGTACTTGTACACGGCGTTGACGCCGTGGAAGAAGACCACCCGGCCCTGGCTGTCGTAGAGGTAGGGGCCACCCGGCGCCGAGATCCGGCCCGAGACCGTGGTGCCACTGTCGTTGGGCGCCCGGAGGATCGGCGAGGACAAGGTCGGCAGGGCGACGGCGCTTCGGCGGACGGCGGTGGTGGCGCTCGCCCCGCTGGCGGCCGGGCCAATCAGGACGGCGCCGGCCAGGATCATCAGAGCGAGGGGCCGAAAGCGCACGACGCCAGTCTGTACTCAGGTTCCTCCCAGGTTGGCGCGGGTTGCTCCTCCTTCGGGCGGATCGTGCGATCCGTCGCCGTCCACATGGACGAGTGGGCCGAGCGATCCGACTCGGGTCTTTGACCGCCCACCGTTTTCAGGGGCGTCGCTCAGCACAATTGTCAGGTCAAGATCAGCCGCCTGAGGCGTCCTGCACCTTGGTCTTTCCGGCCGAGATGAAGGGCATCATGTCCCGCAGTTCCTGCCCGACCGCCTCAATCTGGTGGGCCTGGCCTTCCTTCTTGAGGGCCTCGTAGCGGGGACGCCCGGCCCGGTTCTCGGCGATCCACTCCTCGGCGAAGGCGCCGCTGCGGATTTCGTCGAGGATCGTCTGCATTTCGGCCCGCACCGCTTCGTTGATCACCCGGGGGCCGCGGGTCAGGTCGCCGTACTCGGCCGTGTCCGAAATGGAATAGCGCATGCCGGCGATCCCCTGCTCGTACATCAGGTCGACGATCAGCTTCAGCTCGTGCAGGCATTCGAAGTAGGCCGACTCGGGTTGGTAGCCGGCGTTCACCAGTGTCTCGAAGCCGGCGGTCACCAGGGCGGTCAGGCCACCGCACAGGACCACCTGCTCACCGAAGAGGTCGGTCTCGGTCTCCTCGTCGAACGTGGTGTCGAGCACGCCGGCCCGGGTGGACCCGATGGCGTGCGCGTAGGACAGCGCCAGCTCGCGCGCCTTGCCGGTGGCGTCCTGGTGCACGGCGATCAGCGTCGGGACCCCTCCGCCCTCGGTGTAGGTGCGGCGGACGAGGTGGCCGGGACCCTTGGGCGCCACCATGGTGACGTCGACGCCCGGCGGCGGCACGATCTGGCCGAAGCGGATATTGAAGCCGTGGGCGAACATCAGGCAGTCGCCGTCGTTGAGGTTGGGTGCGACGAACTCGTCGTAGGCGGCCTTCTGCTCGGTGTCGGGCAGCAGCATCATGATCACGTCAGCCTCGGCCGCGGCATCGGCCAGCGAGAGGACCCGCAGCCCGGCCTCTTCGGCCTTGCGCTTGGAGCTGCTGCCCTCACGCAGCGCGACGCGCACGTCCACGCCGGACTCGCGCAGGTTCTGCGCGTGGGCGTGCCCCTGCGAGCCGTAGCCGAGGATGGCCACCTTGCGGCCGGCGATCAGCGTGGGGTCTGCGTCAGATTCGTAGTACATCGTGGCCATATCTTCGACTCTTTCTCTTTGTGTGTGCGGTGTCAGTGGCAGATCTGGGTGCGGCGGAGGTGCCGGCGGTGTGGTGTGGCCGGGAGTGCTTGTCTTAGTGGCGTTCCAGCTTAGGCAGGGCGACGCGCCCGGTCCGTTGGAGCTCCTCGACGGTGTAGTTCTCCAGCAGGCCCTCGAAGTCGTCGATCTTCTCGGGACGGCCGGCCAGCATGACCGTGATGCGGTCGGCACCGACGCTGACCACCTCGCCGCCGAAGACGCCCACCAGCTGTATGACCTGGGAGCGCTCGGTCGGGCCGACGGCCACGGTGACCAGGACCAGCTCGCGCTCGACGGCCTCGGCGGGCGACAGCTCGTCAATGGAGACGACGTTGACCAGCTTGTCCAGCTGCATGATCACCTGCTCCAGGGGCGCTGACTCCACGTCGACCACAATCGTGATGCGGCTGAAGTGCTCGTCCTCGTCGGTGGGAGCGACCGCCAGCGAGTAGATGTTGAAGCCCCGGCGGCTGAAGAGGCCGGCCACCCGGGCCAGGACGCCGGCCTTGTTCTCGACCAGCACCGACAG
>Ga0302283_1004084_pt1 | contig 11050 bp, 9 predicted proteins | sample III_Fen_E1_4_FD_198770 | JGI IMG/M metagenome (GOLD analysis project Ga0302283, IMG submission 198770) | Peat permafrost microbial communities from Stordalen Mire near Abisko, Sweden - III_Fen_E1_4 | ecosystem: Environmental > Terrestrial > Soil > Wetlands > Permafrost | place: Sweden: Abisko...
TGGCTCGTCGTCGGGGGCGGCGGTGTCGGTGGTGGACGGCATGGCGCATGGCGCGCTCGGCACCGATACCGGCGGATCGTGCAGGATTCCGGCGGCCTTCAACGGCATCGTCGGCTTCAAGCCGACGCAGCGGCGGGTGCCGCTCGACGGCGGCGTGCCGCTGTCGTTCTCGCTCGACAGTTTTGGGCCGATCGCGCGCACGGTCGATTGCTGCGCCGTGCTCGACGCGGTGCTGGCCGGCGAACCCTTCGTTCCGCTGCAGCCGCGTCCGATCCGCGGCATGCGGCTGGCGGTGCCGACCACCCTCGTGCTCGACGAACTGGAGCAGACGGTGGCGCGGACCTTCGAGCGGGCGCTGGAAACGCTTTCCCGCGCCGGCGCGCTGATCGAACGGATCGCGGTGCCGGAATTCCTCGACGTCCTGCCGATCAACGACAAGGGCGGTTTCGCCGCGGCGGAAAGCTATGCCTGGCATCGCTATCTGATTGCCAGCAAGGGCGACATCTATGATCCCCGCGTCGCCAGCCGGATCCTGCGCGGCGAAGGCCAGGCTGCGGCGGACTATATCGAGATGCTCGAGGCGCGGCGCTCGCTGATCGCCCGCGCCGCGGTGCGGCTGGAGCCCTATGACGCGCTGGTGCTGCCGACCACCGCCAACACCCCGCCACGGATCGCCGACCTTGCCGACGACGCGGCGTTCACCCAGGCCAACATGCTGGCGCTGCGCAACTGCTCGCTGATCAACCTGATCGACGGCTGCGCGATTTCGCTGCCGGCGCATCGCGAGGGCGAGGCGCCGGTCGGGCTGATGCTGGCTTCGTCGGGCGGCTCCGACCGCCGCATCTTCGAACTCGCCGCCGGCATGGAGGCCGCCCTCCGTGTTTGACCTGACCTTCACCGTCGATGCCCAGGACACCACGACGCCGCTGACCCTGGCGATCGACCAGGCCGTGATCGCGGGCTGGACCGGCCGCGACCCGGTGGCGCGCGACAGGCACATCGCCGAACTGGAAGCGATCGGCATCGCGCGGCCGGCCTCGACCCCGATCTACTACCGGGTCGCGGCGCGGCGGCTGACCACCGCCGACAGCATCGAGGTCAGCGGCAGCGATTCCAGCGGCGAGGTCGAGTTCGTGCTGATCGGCTGGCAGGGCCGGATCTTTGTCGGCGCCGGCTCCGACCATACCGACCGCAAGGTCGAGGCCTACGGCGTCACGGTATCCAAGCAGATGTGCGACAAGCCGATCGCGCCGGTGCTGTGGGAGCTCGAGGACGTCATCGGCCATTGGGACCGCATGATCCTGCGTTCGTTCGCCTGGATCGATGGCAGCCGCGTGCTGTACCAGGAAGGCACCCTCGACGGCATGCTGCCGGTCGACGAACTGATCCGCCGCGGTTTCGGCGGCGCCGCCTTGCCCGACGGCTGCGCGATGTTCGGCGGCACCTTTGCCGCCAGGGGCGGCATCCGCGCGGCCAGCCGGTTCGAGTTCGAGCTCGAGGATCCCGTGCTGAAGCGGCTGATCCGCCATGCCTATGATGTGATCGAGTTGCCGGTGCTGGGCTAGTTGTTGGAACAGCGCTTCCGAAGTTGAAATCATTCCGGATCGCAGCGGGCTTCAACAACAATTGTCATTCCGGGCCTGCGCCTCAAGTCGGCTATCGCCGACTGAAGACGCGTCCCGAAATGACGACAGGACAGATGATGACGAGATCGGTTCGATCGCCAAGGAACTCCAACGGGCGGTGATGGGGCGCGGCGAAAAGGCGTGAGCGCTTGTCCGAGAGCCGGATGCGCGAAACGCGCAAGTCCGGTTCGATGAGGGGAGTGTGCACTTGTTCGGCTCAGCGGCTGCGGCGCCGATTGAGTGAGCCCGCGCCGCCGCGCCCGGATCGCGGCCTGTCGCCGACACGGCTGCCGTCGAAATGAAAAACCCGCCGCCGGTTTCCCGGCGCGGGCCTGATGGCTGCGATGCTGTTCATATGCCGGTGATTTGCCCGACGTGTCAAAATGTTTTCGCGGGGGCCTAGCATGGAGCCGGTGGTAACGGGCTACTTTGCATGGGGTTGTTTTCGATATTTCATCGGCGGGGGTCCGGCGTCGCAGCGGAGCGGATGGCGCCGCGGCAAAACCGGCAGGCGGGAAAGGGTCGATTGCGGTTGCGCCCCGAAAAAAGTTCGGTCGTCAACTCAAGGGGGGCAGGCCTTTCCCGCGCGTGCAGCCAGCCCGCGCCCTTGACAATCTACGTCAATTCGTTTACTGTTTGTTCAGTCCTACCCCGACTGCGAGGGGCGTGTCCCGGGTGTCGCGAACACGGGGTGGGCTGCTGCGGTGGACGACAAGGGCGCTCCTGACGATGGCCTTGCTGGCGGACGGCAAAAGCCTGCGGTCCGGACGCCTCGGAATGCCGGAATAGGCCGTGCCCGGACGCCCGTGAAATGGCCTTGGCTGTTTGACAAGTGAATCTGTCCTGAGACGGCGCGCCGTGGCCGTCATCGCCCGGGAGTTCCGGAGTTACGGTGAGCGCTTCTGAAGTTTGAATCATTCCGGTTCGCAGAGGGTCTTCAACAACAATTGTCATTCCGGGGCGCGCTCCTGCGCGAGCCCGGAATCCATAACCCCTGCAGGGGATATAGATTCCGGGCCAGAGGTTGAGGTCTGCCGGAAATCGGGTGGCGCCAAACCGGATGATCTGCGAGACTCCTCGGCATGAAATCAGCGGACATCATCGTCCGGCCGGCGCCTTGTTCCGAACTCGCCGCGCGGGTCGGCGCCATCGACTGGGCGCAGGCGGGCGGCGAACTCGATGCGCGGGGCTGCGCGGTGCTGAAGGGCCTGCTCACGGCGGAACAGTGCCGCGCGCTCGCCGCACTCTATCCGGACGACCGCCATTTCCGCAGCCGGGTGGTGATGGCGCGCCACGGGTTTGGGCGCGGCGAGTACAAATATTTCAGCTATCCGCTTCCCGATCCGATCGCGCCATTGCGCCCGTTGCTGTATGCGCGGCTCTGCGGCGTCGCCAACCGCTGGAACGCCGCGATGGGCATCGAGATCCGCTATCCTCCGGACCATCAGGCGTTCCTGGCGCGATGCCATGCCGCCGGCCAGACCCGGCCGACGCCGCTGTTGCTGCAATATGGCGCCGGCGACTACAACTGCCTGCATCAGGATCTCTACGGCGAGCACGTGTTCCCGCTGCAGGTCGCGATCCTGCTGTCGGAGCCGGGCCGGGACTTCGACGGCGGCGAATTCGTGCTGACCGAGCAGCGGCCGCGGATGCAGTCGCGGCCCGAAGTGGTGCCGCTGCGGCAGGGCGATGCGGTGGCATTCGCGGTGCACGTCCGGCCGGTGCAGGGGACGCGCGGAACCTATCGGGTCAATCTGCGCCATGGCGTCAGCCGGATCCGCTCCGGCGCCCGCCACACCCTTGGCGTGATCTTTCACGATGCGAAATGAGCGCGGGCCTTCGATGGATCTGTTCGACAGCGTTCCCGATGCGCGCCCGCCGCAACAGGCGATGGCGGAAGGCGCGGTGCTGCTGCGCGGATTCGCAAAACCCTTCGAGGCCGAACTGATCGCCGACTTGCGCGCCGTCGTCGCGCAGGCGCCGTTCCGGCACATGTTCACGCCCGGCGGCCATCGGATGTCGGTGGCGATGACCAATTGCGGCGGCCTCGGCTGGGTCACCGATCGCGCCGGCTATCGTTACGACCCCAACGATCCGCAATCGGCGCGGCCGTGGCCGGCAATGCCGGCATCGTTTCGCGCGCTCGCCGGGCAGGCGGCCGATCAGGCGGGCTTCAGGTCGTTTGCGCCGGAGGCGTGCCTGATCAACCGCTACCAGCCGGGCGCGCGCATGTCGTTGCATCAGGACAAGGACGAGACCGATTTCGGCGCGCCCATCGTCTCGGTGTCGCTAGGATTGCCCGCGAACTTCCTGTTCGGCGGGCCGAAGCGCAGCGACAAGCCGCAACGCTTCCGGCTGCAACATGGCGATGTCGTGGTGTGGGGCGGCCCGGCGCGGCTGAGCTTTCACGGTATAGCCCCGCTCGCCGACGGCGAGCATGCCGTGCTGGGGCGGCAGCGCATCAATCTGACCTTCCGCAAGGCAAGGTGAGGTTGCGTCGAACGCATCAGGTAGATTCGCAGCCCGGATGGACTGGTTGCGAAATCCGCAAAGCAGGACAAAAGGAATCCCGCCTTGCGCGGAGCCTGTCATCAGGCGTGTTCGCGCGACCCGTTGACAGAGCGCGAACCCACACGCGTCTGTCGTAAATGGGCCCCGGCTCTGCGGCGCACCACGCCGCGTCCGGGGCACGATCGTCGAGACAGCCTACGGCCTCGCCGGATGGATGAACGTCCAGGGGGTAATTTCCGAATCCGTCGGCACCTCGATGTCGATCAGATAGGGGCCGCCGTCGGCCAGCGCCTTTTCCAGCGCGGGACGGAAGTGATCGGGCGATGTCACGCGCGCGGCGCCGACGCCGAAGGATTCCGCCAGTTTGACGAAATCCGGATTGACCAGGTCGGACGCCACCACCCGGCCGCCGAAGCGCTCGCGCTGGTCGCGCCGCACGTTGCCGTAGGCGTTGTTGTTGAACACCAATGTGACGACGCCGATATTGAACTGGACCGCGGTGGCCAGTTCCTGCACGCCGAACATGAAGCCGCCGTCGCCGGTGATGGCGACCACCGGCCGGTCGGGATGGGCGACCTTGGCGCCGAGCGCGGTGGCAAAGCCGGAGCCGAGCGTGCCCTGGTGGCCCGAGGTGATGAAGGTGCGGGGCTGGTAGACCGGAAATCCGTACCAGGAGGCAAAGCCGACCTGCGACAGTTCGTCGGTGACGATCGCGTCCTCCGGCAGCACCGCGCGCAGGATGTTCAGATAGGCCATCTGCGGCTGCACCTGCTGGATCTCCTGCAGCGCCGCCGCCGAGGCTTCGCGGATCGCGGCGCGGCGGCCGCTGCTCTTGGCAAAGCCGCGGCTCCGGACCGCGGCCAGCAGCGCGCCCGTGCCGGCCTGCGCATCGGCGATGATGGCCGTGTCGGGCGTGAAGCGCCGCATTTCAACGGGGTCGATATCGATCCGGACCGACTTCAGGCCGTCCGGTCGATACGGCCAGCGCGACATGGTCGGCAGTTCCAGCCGCGTGCCGATGCCGATCATCAGGTCGGTCGCGGGCCACAGCCGGTAGGCGGCCGCCATGGTCAGCCCGAGCTCATGCGCATTGCTGACGATGCCGCGGCCGCTGCGGAACGCCACCACCGGGGCATCGATCAGTTCGGCCAGTTCCAGGATCTCGTCCGCGGCATCGATGGCGCCGCTGCCGACAAAGATCATCGGCGTCCTGCTGGCCGCGACCAGCGCGGCGGCGGCCTTGACGCGTTCGCTGTCGGGCTGCGGCGCCGGGAAGCGGTCGAACGGCCGCACCGGCGACACGTCGGTACGCTCCGTGAACACGTCCCACGGCATCTCCAACGCCACCGGTCCGCGCCGCCCCGACATCATTTCCTGGAACGCGCGCGACACCATGGCCGGCGCGGCATCGGGATATTCGATGCGGTCGGCGGATTTGACGAAACTCCGCAAGGTGGCGAGCTGGTCCGGCATTTCGTGCAGATGGCCGCGGCCCTTGCCGAGGAAGGGGGTCGGCACCTGACCGGTCAGGCACAATACCGGTTCGTTGCAGCCGAACGCGGTCAGCAGCGCGGCGCCGGCATTGAGCACGCCGGGGCCTGGCACCACGCTGAACACGCCGGGCCTGCCGGTCGATCGTGCATAGCCGAACGCCATGTAGCCGCAGGCCTGTTCGTGCCGGGCGCCGATCACTTTCAGCTGTGCCTGCTGGAACGCATCGAACAGGCCATAGGTCTGCGCGCCCGGAAGCCCGAACACGGTGTCGACGCCGTGCGCGACAAGGCCGCCGACGATGGCTTCGCCGCCTGAAGTGGAAGTCATTGCATGGTCCAATCGCTGAAGGGCTTCATCAGGGGGTCTCGTCGATCACGCCGTTGCGCAACAGGCCGATATTGTCGGCCTCAACCTCGACGACGTCGCCGGGCTTCAGGTAGCGCGGCGGATCGAACCGCGCGCCGGCGCCGGTCGGCGTGCCCGTGACGATGATGTCGCCGGGCACCAAAGTGGTGAAGGTCGAGATATAGGTGATCAGATAGCGGAAGCCGAAGATCAGCCGGCCGGTACGGTCGTCCTGCCGGGTCTCGCCATTGACCCGGGTGGTCAGGCGGATGTCGGCGATCTGCGATTCCTCCGTGTAGGGAACCAGCCAGGGGCCGAGGCTGCCGGTGCAGTCGAAGTTCTTGCCCTGGGTCACGTTGAACTTGGCGTGGCGGACCCAGTCGCGGATGGTGCCTTCGTTGCACAGCGTGACCGCGGCGATGTGATCGAGCGCCGCGGCCTGCTCGATGTGCCGGCCGGCCTTGCCGATCACCAGCACCACCTCGCCCTCGTAATCGAGCTGCGGCGAGGCGCGCGGGCGAACCAGCGGGGCCTCGTGGCCGACAAAGGAGCGCGGCGTGCGCATGAACATGCTGGGATATTTCGGGGCCTCCTGGCCGTCCTTGTATTCGGCGTTGCGGTCCGGATAATTGACGCCGATGCAGATGATCTTTTCCGGCGCCGGGACCGGCGGCAGCCAGCGGATCTTATCCAGCGCATGGTCCGGCGCGCGCCTTGCGGCGGCCTCGGCGAGCCGGAGCAGCGCGCCGGCTTCGATCACCTGCCGCAGCGTCGGATATTGCTGGCCGTGATGCGCCGTGAGATCGACGATGCCGCCTTCGACCACGGCGCCATATCGGGCCGCGCCGTCAACGGCGTAGGTGGCGAGGCGAGGTGAAGTCATCTGGTTTCCAAACATCGAGGGGAAAGTCATTTCGACCGGTAACACCAATTGTCATTCCCGGATGTGCAATTGCACATCCGAGGGCGCGTGTGATGCGCGAAGCGCTTCACCAGCGAGCCCGGAATCCATGACCACCGCAGGAGGTATGGATTGCACGACGACACCTCCGTTAGTCCGCCACGGTGACATCGGCGACGAATTTGGGTTCGCGGACCGGCTGTCCCGGAAACGGCGAGCCCTGCTCGAACCAGGACCGCGGCGCCGGCGCGCCCCACAGCGTCTGCCGCCGCGGGTCCTTCAGCGACCAGCGCATCGGCGCGTGATCGTGGTCGCCGGTGAAATAGTCGCTGGTGTAGAGCTCGAGGCGGTGGCCGTCGGGATCGCGGACATAGAGAAAGAAGGCGTTGGAGATGCCGTGGCGGCCGGGGCCGCGCTCGATATTGGCGAGATAACCGCTCGAGGCCATCACGTCGCACAGATGCAGGATGTTCATCGCGGTCGGCACCCAATAGGCGAAGTGGTGCAGGCGAGGGCCCTTGCCGTTGGTGATGGCGAAATCATGCACATTGCCCTTGCGGTGCATCCAGGCCGCGGCGATGCGGCCGTTCGGTCCGTCTTCCTCGGCATATTCGGTCAGCCGGAAGCCGAGCCGCGCATAGAAGTCGACGGTGTCCTGCACCTCGGCGGCGAACACGTTGAAATGGTCGAGCCGCTGCGGGTGGCAGCCCTTGTAGAGATCGTAGCGGCGCAGCAGATGCGGACGCTTTTCCATCGCGGCATAGAGCTCGATCTGAAAGCCGAACGGATCGGTGAAGTGCAGGGTGCGGCCCTGGAACGGCAACGTCGCGAAGCCGCAGTCGATGCCGTTCTCGGAAAAGAACGCCGCGGCCTTGTCGAGATCCTGCTCGTCGCCGACCTTGAAGCCGAGCCGGTTGCAGGCCGCGGTCGCCGCTTTCCGCAGCACCACCGAATGATGCTGGTGCTCCTCGCTGCCGCGCAGGTAGACCGCATGGTCGTCGAAGTCCTCGACATGCAGTCCGACCGTGGTTTCGTAGAACGCGCGGCTGGCGCCGAGGTCCACCACGTCGAGCACGACATGGCTGCACCTGACGATGTTGAACGGCGGGGCGAAATTATGCTGCGGAACGGGCATGCGGTTTATCCTGAGGCTCGGTCGGGTTCTGCATCAGATGCCGGGCTCGATGCCGAGGCGCTGGATCCTGTGCGTGCCCTTGGCGAGCGAGACGTGCTTGGTTTCCATGTAGAAGTCGAACGAATAGTCGCCGCCGTCGCGGCCGATGCCGGACGATTTCATGCCGCCGAACGGGGTCGGCAGATGGCGGACGTTTTCCGAATTCAGCCAGATCATGCCGGCCTCCAGCGCGTCGGCCACCCGCAGCGCCCGGCCCATGTCCGAGCTCCAGACATAGCCGGTGAGGCCGTACTGCACCGAATTGGCGATCTCGACGGCGTCGTTCTCGTCGCGGAACGTCATCGCGGTCAGGAATGGGCCGAACACCTCCTCCTGCGCCACCCGCATCTTGGCGTGGGCGCCGGTGACCAATGTCGGCTGCACGTAATGGCCGCCGCCGGGGCCGTCATGCGGCCTGCCGCCGACCGCGATCACCGCGCCGTCCTGTCGGGCGATGTCGAAATAGGAACAGACCTTCGCCAGATGGCGTTCGTGAATCAGCGGGCCGATTTCGGTTGCGGGATCGAGCGGATGCCCGACCTTCAGCGCCCGTACCCGCGCGGCGAGTTTTTCGATGAATTTCTCCGCAATCCCTTGCTGGATCAACAGCCGGCTCGACGAGGTGCAGCGCTCGCCGTTGAGCGAATAGATCATGAACACCACTGCATCGAGCGCGCGGTCGAGGTCGGCGTCGTCGAACACGATCACCGGATTCTTGCCGCCGAGCTCGAAATGCACCCGCTTCAGGCTCGGCGCGCCCTGCGCCATGATCGCCGCACCGGTCGAGGTTTCGCCGACAAAGGCGATCGCCTTGATGGCGGGATGTTCGGTCAGCGCCTTGCCGGCTTCCTCGCCGATGCCGTGCACGGTGTTGAGGACGCCATCGGGGACGCCGGCCTGCCGCACCAGCCGCGCCAGCAGATCGGCGGTGACCGGCGACCATTCCGCCGGCTTGTGCACCACCGTGCAGCCGGCGGCCAGCGCCGGGGCGATCTTCCAGGTCGACAGCATGAACGGCGTGTTCCACGGCGTGATGACGCCGACCGGCCCGATCGGAACCCGGGTCGAGACGTTCCAGTGCTCGTCGCTTGGCAGGTTGAGGCCGTCGCGCGCCTCGCCGCATTTGTCGGCGAAGAAGCGAAAGTTCTCGGCGCCGCGGATCGCTGCCTTGGCCATGAAGCGATGGGCCTGGCCGGTGTCGATGCATTCGAGCACCGCGATGTCGTCGGCGTGGTCCTCGATGGCGTCGGCGACGCGATGCAGCAGTTTCTTGCGCATGGTCGCCGGCATGTCGCGCCAGGCCTTGAAGGCCTGCGCGGCCGCGGTCGCGGCGCGGTCGATGTCCTCGGCCCCACCGCGCGCCACCGACGCCAGTACCGTGCCGTCGACCGGGGACTTCGTCTCGAAGGTTTGGCCCGAGATCGACGGCACGATCTTGCCGTCGATCAGATGGCCGATGCCGTCGGCCTTCAATTTGGCCAGCAGCGGGGCGACGCGGTCGCGGTTGGCCTGGAACAGTTCGGCTGATTTCGGGGTGACCTTATCCATGCGCGGCCTCCGCTTTCAGGGCTTCGTGGATGTTGTTGCGCTTCCAGCTGGTTTCCTTGTCGTTGATCTGCATGTCGAACGACAGCGCGAATCTGCTCGTGGCGAAAACCGGATCGAGATGGCTGGACAGCGCCTGGAAGATCGCCTCGCCGGCCCTCTTGCGGGTGGCCAGATCGCGGCCTTCGCCGAGGCGCAGCACCATGGCGAGAAACCCGAACTCCGGATTGCCGTCGGCGACGGCATAGTGCTCGCAGCGGATGGCGCGGACGCGGATGCCGCCGAGCGGAAAGATGCCGGTCTGCACCGCGGCCCGGCGCACCAGTTCGACCGCCGCGCCGATATCGAGGCGGTCGTCGAGATTGGCGGAATATTCGAGCGTGAAATGCGGCATGTCGGCTCCAGACGTTTTACAGCGCCGGCTTCAGGCAAAATAGCAGCTCACCGAACCATAGGGGCCATAGTCGGCTTGAATCGTGTCGCCTTTGCGGGTCTCGATCGGCCGGATGAAGGATCCGGCGAGAACCACCTGGCCGGCTTCGAGCGCCAGCCCGAGCGGGGCGATCTTGTTGGCGAGCCAGGCCACGCTGGTGGCCGGATGATTGAGCACGCCGGCGGCAAGCCCGGTCTCTTCCAACTGGCCGTTGCGGTAGCACAGCGCGCCGATCCAGCGCAGGTCGGCGTCGAGCGGGCGCAACGGACGGCCGCCGAGCACGATGCCGGCATTGGCCGCGTTGTCGGCAATGGTATCGAAGATCTTGCGGGTCGATTTGGTCTGCGGGTCGACCCGTTCGATCCTGGTGTCGAGGATTTCCAGCGCCGGCACCACGAAGTCGGTGGCATTGAGCACGTCGAACAGCGTGCAGCCGGGGCCTGCCAGCCGCTGCTTCATGATGAAGGCGAGCTCGGCCTCCACCCGGGTGCCGATGAAGCGGTCCGTGGGCACGAGGCCGCCATCGGCAAAGAACATGTCGTCCAGCAGCACCCCGGAATCCGGCTCGTCGATGCCGAGCGCGCTTTGCATCGCCTTCGAGGTGAGACCGATCTTGTGGCCTCTGACGATGCGGCCCTCGGCGAGCTTGATCTCGATCCAGGCCTTCTGGATGGCATAGGCGTCCGCGATGGTGATGCCGGCATGCTGCAGCGAGAGCTGGCGGATCTGCCGCCGGGTCTTTTCAGCCTGGTGCAGCCGTCCGGCGGCGTCGCGGATATCGTCCTCGGTCAATGCCATGATCGGTCGGGGCCAGGCTGGGCGTCGCCAGCAAAAAGGGGGTGCCGAGATCCGGTTAACATGTTAAATGAAGCCGATCAAACGCTATCGGCTTTTGCTGCAGCGCAAAACCGCACTGCGCAAAACCGCAGGCCGGCGATTCCCTGAAATGGACGATCGATCATGGCGCGGAAGAAATCGCCCGACCGCACGAAACCGGCAGCCAAAGCCGCGGCCCGCCGCGT
>Ga0302283_1004090_pt1 | contig 11029 bp, 7 predicted proteins | sample III_Fen_E1_4_FD_198770 | JGI IMG/M metagenome (GOLD analysis project Ga0302283, IMG submission 198770) | Peat permafrost microbial communities from Stordalen Mire near Abisko, Sweden - III_Fen_E1_4 | ecosystem: Environmental > Terrestrial > Soil > Wetlands > Permafrost | place: Sweden: Abisko...
GCGGCGAAGACGCGTTCGGCGCTCGCGAGAATCTCGGTGCGTGTGTCGATGCTTCCGCTCAGCTTCTCCAGCGAGTCGACCATGACCATGAGGCCCGAGCGCCCGAGGCCGCGAGCCAGGTCACGCAGAGCCGTCAGCTCATCGCGCACGCACGCGACGAAGCGCGAAAACCCGGCGCTGATGCTGGAACGGAAGCGATCACGGAAGCCTGCCTCCAGCCGGATTTCGCTGAGCAACCGCGACCACGTGAGCCCCTCGTCAGAGGGAAGGATCAACGTCTCCGGTAGAAAGCTTCGCACCCTGCGGCTGACCTCGGGTGGCCGCGCGCGCATCTCCAGAGCCACCGCTTGGTGGGCGGCCGCAGCGACGAGTAGAAGAACGTCGGCGATGTCGATCGGGCTCATCAGGTCCGAAATCTGGCCGGCCTCGGCGCGGGCGACGATCACGTTGGCGCGGGCCGGATCGCGGAGCCGGCCGGCCAAGCGGAGAAGCTCCGTTGAAACCCCACTGCCGGGGAAGGCGGCAACGAGCTGCCGCGAGGGCGCGGCACTCCCCTCGATGGGCATGGCCAGGGTGGTGCTCCACTGGATGCCGCGGACGGGAACGTCTCCCCACGCGCCGTCCAGATCGACGCGGCGGGCGTCGCCAGGATCGAGCTCTGCCGCTGGATCGCAGGCGTTGAACAGGCGCTGGCGGATGGCAAACTGCACGGAAGCTCCGCGCCTAACCTAGTACCGGGCGCCGCAAGTTCCGCCAATTTTTCGCACCAGGCACCACCCGAGGCGACGAAGGGCTCCCGCCGGCAGCCTGGGGGCTCGGTCCCGCGGCAGCCGCCTCAGCATGCCACAAGGCCCGCTTGGTACCGACCCCGATCCAGAATCCGCTACCCTGGATCCTCGAGGAGGTCGCCCAGTGAACGTCGCCAAGATGTCGCCCGACGAGATCCGCGCGGCCGGGATGAAGGCGCTCCTCCGCGACCTCGGCCCGGCCGGGCTGATCCGCTTCATGCAGCAATTCGAGACGGGCAGCGGCGACTACTCGGCCGAACGGCAGGGCTGGCTGCCGCAGTCCGGCGCCGCAGCCCTCGCTCAGCGCATCCGCGCGGGTCGGCGGCCCGGCGAATAGCGGCGTCAAGCCGTCTCGAAGACGAGCCAGGTCACCAGCGGCGCCGCGCGCTTGGCCTCGGTCGCCACCCAGTCGAGGAACGCGCGACCGGTCACGGCACCGGCCGGGATGGGCGGGAACGAGACCACCAGCCCCTTCTTCCTGAGCAGGTCGATGCGCGGGTGGGCGGGGTCGATGCCGCGCGGCGCCGACTTGAGCTCCTCGGCAGCGCTGGCCTGGAAGCCCTTCTTCTCCAGGGCGCGGACGATCCTGGCAAGCTCCGCCCCGCGGGAGTCGTCGAGCACGGCGGCGCGGTACCGGGCGAGGGTGGGCGCGTCCATCGCATAGAGGCCGGCCCCCACGAAGCTCTCGAGCCCGAGCTGCACGTAGAGAGCCGCCGGCGCCTCGGTGACCTTGCCGCCGCGCCGCGCCGTGACGACCCCGCTCACGCTGGTCTTGTAGGGGGACTTGTCGGCGGCGAAGCGCACGTCGCGGTGGAGGCGGAAGACCTTGGGCTCGGCGAGCTCCACGTGCGGATAGGCGCCGTCGAGACGGGCGCGCGCCTCGGCGAGGAGGGTGCCCATCGGGTCGGCCCAGCCGGTGTCGTACTCGGCCTTGTGCGCGGCGAACCAGGCGCGATCCTGGTGCTTGGCGAGGGCCCGGAAGAACTTCACGGTACCGTCGGCGAAGCCCTCGAAGCGGGGCGCGGCGGGGGGTGACGGGGCGCGCGGCATGGGGGGATGGTTCCACGGGCGCGCCGCGCCGGACAGGGGGCGCCCGCGGCCGACCGCTCGCCGTCGCGCTTTCCCTCCCCGTGCCGGCGAGGTACAGGCGCCCTCGCGCATGACCGAGCTCGCCCTCATCTTCGCCTCCGGCGTGCTCGGCGTGATGTTCGCGGCCTACCTGGCGCGCTGGATCCTCCTCTGCCCCCCGGCCGACGACGGGGGCCCGCCCGCCCCCGCGCCGCCGGGCATGCGCGCGGTGATCCCGCCGCCGGCCTCGCCGGGCGATCGGGAGATGGCGCGGGTCGCGGGGCTGGTGAGGGCCGCGGCGGAGACCTTCTTCCGCAAGCAGAGCAGCACCATCCTGGCGGTCTCCGCGGTGCTCGGCGGCGCGATCTTCCTCGCCTACGGGCTGCGGCGCGCCGGGGAGGGGGACCCGGTTCCGGCGCTGGAGCTCGGGGTGTGGCTCACGGTGTCGTTCGCGCTGGGCGCGGCGGGGTCGGTGGCCGCGGGGCAGGTCGCGGTGTGGATCGCGGTGCGCACGGGCATCCGGGCGGCGGTCGGGGTGCGGCGCTCGACCGACCTGGCGGTGCAGATCGCGCTGCGCGGCGGCGCGGTCTCCGGGCTGTTCGTCACCGCGGCGGGGCTGCTGGGACAGGCGGGGCTCTTCGCGGCGGTGCTGGCGTACAAGGGGGGCTTCGGCGACCACCCGGCGGCGGCGCTGCGACTGGCGCCCCGGATCCCGTTCATGATCGCCGGGTTCGCGCTGGGCGCGTCCTTCGCGGCGCTGCTCGCGCAGCTGGGCGGAGGGACGTTCGCCAAGGCGGCGGACATCGGCGCGGATCTGGGCGGCAAGGAGTTCGGCCTCGGGGAGGACGACCGGCAGAACCCGGCGGTGGTAGCCGACCTCGCCGGCGACATCGTGGGGGACTGCGCGGCCCGGGCGGCGGGGATCTTCGAGTCGACCGTCGCCGAGAACCTCGGCGCCATGCTGGTGGGCGCGCTCGTCTACCGCGACAGCCCGCGGGTGGAGAGCGTCCTCTCGATCATGCTCTTCCCGCTGGTGACGCGGGCGTTCGGCGTGGTCGCCGCCATCTTCGGGGTGATGGTGGTGCGCACCGACGATCGCGAGGATCCTCGCAGCGCCCTGGCCCGCGGGCTCTACGTGACGGCCCTGCTCCACGCGGTGGCCTTCGCCGGCGCGGCCAAGTGGCTGCTGGGGGCGTCGTGGCTGCACTTCCTGGCGTGCGGGCTGATCGGCCTCGCCGGGGCGGTGGGCTTCCTCCACCTGACCCAGTACTACACCGAGCACCGCTACCGTCCCGTGCGCGAGCTGGCCGAGGCGTCCCGGGCCGGGCCGACGCTCAACGTGCTCTTCGGGATCGCCGCCGGGCTCGAGGGCGCGGTGGTGCCGATGACCGGCGTCCTCGCGGCGATCCTGGCCTCGTTCCAGATCGGCGCGCGCACCGGGCTCGCCCACGGGGGGCTCTACGGGACGGCGATCGCCACCATGGGCATGCTGGGGCCGGCGGCGTACCTGCTGGCGATGGACGCCTTCGGGCCCATCGTCGACAACGCGGCGGGCATCGTGGAGATGACGGTGGCGCGGGAGCGGCCGGACGTCCGCGGAAGGACCGTGGCGCTCGACGCGGTCGGGAACACCGTGAAGGCGCTCACCAAGGCCTGGGCGGCGGGAGCCGCGGCGCTGGGGTCGATGCTGCTGGTGGCCGCGTTCCTGGACGAGGTCCGCCGGCGGCTCGCGGCCGCCGAGCAGGCCGCAGGCACCCACGGCGCCGCGCTGGTGGGCTCCGCGGCGGGTCCGGTGCTCCACCTGGATGGCCCGGAGGTCTTCGCGGGGGGGCTGATCGGCATCCTGCTGGTGCTCTGGCTGGCGTCCCGGTGCATCGTCGGGGTCGCCCGACCGGCGCGGCGGGTCATCGACGAGGTCCGCCGCCAGCTCAAGGACCGGCCGCTGGACTTCGTTCCCGACCACGAGGCGGCCATCGAAATGGTCTCCCGAGCGGCCCTCCGCCACATGCTCGCCCCGGCCGTCGTGGCCGCCGGAGCGCCCCTCGTCGTCGGAGTGGCCTTGCGCTTCGCCCGGGCCGAGGATAATCCTCTCGTTCTAGCCGACTCGATCGCGGCCTTGGTCATGGCCGGGACGGTAGCCGGCGTTCTTGGCTCTCTCCTCCTCGGCAACGCAGGTGGCGCCTGGGACAACGCGAAGAAGTACATCGCGACCGGCGCGCACGGCGGCCGCCACCTCGTGGACGAGTCGGGCGAGCGCGTCGACAACCCGACGTACGGCGCGGCCCTGGTGGGCGACACGGTCGGCGATCCGCTCAAGGATCTCGCGGGCCCGGCGATGCACGTCCTCGTGAAAATGCTGCCCGTGGTGACGATCGTCTTCTTGCCGTTCTTCGTCTGAGGGGCCTCCCCCCGAGTCCCCGACCCCGCCCCTGAGAGGGCCGCCCGCGCCACGCGCGGGATCCGCCCAGCACCGCCCCCAATACCCCACCGAGAACCGTGCCCCAGATCTCCGATGCCCTCTCCACGCTGAGCGACCGCGGCCTCCGCCGCCTGCTCGGCGCTCGCACCTTCCTCCGCGGCCTGGAGTACTTCCGCCGGCGCGTCGTCGAAGACATCTCCGTCAACGACATGACCGCCAGCGGCACCGTCCGCGCCAGCGACTCGGAGCCCTACCCGGTCAACGTCGAGCTCACGCCCGACGGCATCAAGTCGCAGTGCTCGTGCCCGGCCTACGCCAAGGGCGGACAGCACTGCAAGCACGTGGCGGCGCTGCTCATCAGCATTCGCGACCAGGCGCGCGGGACTCAGCCCCGACGCGAGCTCCCGCGCGAGCCGCCCCCGATGCCGGCCCAGCTCCCCCAGACGGCCCACGCGGGCGGCGGCGATTCGCTCAAGCGCGTGCGGCGGCGCGAGCGCAGCAGGAGACCGGAAGAGATGCGCATGGGATCGACGCCCCCGAGCTCGTGGGCAGGCGGCTCCCCTCCTCCGCCGGCAGGCGTGAGCACCATGGGCTCGCCGGCCCCCGCGGTCGACGCCACCGCCCGGCAGACCGGGCTCGGCGCCTGGCTGCCGCCGGAGGGGATGCCGGGCGCGCGCCGGGTCGAGTTCCGCCTCCACGTCCGGCAAGGCGCGCTCACCGTCACCGTGCTCGACGCCGAGGCCCGCACCCCCATCCTCCCGTCGGTGGCGCTGGCGTGGCAGTCGATGTTCCCCACCCCGGACCGCGACGCGCTCCGGGTGCTCGCGCGCTTCGAGAGCGGCAACCCGCGCCACCCCGCCGTCGACATGCGCGGCGAGGACGTCGCCGAGCTGCTCCCGCTCCTCGAGGGCCAGCGCGTCCTGCTCGAGCCGGCGCTGATGCAGCTCCGCTTCAGCGACGAGGCGGTGAAGCCGCGCTTCGACCTCGAGCTCGTCGGCGGCGACACCATCATCGTCAAGACCAGCTTCGAGCGCGCCAGCGACCGGCGCCGCTTCTCGCTGCTGCAGGGCGGCTGGTTCGAGGGCTGGCCGAGCTGGCAGATCGACACCCAGGAGGGCATCGCGCGCCGCGTCGACAAGCGGGTGTCCCCCGCGGCGATGCGGCGGCTGCTGCGCTCGCCCACCATCGGCGAGCCGATGCGCGAGCTGGGGCGGCTGATCATGCAGGGGCTGCCCAAGGTCGCGGTCGAGATCGGCGCCGAGCTCCCCGAGCTCAGCCAGATCGCGGAGGTCGTCGATCTGGTGCCGACCTTCCGCATGCGCGCCGGCGGCTCGCTGGTCGAGGCCCGCGTCGAGCTCCACGCCGCCTACGGCGACGAGGAGATCCAGGTGCGCGCCGACGGCATCACGCCGCCGGTGATCATCCAGCCTCCCCCCGAGGGGATGAAGCGCGCGCGCTGCGTGCGCGTCGACATCGCCGCTCAGCAGGACGCGGCCAACAAGCTGCTCGGGCTGGGCCTGCGCGCCGACGAGTCGGGGCAGTTCTTCGTGGCGATGGGCGACGCCGCCATCCGCTTCTGGAGCGAGGGCCTCGCCGAGCTGCCGGACACCTGGGACCTCTTCGTCCCCGAGGATCTGGTGGACACCCAGGTGCGCCACAAGCCCATCGGCGTCTTCGCCAAGGTCACCAGCGGGATGGACTGGCTCAACGTCAAGCTGAGCTACGAGAGCGAGGGCGTCGGCGTGGACCGCGACGAGCTGCGCCGCTGCCTCGCCGAGGGCAAGAAGTACGTCCGCCTCGACGACGGCTCGTTCGCGCCCCTCGACGCCGACGCGGTCAAGGCGATGCTCGAGCGCGAGGTCGAGCTGATGACCGCCGCCGGCAAGACCGGGCGGCTGCCGCTGGCCCAGGCGGGGCGCGTCCAGGAGCTGCTCCTCAGCGCCTCCGGATCGAACGTGACCGCGAGCGCGCGCGAGCTCTTCCAGAAGCTCGGCCACATCGACGAGATGCCGGTGACCAAGAAGCCGCGGACGCTCAAGGCGACGCTGCGGCCCTACCAGGACGCGGGCCTGTCGTGGCTCAAGTTCATCCACGACATCGGCTCGGGCGGCGTCCTCGCCGACGACATGGGCCTCGGCAAGACGGTGCAGACCATCGCCCTCCTCCTCGCCGTGAAGCAGGAAGAGAAGACGCTGAGCGCGCTCATCGTCGCCCCCACCAGCGTGGTCACCAACTGGGAGCGCGAGCTGAAGCGCTTCTCGCCGACGCTCTCCGTGGCGCTCTGGCACGGGGCCGACCGCAAGGAGCAGATCGAGGAGGTGAAGAAGGCCGAGGTGGTGATCACCAGCTACGCCCTCCTCCGCCGCGACGAGAAGTTCCTCTCCGAGCTCGACCTGACCTACGCCATCCTCGACGAGGCGCAGCACATCAAGAACCCGATGAGCGCCACCGCCGCGGCAGCCAAGAAGCTCAAGCCCCGCCGTCGCCTCGCGCTCACGGGCACCCCGATCGAGAACCGGCTCTCGGAGATCTGGTCGATCTTCGACTTCGTCTCCCCCGGGCTGCTGGGACCGCTCGACCGCTTCGAGCAGCGCTTCAGCCGCCCCATCGAGGCGGGCGACTACAAGACGGCCCAGCGCCTCCGCGCCACCATCCACCCCTTCATCCTGCGGCGCACCAAGCAAGAGGTCGCCAAGGACCTCCCGGAGAAGATCGAGACCGACCAGATCTGCGATCTCACCGGCGACCAGGGCACCGTCTACCAGCAGGTGCTCGCGGAGGTGCGCGCTCAGGTCCTCGGCGAGGTGGAGCGCGTCGGCCTCGCCAAGAGCCAGCTCCAGATCCTCGCCGGGCTCACCCGGCTGCGCCAGGCGGCGTGCGATCCGCGCCTGCTCGGCCTGCCCCGCGACTTCACCGACGAGGACTCGGGCAAGCTGGTCGCGCTGCGCGAGCTGGTCGCCAACGCCATCGAGGGCGGCCACAAGGTCCTCGTGTTCAGCCAGTTCGTGATGATGCTCAAGATCATCGAGAAGGCGATGAGGGACGACGGCGTCGCCTACGAGTACCTCGACGGCTCCACCAAGGACCGCGCCGAGCGCATCGACCGCTTCCAGCTCGATCCGACGGTGCCCGTCTTCCTGATCAGCCTCAAGGCGGGTGGGACGGGGCTCAACCTGACCGCGGCGGACACGGTCATCCACTTCGATCCGTGGTGGAACCCGGCGGTCGAGGAGCAGGCGACCGCGCGTGCCCACCGCATCGGGCAGAGCAAGGTGGTGACGGCGTACCGCCTGGTGGCGGCGGGCACCATCGAGGAGAAGATCCAGCTCCTCAAGGGCAAGAAGCGCGAGCTGGTGGCCAGCGTCCTCTCCGAGGACCAGGGCGGCGCCAAGAAGCTCACCAAGGCCGACCTCGAGGAGCTGTTCTCGATCGACTGATGGGGGTCGCGGGACGCCCCCGGGCGTCCCGCAGCATGATCCGTCGACCATGGAACGAAGAAGGGCGGCCTTTCGGTCGCCCTTCTTCGTTCCATCCGCAATCTCGGTCGCGCCCGCGCGCGTCCCGCAGGACGCCTACCGCTTCTTGCCGCTGCGAACCATGAGGTGATATTTGCCGAACTCGCTCTGCCCGGCGGTGAAGAGCACCTCGAGCAGGAGGCGGTAGGGCGTCGTCGCGTCGGCCACGATCACCGCCTCGGAGGAGGTGGCGTCGAGGTTCTTGGCCTGACGGATGGCCTTGTCGGTCTCGCGCGCATGGGCGAGCGCGTTGGCGAGCGGCACGATGTACATGTCGTTCGGCCCGCTGCGCTTGTACTTGGTGTCGACCCCCGACTGCGCGAGCTGCTCGGGGCTGGGCAGCAGCACGATCGGGCTGGGATCGTCGCCGACGAGGATCTGCGACTTGGAGATGAGGATGACCACACCCTCCTGGGCCGCCTCGGTGGTGATGATCGAGGCGGGGAGGGTGAGATCGTTGGACTGGGGGATCGACGCCGACGACGCCGAGAGGCTCTTGAGCAAGAAGACCAGGATGATGGTCATCAGGTCGAGCATCGCCGTGATGTTGAGAAAGTCGATCTCCGGGTCGTGCGCGTTCTTGCGGATGGCCTTGCGCAGCGCCGCCTTGTACCGGACGACGCTCGCCTGCGGCTTCACCGGGCGACCCGATCCGCCGGCGCGGTAGGGCTCGCCGGCGTCACGACCAACGGGGGGGGGCGCGTCGCCGCTGCTCATCGGGCCACCCCGAAGTGAACGTCGGGGAAGAGCTCTTCCTCACCGTCCGCGCGCAGGGCATCCATCACGTCGATCACCGTCTTGTACTCGATGCCCGGGTTCGCGGTGATCGTCACTTGCGTCTCGTCCTTGAAGGCCGGGTTGGCGTTCTTCAGCCGCCGGGCGCACGCGGTGAGGTTCTTCAGGTCGTACTCTTCGTTGGCCTTGGGGACGGTGATGCCCACGCCCGCGTCCTGACAGCCGGTCGCGATGTTGCCCCCCGAGGTCTTCAGCGAGACGCCCTGGGAGGTGATCCACGCCGAGAGGTTGAGCGCCTTCGAGGAGACGTCGGCGCGGACCCGGCTGCCGCCGATCGCCGGGGGGGTGGTGTCGATGGAGCCGATGAACGAGACCGAGATCGACGCCAGCATGAAGATCAGGATGTTCATGATGATGTCGAGGTAGGGGACGACGTTGAGCTCCCCCGCCTCGTCGCCGGGCTGGGACTCGGGCTGCTGTGACAGCCGCCGGATCCGGGAGCGCTGGGCAGCGCTGAGCGGTGCGTTCTCCGTTTCAGCCATGGGGCCTCCTCCAAGAAGTCGATCGGGGAACGCTCTCGCCGTCCCCCAGGCCGACCACGGTCAGTAGCCGGACTTGCCGCTCACGGTGAGCAGGTTGAAGACGCGCTCGGTCGTGGACTCCAGGTCGTGCTGGATGTTCTTCGACCGGGTGTGGAGGAAGACGTGGGCGATCATGCACACCACGGCGATGCTCAGGCCGCCGGCGGTGTTGTACATGGCCTCGGCGATGCCGTTGGTGAGCATGCGCTGCTTGTCCGCCTGCGAGAGGCCCTGGGCGGCGATCGAGGCGAACGTGCGGATGAGGCCCGAGACGGTCCCGATGAGGCCGATCAGGGTGGCGATGTTCGCGAGCGACCAGAGGACGCCGACCCGCTTCTCGACCTGGGGCTTGAGCTCCGAGAGCTTCTCGCTCAGCGCCGCGTCGATCTCGTCCGGCCCCTTGTTGGCGTGGGTCAGCCCCGCCTTCACCAGCTGCAGGATGGGGTAGTCGCTGGCATCGCAAAGCTTGATGGCGCGGTCGATGTTGCCGGCCGCCACGAGCTTCTTGATCTGAGCAAAGAACTCCTTCGAATTGACCCGGTAGCGGCCGAGCTGGAAGGCTGCTCGCTCCACGATGATCGTGATCACGACGGCCGACACGATCATGTTCAGGGCCAGGAAGACGGGGTTGGTCTTGAAGGCTTCAAAAATGCCGCCCTCTGCCCCGCCTTCAGCCGCCAACATCAACAGATGACGCATCCTCGATGTCCCTTTCTCACGCGCCGCCGATCAAAAGCCTTCCAGTACGACGCCAAAAAACGCGCTTATTCGCGCGTCTGCCGGGACTATAGCCGCCGTCCGATCCCGGACGCAAGCTCGGCGACGTGCCTGGACGTTCGATGCCCGGCGCCTCACCACGAAGGTCCCGCCGCGGTGCGCGCTGCCTCACCTCCCCGCCTCCGCGCCGATCGCGCCTCGGCGGACGATTCTGCGCAGGCTGGAGCGGCGAAAAAGTGAAAAGTTTTGGCGTCGTGGGAAGGTTCGCGAGCGCCAAATCTAACTTGACGGAGCCGGGTCTGACTCGCGATGATGCCCCACCGACGCGTGAGTTTGTCGATCTGCGTGGTCATGCTGGGAACGCCCGTGAGCGTTGACCGGTCTCCCGGGACCTTGCGGGACCTCGGCATCCTCGGTTACGGTCCGGCTCAGTCACGTTGAGACACGTCGAGACGCACATCGAGACACACATCGAGACACACACTACGGGGGCTGCCCCGAAGCGTCGGGTCAGTCAGTCGCAGATCAGATCGTCGAGCCACTGTCGTTCCGTCATGGCGTCAGCGGCCGAGCTTCACCAGCGGGCCCCCGATTGGGTCGGGGCGCGATGCCAATTGGAGGACCACGAAGATGCACGGAGCGTACGAACATTTTAGAGAGGGTGGCTGGGGAATGTGGCCCATCCTGTTCTGGTCGATCCTCACGATCGGCATCATCGTCGAGCGCGCCCTCTTTCTGTTCGGCTCGTCGATCAACAAGGACGTCTTCCTCGCCACGATGCAGAAGTGCATCCTCGCGGGCGACGTCGCCAAGGCGGTCAAGATGTGCTCGGCGGCCAACGCGCCCCTCGCGCGCATCGTTCAGGCCGGCCTCGTCAAGGTGAACCGCCCCGACGAAGAGGTTCAGGCCGCCATGGATGAGGCCGCGCTTCGCGAGCTTCCCAAGATCAGCGCCCGCACCTCCTACCTCGCCCTCCTCGCCAACCTGGCGATGCTCAACGGGCTCCTCGGCACGGTGACCGGCCTCATCAAGTCCTTCGGCGCCGTCTCCGGCGCGTCGGTGGACCCCAGCCAGAAGGCCGCCATCCTCGCCAACGGCATCTCGGAGGCCATGAACTGCACGGCCTTCGGCCTCGGCGTCGCCATCATCGGCCTCATCGGCTTCGCTGTTCTCAACGGCAAGACCCAGGGGATCGAGGACGATATC
>Ga0302283_1004108_pt1 | contig 11007 bp, 9 predicted proteins | sample III_Fen_E1_4_FD_198770 | JGI IMG/M metagenome (GOLD analysis project Ga0302283, IMG submission 198770) | Peat permafrost microbial communities from Stordalen Mire near Abisko, Sweden - III_Fen_E1_4 | ecosystem: Environmental > Terrestrial > Soil > Wetlands > Permafrost | place: Sweden: Abisko...
CCAGCCGCAGATCACCACGTGTCCCTGCATGGCCGCGATGTCCCGGTCCATTCGTCGCCTCCTGATCAGTTCCCGCATGTGTCCGTCGATGAGCAGTTCGAGTGTCACGGTGAAGGTGTAGAGCGCCGTACCGACCCCGAACAGGATGAGGAAGACGGTGAAGGCCTTCACCCCGGTGCCGATCGGTCGGGGGAAGCCGTAGCCCACCGTCGACACGGTGACCACCGACTGGTAGACGGCCTCCACCAGCCCGAAGCCGAGCAACCAGTAGCCGAGGGTCCCGACCACCACCACCAGGACGAGGGCGGCCAGGCCGATCTGGACCCGTCGGAACGGGCTCTGGGCGACGAAGGAGGTCGTCGTGGTGGTGGCCGCGGCGCCGTCGGACGTCCCGGGTCGGGCGGGACGGCGACGACCGGGTGACATGGGGCGATCGTAGGCGGACGGCCCGGCCGGTCCGCGCCCGCCCGGGACCACCCGCCGTTCGGACATACTGACGCCATGGACGACGCCGCACTCCAGGAATTCCAGATGCACGGGCAGGACATCCCGTGGCTCCTCGCCCACTGGGCGGAGCACCGCCCGGACCACCCGGTCCTGGTGTGGGACCCGCCGAACGCCGAGGAGCGCCGGTGGACCTACGCCGAGCTGCTCGAGGACACACGGTGCCTGGCCGCCGGGCTGGTGGGCCGGGGCATCACGAAGGGCGACAAGGTCCTCATCCATGCCGACAACTGCCCCGAGCTGGTCCTGGCCTGGTTGGCCTGTGCCACCGTCGGTGCCGTCGGCGTGACGACCAACACCAAATCGGTGGGTGCCGAGCTCACCTACTTCATCGACAAGGCGCAGTGCGTCGCCGCCATCACCCAGCCGAGGTTCGCGTCGATGGTCGTCGAGGCGGGCCCGGCGCTGCAGTGGGTCGCCGTCACCGCCGACGACTCCGGCGACGCGACGGCCGCGGACGTCTCCGGACTGACCCTGGAGGCGTTCGACGACCTGTTCGGCGACGCGGCGGCGTGGCCGGGCCGGCCGGCCGAGCCGCTGCTGCCGTTCGGCATCATGTTCACGTCGGGCACCACGAACAAGCCCAAGGCGGTCGTGCACACCCACGCCAACGCGGTGTGGGCCAGTCGCCTCGGACCCCGCAACATCGACCTCGGCCCGGATGACCGCTACCTCGTGTACCTGCCGTTCTTCCACGTCAACGCCCAGAGCTGGACGTTCTTTCCGGTGCTGGGCGTCGGGGCCACCGTCGTGCTCACCCCGAAGTGGTCGACGAGCCGCTTCTGGGACGTGGTGTCCCGCCACCGGATCACGCACATCTCGCTCATGCCCTTCGTCATGGGCACGCTGGCCCAGGCCGACCGGCCGGCGACGGAGCTGCGCGTCGGCGTGTTCGGCCTGATCATGCCCGACCTCGACCGGATGTTCGGGATCGACGTCTACGCCGCCTACGGCATGACCGAGCTGGTGTCCCACGCCATCACCGGGAAGCCGAGCGAGCAGCTGCCGACCCGTTCGATGGGCCACGTCGCCCCGGGCTACGAGATCGCCGTGGTGGACAAGGAGAGCGGACGGCTCTGCGGCGAGGGCGAGACCGGCGAGCTGTGGATGCGCGGCACCCGGGGCATCCAGATCTTCCTGGAGTACTTCGACAACCCCGAGGCCAACGCCTCCTCGTTCGAGGACGGCTGGTTCAAGACGGGCGACATGGTCCGGATGGGTGCCGGTGGCAATGTCTTCTACCAGGAGCGGGACAAGGACCTCATCAAGGTCGGTGGTGAGAACGTCTCGGCCCGCGAGGTGGAGGAGGTCGTGGCCACCGTGTCCGGCGTGGCCCAGGTGGCGGTGGTGGGCAAGAAGCACGAGTGGCTCGACCAGGTGGTGGTGGCGTTCGTCATCACCACCCCCGGGGCGCCCGGGCACGCCGAGCTCGAGGCCGACGTGATCGACGCGTGCAAGGGACGGTTGGCCGAGTTCAAGGTGCCGCGCGCCGTCTACGTCGTCGAGGAGTTCCCGCTCGGGACGCTCGACAAACTCCTGAAGAACAAGCTCCGGGACCTGGCCGACGAGCAACCCGAGGTGTAGCCCCGGACGCCGGTGGTGGTGGTGCTCCCCGGCGGGTGACGACCCGGGATTGCTTCCGCGGGTTGCCCTTGACGTGCGGCCGATGAGGGCGTAAACCGGAAGCGATCCGGCGGCGGGCCGGTTCATGGCGGAAGGCGGAAGATCATGCGGCGGAATCCTCTCGGGGCTGTGCTGGGCGCGCTCCTGGTTGCGGTACTCATCGGGCTCGTACCCGGAACGGCGGGCGCGGTGGCGGGCCACAAGAAGCCCGGTGCCCCTACGGCACCTGCGGTCATCCCGGCGAACACGGCGGTCGTCGTCTCGTGGTCGCCCCCGACCTCACCGGGCTCCTCGCCCGTGGAGGGCTACACGGTGACCGTGCAGCAGAAGCACGCCCACCCGTCCTGTGCCATGACCGGCCCGACGTCGTGCCTCGCCACCGGGCTGGCCAACGGACGGCCGGTCGTCGTCCACATCAAGGCGGTCAACAGTTTCGGGGTGGGCAAGGCGGCCTACGTCGCCGGGATCCCCGACACGACGACCAACTGCGGTTATGTCGGTGCCTACGGCAACCTGGCCGGCTGCAACCTCGGCTACGCCGACCTGTCGGGTAAGGACCTCACGGGGGCGACACTGACGGGCGCCACCCTGTATGCGGCCACACTGACGGGCGCCACGCTGACCGGCGCCGACCTCACCGGCGCAGACCTCCGGTATGTCGACCTCTCCGGGACCGTGCTCCAGGGCGCCGAGCTCGCCGGCGCCGACTTCGCCGACATCAGCTCGGGCGGGGTGACCGGCACGCCGGCCTCGCTGCCCGCGGGCTGGGGCATCGGCGGCGGCTATCTCATGGGTCCCGGCGTGAACCTGGGCTACGCCCACCTGTCGGGGGCCGTCTTCCCGGCGGTGGACCTCACCGGGGCCAGCTTCTACTCGGCCGACCTGTCGGGCGCCACGCTCTCGGCGCCCACGACGTTCGCCTCGACGGACCTCGAGTACGCCGACCTCTCCGGGACGGACCTCCAGGGAGCGAACCTGGCCGGGGCGGACTTCGCCGACATCAGCTCGGGCGGGGTGACCGGCACGCCGGCCTCGCTGCCCGCGGGCTGGGGCATCGGCGGCGGCTATCTCATAGGTCCCGGCGTGAACCTGGGCTACACGACACTGTCGGCCAGCACGTTCCCGGCGGCGGATCTCACGGGGGCCAGCTTCTTCTCCTCCGACCTGTCCGGCGACGACCTGACCGCGGTCTCCAGCCTGGAGAACGCCAGCCTGGCCTACGCCGACTTGTCCTCGGCGGATCTGGACGGCGAGGACCTCACCGGTGCGGACCTGACGAACGCCAACACCTCCGGAGCGACCTTCGCCGGAGTCACGTGGTCGAACACCACCTGCCCTGACGGTTCGAACAGTGACTCCGACGGCGGGACCTGCATCGGGTTCGGCATCTGACCCGACGCCGTCCCCCTGCCCCCGGGGAACGGCGGCAGCGCCCGGGCCCGGTACCCCCGGCCGCGGTCCCCTGCGGGACCGGTGGTCGGGGGTACCGGCCGTCCGGGTCGACCTGGTCCCGTCCGCCACGGTGCGGCGCTAGCTTCGGTGGGAGACGAGAGGAGCGGACATGTCGGCACTGATGCTGTTGGCCACCGGTGGATCCATCATCTGGAGCCTGGTCAGCTTCGCGCTGTGGGTAGTGATCATGGTGTGGATCTACAACATCGCCAAGCGCAAGGGACGCCACGCCATCGGTTGGCTCATCCTCAGGTTCTTCTTCTCGATCATCACCCTGATCGTGCTGCTGCTGCTGCCGAACAAGACGACGACGGACCGCGTGGCCTGACCGTCGAGGACGGGCCGGGGACCTTCGGCCCTGTCGTGACCACGGCCGACCACCGACAATGCAGGCATGTGGATCGACGATCGCGGCTCCGAGGTGCTCCCGGTCTCGGAGTGCCGGCGGCTCCTGGCCCTCGGGGCCAAACTCGGGCTCCACGGCCATCTGGGGATCGCCAAGGAAGGCGCCCCGTTGGTGCTGCCCGTCGACTACACGGTCGACGGCTCCGACGTCGTGCTGCGCATCGGTGACCACGTGTTCTCCGAGGCCTTCCACGAGCTGGTCGCCTTCCAGGTGGACAACGCCGGCAACCATGCGGGGGCCGGCGACAAGGGGCGTTGGAGCGTGCTGGTCCGGGGCCTGCTGACGGATCCGATCGCGCACGAGACCGCCATCGCCCTGCCGCAGCCGCGGGTGGCCGAGCCGGGTCAGCACCTGGTCCGCATGCGGGCCGACGTCGTGACCGGCAGGCGTCTCCGCCTGCCACCGGGCGGAGGCGCCGGGCCGGCGTGACCACCGGGGACCCGGTGGACCTCACCGCCTACGATGCCTGGCTGTTCGACCTCGACGGCGTGGTCACCGATACCGCCCGCGTCCATGCTGCGGCGTGGAAGGCGGCGTTCGACCCGGTCCTGGAGGCCGAGGGCACGCGCACCGGAGTTCGCCAGGAGCCGTTCGACCCGGTCGACGACTACCTGCGGTTCGTCGACGGCCGACCGCGCGCCGACGGGGTGCGCGGCTTCTTCGCGGCGCGTGGGTTGGAACTCGGCGAGGGCTCGCCGGGCGATCCGCCCGGGGCCCACACCGTCTGCGGCATCGCCGACGCCAAGAACGAACTCGTCCGCCGGGTCCTGGCCACCGACGGCGTGGCGGTCTACCCGGGCACGCTGGCCCTACTCGAGTTGTTGCGCTCCCACGAGGTGCGCACCGCCGTGGTATCGGCCAGCGAAAACACGGGCGCGGTACTCGCCGCCGCCGCCATCGGCGACCTCTTCGACGCGCGCGTCGACGGCCTCGTGGCCCGCGAGCTCCACCTGCCCGGGAAGCCGGCTCCGGACACCTACGTGGAGGCCGCCCGTGTGCTCGGTGTGCCGCCGTCGCGGGCTGTGGTGATCGAGGACGCGCTGGCCGGTGTCGCGGCCGGCCGGTCGGGGGGATTCGGCCTGGTGGTGGGCGTCGACCGCGTCGGTCAGGCCCGCGCCCTGGCCGAGCACGGCGCGGACGTGGTGGTCGGGGACCTGGCGGAGCTGCTGCCGTGACCTCACGACCCCCCCGCGGTGACGGCCCGGCCCGGGTGCCGAGCGAGCTGGCCCGGCGGTTCGAGGGCGTCCTGCTGTGGAGCGACTCGGCGACGCTCGCCGAACGGACCGCCCGGTCGCTCGGGGCGTTGGCCGATGCCGGGATGGCCGTGGCCTACGTCGCCCCGGGCTCCGTCGACGACCTGGCCGCGCGCCTCGGCCGGCTGCCGGCGGAGGCCGTCCCTGTGCTCGTGGCGGACAGCCGGGGCTCGGGCCGCGCCTTGGTCAGCGGCACGGAGCTGACCGTGCTGCACGGCGCCACGGACGAACAGGACGCCGCCCTGCTCACCCGGGTCGGCGAGGCGCTCGTCGGGCAGCTCCACACCTTCGGCCTGCAGGCCCGGCGGGAGCCGGCCGACGGGACCCTCGGCCGGGCGGTCATCGACCTGGCTCCCGGATCGACGGCGCCGAGCCATACGGCGCTCAAGCGGATGCTGCACGACCACGGCATCGGTGGTGTGGCCGGACTGGTCGAGGTGGCGACCGACGTGGCGCGCGCCGAGGGCATCGAGGTGGCCCGGGTCACGGTCAGCGGCTCGTGTGTGGTCCTCTCGCTCATCGACACCGGCGACATCGCGCTCGGCGCGGCCGATGAGCTCTGGCGGCGCGGCATCGACCCACGGACGCTGCTCGTCCTGGTCGACGGCGCCGCCTGGCTGCCCCACCGCGCCGTTCCGGTGGTCGTCCCCGATGTCCGGGAGGCGACCTTCGTGCTGGTCGGGGCCCGCGACGCCCGGGACCGGCCGGGGCTCCTCTCGGTGGCCGGGGGCGCAGCCGGGCTCCGACGCGTGCTGGCCGATCAGCTTCGGCGCCGACGGGGACGCTCGCTCCCCGAGGCGGTCGGACAGCCCGGATGGACCGTGGTGACGGAATTGCGGAGCAGCCGGGCCATGCCGGACCAGGACGTCCTGTTCGCACTGGCAGACGGCCGCGTGGGGTCCGGTGGGCCGCCGCTCGCCGGCGAGCGCGGTGACGAGGGCTGGACCGTGGCCACGTCCGTCTACGACGGCAACGGGCCGACGACGCACCTCCTCGCCGGGCCGGTGGTGTTCCCGTTGGGTCCGTCCCGGCGGGCGGCACCGGTGGCCCGGCTCCTCGACCTGCGGTCCGGCCTGGTCCACGAGCGGAGCGGGTCGGGGTCGTCCGTCGTGACGAGCGTCCGGTTCCTCGCCCTGGACCGTCCCACGACGGCGGTGCTCCGGGCCGAGGTGCCGACCGGTCACCGCACCGGACCACCGGTCCGGGCGCCACGCGACGCCGACAGCGTCGAAACGGGACGGCTGGCGGGGACGCGGTGGATGCGGGTGGCCGGCACGCCGGGGGGCATCGCCGCCGCCGGCGTGCAGACCCGTGCGGTGCGCCGGACGGGGAATCCCGGTGTCGAGCCGACCCGTGCGGTCGTCGATCGTGTGGTGGCCGTCCGGTCCGGGAGCGATGCGCCGCCACCGCCGGACGCGGTCGCCGCCGCGGCCATCGAGCAGGCGGGTGTGGGTGTCGACCGGCTGCTGGCGTCCCACCGGCGGACCTGGGCCGATCGCTGGGAACACGCCGACGTGACCATCGAGGGGGACGAGCGGCTGCAGTCCGCCGTCCGGTTCGCGCTGTTCCACCTGATGGGCTCCGTGGGCGACGCCGGTGAGGCGGCGGTCGGCCCGCGCGGCCTGACCGGATCCGGGTACAGCGGGCACGTCTTCTGGGACGCGGATGCCTTCGTGCTGCCGTTCCTGGCCGCCACCCATCCGGCGTCGGCCCGGGCCATGCTCGAGTACCGGTTGCGCCGCCTGCCGGCCGCACTGGCCGCCGCCCGGGCGCTCGGCCGGGACGGTGCACGCTTCCCGTGGGAGTCGGCCCGAACCGGTGAGGACGTCACCCCGCTCAGCGCCCGCGACCGCACCGGTCGCCTGGTGCCGATCCGGACAGGTCAACTCGAGGAGCACATCGTCGCCCAGGTCGCCCTGGCGGCGGACACCTATGTCGAGTGGACCGGTGACCAGGAGTTCGCCGCCGGACCGCTCCGCACGCTCCTGGCGGGCACGGCCCGGTACTGGGCCTCGCGGATCCGCGTCGACGCCGAAGGCGTGGGCCACATCTTCGGGGTGATCGGCCCGGACGAGTACCACGAGCCGGTGGATGACAACGCCTGCACCAACGTGCTGGCCCGGTGGAACCTGCGTCGGGCGGCCGAGCTCCTGGACGTGGACCCGGACGGGGTCACCCCGGAGGAGCGCGCCCGGTGGCTGGAGCTGGCCGCCGGCCTCTACGACGGCTACGACGGGGACACCGGGATCTACGAGCAGTTCGCCGGGTTCCACCGCCTCGAGCCGCTGATCATCGCCGAGGCGGCACCGCGGCGGCCCATCGCCGCCGACCTGCTCCTGGGACCCGAGCGCACCCACGGTGCCCAGGTGGTCAAGCAGGCCGACGTCCTGATGCTCCACCACCTGGTGCCCGACGAGGTCGTCCCCGGCAGCCTCGAGCCGAATCTGCGCTACTACGAGCCGCGCACCGCCCACGGCAGTTCGCTCTCACCCGCCATCTATGCCTCGCTCCAGGCGCGGGTGCGCAATTTCGAGCCGGCGCTCGAGTCGCTGCGCACCGCGGCACTCCTCGACCTCGACGACCTCACGGGGTCGAGCTCGGGCGGCCTCCACCTCGCCACCATGGGCGGTCTCTGGCAGGCCATGGCCTTCGGCTTCGCCGGCCTGCGGGCCCGCTCGGGCAGCCTGCACGTCGAGCCGGTGCTGCCGCCCCAGTGGTCGGGCCTCGAGGTGCGGGTGCGCTTCCACGGCGCGGCGGTGCACCTCCGCAAGGAGCGGGCCCGCCTCCACCTCACCGTCGACAAGCCGACCTCGCTGGTCGTCGGTCGGTCGCACCATCGGCTCGGGCCGGGTACCTTCGAATTCCGGCGCCGCGGGCCGGACTGGGAGCTGATGTCATGAGTACCGTTCTGGCGGCGATCGACAACTCGGGGCAGGCGCGATCGGTGCTGGCGGTGGCCCGGGCCGTGGCCAGGGCGTTCGGTGCGGACGTCGAGGCGGTCCACGTCACGACGGACGGACACCAGTCGGCCACCGCGTCGGCGGACATGGCGGGTGTGCCCCTGCGCCTCGTGTCCGGCGACCCCGTCGAGCAGCTCGTCGCGGCGGCGTCGGTCGACGACGTGCTGGTCGTGGTGGTCGGGCTGCGGGACCACTCCGCCGGTCCCCGTCCGGGCGGCCACACGGTGCTGGCGGTGGCGGAGCGGACGGGCACGCCCGTGGTGGTGGTCCCTCCGGAGGTCGACGCGGACCGCGCCATCAGCACCATCCTCGTGGCCGTCGCCGGCGACCCGGCCGAGACCGCGGCCCTGCGGCGGTCCGTGGAACTCGCCGAGGAGACCGACCTGGAGCTGGTGGTCGTCCACGTGGACGAGGAGATCCCCCGGTTCACCGATCAGGTGCAGCACGAGGTGGACGCCTACGCCGAGGAGTTCGTGGCCCGCCGCGGTCCGGACCTCCGCGGAATCCGCCTGGAGCTGCGCCTCGGCGCGGCGGCCGACGAGATCCTGGCCGCGGTCGAAACCGAGCGACCGGGCCTGGTGGCGGTCGGTTGGCCGCGCGCCGGTCCGTCCGACCACGGCGACGTCGCCCGGGAGGTCCTCGCCCACTGCCGGGTCCCGGTCCTACTGGTGGGCCGGACCGGGCCGGTCTGACCCGCTACCTCCCGGCGGCGGTCCGGCCGTGTGGGCCCAGCATCGCCACCTGGACGCAGCGGGAAACGTCACTGGGTGACACGATGCCCACCAGTCGCCCGCGACCGTCGACGACCAGGGCCCGTCCGTCGGGCGCGGCCGACATGCGCTGCAGCAGCGCAGCCACGGGCTCGTCCGGCAGCGCCACCGGGACGTACTCCAGCGGGACGGCGGTGTCGGCCAGCTGCGTCGCCGCGCGGTGAACCGGCGGCACGTGGCGGATCCTCCCCAAGGTGGTGAGGCCGACGGGAGACCGGCCCCACCTGGGCGCCCCTCCCCGGACCGCACCCGGCGGCGGCCCCGACCGAGGGCGTAGCGTCGTGTCGGTGCCCCGTCGCGTGCTGCTGCCCCTTCCCGACCAGGACTTCGACGTCACCGAGGTGGCGGTGCCCTGGCACTACCTGACCGAGGCGGGCCACGAGGTGGTCTTCGCCACCGAGGCCGGTGGCACCGCACCGGCCGCCGACCAGCGTCTGCTCGACGGTGTGCTCTTCGGACGGCTGGGTGCGGCGGCCGGCCCGAAGGCCCTCTACCGACGCCTCCAGGACGATCCCGCCTACCGGGACCCGGTGCCGTGGGGGAGCGTGGACCCGACCGCGTTCGACGGGCTCCTACTGCCCGGCGGTCATGCCCCGGGCATGCGCCAGTACCTCGGCTCGCCGGAACTGCGGGACGCGGTGGCGGCGTTCTGGCTGCTCGGCCGCCCGGTCGGCGCCATCTGCCACGGGGTCCTGGTGCTGGCCCGGACGCTCGACCCGGCCACCGGTCGGAGTGTGCTGGCCGATCGACGGACCACGTGCCTGACCAAACCGATGGAGCGCGGCGCGTACCTGGCGACGGCGTGGAGGCTCGGGAGGTACTACCGGACCTATCCGGCCTACGTCGAGGACGAGGTGGTGGCCGCGCTCGACGACCCGTCCCGGTTCAGCCGCGGCCCACTCGGCCTGGCCCGTGACACCCCGGGCTCGGACGACCGGGGGTTCACGGTGCTCGACGGTAGCTACCTGTCGGCCCGCTGGCCGGGCGATGCCCACACGTTCGCCCGCCGGTTCACCGGCCTGCTGGGCTGACCGCACCCCACCGGGGGCGATCCGCGGACCTCGACCGGCGGTAGCGTGACCACATGGCCAGCGATGCCGAGTTCGAGCAGGCGGGGCTGTACGACCCGGAGGATCCGCACGCGGCCGAGCGCCACGAGCTCCTGCACTACCTCGTCCGACGGGGTGCCACCCTCGACGACCTGGTCGAGTTCCGCGACGAGCTGCCCGCCGTGGCCATCGTGATCGCGCTCCGTCACGGTGACGCCCTGACGGTCGACGACCTGGCCCGGAGGTCCGGCGTGGACCGGGCCCAGGTCGTCCGGATCGTACGGGCCTGCGGGTTCACCGAACCCGGGCCCGACGAGCGGGCCTTCTCCGAGGGCATGGCCCGACTGTGCGCGCTGGTGCCGTCCGCCGTCGACCTCTTCGGCGACGAGGCGGTCTTCCAGCTGCTCCGGGTCATGGGGGCGTCGTCGATCCGCCTGGCCGACGCACTGGTGTCCTCCTTCCTGGCCAACGTGGAACCGACGGTGCGGGACGGGGACGGGGGCGGCCTGGAGGTGGCCCGGGCCAACGCCTCGGCGATCGAGCTCTTCCCCGAGGTGGTGGCCGGGATGGACACGCTGTTGCGTCAGCACCTCGTGCAGCTGCGCCGGCCGGCATCCGGCCACGAGGGCGGGTACGAGACCCGCGACCTCTGTGTCGGTTTCATCGACCTGGTCGACTCCACCGAGCTGGCCCGGGACGTCCCCATGGATGAGCTGGGCACGTTGCTGGCCGACTTCGAGCACGTGGCGTCCGACACCGTGACCGCGGCCGGCGGCCGGGTGGTCAAGCTCATCGGGGACGAGGTCCTCTACACCACGGACGATCCCACCGCGGCCGCCCGGATCGCCCTGGAGGTGGCCGACCGGCTGCACGACCATCCGAAGCTGCCCGAGGTCCGGGCCGGCGTCGTCTCCGGCCGCGTGATGCTCCGGGACGGCGACGTGTTCGGCCCCGTCGTCCATCTGGCCGCCCGGGTCGTCAAGGTCGGGG
>Ga0302283_1004117_pt1 | contig 10993 bp, 10 predicted proteins | sample III_Fen_E1_4_FD_198770 | JGI IMG/M metagenome (GOLD analysis project Ga0302283, IMG submission 198770) | Peat permafrost microbial communities from Stordalen Mire near Abisko, Sweden - III_Fen_E1_4 | ecosystem: Environmental > Terrestrial > Soil > Wetlands > Permafrost | place: Sweden: Abisko...
CTCGGCCGCCAACTTCTCATGCCAGCGCTGGCGGCTCTCGGCGTCCGGAAAGGCGCCGACTTTCGGATCGAGGGCTGTGGCCCATAGAACATCCAGGTCGTGCACCTCGCCTAACAGATCCTGTAGTTCCTTGAGATCGTCGCCCCATTTTGCGTGCTGTTGCGGGAGAAAATTTTCCACGGTGTATCGAAATCGTTTGATGCCGATGCGCAGTTCGTGGAAGGCGGCCTGCGAGCGGGTGCGCAGCGCGCGTTTGTGGAGTTCGTAGGCGGCGGTCCACTTCTCCAGCGCTAGATGGAGGTAGACCACGCTTCCCGGACGCACCCGCGAAGCGCGCTGCGGGAGCGTCCGGCTCCACTGGCGCCATTGCTTGCGGTCGAACTGGTTGAGGTCTTTGAAAGCGTTCTGCTTGCATTCGGCCTCCCGCGCGTGCACGTGATCGAGCAACTTGATGGCGGCGGGATCGGCTGCATCCCCTAGCTTCTCGATCCACTCCTGCATCACCTGCATGTCGCGCAGTTCGCCCAGGGCCTGGAAGAGCTTCTTTCCGGACTTCTTCATGTCTTTCCAGGAAGAGTCGGGGTCGATGGCGCGCAGTCCGTCGGCCAGCGAACGGCAGCGGCGTAGGGCCACGCGAAGATCGTGGACAGCTTCAGCATCGAAACCTCCGGCGGCACGATCGCACTCTTCGAGCACGCGATGCATCCAGGCACGGAGGCCAAGTTTCGGCTTGGCGGCCGCGGGTTGTGCATTGGGCTTCCGACTTTGTTGCGAGATAGGACTGGCTCCCAACGCGGCTCCTTTAATAGTTCGGGAACCATTGTCGCCTCTTTGGGCCAAATCTTCTAGGAGCAGTCTCCCGGTCGCGGTTCGCAATTGCCAGCGAACCGGCTCGACTGGAGTCGATCTCCAGTTTCGTGCGATGCCATGATCTGGGGTTGACGGTTCCGGATACTGTCGCTCAACATCGCGGGTTCTTCACGATCTCCGCGCTAGCGCCGCGTCGTCACTCGGCAGTCACTTTCTTCATTTTCCGCAAATGTGTACTCTCACGACAGGCTAGTGAGGCTGCAAGATCGGCATGGGATTTCTCGGCCACCTTCTATATCCATGGGGCTTCCTGCTCCAGGGACTGGCAATCGTCCACTTCATCCGCCGCCGGCCGGATACATACTGGATCTTTATCATCCTTTTCCTGGGTGCGCCCGGAGCGATCATCTATCTTGCCGTCGAGGCGCTTCCCGACATCGGACTGGTCGGTCAGTCCTTCAAGGTCTTTCCGCGACGCAAGCGCATTCACGAACTCGAAGCCGCGATTCACGACAATCCCTCGGCAGGAAACTACGAAGAACTCGGCGATCTTTACATGGACGACGGCAAATTCGCCGCTGCCCGCGCGGCCTTCGATAAAGCCATCGGCGCCCGCGCCGATACGCCCGATCCCTTTTACCGGCGCGGAGTTTGCGCGATCCAGTTGGGAGACGCCGCGGCCGCGTTGCCCGACCTGGAACGAGTGGTCGGCAAAGAGCCCGGCTACGATTTCCAGCGTGCCGCTGGTTTGCTTGCGCACGCCTACGCGCGAACCGGGCAAAAGGAAAAAGCCGAGGCGCTCTTCCGGCAGGTAACAATCACCTCGACGCTGTCGGAAACGTACCTGAATTTCGCCGACCTTCTGCTCGCAGAAGGTCGTAATGCCGATGCCCGAGAATGGGCGCAGAAGGTGCTCGATAAGAAGCCAAACATGCCCGGCTACCTCCGACGCCGCGAGCGCCCCTGGTTTCGCAAAGCCCATGAGCTGCTCAAGAGACTGCCGGGGTGAAAGAGCTGTGTAAGAGGGCGGCGATCGCAGTTCTCCACTGCAAGGCACGTTATGACAGCGGACACCGGAACCCGCGCGTGTAGGTTGCCGTAGGTATTATTCCGGTCCGAACCCATGAAACGCTTTGCACTCGCCCGCCTCATGTTCTTTGTTATGGCCAATAAAATGTGTATTATCTGTGAGTTGCAACCCGATTCTCTGGCACTCAAGCTGCATCTAAACTCTCGGGGGCCTTACCCGTGTTTCTGGACAAACTGGAATCCGGCTTCTTGCTATTTGAAACCGAACAGGGATGGGTGCGCGTTGACCTCTCCTTTGGGCAGCGCGTTTATCTGCTCTGGACGTTTCGCAACTTTCGCCAGCTTTCCATTCCGCTGCTGAACCCGCGCCAGCGCACGTTGGTGAACTCGCTTTTCCGCAATCATGCGGCCGAGGTGTTGCATTCGTTTGAGCTTTTGCCCGTGATTGGCGTAGTGGAAAAATTCGTTCCGCCGACTTTGCCGGACGAGTTTTCGCTGGTCCAAAAAACGGCACGGGAAAAGCCGTGGCGAGAACAAGAAGAAGTGGTGGAGCCGCGCGCGGAAATCGCCACGCCCGTTCTGGTTCCGTCGCTTTCGCCGAAGGCCGCCTGGTTCAAACTGGCTAAGTTCAAACTGGCTAAGTTCAAGCCGATTCCGTCGGAGCCGATTCCGCCCAAGCCTGCGGCGTCCAAACCTGCCGCGGCCGGGCTTGCAACGTCAAGGTTGGCTACCGCAATTGGCGCGCTGGCCCTCTGCATCGTTTCCGTAGCCGCATGGCATCGAATCCAGGGAATACCGGGGTCCGAAGCGCATAACCAGCCACGGCTTCAGCAGATCGCCGCGATTACCGACCGGGATTCTACAAATTCCGCAAAACCAACCGCGGCGATTGCCGAGAGCCCCACGGCCATCGCACCTCAGGCAATCACCGTTCAGCCACTCGTTGTTCCGAACCTCGTTAATCCGAACCTGGCGGTTCCGCAACCCGCGGCCCCGCCGGAGGCTGCTCCGGAGGCTTCCGTCAAGACGGCATCGATCGTCGCAGTCGTGCCGGCTCGTGAACCCAACGCGATTCGAATGCCACGACGCGCGATTCGCGTCCGCGATAGGGCTTCAACTGCGAGCCTTCCACGCTCCATCCAGGACAACGCGATCCAGGCAACGAGACCGCCGTTGCATTTTGTATACCCGGCCTCTCCGGATAACGGGGCTCACGGCAAAGTTTCTCTGACGGCGGGGTTGGATTCCAATGGCGTCGTGCGTACCGTGAGGGTAGTAGCGGGCAACCGCGCACTCGCCGCCGCCGCCGTCCACGCCGTTCGCCAATGGCGCTACCACCCTTACCTCAAAGATGGCAAGCCCGTCGCGACCAGCACCAATATCGTTATTTCCTTCATCTCCGACGATGCGATTTCCATGAGCTACCCTCCCACCATCCCGGCGATCCGCTAGGCCGCCAAAACTTGCTAGCATCTCATCGGTTCAGGGCGATCACGGGCACGCTGCCACCGGCGTGGCTGTAGCAAAGAACTGGTTTGGCGCGGACGTGTTGCCGGTTGGCATTTGCACTCCGACCGCTGCATCTGTGATCGTATTGCCGGTCACCGTAAAGCCGGACGCCGGCTCACTGCCGCACCCATAAACAGCAGTCGAGGAGTTTGAGATTTTATTGTGTTGTACCAAAGAGCCGGTGCCCGAGAGGCTCAACGAAACACCGGTCTGTCCCCCGGCGTCGATTCTGTTTTCATGAATGCTGTTCGAGCCGGCAAGAACGTTCACGCCGGTGCCGGCGCCGATCACGGAGATTGTGTTCGACATGACCGTTGCAGCGGAGTACTCCAGGTATAGCCCCGAGTAGAGCGACCCGCCCCCGGTGATTGCATTGGAATCGACCGTGGCCGTCGCTCCCTCAACGTAAATGCCGTTCACAGAAATGGGATTGAGGGTCGGGGCGGTGGAATAAACCGTGTTTCCTTTGATATTCGCGGTCAGCGAGGTTCCTCCGACCGCGAAAATTCCCGTACCATCGAAACCGCGCACCACATTGTCCTGGATCGTTACCGTCGGACCGGCGGCTGCCGCTTGCTTTCGAACGGCGAGGGCCACGATCCCATCTCCCTGGCCGCCAGAAGCTGCATCGGTTTGGTTTCGAGCGCTCACATGGCTCACAGTACCCGAAGAGTTCAAATAAAAAATGCCTACGACACCCACCTGAGTCCCAGCAGGACTGCTCCCGCCGGTTCCATCCACGGCGAGGTTGCGAATGTCGACCGGGCCTGTGGTTTGCACCAGAATCTGGTAATAAAATCCTGCACCGGCGTATTGCACCAACCCGCCCGGGGGCACGACCACTACCGCCGCGCCGCTCCCTCCCGATTGCACCCCCTCCAACGTCAAGGGCTGCGCGATTAAGATCTGTTCCGGGTAATTACCGGGGCACACCAGTACCGTGGAGCCTGACGGAACGCCGCTAACTGCCTGTGAGATCGTTGTGTAAGAAGGCAGACTTGGCCGGCAGGTTCCGACCGCGTACTTGGTCCCTGCGAATGAAGATGCGCTTAGGAATAGGGCCGTGATCGCGATGAATCTCGGTTGAAGCATTTTGTCCTCCTATGGCGGAGACGTCAATTGCACCGTGCGATTGACTCCTCGCTGGGGTCCAGTGCGCCGGAATCCGCCGCGCGGGCGTGACTGAGGGAGGGGCAAAAACGCCAAAATCAGCCCAAAGTGTACCCGCTCAGACTACCCTTTGCAATCCCCCATTTCCCCGTCCAGCAAGGCTTTTCAAGGGGATTGCCGTTCCGGGGGAGGCCGGGGTCGGCATGGAACAAGACTTGACGGCGGCCGCCAATTCCAGCCGAGTTGCATCGGCATTGCAGTCTCCGATAAGCTCACCACCTCACTGAGTCTTGCTTTTAGGGAGTTGCTGGTGCGCCGATTTCTCTTGATCGCGAGCTTTATCGTCTTCCTTTTTTCGTTTCCCGTTAGCGCCGCCAGTGGTCAGTCGATGCAGTTGTTTGTCGATCTCAGCGACGCGCCACGAAATCTCTATCACTCCCGGCTGACGATTCCGGTTCAGCCCGGGCCGCTCACGCTCGTCTATCCGAAATGGATTCCCGGCAATCATCGTCCCTCGGGACCGATTGCCAATGTCACCGGCCTGAAGATGGAAGCTGGTGGCCAGACTCTACCCTGGGAGCGCGACCCGGTAGACATGTATGCGTTTCACATAGACGTGCCTGCGGGAGTGGGCGAACTGCACATCTCGATGGACACGATCACCGAGAACGGCAGCGCCGGTGCCAGCGGACCTGCGGCGACCACGCACGTTCTCGACTTGAACTGGAACCAGGTGGTGCTGTATCCCCAGGGTGTGAGTTCGGATGCTGTTGAAGTGAGGGCTGCGGTGTCGCTTCCGGCGGGGTGGAAATTTGGCACGGCGCTGCCCGTGGAAAGTGTCGGACAGTCCGATACAGCAGTCTTCAAGCCGGTCTCGCTCACCATGCTGATCGATTCTCCGCTCATTGCCGGCGATCACTACCGCAAGATCGAACTGACGAAACCGGGAGAAACGCCGGCGCACGTCATCGACATGGTGAGCGAGAGCGAAGCGGGCCTGGCGATGACGCCCGCCGACGAATCTGCCTACCGCAAACTGGTCGCCGAGTCGGGCGCTCTGTTCCGCGCGCGTCATTATCTCGACTATCACTTTCTTTTGACACTCAGCGACGAGGCCGGTCACCACGGGTTGGAGCATCACCAGTCCAGCGACAACAGCGAGGAAGAGCGCACGCTGATCGATCCCGACATTCACATGCTGGAAGCGGACTTGCTTCCGCATGAGTTTACTCATTCGTGGAACGGCAAATACCGGCGTCCGGCCGGATTGGCTACCGCCAACTACCAGGACCCAATGGTGGGCGACTTGCTCTGGGTGTATGAGGGATTGACCGAGTATCTCGGAAGAGTGTTGGCGGCGCGCTCTGGGCTCTGGTCGCCGGAGCAATATCGCGAAGCCTTGGCGGCCACCGCCGCGGAGTTGGACCACCGCCCGGGTCGAACCTGGCGTCCGCTGGAGGACACGGCTAGGTCGGTGCAGATTCTGCGCATGCAGGGTGCGGAATGGCAAAGCTGGCGGCGCGGCCTTGATTACTATCCGGAGGGGGAACTGATCTGGCTGGAGGTGGACACGACCATCCGGCAGCAAACCAACGGTCAAAAGTCGCTGAACGATTTCTGTCGCCTCTTTCATGGTGGCGAGAGCGGTCCCCCTAAAGTTGTGCCTTATACATTTGACGATGTGGTGCGTACGTTGAATCAAGTGACGCCTTATGACTGGGACGCGCTTCTAAAAAACCGAGTGAACGCAGTGAAGGCAGGCGCGCCCCTCGGCGGCATCGAACGCGGCGGCTGGCGGCTGGTTTATAACGATAAGCCCAATACGTTTATTCACGCGGGAGAAGGACAATCCCAATCCGTCGATGCCTCGTACTCCCTCGGTTTCGTAGTGAAGAAAGACGGCGAATTCGAAGACGTAATCTACGGGTCGCCCGCTTACCTCGCCGGGATCGGTCCCGGCATGAAGCTGGTGGCAGTCGACGGTCGAGCCTGGTCGAACGATTTGCTGCAGGACGCGCTGCGCGCTTCAAAAGACAGCAAGCAGCCGATTGATTTACTGGTGGAGAATGCGAAATTCTTCAAGATTTATCCCATTTCGTATCACGACGGCATCAGAAACCCGCATCTGGAGCGCACCGAAGCATCCGGCCCCGCGGGAGATGTTCTGGGAGAAATCCTGAAGCCGCTCAGGCGGGCACCTTAGTGATCTGATCGGAATGGTTGTTTTTCTACGTCACCACCCGCGTAAATCCGAAAGGCACAGCCGTGCCAAGAGAAACGGTGGATTTTGCGGGTTGCGTGCGCATTGGAGCAACCAAATAACCGTCGGACCATCCCAGCAGCATTGCCACCAACGGAATGACTTGGTCGCCCATGTAGACGGTCGCCAGGGTGAAAATTACCGCAACCAGGATTGCCGCCAGGGTGAACGCCAGAGAGGGCTGAGGAAAGCCTAAGTCGGTCTCAAGCAGCCCTCGCCGGAACAACCTGATCGTCGTCCCGAATAGCAGGATCACCAGCACACTGCTGGCGATGAAGCCGTGCAGAAGAGACAGAAGAAGATAGTAATTATCGATCGAAGTCATGCCGCCGATCACGGGGAAATTGTTGCGACCGTACCCGAGCAACGCATGGTCTTCAGCCACGCTCAGATACTGATCCACGAGCTCTTATCGATAGGCCGCCGATTCCTGGGCCACCGTCGTGGCATGTGCTCTGCCCACTGAAATGTAGGAGTAGAAAGCAGCTCCGGTTGGAATACCGATGGCGAGCACGATCAATCCCACGCGGATGGAGGCACGCCTGGGATTGACTGAGTTTCCGATGATGGCACCCAAGGCGCCGAGGATGCCCCCGATCCAGGGACCGCGCACCATGCTCATCAGCGATCCTCCCAAAAGGGCCAGCCGCAACAGGAGGCCCTTATCGAAGGGCAAGTGAATGCGCTGAAATCGAGGCTCCCAGCTGTGGCTCCATTCCAGCCAGCGCTGCAGCCGGTAGGCGATCACAAAGATCAATCCGCAGAGAATGGCATGGCCGTAGGGACCGGCAATGCGCGCGAATCCCCAGCGAAATGTCGTCACCCATCCGGTGCCCTGATAAGGAAAAAATCGGGAAAACAGGAGTTGAAACGGCGTCATGCCCATGCGGAACTCGAACAGACTGATGACCGCTATCGCAGCCAGCAATTCGACTATTCGTTTCATGAACGCGACCCGCTGCTCCATCGGCTCAATGATGGCCTTGGCAACGATGTAGGGGAGCAGAAACCAGGTGAGCATGTCGAAGGTGAGATTCTGAGATTCCTTGTATCCCTTGTTGGCATACTCGGAAACGGAAAGAGTCGCCATGAAACCAAAAACCAGGACAGTCGGTAAACGTGAATTTCCAACGCTTGAATCCGCCGTACGCGACCAGGGCAATCATCGTCACGATGATGACGGGCTGGCTGAACGTCACTTTGGGGATTCCTGGAACTGTCCAGCGATAGTACTCCGGCAGTAGCAGCAGCGTCGGAAGATAGAAGTTCAGGAAGACCCGGGAGGGCCCGCGTCGAAAGCCCCACAATAGGGCGACGATGCCGGGAATTAGAACGATACATTCCATGATTTGCGTTGTCTATCACCCGAATGAAACCCGGCGCGTGACTCGCTTGGTTTTCCTCAGTCGCCGAGCCGAGTGGTTGAAGTGGTTCCGAGACAGCTCCTTTCCGCGAGATTCCGAACTGTCTGTTATCGCGTCATAGTGACCCAGTCACAAAGCGCAGCGCGAGCGCGAGGTCGTGACCGAACCCGTTCACCGCCGAGTAGTAGGCTTCCGAGGAATAGACTTCGTCTTCGGTAGCTTCCGGTCCATGAATGACGAACGATTCAGTAACAAATCCCGCGTGCGCCTCTAGGTACAAGGCTCGCCAGTCGTCCGGCATGCTTTGAATCTCCTCTTGCGTGCGTGGATACACGCCGACAAAGTGGAATCTTCTCATCACGATCTGGCTCAGAGCGGGGAGAAATCCAGAAAAACACAACTGAGCTTCGTGAAATGTCGTGTGGCGGCTGGATCTCGAAAGCTATACAGGCTGAACGTGGGCGGAGCGGGGCCGCCTTCCCGAGCGGGAATCTGTACCACTCGCTTGCAATACAACAGCGGCCTGGCACGGGACAGGAGAAGGAACAGCGCAGTTAGCTAGACCAAGGGGAGTGTCAGGATCAAGAGAACCGCCGCAAGGCAGCGCGAAACGAAAGAGCGCAACCATAGCGTCCGATGTTTGGCCTTCAGTCCGCTCAGGATAAAAGCATCGGAGACGTTCACAACCGTCCCGAGGCGGCCGCTGGCCAGCCGGTTCCGATCGCCGATCACGTGGTCCAATTCAAGGTGCTCGCCGCAGTAGCTGCCGTTCATCACCGCGGAATCGACGATGTGCGTGTGCTGGTCGATGATCGTGTCATGACCGACAACCGCATTGGGACCAATTTTCGCGCCGCTGCCGATGCGGGAATTTCTCCGATGAATAGCGGCGGTGTGAGTTGAGCGGTGGGATGGATCATGACGTTACGTCCGATCCAAACGCCGGGTTCCACTTCGCGCGCAGGCAGGTACGCGGTGACGGGCGAGTTGGTGAGGATCCGGTGCTGCGCATCGAGGAAGGTCTCAAAGCGACGCAAGTCGAGAAGATCGACGTGGGCGATGGTGCTGGCGCCAATCTCCCACAACCGCTCTTCGAGCTCAACTTGTGTGACGGTGCTCGGAATTCCACGAATGGCGCTGGCCTGCAAGATCGCCGATCCAGTCCACTCCGACGCACAAACTTGGGTCACCCCACTTGGGGGCGTACTTCCTGCAGCGGTGTAAAACAAGGTGTTGCCATCCGAGTTTTCCTCTAGAACCTTGCGGCCGAGCAAGATGGGAATACGGTCGGCGTGGACCAAAAGGATCGGCTGACCTTCGCACGGCACTAGCCTCAGCGGTTCGTAAGGGGCGTCCGGATTGCTGACGAGGTGGAATGTAAAGCGGCTTCCCCAGCGTGTGCCATCGCCGAGAAATTGTTCAATCTCTCGAGGCGACTCATGGAGCACAAAATCAAAGGTTGCAACGCCCTGATCCACAAGATACTCGACCAGATGCTGGAGTATGGGCCGGTCGACGCACGGTACCAGCGGAGCGGGCGTGTGCGACGTCAGTCCTTTTAAGACCGGGAACGCACCCGCGACGATGATCAGGGCTCGCATCTTACTTATTACCTCGTTTCATCAGAGTGCGTGTAGAAGGTATGAGTTCGGATCGGTGGAAGATCGCTGACATGATTACCCGCGAGAGAAAAACCACGTTGCCGACGAGATAACGGCGCCACATGCGTCGCGGCTCCTGGTAAAGGCGGTAAAACCACTCGAGGCTGAGTTCCCGCATCCACTGTGGAGCGCGTGGAATGCGGCCGGAGTAGAAATCGAACAGGCCGCCGACTCCCATGGCAATTCGGACCCCCAGGTCGGGAAGATGCTGGCCGATCCAGAGATCCTGACGAGGCGAACCAAAGGCCACCAGCAGAATGGCTGCGCCGGAATCACGAATGTCCCGAATCACCGCGGTTTCCTGAGAAGCGTCGAAGTAGCCGTCACGAAATCCCTTAACGCGGACCCCGGGATAGTGTTTTTCGATCCAACCTGCAAAGGCTTCGGCGATTCCGGGACGGGCGCCGAGCAAGTAAAGTCCCAGTTCTGAATTCTGCAGGCGGGAACGATCCCGATCTCAAGATCGACTGGCAGCTTGCTACCGAACCGATCGTCTCCAGCAAAGACCGGGTCGGCATGCCATTTCATGCCGCTCCTGTGTTTCAAGAATCCCGGTCCGCTCACGCCGGAGCCTGAAAAGGAACAGTCCATCCATGGCCATTGCATCGGAAGCAGCAAAGCAGGTTTTAAAAGAGCGGCTGTTCAAGAACTTTTCGGTTGAGTTCACAGCTCGACTCTATTATCTGGCGACTCGATTCCTGCTTACCCGATCACGCTCACCTACGTGACTCTCGAGGAATACGGGATCTGGGCCGCCTGTTTCATTCTCATCAGCTACATGGGGATGAGTTCCATGGGCATCGCCAATGTCTACATTCGCTATGTCGCGGCACCGAGCAAAGGAAGACCCAACAGGAATTGGAACGAAGCGAGGCAAAGTATCGCTTCCTCGCCGAACGCGTTCCCGCCATCACCTACATTGCCGAGGTGGGGCCGCAAGGCCGGTGGAGATATGTCAGTCCCCGAATCGCCGAGGTACTGGGGGTCACGCCCGCCGAGTGGATTGCAAATCCCGATCTTTGGCGCTCCCGATTGCATCCCGAAGATCGGGAACGAGTCCTGAATCTTGAAGCGGAATACCGCGCGGAAGGCGATTCGTTCGTAACTTACTACAGATTTCTGCTTGGCGACGGTAGCGCGGTCTGGATGCACGACGAAGCGGTCATCGTTCGTGATCCCGCATCGGACGAACTGTTAATGCACGGCATTCTGTACGACGTCACCGAACGGAAAACGGCCGAGGCGGAATT
>Ga0302283_1004121_pt1 | contig 10983 bp, 8 predicted proteins | sample III_Fen_E1_4_FD_198770 | JGI IMG/M metagenome (GOLD analysis project Ga0302283, IMG submission 198770) | Peat permafrost microbial communities from Stordalen Mire near Abisko, Sweden - III_Fen_E1_4 | ecosystem: Environmental > Terrestrial > Soil > Wetlands > Permafrost | place: Sweden: Abisko...
TCGATCGCGCCGCCGTCCCGGGCGGCGCGATCCCCGACCATCAGAGCTTCCGAGGCGTGGACATCCAGGAGATCGAGGGCCAGCGTGAAGATTCGGAAATCGGGCTTCTGGACGCCATGTTCGAACGAGAGGACGAAGTGGTCGACGAACCGGTCAAGTCCCAACTGGGCGAACTCCGGTCGCAGGTCGAAGTGAATGTCGCTGACTATGGCGATCCTTACGCCGAGCGCGTTGATGGTTTCGAGCGACTCCGGAACGTCCTCGAACAAGGGGTGAGCCACAGCCTCGCGGTCGAGGGCGTAGAGGGCTTCGGCAAACTCGGAATCCAGGTCGGCCTCTCTGTACCAGAGCATCGTCGCCTCGCGGTGCAAGTCAGCTGAGCAGTCGGCTCCACCCTGCGCCTCGGCGACGGCCTGCACCTTGCTCGCCGCCTGCAGCCGACGGACGAGATCGACAACTTCGGATTCGTCCACGGTGCGGCCGATCCGATCCAGGGCTGTGCGTACCCACCAGGAATCGTCCGGATCCCTGATCAGGGTCCCCCGCCAATCAAACAGGACTCCGCGGATCGGCACGCCTTCCATCTTGGCGTAGACGCTCCGCCGATCCAATGGTGACGGTGTACCGACGGCGTTCCCCCAATGCGGCGAGCACTGAAGGGTGCGATCACCGAGCACCGGGGCCGACTCGTCGAGGACAACACGGAGGCGCACCGCTCCCGACTGGTGCAGGTGCCGGACTCCATCCGGCAGGAGCTGAAGGCGCACCTGCTCGTCCACGTCATCGATCCACGGATGCCAGGGGGACCTCTCCCGCACGGTCGATGTACCGCAGGAACCGGAGCCACTGTCGCCCAGGAGCCGGGTTGGGGAAGTGTCAACCAGGTGCCGGAGCCCCAGTGGAATGCATTAACCGGACGCTCACGGGGGTACCCCAAGAAGCCATCCCCGATTCGGGCGGGGAAGGGAATTCCGGTTCCCGGTCCCGAGGCGCCCGCCTACGCCTGACCTGCACCATTCGAGTGGAGGTAAGGGGATTCGAACCCCTGACCTCTTGACTGCCAGTCAAGCGCTCTACCAACTGAGCTATACCCCCGAAGGCCGGTTCAGGATAGCAGTCCCGGCTGGCCGCCCCGAATTCGGCCGATGCGACTGAAGCGCCCACAGAACGTCGACGATGGCGTTCACGGACGGGGGCGCCGATAATTCCGACACCCCCCTCGGTACCATGATGCGCCGGCGGACGACCGTCGGGCCGCGCAAACGTCGGCCCGGGCTGCGTCTCCGCCCACCACACACGACGAAGGGGCGCAGATGAGTGAATCGGTGGAGTACCGCGACGGGGTCTTCGTGGCCACGGGGCCGACGTCGGCCGTAGGTCCCGACCCGGCCGGGGGCTCGGCGACCGGCACCGCCCTCATGGTGCGCCCCGACGAGCACCTGGCGCCGATCGAGGCACCCCGACCACTCGTGAGCGCCGAACTGCCGCCCGCCGGACCCACGCCGCCGGCCGCCGCCCCGGCACCCGCCGCCGGTGGGGCCCGTCGGATCGCCGTGGCCACCATCGTGGCCTCCCTGATCGCCGCCATGGCCCTCGGTGCCGCCGCATTCGGCGGTGCCTTCGGCGGGGGATCCGGACCGACGCCGGGTTCGGGTCGTTCGTCCCTCGGCGCCGCGGCAGCAACGTCGGCGGCAGCTACGTCGGTGGCCTTCACGCTGTCCGCCACCCGGGCCACGTCATCGGCGACCACGACCCTGCTCACCGGCTCCGGCGCAGTCGACCTCACCCACCGGACCGGTCGACTGACCGCTTCCGTGCCCGGACTCGCCAGCTACGTGGGCAGTGGTGACGACACGGTGACCGTCATCACCGACGGCTCCTCCGTCTACCTCGGCTCGCCGGCGATCGCCTCGATCACCGGCGGGAAGCCTTGGCTCGAGGCCGACCTCCCGCCGGATGCGTCGTCACCCGACCTGTCGTCGCTCGCCGTGCTGTCCAACCCGTCGCAGCTGATCGGCCTGCTCTCGTCGGTCGGCGGGCAGGTCACGACCGTGGGATCCGTCGACCTGCACGGCACCCAGACAACGGAGTACCGGACCACCGTGACCCTGTCCGAGCTGGCCTCGCGGGCCGGCATCGGAACGGCATCGGGGTCTGCCGTCGGGGCGCAGGTGGCCAAGGTCCTCCAGCAGCTGGGGAGCACCTCGGTGCCGGTCACGGCCTGGGTCGGGACCGATGGCTACCTCCGCCAGATCTCGGCCTCCATCGACCTGTCCCGGGCCACGATCGGCGGCGTCGCCTCCGACCTGATCGGCGGCGCCCTGAACGGCACCATCCCGACAGGGACCTCTGGCCAGGCCACGACGGCCACCACCGTGACCGTCGGCTTCGACCACTACAACGCCCCGGTTGCCGTGGCGGTCCCTCCGGCCTCCCGGACCACCGACGTCAGCTCCATCGTGTCGTCGTTGCGGGGGATGGCCTCCGACATCGGCCACGCCGTGTCGGATATCGCCGCGAAGTTCTGAGCGGCCGCGCCGGGGCGGCGCACTCCGGGGGCGGCACGCGTCACCCCGACGCTGACGCCCCGGTCGGACGGCGGTCGACGGGGTCGCCGGCCGGGAGCCCCGGCCGGGCCCGATGGCCCGTCCCAGCCGGGGGAGCGTGCTGCGCCCGGTACGATCGGCCCCCATGGCACGGGCCTACGACGTCATCGGGATCGAGAAGAAGTGGCAGCGTCGCTGGAGCGACGAGGGCACCTATGAGGTGGACGCCGACGACCCGCGCCCGCCCTGGTACGTCCTCACGATGTACCCGTACCCGTCAGGTGCGGCCCACATGGGCCACGTGCGCAACTACACCTTCGGCGACCTGCTGGTCCGCCACCGCACCATGCTCGGGCACGCGGTCCTGTCCCCGTTCGGCTTCGACTCGTTCGGCCTGCCGGCGGAAAACGCCGCCATCAAGACCGGCACCCATCCCCGGGTCTTCACCGACGCCCGCATCGAGGAGCTGAAGGAGTCCATCACCTCGCTGGGCGCCGTCTACGACTGGCGCCGCGAGATCCGCAGCCACGATCCCGAGTACATCAAGTGGAACCAGGTCATCTTCACGAAGCTGCTGGAAGCGGGGCTGGCCTATCGGGCCAACGCCCCGGTCAACTGGTGCCCCGGCTGCCAGACGGTCCTGGCCAACGAGCAGGTGCTGGCCGACGGCACGTGCGAGCGTTCGGGCGACCTGGTCGTCAAGCGGGACCTGGAGCAGTGGTTCTTCCGGATCACGCAGTACGCCGACGAGCTCCTGGCCGGCCTCGACGAGCTGGAGTGGCCCGAGCGGGTCAAGACGATGCAGCGGAACTGGATCGGCCGCTCCGAGGGGTCCGAGTTCGACCTGGTGGTCGACGGTCGCGACGGATCCGACGGACGGGAGCCACTCGCCCTGCGGGTCTTCACCACCCGTCCCGACACCTCGTTCGGCATGACCTACGCCGTCGTCGCCCCCGAGCACCCGATGGTCGACGAGTTGACCACGCCCGAGCACGCCACGGCGGTGGCCGAGCTCCGCGCCCGCGCCGCCTCGTCGACCGACATCGAGCGCCTGTCCGAGTCGGGCGCCGCCAGCCTGGCCAAGCGGGGCGCGTTCACCGGGTCGTCGGTGGTGAACCCCTTCACAGGCACCGCGGTGCCGGTCTATGTCGCCGACTACGTGCTCATGGGGTACGGCACCGGGGCGATCATGGCCGTGCCGGCGGAGGACACCCGGGACTGGGACTTCGCCCAGGCCTACGGTCTGCCCCACGTGCGCACCGTGCGGCCGCCCGAGGGCTGGGACGAGCACGGCGGTCCCGACGGTGGACCCGGTGGGGCCTACACGGGCCCGGGCGAGAAGATCAACAGCGCCTGGCTCGACGGCCTGGACATCCCGACGGCCAAGGAGCGCGCCACCGTGTGGCTCGAGGAGCAGGGGATCGGGGTCCGCAAGGTCAACTACCGACTGCGCGACTGGCTGGTCTCGCGCCAACGCTTCTGGGGCTGCCCCATCCCGGTGGTCTACTGCGCCGACCACGGCATCGTGCCGGTGCCGCAGGACCAGCTGCCCGTGCTCGCCCCCGACGACGTGGAGTTCCTGCCCACCGGCGAGTCGCCCCTCGCCACCCATCCCGGCTTCCGGAACACGACCTGCCCGATCTGTGGCGGCCCCGCCACCCGGGAGACCGACACCATGGACACGTTCGTCGACTCCTCCTGGTACTTCCTCCGTTTCACCGACCCGTGGACACCGGACGCGCCGTTCGACAAGGAGATCGCCCGTCACTGGATGCCGGTCGATCAGTACATCGGAGGCATCGAGCACGCCATCCTGCACCTCCTCTATGCCCGCTTCTACACCAAGGCGCTGGTCGACGTGGGCCTCGCCCCGGACGGGCTGCGCGAGCCGTTCGCCCGGTTGTTCACCCAGGGCATGATCCGCATGGACGGCAAGAAGATGTCGAAGTCGAAGGGCAATCTCGTGGCGCCGTCCAGCTACCTCACGACGGTGGGTGCGGATGCGCTACGCCTGTTCCACCTGTTCGTCGGGCCTCCGGCGGACGATGTCGACTGGTCCGCGCAGACCGATTCCGTCATCGAGGGGTGCGCCCGCTACCTCGACCGGGTGTGGCGGCTCGCCGTCCCGGAGGAGCCGCGCCCGGTGGGCGATGACCCGGCGGAGCCGGGTGCGGCCGACCTGGCGGTGCGCCGTGCGAGCCACAAGCTCATCGACCGGGTGTCGAGGGACTACGAGCGTTGGTCCTACAACACCGCCGTCGCCGCCTGCATGGAGTTCGTCAACCTCCTCGCTCCCTACGCCAAGTCCGGGGGAAGGGGCGACGTGGTCGACGAGGCGGTCGACACCCTGCTGCTCCTGCTCGCCCCGATGACCCCGCACCTGGCCGCCGAGGCCTGGGAACGCCGGCATGGCAACCACATCCACCTGGAGCCGTGGCCGGTGGCCGACCCGACCCTGCTCGTCGAGGAAACCGTGACGATGGTCGTCCAGGTGAACGGCAAGGTGCGCGACCGGATCGAGGTCGTCCCCGACGTGGCCGAAGAGGAGGCCGTGCGCCTGGCCCTGGCCTCGCCGCCGGTGGTCGAGGCTCTCGGGGGAGGCACGCCCAGGCGGGTGATCGCGCGACCGCCGAAACTGGTCAACGTCGTCATCTGACGACGGGTGCCACGGGAGTGGGTGACTACGTGGGTGACGACGTCGGTGACGACCGGGACGAGCGGCTGCGTCGTCGTCGGCTCCGGGCGCAGATGCTGTCCGGAGCCGCGGCCCATACGCCGGAGGCGGTCGTCGGCCGGCTGCTGGCCGTCCAGGCCCAGGACGGGCGCGGGTTCCGGCTCGCCGTGCGCAGCCGCAGCCGCGGGTTGACGGCGGCTGACGTCGATTCCGCACTGGGTGACGCACGGCTGGTCGTGACCTGGCTCAATCGGGGCACGTTGCACCTGGTCCGGACGGAGGACTACCGGTGGCTGCACCGCCTGACCGCCCACCGCGTGCTGCCGCGGGTGCAGTCCCGGCTGCGTGGCCTCGGCGTGGGGATGCACGATGAGGAGCGGGGCGTGTCCGTCGTGGTCGATGCCCTCACCGCCGACGGCCCGCTCTCCCGGGAGCAGTTGCGGGACCGGCTCGACTCGGCCGGCGTCCCCACGACGGGCCAGGCCCTCGTGCACGTGCTGGCCGCCGCCAGCCTCCGGGGCCTCGTGGTCCGCGGTCCGGTGGTGGACGGGCGGCACGCCTTCGTGTCGGTCGCTACATGGCTGGGGAGCGAGCCGGAGGTGGGCGACGACCATGACGACGACCTCCACCGGCTGGCCTTGCGGTACCTGGACGGCCACGGGCCGGCCACCCCCGCCGACCTCGCCGCGTGGGCGGGTGTCACGCTGGGCGATGCACGGCGCGCCTTCGACGGGATCGCCGACGACCTGCGGGAGACGGAGGGTGGCGTGGTCCCGGTCGCCGGCCAGCGCCGGCCGGTCGCCCCACCCCGTGCCCGCCTGCTGGGACCCTTCGATCCCGTCCTGCACGGTTGGGCGTCGAAGACACCGTTCGTCGGACCGCACAAGTCGGTGGTGACGACCAACGGGATCTTCCGGGCGTCCTGCCTGGTGCACGGCCGGATCATCGGCACCTGGAGCCTTCCCGCGGCCGGACCTGTCCTCAAACTGTTCGAGGCGGTCGACGACGCCGACAGGGAAGCGCTCGCCGCCGACGCCGGGGACGTCGTGCGCTTCCTCGGCCACGCCGGCGGTCCGGCGACGTTCACGGGCGCCCGGTGAGGACCCGGACGGTAGACGGGGCGGCCGACCGGGACGGCGTCACCCGACCGCCCGGCGGAGGGATCAGGAGCGGAAGTCGGCCAGCACCTCGGCCCAGCGCTCGGGGCTGATGCCCGAGGGCGCGTAGACGTTGAACCGGTCGACGAGGTCACCGAATCGGGAGCGGACCTCGGCGGCGATGGTGTCGAGGTCGCCGACGACCGCGAACGTGTGCAGCACGTCGTCGTCGATCAGGTCGGCCATGCCGTCCCAGTCGCCACGCTTCGACAGGGTGTTGAGGTCCTTCTGGAGGTCACCCCATCCGTGGAGTTCCAGGACCGGCCGGTAGGCGGGCGTGGAGCCGTAGAAGGCGAGCTGCTTGCGGGTCGCCGCGATCGACGCCGCCATGGACGCCTCGTCCGGTCCGGTCACGACCATGCCGGGGAACGAGATCTGGAATGCCGAGCGATCCCGTCCACCCCTGGTGAGTCCCCGCTCGACCGCAGGCACCGTGACCTCCCGCAGGTAGCGCTCGGTGGTGAACGCGTGGGCCAGGAGCCCGTCCGCCACCTCGCCGGCGACCTCCGTCATGAGGCTGCCCACACCGGCCAGGAAGATCGGCGGATTGCCGTGGGGGTTGGGGCCCGGGTCGAACATCGGCGTCATGAGGGTGTGCCGGTAGTACTCGCCGCGGAAGGCCAGTCGGCTCCCGTCGGCCCACGAGGCCCAGATGGCCCGGATGGCCAGGATCAGCTCCCGCATCCGGGGTGCGGGGTGGGACCACGGCATCGAGAACCGCTTCTCGATGTGGGGCTTGATCTGGGACCCCAGACCGAGCATGAACCGTCCCGACGACGCCGTCTGGAGGTCGTTGGCGGTCACGGCGAGGGTCATGGGGTTGCGGGCGAACGCCACGGCGATACCGGTGCCGACCTGGATCCGCTCCGTGTGCTCCGCCGCCAGGACCAGCGGGAGGAACGGGTCGTGGCTGACCTCGGCCGACCAGATCCCGTCGTACCCGGCGTCCTCGGCCGCGACGGCCTGGGCCACCACGCCCGATGGATCGAATCCGATGGTCCCGTCGACGAGCATGGGCAACGGTACCAATGGCGACCGCCGAGCCGGTACGGGTGATGCGCAAGGGTGCAACCGTGATGCTGGGTAGTTGCGCAACCGCGCTCCGTGGCAGCACAATTGGGTGGTGACGACGAACGGGCACGAAACGGTGCCGCCGCGCCCGGTCCCTGAGGCCGAGCTCGGAGTGGGGCCGCCCGCGGTCTCGGACGAGGACCGCAACCGGTTCGGCGCCCTGCTCGACGCCGCCGCGGAGCGGGGCCTCCTGTCGCCGACCGAGTACCAGGCGCGACTGGCCGAGGTGGCCGGGGCCTCGTCCGTCGCCGAGCTGCAGCGCATCGTGACCGAACTCCCGGCGTTCGGCGCCCCGTCGACGGCCGGCGGTCCCGCCGCGACGTCCAGCGCGTCGGGTGCGACCACTCCGACGGGACGCGCCGCCTCCCCACCGGACCTCGACGCCATCCTGTGGGCCGGACGCACCCAGGCAGTGGCGCGACGTGACCGGGGAAATCAGTGGCTCGTGCTGGCTCTGGTGGTCGGGGTCCTGCTGGTCGCCCTCGTGGCGTTGGGACTGGTCGCCGCCCACCTCGTCCACACCCACGGTGCCGCCACCTCGGCGGCCGTGGTCGCTCGACTCAGTTCCCTTCGCCTCTGAGGAACTGCTCCAGCTCCTCGGCGATCTCGTCTCCGCTGGGCAGGTCGGAGGCGAATCCCAGCGGCGTCCCCTCCTCGGAGTCGATCGCCGCCTCGAGTCGGCGCACCATCTCGACGTGGTCGGGGTTGGCGCCGATGAGTTCGTCCACCTGACTGCGGGACGACTCGCCAGCCGTGCGGAGGTCGACCGTGTCCAGCACCGTGCCCGTGACGGCGCACAGGCCCTCGATGAGCGCGGCACTGGCCTCGGGGTACGGCATGGCCGAGACGTAGTGGGGGACCCGGGCCCACAGGCCGATGACCGGGACCCCGGACTCGCCCAGGGCGACCTCGAGCGCGGCCTGGACGCCGGCCGGCACCTCGAGCGTGCCGTGGACGGTGCCGACCCGGCCCGCGAGGTCGGCCGACTCCGGTGGCACGGTCGAAGCCAGCCGTACGGGACGGGTATGGGGCGTGGGGGCCGGGAAGGCACCGAGGCCGACCACGGTGCGCACGCCGAGGCGTCGCACCAGACCGACCACCGCCCGGATGAAGGTGGGCCAGCAGAAGTCCGGTTCGGGGCCGGTCAGGTAGAGGATGTCGGCGCCCACCCGGTCCTTGCCGGCCAGCATCCGGATGGTCGGCCACGTCAGCTCCGTCGTGACGCCGTCCTCGAGGCGGACGATGGGGCGTCGGGCCCGCTGGTCGATGAGCGGTTCGGTGTCGAAGGTGGCCACGACGGCGGTGGGCGAGTCGGTGAGCAGGTGTGCGATCGCGGCGGACGCGCCCATGCCCGCGTCGACCCAACCCTCGAGCGCCACCACCAGGACGGGCCGGTCCAGGCGGATGCCCGTGGGATCGCCCCACCCGGGCTCGAGGGAGTAGAGCTCCTCCGGCTCGTAGCCGCTCACAGTGACTCCACGTCGGCGAGGGCGCGTTCACCGAGCCGCACCACGGTGTCGGCGAACTGGTCCACCCCGCTCCGGTCACCGGCTGCCGCGCCGCCGGCGTAGCGGACGTAGACACCCTGGAGGATGCAGGCGAGCTTCCAGATGCCGAAGGCGCAGTAGTACGGGACGTGGGACACGTCGAGTCCACTGGCGGCCGCATACCGGTCGACGAGCTGGGTCCTCGTGGCGAATCCCGGCAGGGCCGTCGGGGCGACGCCGAGCACCGAGTGCTCGTTCTCGCCGGCCTCGGCCCAGTACACGAGCAGGAGCCCGAGGTCGGCCAGCGGATCGCCGAGCGTGCAGATCTCCCAGTCGAGGATGGCGATGACGTTGCCCTCGTCGTCGAGCACCGTGTTGTCGAGCCGGTAGTCACCGTGCACGATCGCCACACCCTGCTGCTCCGGAATCTTGGCCGACAACTCCTCCCACGCCCGATCGATGACGGCGGGGCCGGGCACGCCGTCGAGGGTGGACTGCTCGAACTGGCCGTGCCACCGCTTGAGCTGGCGGGCGATGTAGCCCTCCCGGCGGGCGAATTCACCGAGTCCGACGGCGTCGACGTCGACGGCGTGCAACCGGGCGAGGGTGTCGACCAGGGAGTCGCTCGCCCGGGTCCGGACGGCCTCGGACACGGCGGACGACGCCCGCTCGTCCCGCAGGATGTGGCCCTCCACGAACGACATCACATAGAACGGAGCACCGTTGACGTCGGTGTCGGTGCAGAGCCCGAGCGTGCGGGGGACGGGTACGTCGGTGGCCTGCAGCGCGCTGATGACGGTGTGCTCGCGGGCCATGTCGTGGGCCGTGGCCAGCACGTGGCTGACCGGCGGGCGCCGCAGCGCGTAGGCACGACCTCCGGCGTCGGTGACCCGGTAGGTCAGGTTCGATCGACCGCCGGCAATGAGGTCGAACGTATACGGGGGCACCGAATCCGGCACCTTGGCCGTGATCCAGGCTGACACGGCCCCCCGGTCGATGCCCTCCACCTCGGGCTCGGCGCTCGTGGGGTTCGCGGAGGTGTCCGGTGCTGCGTCCATACCCCGACGCTACCCGCGCCGACGCGCCCGTCCCGCCTCGGGTCGGCCCGGTGGCGCCGCCCGGTGGTGTCACCCGGTGGTGTCGCCCGGTGGTGTCGCCCGGTATCGTCGGAGCCATGGTCGACGTCACCGATGACACGTTCGAGGAGGCGGTGCTCAAGCGCTCCTTCGAGGTACCCGTGGTGGTGGACCTGTGGGCGCCCTGGTGCGGGCCCTGTACGACGCTCGGCCCGCTCCTTGAGCAGGCGGTGGCCGATACCGACGGCGCCGTGGAGCTCGCCAAGGTCAACGTGGACGAGAATCCGGCCGTATCCAACAGCTTCCGGGTCCAGTCGATCCCCGCGGTGTTCGCCGTGCAGGACGGCGCGGTCGTCGACCAGTTCATCGGGGCTCGTCCGGACGCCGAGGTGCGGGCCTTCGTGGCGGCCCTGGCCCCGGCGCGTTCCGAGGCGGACCTGCTGGCGGAGGCCGGGGCCGACGCCGGCGCCGAGGAACCGCTGCGGCGGGCCCTGCAGCTCGAGCCCGACCACCCGCTCGCCGTACCGGCACTGGCGGCCCTGCTGATCGCCCGGGGGGACACGGAGGAGGCGGTCGCCCTGCTGGGTCGGGTACCCGAGACCCCCGAGACCCGGCGCCTCCTGGCCGAGGCACGTCTGGCGGAACGGGACGACGTCGCCGGTGCCGACGTCGAGTCCCTGCTCGACGGACTCCTCGAACGGGTCAAGGACGACCCCGAGTCCCGACAGGAGTTCCTCGACCTGCTCGAGACGTTGGGGCCTGACGACCCCCGGACACTGCAGTACCGCAAGTCGTTGTCCTCCCGGCTGTTCTGACGTCCGGAGCCGGCCCGTCCCGACTCCGGCGTTCGGCCCCTCCGGTAGCGTCGGGCCCGTGCGCGCCACCACCCTCCGGCTCGGGAGCCGGGACGTCGACATCGGGGACCGGGCCGTGGTGATGGGCGTCCTCGACGTGAACGGTCCGGGTGCCGCC
>Ga0302283_1004131_pt1 | contig 10972 bp, 10 predicted proteins | sample III_Fen_E1_4_FD_198770 | JGI IMG/M metagenome (GOLD analysis project Ga0302283, IMG submission 198770) | Peat permafrost microbial communities from Stordalen Mire near Abisko, Sweden - III_Fen_E1_4 | ecosystem: Environmental > Terrestrial > Soil > Wetlands > Permafrost | place: Sweden: Abisko...
GCCTGACGATCTGGCCGAGCATCTGCACCGCTTCGTCACCGAGTTCGGCGTGTCCGTCATCGGCGGGTGCTGCGGGACCACACCGGAGCACCTGGCCGCCGTCGTGGCGCGCTGCGCCGACGCCACCCCCGCCTCCCGCAACCCGGTCCACGAGCCCTCGGCCGCCTCCATCTACAGCTCGGTCCCCTTTGCGCAGGACTCGTCGTACCTGGCCGTGGGCGAGCGGACGAACGCCAACGGCTCCAAGGCCTTCCGTGAGGCGATGCTCGACGGCGACTGGGACACCTGCGTGGGCATGGCCCGGGATCAAGTCAAGGAGGGCTCCCACCTCATTGACGTCTGCGTCGACTACACCGGCGCCGACGGGGTGGCCGACATGACCGAAATAGCCAGCCGGTTCTGCACGCAGGCGAGCGTGCCGCTCATGGTCGACTCCACCGAGGGCCCGGTGGTCCGCGCCGCGCTGGAGTGGCTGGGCGGCCGGCCCATCCTCAACTCGGTCAACCTGGAGGAGGGCGACGGACCGGGGACGCGGCTCGACACGTTCCTGCGTCTCGCCCGCGAGTTCGGTGCCGCGGTGGTCTGCACCTGCATTGACGAGGAGGGCCAGGCCCGCACGGCGGAGTGGAAGCTGCGGGCCGCCCGCAACATCCGCGACATCGCCGTCGAGCGCTACGGGTTGGCGCCCGAGGACCTCCTCTTCGACCCGCTCGCCCTGCCGCTGTCGACGGGCATGGAAGAGAGCCGGGAGGACGGGATCGAGACCATTGAGGGCATCCGGGCCATTAAGGCGGAGCTGCCCGGCGTGTCGACCATCCTGGGCCTGTCCAATGTGTCCTTCGGCCTCAACCCGGCCGCCCGCCAGGTCCTCAACTCGGTCTTCCTGCACGAGTGCGTCCAGGCCGGCCTCGACTCGGCCATTGTGCACGCCTCCAAGATCCTCCCGCTGTCCCGCATTGACGACCGGGCCAAGGAAGTCTGCCTCGACCTCATCTACAACCGCCGCACCGAGGAGTACGACCCGCTACAGGAGCTGCTGGCGCTGTTCGAGGGCGTCAAGGCCGACACCGGCCCGGCGGAGGACCACAGCGACTGGCCCGTGGACCGCCGCCTGTCCCAGCGGATCATTGACGGCAACCGCAACGGGCTGGAGGACGACCTGACCGAGGCGCTCGAGTCGGGCACGGCGGCGCTGGCCATCGTCAACGACATTCTGCTCGAGGGCATGAAGGTCGTGGGTGAGCGCTTCGCCTCGGGTGAGATGCAGCTGCCCTTCGTGCTGCAGTCGGCCGAGACCATGAAGAGCGCGGTGGCCTTCCTGGAGCCGCACATGGAGAAGTCGGACCAGGGTGGCAAAGGCACCGTGGTGCTGGCCACCGTCAAGGGCGACGTGCACGACATCGGGAAGAACCTCGTCGACATCATTCTGACCAACAACGGCTACGAGGTGGTCAACCTCGGCATCAAGATCGGCATCAACGAGATGGTCAACGCGGTCGAGGAGCACAAGGCCGACGCCATCGGCATGAGCGGCCTGCTCGTGAAGTCCACCCTGATCATGCGCGAGAACCTCGTCGAGCTGAACGACCGCTCCCTGTCGGACATCCCGGTGCTCCTGGGCGGCGCCGCGTTGACCCGCACCTACGTCGAGCGCGACCTGCGCGAGGTCTACGACGGCCGGCTCTTCTACGGGCGTGACGCCTTCGAGGGCCTGCGCACCATGGACCGCCTGGTCGAGTTGAAGAAGAAGGGCGAGGACGACCCGTTGTTCGGGCGCGAGATCTCCGAGAAGAACGTGCCGCGGCGCAGCCGGCTCGACGAGCAGGAGACCTCCCCTGTCGAGGGGCAGCCGGCCCGGGCCGACGTGGCGTCGGACAACCCGCTCTACACCCCGCCCTTCGTCGGGAGCCGGATTGCGGTGGGGATCCCGATCGACGACGTGGCCGAGTACCTCAACCTCACCGCACTGTTCCGCAACCAGTGGGGCTTCCGGCCCGAGAACGGCGAGAACGACACCGAGTTCAAGGAGCGGGTCAAGGCCACGCTGCGCGAGCAGCTGGGCAAGGCCAAGGAGGCCGACCTGCTGGTGCCGTCGGTGGCCTACGGCCATTTCGCTGCCAACGCCGAGGGCAACGACCTCGTCATCTGGAAGGACGAGAGCCGGACTTCGGAATGGATGCGCTTCGCCTTCCCCCGCCAGCGCAAGGAGCCGTGGCTCTGCATCGCCGACTTCTTCCGCCCGACCGGCTCGGGTGACGAGGACTTCGCCAGCTTCATGCTCTGCACCATCGGTGCCCGGGCCTCGGAGGAGGCGGCCCGGCTGTTCGCCGAGAACCAGTACAAGGAGTACCTCTTCCTGCACGGCCTCAGCGTCGAGATGGCCGAGGCCACAGCCGAGTACTGGCACCGTCGGGTGCGCGAGGAGCTCGGCTTCGCCGACGAGGACGGCCCGAGCCTGACCGGCCTGTTCCGCCAGCAGTACCGGGGCGGTCGCTACTCCTGGGGCTACCCGGCCTGCCCCGACCTGACCGACAACGCCAAAGTCGTGGAACTTCTGGGCGGGGACCGCATCGGCGTGACGGTGAGCGAGGGGTTCCAACTCAACCCCGAGCAGACGACCGACGCCATCATCTGCCACCACCCAGAGGCCAAGTACTTCGTCGCTTGAGTACGGGGCCGACCCGGCGCTGGGTCCGGTGCGGCGCCGTGGCGGCATCGGCGTGGTGCGCCCTCCTCCTGATGACCGGAACCGTCGGCGCCGCGAGCTCGGGCGCCGCCCAGTCCCCCCCGCCCGCGCTCGGCCGGGTGGTGATCCCCGACCTCGGCCCGGGCTACGCCGTCAGCGCGCAGGGCCCGCTCGACGCCTCGCAGTTCGCCTCCGACGCGCCCGACCCGTCGGCTGCCGCCGGGGCGCTGGCCAGCCTGGGCAAGACCATCTCGACCTACGAGCGGGTGTGGCAGGCCGACGCCGGCCTCAACCAGGTGCAGGACCTGCTGGTCCGCTTCCCCGACGCGGTGGTGGCCCAGGTGTTCCTCCTGGCGGCGCAGCACGCACTCGAGTCGGGCGAAATCGTGAGCTCGGACCGGTTGGCGTCCATCCCGGGGGGCCGCCGCGTGACCTACTTCGCCGCGACCGACCGGAGCGGCGTCGGCGAGGCCATCACCATGCGTGCCGGCGTGTACGTCGTCCTGCTGTCGTTCTTCTCGGCGGCGGCGGGGAACGCCCAACCCATCTCCCCCGCCGACGCCGAGCGGGTGGCCCAAGCGCAGTACACGACCATGCGGCACGCGCCGGGCGGCGTCGCCAGCACGACCACGACGGCCGGCATCAAGAAGGGCGTCTCCGGGAGCGCCATCGCGCTGGCCGTGGTCGTGGTGGCCGTCCTGGCCCTGGCCGTGGCCACGCCCGCCCTGTTGCGGCGGCGCCGGGCCGGGCCGGACGCCGGGCCGGACGCCGCCCCGGCCACCACCCCGGCCACGGTCCTGCCCACGGAGCCCTCAGGCGGCGACGCGGCGCACGATCTCCGCCAGAACGGCGGGTGACGTCACCGGGAGCAGGTGGCCGGCGGGGAGGCGGACGACCTCGACCGGGGGCGGGAGTCGCCGCACCATGACTTCCTGCATGTCGGGCCGGACCGGACGGTCCCGCTCGTTCAGCACGTAGGTGATGGGCACGCCGGTGACGGCGGACCAGTGGACGGGCTGGAAGTAGTGGTGCACCGTGTCCTCCACGGAGCGCTCCGGGTCAGTGACGTAGGCCAGGGTGGCATCGTCGAGGGGGTCGCCACCGTAGGCATGCCGGAGTGCCTCGGGGTCGGAGGGGGCGGGCAGAATGATCGACCCCCCGTCCTTCTCGGCGGCGGCCACCGCCATCTGCAAACCCTCGCGGTGCCGCTCCTGCATGCACGAAATGCCGCACTCACCCTCGTCGGGTACCAGCGCGGCGTTCAGGACGATGGACCCGACGCGGCCTCCGAGGGCGGCGACCACGCCGGGCACCACCAACCCCCCGGACGAGTGCGCCACCAGCGTCACCGGACCAGCAGGGGCGCTCGCCGCAATATCGGCCACCACGGACGCCACCTCGCGCTCGACCGTCAGCGTGGCCAGGTCCGCCGGCCGGTCCCGGCGCCCGGGAAGGTCGACGACCAACGACGGCACGGTGAGAAGCGGCACCAGGCGGTCCCAGAACGCCCCCGTCGCGCCGCCGCCGTGGATCAGCACCACGGTCATGACGGGACGGCTCCACAGGTGGAGGGCATGGCGGCGGAGACTACCGCCACGGCGGGAGCCCCCCGCCGAAGCGGGGCTCCCTCACTAGGATCCGCCGGGTGACCTCGTTCGATGCCGTGAGCCGACCAGCACCGATTACCGGGCTGTCGCACGTGCAGCTCCACGTCTCGGATGTCGGGACCAGTGCGAAGTGGTACAGCGCCGTGCTGGGTCTCGTCCCGTTCGCGGACGACCCCGCCGTCGGCTACGTCGCGCTGCAACACCGTGGCGGGAAGTTCGTCGTGGTGCTGACCAAGGCGCCCACGCCACGCAGCGCGGCGGCGGAACAGGCCGGCGACGGACTGGATCATCTGGCGCTCGCCGTGCCCGACGGTGCCGCGCTCGAGGCCTGGGCGGCCCATCTCACCGAGGTCGGCATCGACCACCCCGGCGTCGTGCTCGAAGGCGGTCACCCTTCGCTGCAGCTCCGTGACCCCGATGGCATCGCCATCGAGTTGGTGGCGCCCTAGCCGCTCAGCCCCAGTCGGTGAATTTGCGCAGTCGGGACTTCTTCGTGGCGGCCGGCTGGGGATCCAGCACGGCCTCGGCCCGGTTTTCCCGCAACCACGCCATGAGCCCGTCGGCATCCTTGAAGATGATCTCCTGGTCGGTCTCCATGAGGTACAAGTGGATGGACCCATCGTCGACCGTGACCGAGAATTCGATCTTCCCGTTGCACACGAAGCACCAGAGCGGCGTCGTTCCGGGCGTCGACCTCGGCTCCAGACGCCACCCTGGCCTGCCTACGAGCAGATCCCTGATGTCGTTCGTCGATGGCTGTCCGCCAGAAGGCACGCTGGGCTCCACGTTTCGCTGATCGTCAGGGTCGGCGCCGGCCTGCGCCGACTCGACCCGAGGTTATCTCCCGGGCCGGTTCACTCTCAGACCCTTTCCAACTCCCGGATCGGCTCCACGGGCGCGGTGGATGGCGGTGACGGACCCGGCCCCAACATCGCCGCCCCGGCGGTGACGACACCCACCGACATCAGGAGCGTCCAGGCCGCACCCAGCAAGAACGTGATGGACCGCGCCCTCCCGAGAACCGGGTAGAGCGCGATCCACATGGCCACTGCCGTCGCACACACGGCAGTGACGTGTCCGGAAGGAAAGCTGAGCGTGCCGTGGATCCTCTCCTGGACCACCGGCTTGACGATCCTCTCGTTGATCAGCTCGGCGGCGGCGGCGAAGCCGGCCATGACGACGACCCGCGGGAGCACGCGCCGTTCCGCTCCGTACACCAGGCTGACGATGAGGACGACCGCGATAACCGGCACCGCGAGAAAATCTGCCAGTTCCGCCCAGCTTTCGACGCTGGAAGAGCGGCCGATGAGGTGAAGGGCGCCACTCTCCAAGTGGTAGCCGTCGTGGCCGCGGGACACGGCCAGGCTGAGCAACGCCGTGGCGAGCAGGCTCACGAGTGAGACCGCCGTCAGTCGTGAACGCAACACAGTGAACACGGTACGCGCCCGTTGGGAACTTCTGACCTCACCCAACTCGCGGCAGGGACAAATCATCCTTCCTGCGGACAGGAATCATCCTTCCTGGGGTGCAAATAGGAGTTCTGCTCCTCGGGGCGGTGCAACGACACGACCTCCGGCCTGACCTGCTTCCTCCCTTTCTGTTTGAGAGGGTGTAGACGGCATGCGCGGGCAATGGAAGAGGGAATCTGTGGCGAGGGTGCGACGAGTGGCTCATGTCGCGGGGACGACCCTCGTCGCGCTCCTCGCCGTGGCCGCGTCCCTGACGGTCATGGCGGGCCCCGCCCCGGCCGCCGCTGCCGCCCCGACCCGCTCCAACCCTGTGCTCGGCGTCTACGCCGGCGCGGGGTATCCCACGGCCGTTCCGGCCTTCGCCAAGACCATCGGGACCCGGCCGGGTTTCGCCATGGACTTCCTCCTCGGGACGACGTGGCGCACCATCACCCAGGGTCGCTGGCCCTATAGGAAGTGGAAGGGCAAGGGCTACACCATGATCTGGGGCGTCAACATGCTGCCGGATACCTATTCGCCCAATGCCGACGCACAGGAAGCGGGCGGCAGTTGCTTCGGGCTCACCCAGGGAGCGAGGGGCCTGTTCGACCACTACTTCCGCACCGTCGCCACCAACATTGTGCGAGCCGGCTTCCCTGTGTCGGTCATCAGGTTCGGATGGGAGTTCAACGGCAACTGGTTCCCCTGGTCGGCGCAGGGCTGTGCGTCCGCCTATGTCCGGTACTTCGACAACATCGTCACAACAATGCGTGCAGTTCGTGGAGCGCACTTCACCTTCGAATGGAACCCCACCAGGGGTGATCTCGGTGTCGGCACCCTCGCCCAGTACTACCCCGGTGACAACTACGTCGACGACATCGGTCTCGACGTCTACGACCTCGAGCAGCAGCACTACCCCGGAGCCAGGGCCGAGTTCACCCACATGCTCACGCAGCGCGACGGCCTGAACTGGCTCGCCTCGTTCGCCAAGGCCCACAGCAAGGCGATCGTGCTCCCCGAATGGGGACTGGGTTGGGGAACGTGCAGCGCCAGCGGACAGCCGATCTCGGCATCAGGCCAACAGGTCTGCGGCGGTGATGATGCGACATGGGTCAACCTCATGGCGACGTGGATTGCCGCGCACAAGGTGGCCGAGGCGACCTACTGGGACTTCGGCACCTCAGTGGTCGGCCGGGGTCACAACCCGCTCACCGCCAAGGCGCTGGCTACCGACTTCGGTTGACCTGACGAGACGAGAAGGCGGCGGCGTGTCCAGCGGCAGCCACGGGAAACCCACGGTGCAGGGGGCTATCGTGACGCACTACACGCGCAAGGAGGACATGGTGCCCGAATTCCCCGGCGTCACTCACGTGGCTCTCACTGTCACCGACATGGACCGCAGCCGCCCCTGGTACGAGAACCTCATCGGTGGCCCACCGGTGATCGACGAGGACACGGGGCCGTTCCGTCACGCCGTCTGGCTCCTCGGGGGACAAACGCTGGTCGGCCTCCACCAGTTCCCCGACCTGCACGGCTCGGACCCGTTCGACGAGCGGACACCGGGCTTGGACCACGTGGCGTTCGCCTGCGCCAACCGCGCCGAGCTCGAGCAGTGGGAATCCAAGCTCAACGAGCTGGGCGTCACGAACGGCGGAATCGTCGACGCCCCTTACGGTTCGGGGCTCTCGTTCCGTGACCCCGACAACATCGCGCTGGAGTTCTTCGCCCCGCCCGGGTGACGCTCACGGCCTCAGCTCACGCCCGGCCCTTCATCTGCGCCGCGTAGCGCGGCTTGCAGGCCCTCCACATCGGCGACGGTCACGGTCAGCGCCGAATGGCCGCGGCGTCGGATGGACGAACGAACGTTCTCCTCGAAGTGCACACACACGCCGCGCCGGTTGTTGGTCCCGAAGGTCAGCCCGTCGTCAGCCGACGACATGCGGATCCCGCACGCCGTCCACCAGCGGTAGTGCTCTGTGATGTGCGCACCCGACACGTTCGCCCGCGGCGTGGTGACCTTGACCAGGCCGAAGGTCGCCACGAACAACTCGTCATCGGTGAGCGTGACGCCGTCACGCGAGGGCCGCAGCAAGAAGGGCAGGAGCACCGGCAGATAGCGCCGGTCGACGTCGTAGCCGAAGTGCTGCGTCACGCTGCTACCCCCGCTGCGCCCTGACTGCTCAACTCGGGTCGGCTGGCTTGCATACGTGCAACGTTGGCACACAACGGAGGGGCACCCCTGCCGTCCCGTCCGACTCGGGCCACCGCGCGCGCCGGGTCCCCTCAGCGCGGCGCCCGCGGCATCCCCAACCCGATCATGGCGATGATGTCGCGCTGGACCTCGTTCGTCCCCCCTCCGAAGGTGAAGATGGTCTGGCTGCGGGCCTGGTTCTCCAGGCGGCCCCGCAGGACCGCCCCGGGAGAACCCTCGACCAGATACCCCGCCTGACCGACGACTTGGAGGAGGAGCCGCGAGACCTCCAGCGAGAGCTCCGTTCCGTACACCTTGGTGGCCGACGCGTCAGCGGGATGCACGCCCTTGTCCGAGGCCGACGCCACCTTCCAGTTGAACAGCTTGAGCACGTCTATTTTCGCGTGCGCCCGGGCCAGAATGATCTGCACCCACTCGTGATCGATCAGGGCCCGCCCGTCCCCGAGTCGATGTCCTTGCGCCCATTGCCGCACCTCCGTGAGGCTCCGCAAGAGGCCCGAGGCCGGGCAGATGGCCACTCGTTCGTGGTTCAGCTGATTGGTGATCAGCTTCCATCCCTGATTCTCCACCCCGACGAGGTTCTCGGCCGGGACACGCACGTCCTCGTAGAACGTCGAGCTGGTGATGTCACCGGCGAGAGTGGGCAATGGCGTCCAGTGAAACCCGGGGACATCGACCGGAACGATGAAGACCGAGAGACCTTTGTGCTTGGGGGCATCGGGATCGGTCCGCACCGCCAGCCAGATGTAGTCGGCGTACTGGATCGCGCTGGTGTAGATCTTCTGGCCGTTGATCACGTACTCGTCACCGTCACGCACGGCTCGCGTCGTGAGGGAGGCCAGGTCGGTGCCCGCCGAAGGCTCGGTGTAGCCGATGGAGAAATGGAGTTCGCCCCTCAGGATCCCGGGCAGGAGGCGCTGCTTCTGTTCGTCGGTGCCGAGGGACATGATCGTCGGGCCCACGCTGTTCAGCGTGAGGAGCGGGAGGGGGACGCCAGCCCAGTGGGATTCCTCGACGAAGATCATCTGCTCAATCGGCCCTCGCGCCATGCCGCCGTACTCCCGAGGCCAACCGAGACCCAGCCAGCCGTCATGACCCATCCGACGGATGTAGCGGGGGTACGTCGGCTCGTCCGAGGGCGAGCCCTCCACCTCTGCGACCAGGTCTTCGAAGTAGTGGCGGAGCTCCCGCTGCAAGCTCAGCTGTTCTTCCGTGAACTCCAGATACACGTGGCCTCCGGCTCTGCATTCGTCGCCCGTCGGGGGCATTCTCGCGGGCCGTGGCCCGGTGGGAGGGCAATGCACGAGGTCCCCACCCAAAAGCGGTCAGACTCTGCGCTGGTCATGGACGGAGGACGCGGAGCCCAATCGGAAGTCGTGACATGACGGTGGCCATCACGTTCGCCCTGGCCGCCGCCCTGGCGAACGCAATCCACCTGATGACCCAGCACTCGGCCAGCGCCGGCGTGACCGATGAGCACCGGAATTGGCGCCTGGTCCTCTATCTGCTCCGCCAGCCGCTCTGGCTCCTCGGCTGGGCCGCCGCCGCCGCCGGCTTCGTCTTCCAGGCGATCGCACTCCACGGTGGGCAGCTCGCCGTGGTCCAGTCGCTCCTCGTCACCGAGTTGGTCTTTGCGTTACTCCTGCGCCGGTTCTGGGTCCGTCAGCACATCGCCAAGACGGCGTGGACCGCCGCTGTCGTCACGTGTGGGGCCCTTGTGGTCTTCCTGGCTGCGGCTGAACCCCATGGCGGCCACCTGCGGCCGGACCCGGCCGATTGGCTTGTCGCATCATCGGTCTTCGGCGGGATCGTGGCGGTGTTGGCGCTGGCGGCGCGCCGGGGGTCCCCCAACCGTCGCACCGCGCTCTACGCCATTGCGGCATCGATCACCTGGGCCCTGATGGCTGCGTTCATCAAGGCGACCACCTATGTGCTGGCGAACAGAGGGGTGCTCGGGACCTTGGAGCACTGGCCGCTCTACGCGTTGATCGTTGCCGCCGTCATCGGCTCCGTGCTCCAACAGGCAGCGCTGCAGGTCGGCCCCTTGAGTATCTCCCAACCACTGATCGTGGTCGTCGACCCCGCCGTGGCCATCGTCTTGAGCGTCTGGATCTTCGACGAGCGCTTCACCGTCAGTGCAGCGCAGCGGGTCGTGGCCGTCGTCGCCTTCTGCGCCATGGCCTTCGGGGTCACCCTCCTGTCCCGGACAGCACCCGGCGATCTCGACTCGACAATGCCGCAGCCGTCATAGAACACAGGTTCGGAGGGTGGGGAGGTCGCGGAATCCGTTCCGTTCGGTGACCCGAGTGCTGGTGGGATTCCGCGCTACGCACAACATACCGCTGGAGGGGGGCCTTGCCGCAAGGGACCCAACCATGCTCATCATGACTCCTTCACGGAACCGGTCACGGCCAGAACAACATGCGGGGGTGGCGGAATGGATGTGCTGTCTTCGGCAGATGCGTCGACCAGGGGACGGCCATGACCGAGCATGCGGTGGTGATCGCCGGTGGTGGCCCCACCGGGCTGATGCTGGCGGCCGAGCTCAAGCTGGCCGGGATGGACGTCGTGGTCGTCGAGCGACGAGCCACGCAGGAGCTCGACGGCTCGCGCGCGGGCGGCCTCCACGCGCGCACCATCGAGGTACTCGACCAGCGCGGCGTGGCCGATCGGTTCCTGGCCGAGGGGCAGGCCATGCAGGTGCAGGCCTTCGCCGGGGTCCCGCTGGACATCAGTGACTTCCCGACTCGCCACAACTACGGGCTCGCGCTGTGGCAGAGCCACTTCGAGCGCATTTTGGCCGGCTGGGTCAACGAGCTGGCGGTGCCGATGATGCGCGCACGCGACGTGACGGCCTTTACCCAGCACGACACCGGCGTGGACGTCGAGCTGTCCGACGGCGGGCGGCTGCGGGCGGCCTACCTCGTCGGCTGCGACGGCGGGCGCAGTGTGGTCCGAAAGGCCGCCGGGATCGAGTTCGCCGGATGGGATCCGACGACCAGCTGGCTGATCGCCGAGG
>Ga0302283_1004144_pt1 | contig 10956 bp, 11 predicted proteins | sample III_Fen_E1_4_FD_198770 | JGI IMG/M metagenome (GOLD analysis project Ga0302283, IMG submission 198770) | Peat permafrost microbial communities from Stordalen Mire near Abisko, Sweden - III_Fen_E1_4 | ecosystem: Environmental > Terrestrial > Soil > Wetlands > Permafrost | place: Sweden: Abisko...
CCAGGGTTCGGGGGTCATCAGGATGGCGGCGACCGTGTCGGGGCAGGGCGGCGACTTCATAAAGAAGATCGGCCTCTGGGTCCGGTCGTTCGGCAGATCCGACATGTCGAACCGCGCCACCTGCGAGCCGCTGGCGTGCATGCGGATCTTGAACATGGTGCGGGTCTCGTCCGAGACGTTCACCCCGCCGCCGTGCCAGATGCCGTGGTGCAGGAAGAGCAGTGTCCCGGCCTCGCACACCATATGCTGCTGGCCGCGGACGTTCTGATATCGGCCGAGCGCCACCTCGCTGACCTTGCGAAGGTGCGTACCCGGAATAAATCGCGTGCCGCCCATCTCGCGCGTCACCGCATGCGGATAATACATGATCTGCAGATCGAAGGCCTGGCGCGGATCGATGGTCGAATCCTGGTGAGTGTGCTGCGAGACGTTTTCACTGGCCGCCGCCTCATGGAACCTCGGCGGGAAAGTCATGTGCAGGAAGTGGTGATCGAAGACCGGAGAGTCGCCCACCAGGCTCTCGATCGCGCCGGCCACCAACGGCAGGGCCAGTAGCCGCGCCAGGGCGCTGCCGGCGGGATAGGCCTGGGCCAGCGGCGTCCCGGGCGCGACCTCGGGAATGTCGTTCTGGGCCAGGAGGGCGCCGTACGTGCGCCTTAGTTTCGTTCCGGGCGCGGGCTCGGGCGGCCGGCCGGACTCGGCGAGGAACTGCTCGTTGATGTCCGGCGGCACGACGCCATCGAACCGCAGGAATCCGCGCGCGACGAAGCTGGCCATCTGACGGCTGGTGAGGAGGTTATCGCCGCTCATCAGGTTTCCACCCACTGCTCGAAGAAGAACTCATACTTCAGATAGGCCAGATCGAACTCCTCGCCCCGGGCGTGCGGCAGAAGCTGCGAGGCCTGAAAGAGGCGCCAGCCGTCCCTGAGCGCCGCCAGACCCGTCGGATAGGGGGCCGCGTCGCTGTCACCGGCCATATGCAGCGTCTCGCCCGTCCCGTCGTAGCGCGCCCAGCCCACCACCGGCGCATCGAGGGCCGAGTTTGCGAGATAGAGCACGAGCACCTTTTGTCGTCCGTCGGCCATCGTCCCTCCGCGCGGCGGAAACAATCACAGGCACGGGCAGGCGTCCAGCCGGCGCCGCCGGACGAGGCAGTCAGCCAGCGGCCGGACCGGGCGGCCGCTTCGCCTTGACTCCCCGGGCCGCCTCCCCCACCCTTTGGCTGGCTCTCGCGGGAGAGGCCGAATCTCGGACATCCAAGGTTCGGCGCCGAAGGCGCAACCGCCCCGGAAACGCTCAGGCAAAAGGACCGCGAGACGCCTTGAAACGCTGGAAAGACACGGCCTCTTCTTAAGGGTCCGTGCCGCCGAAGGAGCAAGGGCGCGACACGCGCGTCCGGAATCTCTCAGGCCCAAGGGACAGCGGGGGCGCGCAGGATATTCGCCGACGCGTCGCCAGCCGTGGAGCCCCTTTGTCCGCCGCCACCGAACCTGGAAAGACGACGCCCCTGACCGGCGCCCATGTGGCGCTGGGCGGCCGCATGGTCGCCTTCGCCGGCTACGACATGCCGGTGCAATACGCTGACGGGGTGCTGAAGGAGCACCTGTGGACGCGGGCGCACTGCGGCCTGTTCGACGTCTCGCACATGGGGCCGGCGTTCCTGCAGCTGGCCCGGCCCAGCGGCGATCCGGACGCCGATCACGCCGCGGTCGCCGCCCTGCTGGAGCCGCTGGTCTGCGGCGACCTCAAGGGGCTGAAGCGCGGCCAGCTGCGCTACACCCTGCTGCTCAATGCCGAGGGCGGCATTCTCGACGATCTGATGGTCGGCCGCGCGGTCACCGACGAGCGCCAGGGCATGCTGCAGCTGGTGGTCAACGCCGGGACCAAGGACGCCGACTTCGCCCTGATCGCCGCCGCCGTCGGCGACGCCGCCGAGCTGATCCGGGCCGACGAGGGCGCGCTGATCGCGGTGCAGGGTCCGGAGGCCGAGGCGGTGGTCTCGGCGATCATTCCCGAGGCGGCGGGCTTGAGTTTCATGACCTTCACCCCGGCGCTGCTGGACGACCACCGCATCACCCTCTCGCGCTGCGGCTACACCGGCGAGGACGGCTACGAGATCCTGGTCCCGGCCGAGCTTGCCGTCCCTCTTTGGACCCGGCTGCTGGCCGACGGGCGGGCCCGGCCGATCGGCCTTGGCGCCCGGGACTCCTTACGCCTCGAAGCCGGCCTGCCGCTCTACGGCCACGACCTCGACGAGACCGTCTCGCCGATCGAAGCCGCCCTCGATTTCGCCGTCTCCAAGCGCCGGCTGAAGGCCGAGGACTTTCCGGGCGCCGCCCGAGCCGTCGGCGAACTGGCCGGGCGTCTGACGCGTCGCCGGGTCGGCCTGCGGGTGCTGGAAGGCGCACCGGCCCGCGAGGGCGCGGAGATCGCCGACGGCTCGGGCGCGGTGGTCGGCGTGGTCACCAGCGGCGGCTTCTCGCCCTCGCTCGGCGCCCCGATCGCCATGGGCTATGTGCCGCCGACGCTGGCGGAACCCGGTGTGGCCCTGGGCGTCATCGTCCGGGGCAAGCGCCAGGCCGCCGAGGTTATCCAGATGCCGTTCGTCCCCCACCGCTATCGCCGCAAGGCCTGAACAAGGATCGCCGCATGCGTTTTTCCAAGGATCACGAATGGGTCGAGGTGACCGATGGCGTCGCCACCATCGGCATCACCGCCTACGCCGCCGGCCAGCTGGGCGACGTGGTGTTCGTCGAGCTGCCCGCCGTGGGCAAGCAGGTGAAGGCCGGCGACGACCTTGCGGTGGTCGAGAGCGTCAAGGCCGCCTCGGACGTCTACGCCCCGGTCTCAGGCGAGGTGATCGAGGCCAACGGCCCGGTGGTCGACTCCCCCGACACGGTCAACGCCTCCCCCGAGCATTCCGGCTGGTTCGTGAAGCTGAAGCTGGCCAATCCCGCCGAGGTCGACGCCCTGATGGACAAGGCGGCCTACGAACAGTTCCTCCAAACGCTGTGAGCGAGAACCAGTGAGCCAGACCGTGACCCTTTCCCAAATAGTCCGCTCATCCCCGCGAAAGCGGGGATCCAAGAGGCAGGCGTTGCAGAGGAAGTGCGGAACCCGTTGCAGACTTTCTTGGACCGCCAGCGCATTGGGTCCCCGCTTTCGCGGGGATGAGCGGGCTTAGAAAGTGCGCTATCTCCCCCTCACCCAATCCGATCGCGCCGAGATGCTGGCCGTCATCGGCGCGGCCGACATCGACGCCCTGTTCCGCGACGTGCCGGCCTCGGCGCGGCTCGCCGGGCCCGTCGACCTGCCCGCCCACCAGGGCGAACTTGAAGTCGAGCGCGCTTTGGGACGCCTCGCCGCCCGCAACCGACCGGCGGGCGCGGGGCCGTTCTTCTGCGGCGCCGGGGCCTATCGCCACCATGTGCCGGCCAGCGTCGACCACATCATCCAGCGCTCGGAATTCCTGACCAGCTACACGCCCTACCAGCCCGAGATCGCCCAGGGCACGCTGCAGGTGCTGTTCGAGTTCCAGACCCAGGTGGCGGCGCTGACCGGCCTCGCGGTAGCCAACGCCTCGATGTACGACGGATCGACCGCTTGCGCCGAGGCGGTGATGATGGCCGCGCGGATCACCAAACGCTCCAAAGCGGTGCTCTCCGGCGGCCTGCACCCGCACTATGCCGAGGCAGCCTGGACCCTGGCCCACTCGGCCGGCGTCGCCACCACCCGCCTGCCGGCCGCCGTTGACCATGAGGCAGCGGTGATCGAAGCGATCGGCCCGGACACCGCCTGCGTCGTCGTGCAGACCCCGAACGTGTTCGGCACGGTCACCGACGTTTCGGCCATCGCCGAGGCCGCCCACGCCGCCGGCGCCCTCTTGGTGGTGGTGACCACCGAGGCGGTCTCCTTCGGCCTGCTGAAATCGCCCGGCGAGATGGGCGCGGACATCGCCGTGGCCGAGGGCCAGTCGATCGGCAATGCCTTGAGCTTCGGCGGCCCCTACGTCGGCCTGTTTGCCTGCCGAGAGGAATTCGTCCGCCAGATGCCTGGACGGCTCTGCGGCGAGACCCTCGACGCCGAGGGCAGGCGCGGCTTCGTGCTGACGCTGTCGACCCGCGAGCAGCACATCCGTCGCGAGAAGGCGACCTCGAACATCTGCACCAACTCCGGCCTCTGCGCGCTGGCGTTCTCGATCCACATGACCCTGCTCGGCCAGACGGGTCTGAAGCAGCTGGCCGAGATCAACCACGCCCAGGCCCGCCGCCTCGATCGGGCGCTGAGCGGCGTCCCCGGCGTCGAGCGCCTGACCCCGCGCTTCTTCAACGAGTTCGCCGTGCGGCTGCCAAAGCCGGCCGCGGAGGTCGTGGCGGCGCTGGCGCAGCGCGACGTGATCGCCGGCGTGCCGTACGCCCGCCTGGCGCCCGGCGCCGGGATGGACGACGTGCTGCTGGTCTGCGCCACCGAGACCACTCCGGACGCGGACATTGCCGCCTTCGCCCAGGCTTTGACCGAGGAACTCGCCCGATGAGCGTCGTCACCGTCGGCCGGGTCACGCGATCCGAAACCCCCATGGAAGGCCCGACGGCCGAGCGCCACGGCCACGGCCTGGTCCAGGACGAGCCGCTGATCTTCGAGCTCGGCGGCTGGGAGAAGACCGGCGTCGATCTGCCCGAGCCCAGCCTGGACGCCGGCGATCTCGCGGGCCTGACGCGCACCGCGCCGATCGGCCTGCCCGGGCTCTCGGAGCCGGAGACGTTGCGCCACTATGTGCGCTTAAGCCAAAAGAACCACGCCATCGATCTGGCCATGTACCCGCTGGGCTCGTGCACGATGAAGCACAACCCACGGCTCAACGAGAAGATGGCCCGCCTGCCGGGCTTCGCCGATATCCACCCGCTGCAGCCGCAGTCCACCGTCCAGGGCGCCATGGCGCTGATGGACCAGCTGTCGCATTGGCTGAAGACCCTCACCGGCCTGCCCGCCGTCGCCCTGTCGCCCAAGGCCGGCGCCCACGGCGAACTCTGCGGCCTGCTGGCCATCCGCGCCGCCCACGAGGCCCGGGGCGACGCCCGCCGGCGGGTGCTGGTGCCAACCTCCGCCCACGGCACCAACCCGGCCACCGCCGCCCTGGCCGGCTACACGGTCACCGAGATCGCCCAGACCCCTGAGGGCCGGGTCGACCTGGCCGACCTCGCCGCCAAGCTCGCCCCGGACATCGCCGCGGTGATGGTCACCAATCCGAACACCTGCGGCCTGTTCGAGAACGACATCGTCGAGATCGCCCGACTGACCCACGCCGCCGGCGCCTACTTCTACTGCGACGGGGCCAACTTCAACGCCATCGTCGGCCGGGTCCGCCCGGGCGACCTCGGCGTCGACGCCATGCACATCAACCTGCACAAGACCTTCTCGACGCCTCACGGCGGCGGCGGCCCGGGCGCTGGGCCGGTGGTGTTCAGCGCGGCGCTTGCGCCTTATGCGCCAAGGCCCTGGCTGGTCAGCGGTCCGGACGGGTTCGCGCTCGAGGAGCACCAGGAAGGCGAGGCGGCCGAAGCCTTCGGCCGGCTATGCGCATTCCACGGCCAGATGGGCATGTATGTCCGCGCCTTGGCCTACATGCTGAGTCATGGCTCCGACGGCCTACGGCAAGTGGCCGAGGACGCGGTGCTGAACGCCAACTACGTCAAAGCCAGGCTCTCCGGCGCGCTCACCGCCGCCTTCCCGGACGGGCCGTGCATGCACGAGGCCTTGTTCGACGACACCTGGCTGGAGGGGACCGGCGTCACCACGCTCGACATCGCCAAGGCCCTGATCGACGAGGGCTTCCACCCGATGACCATGTACTTCCCGCTGGTGGTGCACGGGGCGATGCTGATCGAGCCGACGGAGACCGAGCCGAAGCGCGAGATCGACCGGTTCTGCGACGCGCTGCTGGGGCTGGCCGCCGACGCCAAGGCCGGCGACGTCGCCCGCTTCAAGGAAGCCCCGGTGAGGGCCCCCTTGCGCCGCCTCGACGAAACCGCCGCGGCCCGCAAGCCCCGCCTGCGCTGGACGGCGTAGGGCCTGCGTCCTTCGAGAGGCCCGCTGCCGCGGGCTCCTCAGGAAGACGAGAGTAGGGGGCGCCACCCCTCTTCGTCATGGTGAGGAGCGCTCGCCAGAGCGCGTCTCGAACCACGCGCGCTGAGGCGCCTTTGCCACAGAGCGTTTGAATCAGCTTGGCCGCGCGGATTCGCCTGATCGGCGCCTTCCGGCGGATCGAACTAGGTCCATATGAGACCTGCGGCGGGTCGTCTCCCTCGCCCCGCCGGATCCAACCGTTGAAGCCATGTCAGTCGCGAGCCTTCGCACGTCCGAACACCTGCGCGCCGCCCTCAGCCTGCCGATCTGGCGGCGGCTGAGCCGCTGGCTGGGCGTCGGCGTGGGGTCGTTTCTGGTGGTGGTCGGCGGCGTCGGGGCCCTGCTGCCGTGGCACCTCGGGCTGCCGTTCCTGCTGGTCGGGCTGATCATGGTGTTGCGGTCATCGGTGCAGGCCCGCCGCCGGTTCATCGTGCTGCAGCAGCGCCACCCGCGGATCGTCTCGCCGATCCGCCGCCTGCTCCGCCGCGACGCCCCGGTGGGACCGGTCGCCTGGCAACAGCTGCTGCGCTTCGAGCGCCTGATCATGCCGAAGAGCTGGCGCGTGGCCATGCGCCTGCGCCACCGGGTGATCCGGCGCCACTAGAACGCGCTCATCCCCGTGAAAGCGGGGACGGAATGATCGCGAGCGGCGGCCCGCGGGCGCGTTCAAGGAATTGACCACGAACCACACGAATGAACACGAACGCGTTCGTGCTTCTCGTGTGGCTCGTGGCTGAAATACTTGGCTCCCCGACTTCGCGGGTGAAGGGCCCCTACGGTCGGAAGCGTTCGCCTAGCTTAGCCAAGCCCGCGTCCACCAGCGGGTCGGTCGTGGCGACGGCGATGCGGGCGGCCAGCACCTGCTCGGCGGCTTCCGCGGCCAGGTCGGCGGCGGCGGCGCGGACTTCGGCGGCGGCCTGCGTCTCGGCCAGGGCGATGCGGCGCTCGGCCAGTTGCTGGCGGCGCTTGATGTCGGCCTCCAGCTTGACCTTGGCCTCGGCCGACATTCGCTCAGCGTCGGCCTTGGCCTGGGCCAGCATTTCCTCGGCCTGCCGCTCGCCGGCTTCCCGGCGGGTCTTGATTTCGGCCAGCAGCGCCTGGGCTTCCTCGCGCAGTTTGGTCGCCTCGTCGAGCTGGGCCTGAATCTTGGCCGCCCGGGAATCGAGGGCGCCCAGCGCCATCGCCGGCGCCTTCAGCCAGATCAGTAACACGATGAAAGTGACGAGGCCGATCGCCTCCCAGGTGTGCGCTTCCTGCAGCCATGCCATCGGGGTCGCTCCTCTAGGCCCGGCCGGCGAGGGCTTGGGCGACCTCGGCGGTGGTGGCCGCCTTGCCGGTCAGCCGTTCGACCATCGCCTGGGCGGTCTCGCCGGCGATGGCCCGCACGTGGGTCATCGCCTCGGTCTTCACCGCCGCGATCCGCGTCTCGGCGGCCGCGAGAGTCTCGGCCAGCTTGGCGTCCTCGCTCGTTCGGCGCGCGGTGGCTTCGGCGTTGGCCGCGGCCTTGGCGTCCAGCGCCAGCTTCTGTGAGCGGGCCCGCGCCGAGGCCATTTCGTCGGCCGCGGCCTGGCTCTGCGCCTGCGCTTCGTCGCGCAGACGCCGCGCCTCGCCGATATCGCCGCTGATCTTGTCTTCCCGCGCGGTGATGGTCCCGCCCACCTTGGGCACGAACACCTTGGCGAACAGGAAGATCAGGACGCCGAAAATAATCAGCATCCAGACCATCTGGCCCGGCCATTGCGCCAGGTCGAACTGCGGCAGTCCCCCCGAGCCGGACTCGGCGGCGGCGGCCGCGGTGGCGGGATCGGCCATCGGTATGCCTTAGCCGGCGTAGAGGATGATGAAGGCCATCACCAGGGCGAAGATGCCCATGGCCTCGGTCACCGCGAAGCCGAGGAACAGCATGCCCCGCTCGGCGGCCGCGGCCGACGGGTTGCGCATGGCGGCTTGCAGGTAGTTGCCGAACAGAATGCCGAGGCCGGCGCCGGCGCCGATCAGGCCGGTCATCGCCAGGCCCGCCCCGATCAGTCGGGCGGCGTGAACAGTGGGCTCCATGGGGTCTTAGTCCTTCTTGAGATGAATTGGGCTCAGTGACCGTGATCGAGATTCACGACGTCGCTGAGGTAGGTGCAGGTAAGGGCCGCGAACACGAAGGCCTGCAGGAAGGCCACGATCAGCTCCAGCGCCGTCAGCGCGATGACCATGAACATCGACAGCGCCGAGCCGAAGATGCCGAGGCTGGCCAGGCCGCCGTGGCCGGCGAATACCGCCATCGCCACCACGAAGCTGGCGAACATGTACATCACCACGTGGCCGCCGATCATGTTGCCGAACAACCGCATCGACAGGGTCACCGGCCGGACCATGAACGAGATGAACTCGATCGGCACCAGGATGATCAGCATCGCCCAGTGGACGCCGCCGGGGACGAACAGCTTGAAGAAGCCGAAGCCGTTGCGGACGAAACCGACGGTCACCACCATCAGGAAGGTGACGATAGCCAGGGTGACGGTGATCGAGAGCTGTGAGGTGACGGTGAACTGTCCGGGCACCAGGCCCCAGATGTCGAGGAAGGCGATCAGCGAAAACAGCGCGAACACATAGGGCAGGAACGGCCGGCCGCGGTCGCCGATCATCTGACCGGTCAGGCCCTTGTCGGCCAGGTCGTAGAGGATTTCGCCGAAGGCCTGCACCCGACCAGGCACCACCTTGCCCCGGCCGGCGGCCAGGAAGAACAGCGAGATGGCCACCGCCGCGAACATCATCGTGGCGACGGAGTTGGTGATCGACAGGTCGATCGGGCCCAGTCCCGGCACGTCGATCGGCGCAAAGCGCACGAGCGGCTTGATCAGGAACTGTTCCATGGGCTGGATCGCCGCCATCAGGCCTTCAAACCTCCGTCCCGTCCTTCTTGGCCGCGCCGCGTTTGGGCGTAGCCGACTTCATCGCCGCATAGGCCGACGCCGCCGTGCCGAGCAGCAATCCGATCACCATCCCGAAGGGTGTGGTGTGCGCGAAGTGGTCTACCGTCCACCCGAGCCCCAGCCCCCCGAGAACCCCGCCGATCACCTCGCCCAGGAGGCGATAACCTTCGCCGGCGCCGCTTTCGCTGGCTCCGGCGACGCCGGTCGCCGGCGCATCGTCGTCGGCCTTAAACGCCTTCAGCCGTTCGTCGAGGCGCTTGAGCGCCGCGTGGCTGTCGTCGTCCGGCTGCGACATGAACGGGAACTCGCGTGATTACGCCCAGCCCCAACGTCCCGCCGCGGCCCGGCCAGGTCGGCGCGGAACCTATAGGGGCGAACCTGGGGCGTCAAGGTTCGGCGACATGAAGTTATCGCGTTGTTTTATCGGGAGAATTTGATCGAACTGCGGCATGTTGACAAGGGGTCGCACCCCAGCGGCGACTTCCACGGCTCGTGCGCCTCGTCAGTGCGCCTCGTCCCAGTTGGCCGCCGCCCGCGCGTCGACCACCAGCGGCACGCTCAGCGCCACCGCCGGCAGCGCCGCCTGGCTCATCACCCGCCGGGCGAGGTCGCAGACCGCCTCGGCCTCCGCGGCCGGCGATTCGAAGATCAGTTCGTCGTGCACCTGCAGCAGCATTCGCGCCTTCAGCCCCGAGTCGGCGATCGCCTGCGGCATGCGGATCATCGCCCGGCGGATCACGTCGGCGGCCGCGCCCTGGATCGGGGCGTTGATCGCCGCGCGCTCGGCGAACTGGCGCTCGTGAACGGACTTGGAGGTGGCCGCCGGAATGTGGATCTTGCGGCCGAACAGATTGGTCACATAACCCTGGGCCCGCACCGTGTGGCGCATCCGGTCCATGTAGGCGCGGATGCCGGGAAAGCGCTCGAAGTAGGTCTTGATGTAGGCCCCGGCCTCGTCCTGCGGGATCGAGAGCTGGTTGGCGAGGCCGAAGGCCGAGATGCCGTAGATGATCCCGAAATTGATCGCCTTGGCCCGCCTGCGGGTCTCCGCCGGCATGCCCTCCACCGGCACGCCGAACATCTCCGAGGCGGTGGAGGCGTGGATGTCCAGCCCCTCGCCGAACGCTCGCTTCAGCTGCGGAATGTCGCCGATGTGGGCGAGGAGCCGCAGCTCGATCTGGCTGTAGTCGGCGCTGATCAGCACATTGCCCGGCTCGGCGATGAAAGCCTTGCGGATCTTGCGACCTTCCTCGGTGCGCACCGGGATGTTCTGCAGATTGGGATCGTTGGACGACAGCCGCCCGGTGGTGGTCGAGGCCAGGGCGTAGGAAGTGTGGATGCGGCCGGTGCGCGCGTCCATCGCCTGGCCGAGGGTGTCGGTATAGGTGCCCTTCAGCTTCGACAGCTGCCGCCAGTCGAGCAGCAGTCGGGGCAGGGCGTGGCCCTCCGCCGCCAGGGTCTCCAGCACCGAGGCGTCGGTGGACCAGACGCCGGTGGCGGTCTTCTTGCCCCCCGGCAGGCCCATCTCGCCGAAGAGGACGTCGCCGATCTGCTTGGGGCTGCCGAGATTGAACGGCCGGCCGACCAGCCTGGTCGCCTCGGCCTCGTAGTCGGCCATGCGCATGGAGAAGTCGTTCGAGAGTTTGCGCAGCTGATCCGGATCGATGCGGATGCCGGCGTTCTCCATCTCGGCCAGCACCGCCGGCATCGGCCGCTCCAGCGTCTCATAGACGGTGAGCAGGCCCTCGCGGGACAGCCTGGGGCGCAGCAGCCGGTAGAGGCGCAAGGTGATGTCGGCGTCCTCGGCGACGTAGCAGGTGGCCTCGCCAAGGCCGACGTGCCGGAAGCTCTTCAGCGCCTTGCCCGAGCCCACCACCTGCTTCAGGGCGATCTTCTGGTGGCCGAGCCA
>Ga0302283_1004145_pt1 | contig 10955 bp, 11 predicted proteins | sample III_Fen_E1_4_FD_198770 | JGI IMG/M metagenome (GOLD analysis project Ga0302283, IMG submission 198770) | Peat permafrost microbial communities from Stordalen Mire near Abisko, Sweden - III_Fen_E1_4 | ecosystem: Environmental > Terrestrial > Soil > Wetlands > Permafrost | place: Sweden: Abisko...
CGCATCGGTGTCGATGGTGCCGGCCAGGGTGAGCTGATCCCCTGGTAGTGGTCCAGACACTGTGCGAGTCCGATGCTCCAAACTGGAGCGAGGAGGACAGCACCATGACCAAGCGACGTCGGCACACGCCCGACCAGATCATCCGGAAGCTCGCCGAGGGGCACAAGCTCCTCGCCGGCGGGGTCGAACTCGACGAGGTCTGCCGCCAGCTGCAGATCGCCGAGTCCACCTGGCACCGCTGGCTCGCCCAGTACGGGGGAATGAAGGCGAGCGATGCCAAGCGCCTGAAGGAGCTCGAGACGGAAAACGGCAAGCTGAAGAAGCTGCTGGCCGAGGCCGAGCTCGACAAGGCGATGTTGAAGGAGCTGGCTGAGGGAAACTTCTGACCCCGAACCGTCGCCGCGATGCAGCTGCCTGGCTGCAGCAGCGGTTCGGGGTCTCCGAACGTCGGGCCTGCGCGGTGGTCGGCCAGCACCGCTCCACCCAGCGCCTCCCGCCACCGGTCGTCTCGGACGAGGAACAGTTCCTCCGGGGCTACCTCCGGGACTTCTCTAAGAACCGCCCCCGATGGGGTTGGCGCCGGGCCGCCAAGCAGTTGCGGCGGGAGGGCTTCGGGGTGAACAACAAGCGCATCCAGCGCCTGTGGCGGGACGAGGGCCTGAAGGTGCCCTATCGCAAGCGCAAGAAGCCCCACCGTGGCATCGGCGCCCCGGTCGGCGCCATGTCCCCGATCGCACCGAACGCCCTCTGGGCGCTCGACTTCCAGTTCGACACCACTGACGACAACCGCACCATCAAGCTGCTCAACATCGTCGACGAGTTCACGAGGGAGTGCCCGGCCATCGTCGTCGAGCGCTCCATCGACGCCGACCTCGTCGTCGCCACCCTCGACCGCCTGGCCCTCACTCGGGGCGCACCGGCCTTCGTCAGGTTCGACAACGGGCCCGAGTTCGTGGCGCATGCCGTGGCGGACTGGTGCCGGTTCAACGGCGTCGGCTCGATCTTCATCGACCCGGGCTCCCCCTGGCAGAACGCCTGGATCGAGTCGTTCAACGGACGGCTTCGTGATGAGCTGCTCAACGGCTGGCAGTTCAACAGCCTGCTCGAGGCCAAGGTGATCATCGAGGACTGGCGGATCGACTACAACTTGAACCGACCCCATTCGGCCCACGGCGACCTCACGCCAAGCGAGTTCGCCAACCGGTGGGCAGAGCAACACCAACCAGCACTCGCATAGTGGCTGGACCAGTTATCGGGGCCCGCTCAAGGGTCCCGGGGTCGTTGGCCACGATGGCCACGCTCCGCCCACCCAGATGGGCCAGTGCGGTCACGAGTGCGCTGCCGAACGACGGCTGGACCTCGAGCAGCTCGCCGTCGTCGACCAGCTCGGCCAGCACCGGGCGCACCGGATAGGGACGGCGGGAGTCCGGCGGGATGAGCCCGAGGACGTCGAGCCGCCGGGACCCGGTGTCCCTGCCGGCCCGTGACGGCGGTGCCTGCCAGGCATTGGTGGGGAAGTGGGCGAGGTACCGGCGGGCGAGGGCGATGGCCTCGGCGTCGTCGGCCACCACGTTGTGCACCACGCCGCCCGAGGTGGCCGCCACCGCCGGTCCGCCGAGCACCTCCTTGGTGACGTCCTCACCCGTCGCCGACCGCACCAGTGGCGGCCCGGCCGCGAAGATCGAGGCCGTCTCGCTCATCACGACGAAGTCGCACAGCGGGGCGGTCAGTGCGCCGTGGCCCGCCGAGGCACCCAGCACCAGGCTGACCAGGGGAACCTCGCCGGACAGCTCGGCCAGGCCCATCAGGTCACCGGGCCGGCGACCGGCCGGGGCGTCGGTGACCCGGTGGCCCGCCCCCTCGAGCAGCATCACCAGGGGGACCCGCTCCTGGCGGGCCAGCTGGCACAGCCGGTAGCGCTTGTCCGAGGCCCCGCTGCCGATCGAGCCGCCCAGCACCGTGACGTCCTCGGCCCCGGCCACCGCCGGTCGGCCATCGATGCGGCCGGAGCCTGCGACCAGGGCGTCCCCGGGGACCGGTGGTTCCTCGGTGGTGCCGACCAGCGCCCCGATCTCGACGAACGTGCCCGGGTCGAACAGCGCGGTGAGCCGCTCGCGGGCGTCGAGCCGACCCCGCTCGTGCTGGCGGACCCGGCGGGCCTCGCCGCCCATGGCCCGGGCCTCGTCCTTGCGACGGGCGATCTCGTGCAGTGCCGGACCCCAGCCGTAGAGCTCGTCGTCCATCCCCACTCCTCCGTCCCCGTATCGGGCCGTCCCCCGCGCCGGCCCGGCCACGGCCCGGTCGGCCCGGACACGTATGATTGCCCAACGGGCGGTGCACTGCCGTCGAGCAGTCCGTGCGTCCGGCGAGGAGTGCCCATGGGTGATCTGCGACAGATCAAGAAGCGTGCCGGCGCCCTGCTCGACGGGCTGGGCCGGAGCCCCGACGAGGTGGCGGCCTCCCTGCACCACGCCGGTGTGCAGGGCGTCCCCCGCAGCAACTCGTCGTGTGCCGTCGCGCTCTACGCCGCCGCGCTGCTCCGGGCCGACCCCCGCATCCGGTCCGTGGACGTCGGACCGTGCACGCTGGTGCTCACGCTGACCCGTGAGGACGGCGCCCGTCCCGGCGGCAGGCTCGTCGTACAGCTGCCCAAGGCGGTCCGGGGCTTCGTGGCCGGGTTCGACGCCCAGTCCTATCCGGAGGTGATCCGGGGAGCCGCGCCCGACGCCCTGTCGGCGCCCGGGTCGCCGCCCGAGTCCTGCGCCGAGGCGCTGGCCACGACCTAGGCCCGATCGCCGGGGCACCCCGCCCGCCCGTTCCGACCGCCGGCCCGGCCCGCACCACGGGACCCACGCCGGATTCCCGAGAATTCACGCAACGTCTCCGCCCGTCCGGGCGTCGTAATTGGTGATGGGTGAGGTGAGAAGCATCGTGGACGAGGTCGAGGGGGCCGAGGTGGTGGACCGACCCGAGCCGGCACCTGCCGCGGACACCTCTCCGGTCCCGGATCCGCCCACCGTGGTGCTGGCCGGTGGCGCCACCACCACCTTCGGCGAGTTCTACGCCGGGCACTTCACGGAGCTGGTCCGCCTGGCCGCCATCCTGAGCGGCTCGTCGGATGCCGCACCGGACCTGGTCCAGGACTGCTTCGTCCGCCTCCACGGCCGGTGGGAGTCGGTGCGCGAACCGCTGCCCTACGTCCGGCGCAGCGTCGTCCACGCCTGCGCCTCCCACCACCGGCGTGCCGCGGTGGTCCGTCGGAATCCGCCCCCCGAGCCGACCGCCGCCGACCTCGGTGCCGACGAGCTCGAGGATGCGTTGGCCGCCCTCCCCGCCCGCCAGCGGGCCGCCGTGGTGCTCCGCTACTACGGCGACCTGCCCGACGCCGACATCGCCCGCGCCCTGCGGTGCCGCGAGGGGACCGTGCGCTCCCTCGTCAGCCGTGCCCTCGCCGACCTCCGAAAGGTGATCGAACCATGACCGATCCGCTCGAGGACCGCCTCCGCTCCCATCTGGCCGACCAGGCCGCCCGGGTCACGGCCACGCCCGACCCGTCCGCCTTCGTGGAGCGCTCCACCGGTCGGGACCGCTTCGGCGCCCCGCTCGTGGCCGGTGCCGCCGCCGTCGTGGCGCTGCTGGTCGGGGGGAGCTTCGCCACCGGGTGGTCCGTGGCCGCGTCGAGCCCCACGACGACCACCACCCCCGGCACGTCGAGGGCGGCGGCACCGCTCGCCCACCCGACCGCGCTGTCCCCCGGCGCCGCCGGCGTCGACATCTCAGGCAGTGGAGCCGCGGTGACCGATCCGCTCACTGCGCTGTTCACCCGGACCACCGGGTCCGACGTGACGATCCGCACCTACACGTCGACCGCCGCCGGAGGTGGGTGCTCCACCCCGGCGGCGTGTCCGCCGATCGCGTCGGTGCCCGTTCCGGTGCAGTGCCCGAAGGGCGCAATGTGCGCGCAACCGGTGACCACGCCGATCGCTTCGACCCCCGCCACCCCGGGAGGCGCGCCAGGGTCGTCGCCAGGGTCGTCGGCAGGGTCGTCGCCAGGGTCGTCGGGGGGGTCGACCGGGGGAACGGCGACCGGCACGGGCGGCGGGACCACCACCGTGCCCGTGGTGGCCGGTGGATGCCAGCAGCTCACCCTCGAGCTGTCGACCGCAGCTGCCGTGGGCACGGCGACGCTCGCCGCCCCGACCAACGCCGCGCTCGGGCCGAAGACGGTCGAGTTGGTCGGCACCGGGTCCTTCGGCGGGGCCGAGGGCGACCCGGTGGGCTGGGTGGCGGTGGTGGCCTCGGGCGACGTGGCCTCGGTCCGCCTGGAGTCGTCGACCGGTGCCGTGCTAGACGCCATGGTCCCGTCCTCGGGCGTGGCCGTCCTGGCCGCCACCGGTGGGTCGGGGCTGGTCGGCACGTCGGTGGTCGGTGTCGACCCGGGAGGCGCCGTACTGGCCACCGTGGCCGTGGGTGCGGCGCCGTCGGGGGTCGGTCCGGGGTGCACGTCGGTGCCACCGGGCCCCCCGGTCACCACGCCGCCGACGACGACGCCCGTGCCGACCACGACCACGACCACGTCGACCACGACCCCCTCGTCGACCGATCCGACCAGCTCCACGGTGGTGCCCCCGACGGCCGTGCCGAACGTCGTCCCCTCGCAGGGTCCCCCCACCGGATCGGGCTGACGCCGACCCGGGAACCGGCGGGCCGCGCCGCAGGCGCGCCCGGGGGAGACTGGGGCCGATGAGTACGCACGAGCCCGAGCTGACCGCCCCCGTCGACCTGTGCACACCGGACGGCGACCGGCTGAACCCCGCCGCCCGGGGCTGGTCCCGCACCCCACTCCACCGGGCCAACCTCGACGGCCGGCCGGGGACCAACAAGCGGTGGGACTACTGGGCCGTCCTGGCCGGTGACGCCGTAGTGTCGTGCGTCTACTCCGACATCGACGTGTTCGGGCTGGTCGACGTGGGGTGGATCGACCTGGTGGCGGGCGAACAGGGCGGGACGGCCATTCTCACCGCACCCGGCGTGGTCCGGCTGCCCGACCGGCCCGGTACCGCCCCGCTCACGGTGGCCCAGGACGGCCTCGACCTGGCCATCGTCGACGACGACCGGGGGACCCGGCTGACCGCCACCTGGACCGAGGCCGACGGACGCCCGGGGAGCCTCGATGTGTTCGTGGAGCTGCCGCACGGTCACGAGTCACTCAACGTGGTCATCCCCTGGAGCGACGAGCTCTTCAACTTCACCTCCAAGCACCATGCCCGACCGGCCACCGGGTCACTGACCGTGGGCGACCGCTCCTGGGCCATCGGCGGTCCCGGGGGACCCGAATCTTGGGGGGTGCTCGATGTCGGACGGGGCCGCTGGCCGTCGACCATCGCCTGGAACTGGGGCGGCGGGGCCGGCCGCTCGGGGGACCACGTGGTCGGCGTCCAGTTCGGGGCCAAGTGGACCGAGGGGACGGGCGCCACCGAGAACGGGTTCCTGGTCGACGGGCGGCTCACCAAGCTGGGCGACGAACTCGAGTGGGACTACTCGTGGGACGAGCCCATGCGCCCGTGGTGCGTGCGGGACCCCGGTGGACAGCTCGACCTGACCCTGACCCCCCGCTACGACAGGTACAGCCGCGTCGACGCCGGCGAGTTCGGGAGTGAGACCCACCAGGTCTTCGGGACCTGGGCCGGCCGCCTGGTGACCGACGACGGGCTCGAGTTCGAGCTCACCGGGGCCCAGGGCTTCGCCGAGGAGGCCCGCCAGCGCTGGTGAGCTCCGGGGGTGGCCCGGGCACCGCCCCGGCCTACGGCGAGCCGACCGGTCGGAAGGTGACGGTCTGCAGGGGGGCCAGCTGCACCTCGACCGACTGGGGAGGCACGCCCCGGGTGACGAGCTGGGCCCGGAGCCCCGACGTGTCCGGGTACGGGGGCGTTCCCTGGAACAGGGCGACCGTGTGGCCGCCGTCGTCGGTCTTGACGGACACCAGCGCCCACCCGGTGCCGGGCACCCAGGCGTCGGCGGCGGCGGTGACCGCCGTCTCCCGGCTGGTCTGGTGGGCGACGGTGACCGAGGCGGTGGTGAGGGGGACCACCACGATGACCATCAGGGCGGCGATGACGAAGACGGCGTTGCGGCGGTTGAGGGCCCGGGCCTCGGCCGTCCCGTACTGGGGCGTCATCCGGTGGACCCGGTAGAAGGCCATGACGACCGTGCCCACGCCGAGGATGGCGGCCACGTTGGTGACGAAAAGCAGGGAGGCACCGCCAGCCTGGCCCCACTGGTGGGCCTGGAGGGTCAGCCCGACCACCGCCAGCGGCGGCACCAGCGAGATGGCGATGGCCACCCCGGGCAGGGTGTCCGAGATGTCCTTGCGGACCAGGGCGATGGAACCCACCGCACCGGTGGCCAGGGCGGCCAGCAGGTCGATCAGCCGGGGATCCACCCGGGCGGCCACCTGGGCGTTGTTCTGGGCGTCGACCACCCCGGGCACGATCGTCCCGAGCGCGAAGCCGATGGCCACGGCGGCGGCCGCCCCGGCGACCACCAGCCCCACCGACCGCGCCAGGTTCTTCCGGTCCCCCAGGACGGCGGCGAGCATCGTGCCCTGGATCGGGACCATCAGCGGGGCCACGATCATGGCGCCGATGACCGTGGCGGTGGAGTCGGCGACGATGCCGGCGCCGGCGATCACCGAGGACAGCAGCATCAGGGTCCAGAACTTGCTCAGGCGCCGGCCCACCTCGGGGCCCTCGAAGAAGACCGAGTCCCGCATGTCGTTCAGATCCTGGGTGGCGATGTCGGGCATGGTCGGACCTCCCTCGTGCCGGTGCGGCTCCAGGATGGCCCACGCCACGCCCGTGCATGGGCGATGCGCCGGCCCGTCGCCGCTGGGACGTTCGGCCCTGCCCGCTTCATGGCCGTCGCGGCACACTGTGCCCATGGCCACGTCGTCCGTCTCCCGACCTTCCGACCACGGTGATCCCGGGGTGGAGGCCTATCTCCACCGCGTCATGGACCGAGTGGTCACGCAGAACCCGGGTGAGCCCGAGTTCCACCAGGCGGTCCGCGAGGTGGTCCGTTCACTCGGTCCGGTGCTGGCCGAGCAACCCCGGTACGTCCACGACCGGATCCTCGAGCAGATGGTCGAGCCCGACCGGTCGATCTCCTTCCGGGTCAATTGGGTCGACGACGCCGGTGGCATCCACGTCAACCGGGGCTACCGGATCCAGATGAGCAGTTCCATTGGGCCATACAAGGGGGGACTCCGGTTCCATCCGTCCGTCTACCCGGGACTGCTCAAGTTCCTGGCGTTCGAGCAGACGCTGAAGAATTCACTCACCACGCTGCCCATCGGCGGTGCCAAGGGTGGTTCGGACTTCGACCCACGCGGACGCAGCGAGTCCGAGATCCGCCGGTTCTGCCAGTCGTTCATGACCGAGCTGTTTCCCTACATCGGGGAGTTCACGGACGTGCCGGCCGGCGACATCGGCGTCGGTCTGCGCGAGATCGGCTATCTGTTCGGCCAGTACAAGCGGATCGCCAAGCGGTTCGTCGGGGCGATCACTGGCAAGGGGACCAACTGGGGAGGGTCGCGCATCCGCCAAGAGGCCACCGGGTACGGCGCGGTCTACTTCGGGAGCGAGATGCTGGCCGCGCAGGGTGAGGGATTCGAGGGGACGTCGTGTCTCCTGTCGGGCAGCGGCAATGTCGCCCAGTTCACCGCCGAGAAGCTCATCGAACTGGGGGCCAGGGTCGTGACGCTGTCGGACTCGGACGGCTTCGTGCACGACCCGGACGGGCTCGATCCCGAGAAGCTCGCCTGGGTCAAGGTGTTGAAGAACGAGCGTCGGGGCCGGATCGCCGAGTACGCCGATCGCTACGCGATGGCCACCCACCACCCGCACCGCCCGGACGGGGCGAACCCGCTGTGGGACGTGCCCGCCGATTTCGCCTTCCCCTGCGCCAGCCAGAACGAGATCAGCGAGGTGGACGCCGCCCACCTCGTGGCCAACGGGATCCGCCTGGTGGTGGAGGGTTCCAACATGGCGACGGTGTCGGCCGGCGTCGACCGGCTGCTGGACGCCGGGGTGCTCTTCGCCCCGTCCAAGGCGGCCAACGCCGGTGGTGTCGCCGTCTCGGGTCTCGAGATGGCGCAGGACATGCAGCTCTACCAGTGGACGGCTGACGAGGTCGATCTGCGGCTGCGCACGATCATGACGCGGGTGTACGACAACGTCTGCCGCACGGCCGAGCGGTACGGCCACCCCGGCAACTTCGTTCTCGGCGCCAACATCGCCGGCTTCGTCAAGGTGGCCGACGCCATGCTAGACGAGAGCCCGATCTGACCCAGTGCGGTGCGCCGGTCCGGCGGCGCCCGGTCGCTCAGTCCTCGAACACCAGCACGGCGGCGCCGGTCACATCGTCGTGGGCCAGATCGGCCAACGCCCGGTCGGCCCGGTCGAACGCGTAGGGGACGGCGGAAACCTCGATGCCGATGCGGGCGGCCATCTCCAGGAACGCCACGCCGTCGGCCCGGGTGTTGGCCGTCACGCTGCGCAGTGTCCGCTCCTCGAAGAGGTGGCGCTGGTAGTCGAGCACCGGGATGTCGGTCAGGTGGATGCCGGCGACGGCCAGGGTGCCACCCCGCTCCAGGGCCTCGAGGGCGGGCGGGACGAGCGTGCCGACCGGGGCGAAGAGGATGGCGGCGTCCAGGGGTTCGGGCGGCCGGTCCGCGGCGCCCTGCGCGCTGGCCGCCCCCAGTCCGAGCGCCAGCTCCCGGGCCTCGGACGAGCGGGTCATGACGTGCACGGTGGCGCCCTGGGCCAGCGCCACCTGGGCCGTGAGGTGGGCCGAGCCACCGAACCCGTAGATGCCGAGACGACCGCCCGGCGGCAGCTCGGCCCGCAGGAGTGCCCGGAACCCGATGATCCCTGCGCACAGCAGCGGTGCCACGTCGACGTCGTCGAGCGCCCCGGGCAGCAGGTAGGCGAACGCCTCCTCGACCACCGCGTACTCGGCGTACCCGCCGTCCACGTCCCAGCCGGTGAACCGGGGGTCGGTGCAGAGGTTCTCGGCGCCCGCCCGGCAGAACCGGCACACTCCGCACGTGTGGGCCAGCCAGGGGATCCCCACGCGGTCGCCCTCGGCCAGGAGCGAGCACTGGGGTCCGACCCGGTCGACCGTCCCGACCACTTCGTGGCCCGGCACCACCCCGTCCCGCCGGGGGGCGAGGTCCCCCTCCGCAAGGTGGAGATCGGTCCGGCACACCCCGCACGCCCGCACCCGGACGCGCACCTGGCCCGGACCCGGTTCGGGCACCGGCCGCTCGACGGCCACCAGCGGCCCGCCGTCGATGGGTCCAGGGGTCCCGACCGCCCACGCCCGCATGGTCGCCGTCATCACTGTGGCCCTGCGTGGGGGCCGGTCATCCGGCGGTGGCCGGCACGATCACCTGGCGCCCGAGGGCGGAGCCCGACTCCATCAGGTGGTAGGCGTGGATCGCCTCCTCCAGGGGGAAGGTGGTCACCGTGGGGCGCACCAGGCCGCGTGCGGCCAGGTCCAGCAGCTCGATCAGCTCGGGCCGGCTACCCCAGTAGGTCGTCTGGAGGGAGACCTCGTAGGGCAGCGCGAAGAAGTTGAACGGGAACGTGCCCCCGGCGATGCCGACCACCGTCACGTCACCCAGGAACCGGCTGACGGCCGCCCCGAGGGCGATGGTCGACTCGGAGCCGACGAAGTCGAGGACGACGTCGGCGCCCCGTCCGCCGGTGGTCTCCCGGATGACCGGGACGGCCGACGGGTCAGGCTCCACGGTCAGGTCGGCACCCTCGTCGGCGGCCAGGGCCAGGGCCTCGGCACGGGTGTCGACGGCGACCACCCGTGCCGCCGTCGTGGCCTTGAGGATCTGGACGGCCAGGTGGCCGAGCCCGCCCACGCCGATCACCACGGCCGTGGAACCCGGGACCAGCTTCGGCCAGGAGCGGCGGACGGCGTGGTATGGGGTGAGCCCGGCGTCGGTCAGCGGCGCCGCCGTCACCGGGTCCAGGCCGTCGGGCAGGGGGACGAGCAGGCGGGCGGACGGCACCAGCAGGAGGTCGGCCATGCCGCCGTCCATGCCGAGCCCGCCGCCACCCCCGGGGACCGGGGCGGCGGCCACGTCCTCGCAGTAGTTCTCCATGCCCAGCAGGCAGCGGGGGCAGGAGCCGCAGCCCCACGGTCCGTAGACGGCCACCGGCTGGCCCAGTTCGACCTCGTGGACGCCGTCACCCAGGGCATGCACCCACCCGGCGTTCTCGTGGCCGAGGGTGAACGGCGGACTCCACGGCAGCAGGCCGGGTTCGAATTCGTGCATCAGGTGGAGGTCCGAATGGCAGGCGCCAGCCCCGCCGATCCGCACCACGGCCTGACCGGGCCCCGGCACCGGGTCGTCCACTTCGACCAGGACCGGATCGGACTTCCACTCCAGCAACCGGACAGCGCGCATCTCGTCCTCCTCGTCGTGCCTGGGTCCGATGGTACGGCCGGGACCGCCACCCCGGAAGGGCCGGAAGACCCGTGATGCGGCAGCCGCCCGACCGGCCGCCCGGCCGCCCGGCCGGTCAGCCCACGGTCACCTGGACCTTCTGGACCACCGGCGCACCGCCGTTGGAGGCCACCACCGTCAACGTGTACGGCGTGGGCCGCACCGCGCTGGCCGGCGGGTTGCCCGACAACGTGGCCGTGCCGTTACCGAGGTCGGTGAACGTCATCCAGGACGGGACCGTCCCCTTGGTGGCGAGCGTGGCTCCGGGGTAGCCGGGCGAGGTCCGGATCATGAGGTTGTTGACCACTCCGTGGGTCCATACGGCGATGGGGGAGCTGGTGAACGCCGGCTGCTCGTCCACCGTGACCGTCAGCGCCTGCTGGCTGGAGCCGGTGACGCTCTGCGCGTGCACGGACAGGGGATAGGTCCCCCC
>Ga0302283_1004147_pt1 | contig 10954 bp, 10 predicted proteins | sample III_Fen_E1_4_FD_198770 | JGI IMG/M metagenome (GOLD analysis project Ga0302283, IMG submission 198770) | Peat permafrost microbial communities from Stordalen Mire near Abisko, Sweden - III_Fen_E1_4 | ecosystem: Environmental > Terrestrial > Soil > Wetlands > Permafrost | place: Sweden: Abisko...
ATGTTCTCTTTCCTTCTCTTCAGAAATATCGCGGAACTGGCTAATAATCAGCGCTCTGCCTGCCAATTCCAGCTTCTCTGTCGACCAGATCGCTACAGGCACGCAATGGCCGTCTTTACGCTGAATATGAAAATCAAAATGAGGTGCCGGCTGCAGCATTGACTTCCGGAACTCAACCTCGACACGCGCGCGCTCGGTCTCCGGATGGAGCATGGTTACATGAAGCCCGATGAGTTCTGTACGTGAGTACCCGGTCAAAGCTTCTGCTGCCGGGTTCACATCGACCAATATCCCAGCGGCAGTGTCAACCGCCATCTTGGCATCCTGATCGTAGGTCCAGCTCAATTCGCAGATGCTCTGTGGCATGTTGGCTTTCAATCCGTGGGTCATGATCGCCGATCCTTTTGGTACCAAAGAAACCGATGTGTCTCATCAATATAAGCTATAAACTTTCCTCACAGGATAACTAGCGCCCCGAGGGCTATACAAAGTCAACAAAAACAAACGGGATGGGCAAGGGGATTACCTTGCCGCAAATCTCATCCCACGCGGCTGCATTCCTCCACGGGAATCGCCACCTGCTCGACGATCTCCAGGCCGAAGCCTTCCAGGGCGGGAATGTGCATGGGGGTATTCGACAGCAGACGAATGCGCTGAATGCCCAGGTCGGAGAGAATCTGGCCGCCCAGGCCGATGGCGCGCAAAATGCGGCCGGTACGGGCCTGAGAACCCTCGCGCGCACGCAGTTCCTGGTGCAGAATGAGCCGACCGGTTTCCGTTGCGGGAATAGGATGCAATGCCGCCGCTCCGCCGGGCTCGAATGCGCTCGCTGCCGCCGGTTCGTGGTCGATCTCAAAACCGCGCGAGGTGTTGTGCAGGTAAAGCAACACTCCGCAACCCTCTTCGGCAATCATGCGCAACGATTGGTCCAGAATCTCGCGGCAGCGGCAGTCGGCGGCAAAGACATCGCCCGCCGTGCAGCGGGTGTGAACGCGCACCAGGACGGGGCGCTCACACGGCGGTCGCTTTTCTGCTTCACCGGGGGGCATAGCCGCTCCCGGCAATCCCGCAGCAACGGACCCAGCGAGGAAAGCAGGGCAGTCCTGGCAAAGGTCGCCACGCACCAGAGCAATGTGGCTCTCGCCACCGTTCACCTGGCTTTCGTAGGCAATCATGCGGAACTCGCCGTATCGCGTCTGGATGCGGCTTTCGCCGGCGCGCACGATATAGCGTTCGTGGCGTAACCGGTAGCGGATCAGCTCCGCAACTGTAAGAATCCGCAGCCCATGCTCCTTGCAGAAGGGAATGAGATCGGGAACGCGAGCCATCGTGCCGTCGTCTTTCATGATCTCGCAGAGCACGCCGGAGGGATTCAGGCCGGCCAGTCGCGCCAAATCGACTGAGGCTTCGGTCTGCCCGGCGCGTACCAGCACGCCTCCTTTGCGCGCGCGCAACGGGAAGATGTGGCCGGGGCGAGCCAGGTCGGCTGCGGTTGACTGCGCATCAACCGCCGTCCGGATGGTGTGCGCACGGTCGTAGGCGGAGATCCCGGTGGTCACGCCTTCGCGCGATTCAATCGATTCGGTAAACGCCGTGCCAAACCGCGAGGTGTTCTGCTGCGTCATAGGGAAGAGCCGCAGATAATCCGCGCGCTCTTCGGTGAGCGTAAGGCAAATCAATCCGCGCCCGTGCTTGGCCATGAAATTGATCGCCTCCGGCGTGACGAACTCGGCGGCGATGACCAGGTCACCCTCGTTCTCGCGGTCTTCATCATCGACAACAACGATCATCCGGCCCGCCCGAATTTCGGTCAGGGCGCCGGGGACATCAATGAAAGGCGGTTCTAGTGCGCGTAGGGTTTCTGGCATGGCAACCACTCTATTCTCGCCCATGACAGGCACAGACAGCAAAAGCGCCGCCCGAAGGCAGCGCTTTTGCAAAAACAGGTTAAGGAGCAGAGAGGTTACAAAGCGGACTCGATCTCAAAACCCCAAGCCTCGAGAAGCGCCTCGGGAATATACTTCGAGTTCTTGTTCCGGCGAGCCCACTCCCGCAGACGGGTGGACCGAATGTACTGATCCGGGCTGAGCTTGAACTCCTTGACAATCTGTTCAAAGGAGGTCACAGTGGGCACAACGGGGCCAATGGGCTCCGGCTTGCCCCAATTCGGATTTCCACGACGCTTTGCCATCGATTTGGTGTCCTTAAAGAGGGTGTCTTGCTTGTCGATCTTGAGCCGGGCGAGGAGCTTATCAACCCGGGCGAAGCACTAACATTCTTATTTTACGGATTTCCCCTTCAAAAATCAATAGCAAAATTGCACACATTGGAGAACGAAAGTTACGTTCCATTTCTCTCTCGCAGAACGTCTATGTGATTCTTAATGAATTAATTAGGAGAAAGATGGCACTTAATGGCCTGGGCTGGGGCCAATTATTTTTGCACACAAAATGAGGCTTAATCGCACCAGGCGCTGAAGACTCCAGCCCTAACGGCCGCCGCCATAGCCTCGATGTCCGGCGCCAGCACCCGGTCCTGCTCCAGCCGCGGGACAATCGCCCGAATAGCCTGGTGAGCGCGTTCCAGTTTGGGGCTGCTCCGGAGTGGCCTGCGGAACTCAAGCCCCTGCGCCGCGCACATCAGCTCGATGCCCACGATCCGCTCGGCATGTTCCACTATCTGGCGCAGTTTGAGCGCCCCGGTCATCCCCATCGACACATGATCTTCCTTGCCTCCATCGGTGGGAATGCTGCTTGCTGACGAGGGATGCGCCAAGACCTGACACTCGTTAATTAGCGCTGCTGCAACAATCTGCGCAATCATGAACCCCGATGACAGACCTGGATCGGGCGACAGAAACGCCGGCAGCCCTTCATTGATGTCCATATTCAGCAGCCGGTCAATGCGCCGCTCGGTAATGCCGGCCAGATCGGTGAGCACGATAGCCGCGTAATCGAATGCGTAGGCCAGTGGCGCACCATGAAAATTCCCGCCTGAGATAACCGCCCCGCGGATTTGCGGTTCGGTCGAGTTGTCTGGAAAAACCAGCGGATTATCCGTCGCCGAGCCGGACTCAATCTCTAGCACACCTCGCACGTGCTCCAGAGCATCGCGCACCGCTCCATGCACTTGCGGCATGCAGCGCAGGCAATAGGCGTCCTGCACGCGCGTGTCGTGCTCGCGGTGGGACTCGCGAATTTGCGAACCGGCAAGCAGTTCGAGCAGGTGTTCCGCCGCGCGAATCTGCCCCGCGTGTGGCCGAGCCTGCTGGATGCGCGGATCAAATGCCGCCGGCGTACCCATCAGCGCCTCCAGGCTCATTGCGCCAGCCAGATCAGCCAGTTGCACCACACGCCGGGCGCGCGCCACAGCCAATCCACCCACGGCGGTCATCGCCTGCGTCCCGTTGAGCAGGGCAAGGCCCTCCTTGGCCGCCAGAACGATGGGCTGCAAGCCAGCCCTGCGCAACGCCTCGCCCCCGGCCATCCTCTCGCCCTTGTAAAACGCCTCGCCCTCGCCGATGGTTACCAACGCCAGATGAGCCAGGGGCGCTAGATCGCCGCTCGCGCCCACGGAGCCTTTTTCTGGAATCACTGGATGGACGCCGGCGTTGAGCAGCGCCACCAGCAACTCGACCAGTGCAGGACGGCAGCCGCTGAATCCCTTGGCCAGCACATTAGCGCGCAGCAGCAGCATCGCCCGCGACTCGGCCTCGCTCAGCGGCTGACCCACCCCTCCGGCATGACTGCGCACCAGATTGGTCTGCAACTGGGCCAGCTTGTTCGCCGGAATCCCCACTTCCGACAGCTTGCCGAAGCCGGTGTTGACCCCGTAAACCGTCTGCCCGGCGGCAAGAATCTCTTCAATCAGCGCCCGGCCTTGGGCCACGCGAGCCAGAGCGGCTGGCGCAACGGCGACTGGACGGCGGGTGAGCGACACAGCTTCAATTTCGGCCAGCGACAGGGGCTGTCCATCCAGAATCAGGCAATCTTCGGCTATGGAATCCATGAATCCGATGGTATGCGGCATGAAAACTCCAGTACAGACCAATTGCGTGGCAGGATTTGGCTTTGCCACTCAATTCCATTATGCTTGCTGTCTATGGCGATGGATTCCACGGCATTACTCGATAGCTACGGACGAAAGCTTCTTGACGAATTGCAAACCAATGCGCGCCTCAGTCTGGCCGAACTGGGCCGCCGCATCGGCCTCTCGCCCACCGCGGCCGCCGAGCGCCTCAAGCAGATGGAAGAGGCCGGGATTCTGCACGGCTACACCGTCGAAATCGACCACGAAGCGCTGGGCCTGGAGGTGATGGCCTTTATTCGCATGAGCTGCGGCGGAAACCAATACCATCGGCTGTTGGATTTCGTCCAGACCCTCGAAGAGGTCCGCGAGTGCCACCATCTGACCGGAGGCGACGACTTTCTGCTCAAGGTGACCACCACGAACATGGCCGACCTGGAGGCGCTGATCGAGGCCTTGCTGCCTTATGGCAACCCGGTCACCAGCCTGGTGCTCTCCTCGCCCATCGAGCGCCGCCGCTATGCTGTCACAGGCAAGCTGGCCACCGTCACGCGCAAGCCGTCGCAGCGCCGGCGCTGAGCCAAGAATCACCGCTATCGGCTATTGATGGCTGTTCGTCTTCGGCTCCTGACTCCAGTCGCAGGGAATTTCGCTGCGCTGGTCTGAGCTTTCTTTGGCCCACTCCAGAAGGCGTGCCACACGCCATGCAGCCACGGCCGGCACGGGAACCGGCGCCTTGCCCAGCAGGGCATCGCGTATGCCCGCGTAAAAGAGCCGGTAGTCGCCGGGGACGGACTCAACGGGGAGTGTGCCTATCACGCCATCTGTTTCCGCAGTGAGCGTGCCCCAGTCGGCGGCTGGTTCCTCGCCCCATGTGGGGCTGTCGATGCGAGTGATCCTGACGAGCGCGACCTCCTGGGGGTCAGGCGCCCATTTCCAAAAATTTCCCCTTGTGCCGCGCAGATGGAAACGGGGCCGCGTCAGCGACGATAGATTGTTTGCGCTCAGGATTACCGAGAGGTTCGGATAGCGCAGCCGCAAGGTGAAGGAATCATCCGAGCCTTCGCCGTCGCGCTCCCGCCGGACCTCGGCATGGATAGCCTCTGGCTTGCCGAAGAGCTCCAGTGGCTGGTCAGCGAGATGCGGGCCCAAATCCAGCAGCAGCCCACCACCAAGGGAAACCACATCTTTCCAGGGCACCCTGGTTGCTGTCGGCCGCCAGCGGTCCATGGTGGATTCGAAGTGAACGAGGCGGCCCAGAGAACCCTCATGCAATAGTTTCTGAACCGTCAGGAACTCGCAGTCCCAGCGGCGGTTATGGAAAACCGAAAGAAGCACGCCATGGGCGGTTGCCAGCTCCATCAACTCGGCGACCTGGGCCGAGGTGACGGCCATCGGCTTATCCACGACTATATTTTTCCCGGCTTCGAGAAGTTGCCGGGCGATCTGGAAGTGCTCGCTATTTGGCGTGGCCACGACGAACAGCCCCAGCGAGGCGTCCGCGAGCATCTCTTCCAGAGTTCGGTAGGTGACGATGTGGGGATAACGCGCTGCGGCCTCGTCCGAGTGGCGCTCGACCACGGCGGCCAACTCCAGCCCTTCGACGGAGGAGATCAGCGGAGCGTGAAATACGCGTCCGGCCATTCCGAAACCTACCAAACCAACTCGAATCATCCATCCTCCTGAAGCGCCGCGCATTGAAGGGCCAGCACTTGTCAGCTTTCAAGTTTATACCGGGTTTCGGCCAGGTTATAGAGACGGCGCCAAACCAAGCGGTTCATGGTGACGACCATGGTCGCCATCAGGACGGTGGCCATCAGCAGGATGGCGAAGTTGCCAGCATCGCTGGCCGCACTGATCTGTGCTCCCAGGCCCAGCGTTTTAAGCGTCTTGTCCCCGATGTGAAAGTACTCCGCGATGATGGAGGCGTTCCACGCGCCGCCGGAGGCCGTGATCATGCCAGTGACGAGGTAAGGGAAAATCCCGGGCAGGATGAGCCTCGTCCAACGTTGCCATAGGTTGAATTTGTAGACAGCGGCTGCCTCCTTGAGGTCGGAAGGGATGGCGCTGGCGCCGGCAATGACGTTAAACAGGATATACCACTGTGTCCCCAGCAACATAAGAGCGACGGAACCGACGCCTAGACCTCCACCCAAACGGATCAGGCCCAATAGCAGGACCGGGAACAGGGCCGTTGCAGGAATTGAAGCCACGACCTGGATGATGGGCTGGAGAAACCGGGCCAGTTTAGGATTGAGGCCGATCGCGACGCCAACGGGAACGGTCCAAAGCGCGGCGATGAGCAGGGTGGCATTGACGCGGAGATAGGTGGCTCCCGCGCCGAGAAACAAAAGGCGAATATCAGCCCAGGTGACGCCGTGGACAATCTGGATGGCTCGGGAAAGTCCCCAGATGGCCGCGAGGCTCGCGAAAACGCCGAGAAAAATGGGGAGCAGGCGACCGGCCTTGGCACTTGTATCGTCGATGGGCTGGACGATGCGGCATTCGCGGGAACCCGCGAGCCGGTGGCAGACGCTTTCTTCCAGAGCACCCCAGGCGCGAGCGGGCACACGGGTGAGGATGCTGGGCCTCTGAAAGAGCGTGAGGATGGGCGAGGTCACACGAGTGGCGGATTCGACCCCTTCAAATTTGAATTTGTCACTCCACGCTACCAGCGGACGCCAGATTAACTGGTCGGTGGCCACGATGATGAGGATCAGAACCGCCAGGCCCGAGAGCAAGGCGCGTGTATTGACGGGGTTCATCGAGGCTGCGGTTTGCAGGTAGCTGCCCAGACCCGGTAGGCGGAAACTGCGCTCGCCGAGCGGGAACATCTCGCAGGCGATGAGGAAGAACCATCCGCCGGCGACCGAAACAATTGAATTCCAGATCAGGCCGATGGCGGAAAAGGGCAGTTCCAGATGCCAGAATCGCTGCCATGATGAAAATCGATAGATGCGCGAGGCCTCGATCATCTCCTTGGGAATGCTCTTCAGTGAGGAATAGAAGCTGAAGGCCATGTTCCACACCTGGCCGGTGAAGATGAGCAGAATGGAGCCCATTTCGATGCCCAGTTGGTGGCGGGGAATGAGAGCCATCATGGCCAGCATGACGCCAGGCAGAAAGCTGAGCACGGGGATGGACTGGAGAATGTCTAGGACGGCGATCATCCCCGTTTCGACGCGGGGATTGTAGGCGGCAAGGTAGCCGTAGGCGACAGCGAAAATGAGGCTGAGCAGGTAGGCGATGAAGATGCGCCCGACGGAGTAAAAAGCGTAGAGCGGCAGCGAGCTTGCCGAGAGCGAGATGGCGACCGCGGGCACCGGGCTCGAAAGCCAGTAGGCGGCCATGTGAAAGATGGCCATGAGCAGAGCGAGGCAGCAGGCTCCGACGCCAAGATCGGTGAAAATCGGCCAGGTGCGGGCCGTGACCAGTGTCCGCGCCAGTGGGTGCTGGATAGTCACTCGGCCTCCTCGCTGGCGGCAATCTCTTCGTCCTGCGCGTCCGGCAATACGAACCGGCGATGACCGGCGTCGTAGTCGAAGAGCTCCGCGTAGCGGCCCCACGTGACGGCGGTTTCAATCTGCCGCTCGCACTCCTCTTCGCTGAACTGCTCGTTGAGCATATCGATGAAGAACTCATCGGGCACGGAGTGGTCGCTCTTGGCATCCAGAGCGCGGCGAATCTGTCGCAGAAGCAGAACGTTGGCCAGGGCGGCGTCGCGGAATAGCTCCTTCTGGCGGAGGATCTCGGAGTTGGCGAATTCCGTTCCGCTCTCCGTAATCGCCGCGTCGCCTTCATCGACGGTCAGGAAACCGAGCAATTGTGCGGCGTCCACGATGGGCAGCAGGTCGTCGATCTCGAAGCTCAGATCGTCGGCCAGGCGGTAGATGTCGTCGCGGCCGCCCTTGTCGAGCAGCAGCTCCAACAGGCCGGCGATACCGCCGGGGCGCGAATGGGGCAGCATCTGGTAGTGCATCTGGCGCTGGTCGCGCACGCGAACCTGCTGCTCGGGCGCCTCGGCGGGGACCACGTCGGGCCGGGTGAGTACCTTGTAGATGTAGTCCACCAGTTGCGTAAAAGGCTCGGACTTGCGGTCGCGGGGTTGAGCCAACTGCACCTTAAAATCAGTGCGGATGTGCCCCGGATTGCGGCCCAGTACGATGATGCGGTCAGCTAGCAGCACGGCCTCTTCGATGTTATGCGTGACCAGGAAGACGGCCTTGGTGGGCATGGTCTTGTTGGCCCACAGCTCCAGCAGTTCACTGCGCAGGTTTTCCGCTGTCAGCACGTCGAGGGCGCTGAAAGGCTCGTCCATGAAGAGCACTTCAGGCTCGACCACCAGGGCGCGGGCAAAGCCGACGCGCTGCTTCATGCCGCCTGATAACTCTTTCGGATAGGCGGCTTCAAATCCGTCCAACCCAACCGTGTCCAGCATCTTCATGCTGCGGTCGCGGCGCACGTCGGCGGAAACGCCGCGGGCCTGCAGCGGAGCTTCCACATTCTCCAGCACTGTTAGCCAGGGGAATAAAGCGAAACTCTGAAAGACAATGGAGACGTTGGTCTCCACGTTGGCAATCGGCTTCTCGTGCCAGTAGACCTGCCCGGCGGTGGGCGTGGAAAGCCCGGTCAACATGCGCAGCATGGTCGACTTGCCGGAACCGGAAGGACCGAGCAGGGCAACGATCTCTCCGGGGACGATGGAGAGATCGGTCGCGGAGATTACCTGAATGCGATTCTGGCTGGGCTGCGCGTAGTACTTCTCGATCTTCTCGGCGCGAATGATCGGCTCGACGGCCGGGACCGGCTCTGGGGACGCGGCCGTGGTCTGGCCTTCGCTGGGGATGCCTGCTTCTTCCATGACTGGTTCTCCGGTTGGGGGTCGCAAGCCAGGAGCCGCGGCCAGTGATTCTCTCTAGTTTAAGATAACCTGATTTCACCCCGATGAATCGGATTTGGCTGTTGTTGGTGCTCCGTCCCTGACTCGTCTTTGTATTTATGCCGGGGATGGGCGTCGCATTGAATGGACTATAGCTCGCGCCTTCCTTCAAGCGCGCGCGCCATCGTTACCTCGTCAGCATATTCGATATCGCTGCCTGCGGGAACGCCGGTGGCGATGCGCGTGATCCGCACTGGGAAGCCTCGCAGCGCGCCAGCCAGCCAGTGAGCCGTGGCCTCGCCTTCGAGAGTGGGACTGGTCGCCAGAATGACTTCATCCACCTCTCCGCGCTCGACTCGACCTACCAGCGTTCCGATGCGCAACTGATCCGGCCCTACGCCGTGCAGGGGCGAGAGGCTGCCGTGCAGCACGTGATAAACCCCCTGATAGCCTCCTTGCGAACTTCGCGTCCGCTCCACGGCGGCAATGCTCGTAGGCTCTTCAACCACGCACACCAGGCGTTGATTGCGCGAGGGGCTGGCGCAGTAGGCGCAAGGATCAATGTCAGTCACGTTGTTGCATATCGAGCACAGGCGCAGGCTGACTTTCAGGCCGCGCACGGCCTCGGCCAGCGCCGCCGCGTCCTCGTCGCTAGCGCGGAGGATGTGGAAGGCGAGCCGCTGCGCGCTTTTGGCGCCGACTCCGGGCAGCTTCTTCAACTCTTCAATGAGCCGGGCCATCGGCTCGGCATAACGTGACACGGTGCGCGCCTCCCTGAAAAACAGCGGTCAGTGGTCAGTGGACAGTGGCTAGTTAAAGAACCGGTCTCCGGGTGCCCCACCCTCGCCGCGTCTCCGTTTTTGCGGCCAATGCGGGAAACTACTTACCCTGATCGACCCTATTGTCAAAACTTCACTCAAGCCCCGGCAGCTTGAGTCCGCCAAGCATACCTTTCACACTCGATTGCATGGCATCATCGGCCTTGCGTCCAGCTTCGTTTACAGCGGCCACCACCAGATCTTCGAGCATTTCCACATCCGGCTTGTCGCCGCTCAGGCCAATCACCGCCGCTGGCTCAATGCGAATCTTGAGAAGCTGCTTCTTGCCGTTCATGGTCGCGGTCACTGCGCCGCCGCCGCTGGTTCCTTCGACCACGGTTTGGGCCAGCTTCTGCTGAACCTCTTCCTGCATCTGGTTGGCCTGAGAGAGCATTTCAGAGATTTTGAGCGGATTGAGCATGGTCTGTTCTCCTCACTTGGAGCGTGCGTTCACTTTTGCCGCAGATCGACGACCGAGCGGACCTCGGCTTTGAAAATCTCCCGCGCCCGCTGCACTAACGGATTGGCAAGCGCGGCCTCTTGAATGCTCCCGGCCATGGGCGTGGGCGTTGGTGCGGGAGCAGCGGTTCCTTCGCCGGGAACCACCATAAAACGATTTGGCGCGCCCAGCCGTTTCAGTTCCTGGCGAATAATCTTCTCCGCCACGGCATTGACGGTGAGGGCGATCATCTTCTTGCCCATGCCGGCGACCTCGATGCGCAGGCTGGCGCCGTCCAGCGTCCATGCGCCCGCGCCCAGCAACTGCGCCGCCGATACGTGACCGCCCTCGGCCAGTGCGCATCCCACGGCGTGCCGGATGGATTCAACGCTGGGAGGAGCGTCAACCTGTGGCGCTTTGGCCAACGCGCCTTCGGTGAGGTTCTCGATGTGCCCCGCCGCCTGGGTCGCGACAGGGAAGGGCGTGACACTTCCGAATGGACTCGCCGAAGTTGCTGGCTGAACTGGCGCTGCGCGCTCCATGGTTGCGGTCGGCAGATTCTTTGAAGCTGGCTTGAGAGCGGAGTCCATAACGGGATCGGAGCCGTGCGGCTCGGATCCCCTGGAACCTGTGCCCCAACTCGTGCCCGTCGTGCCAAAGGGCGAAAGCGATGGCACAGCCGGCGGCGCAGAGGACGCTGCTGGACGCGCTTGGCTCGCAGTTGCCCGTGGCGTTGAGGTTGGGCCGGAGGCTGGAACTGATGGCCGCGCAGCCGCAACGCCGCTCAGCAAT
>Ga0302283_1004149_pt1 | contig 10953 bp, 8 predicted proteins | sample III_Fen_E1_4_FD_198770 | JGI IMG/M metagenome (GOLD analysis project Ga0302283, IMG submission 198770) | Peat permafrost microbial communities from Stordalen Mire near Abisko, Sweden - III_Fen_E1_4 | ecosystem: Environmental > Terrestrial > Soil > Wetlands > Permafrost | place: Sweden: Abisko...
ACGCTCTCAAGCTCCAAGAGCGCGAAAAAGGAGCGGAAAGCGCCGGCTGGAAGACGACCGGGGTGGCAGCGTTCCCGGTGGCGCCCGGTGGACCGGGATCCCGGCTACGGGGCGCGGCCCCAGGAAGGGGGGCCGGTGGTTTCTGGGGGCGCACCGGAAACGCTGCCACCCCCCGGGTCGAGCGGGTCGAGCCGGGGGGTGGGTGGGCGCCGGTAACTGCTACCCGAGCCGATAGCTGACCGCGGTCCGCGAAGTTCCCGTGGCCAGTACCTGCGCTTGTCAAACACCAAACAGCAACGAATTCCGGATGCCCGCCCATGATGTGCGGAGTGAGATCTCCGGGTGCTGCCTGACGCCTTCCATTTCGGCGGAGCCGCGAGGCTGGACGGTGCCGGCGATCCCATGGCGTGCGGTGTGAGATCAGCCGCGGTGAGCTGGCGCCTGACGGCGCGGATCAGTTCAGCGGCACGACGTGGGCGACGACGGCGCGCACGGCGTCCTGGCGCTCGCGACGGGTGACCTGGTGGGTGGTGTGGACGCGGCGCGCGGCGGTGGCGACGAGAGGCGCCGGATCGCTCTTCGCGTGAGTGTTGATCTCGTCGGCGACGGCGAGCAGCCAGAAGAGGCGATCGATGCGGCGTTCGGTGGCGAGCGCGAGATCGACGAAGCGGAGCACGCGCTCGCGCAGGTCGGGCGAGTCGGCGTGAGCAGCGTCGCGCGCGTGGACGAGTGGAGCGAGCATGCGGTCGCGGGCGTCGAGGTGAGCGCGAAGCAGCTCCTCGGCGATGGCGATGCCCTCGCGCTCGTCGCCGAGGTTGCGGACGATGCCGAGCAAGTAGCGCGCGTCGACACCGGGCGGCAGCGTGCCGACGCGGCCCTTGGCCTCGAAGATGGCGAGGCCGTCGACGATCACGTCGAGGGGATAGCGCGCGATGGCAGCGCGCAGGTGCCGATCGGGGTCGAGCAGGGCGAGACGCGCGAAGGCGTCGTCGAGCAGGTCGCGCACGGTCGGGTTCTGGCGTGCCAGGAGCGTGGCGCGCGCGAGCTCCTGCTTCTTGCGACGCTCCTCGAGTGCGGCGCGCGCCTTGTCGATCTGCTCTGCGGTGACGGGCTTGTTGTAGAGCTCGACGCGGGAGCGCCCACCACGGTCGACACGCGACCGGTGATTGAGCGTGCGAGCCCAGGTCTGGGCGACGAGCTTGAGGAGCTGAGCGGCGAGGTCGCGCGGGGTCGTCCCGCGAAGATCGAGCGCGGGCACCGACTGCTGAAAGAGGCCAAATGCGCCTTCGCAGTGCGCCTTGTTTTGGGGGCGGAAAGGGGTCGCTCGGATGCGCTCTGTCACGTCGCCGAGCGCGGCGTCGACCTCGTCGGTGTGGTTGGACGGCCTGTTGTCGAGCAGCACCGCGAGCGGTGCCTCGCCGGTCGTGGCGACGCCGTCGGCGAGCGCTTCGGTCACCGCGGCGCCGTCTTCTTCGTCTCGGATCGACATGCCGACGAAGCCGTCGCTGTAGGCGTCGACCATGAGCTCGAGGTTGAAGACGAAGCGCTCGGCGTTGATGGTGACGGCGATCGGCGAGCCGTCGCCGACCCACTCTGCGCCGCCGAAGAAGGTCTCAAAGGCGCCGCGTAGCGCGCGCTCGTCGGCCGAGCGTCCGCCGCGCCGCTGTGGCCGTCGTTTGCCATGGACGAGGAGGATGTCGGAGATGAGCGAGCGGCCGAAGGGAACGCGCTGCTCGTCGCGCACGTGCTTGCAGAAGTCGCCGAAGGAGCCGCTCCACGTTTCCCAGCACGAGAGCACCACCTGGACCTGGGCACTCGCCTGCACCGTGCCGGTCGCGTCCGCGCCACTGTCCGCTTCCTCGTCGTCGGCGTCCCCCACGCCCGCGCCGAGCCAGTTCTTCAGCGTGCCGAGCGGGAGCACGACCGCGTCTGCGAAGTGCTCAAGCTCCACGTCGGGGTGCCGCTCGCGCAGCTCGATGACAAAGTGGCGGAAGGCGTCGGTGTAGCGTCGCCGCTCCGAGCCGCCGTAGACGCAGCCCGGGTGGTCCATCAGGAAGGTTGTCACGGCCGAGAGCAGCGCGCGCGCCTTGTCGGGGCTGGCCTCGCGCGGTGGCGACGGCGGGCGCCCGACGGGTTGCTGCAACGACGGCAGCGCCGCAAGCACGGCGTCGCGCAGCTCGTACGCGCGACTGCGCGAAGCCCCCGTCGACGCGATCACCTGCGCCACCGTCGGGCAGGGCAGATCGCGTACGCGGAGATGCTCGGCGGCTGCGAGCAGCAGTCCGGCAACGAGCAGCGGCGAGACAGGCGGGCCGACTTCGGCTACAGCCGTCATGGGTCCTTCGTCGAATTGGAGAGTGTAGACGGCCTGGGAGATCCGCAGGTTCTTGACCCTCGCGTCGATCGCCCGATCTTGAGGAAGGTCTCACGCCTCCGCGAGCCCAGAGCAAAGGGCCTCGGCGCGCACCCGCAGTGACTCCAGCCGCTCGAGCTCGCCGCGTACCGCCGCGTCGCCCGCTGAGCGAAGGCGTCGCGCTTCATCCAGCGAGCGCTCGGTGGAGGCGGACAGGTCGCGCAGCGCTCCAAGCACCTCGGCTTCGAGCCGCCGCCGGCTCTCGAGGACACGCTCAGCGAGGTCGTTCGCGACCCGCGCGGTGTTCGTGGAGAGCAGCCGCTCCAGATAGACGGTTGCGTCCGCTCGCGCAGCCTCGACCAGCCCCCTGCGGGACCTCACCCGATCGAGGAGCCACGTCGCCGCCCCGGGCGCGGTGAGCGTCAGCAGATCATGGAAGTGGAAGCGTCTCCGCGCGCGGAAGCCCAGGTCCAGCACGAGTTCCGGCGAGACATCCACCCGCGCGGATTCGGTGGACTCTGCGAGGTGCCCGAGGATGTCGTCCACCCGTGCCACGAAGCGCTCCATCGCGCCGCGGTAGAGGCGCTCGGCCACGGGCTCGATCTCCACCCCCCATGCCGCGACGCGCCGCTCGGCGATCTCCTGGGCCAGCGTGATGGCGCGGCGGCGCACATCACCGCGCCCAGGCTCTGACGCCGTGTCGAGCGCCACCGCGAGCTCCGCGATGGCAGCGCTCCGAGCGCCATCCAGGAACCGCGCCCGTTCTTGCTCGAAGCGCCGCGCGAGCGCCCTTTGCTCGGCCTCGAACAGTGGCGCGAGATCGCGGAGCCCATGTTCCGCGTCGGCCGCGCAAGTGCGCAGCGCGACGATTCGACGCGCCGACTCCTCCTGCGGTCGCGTGAGCGCGCCGCGGCGCTCGTCGAGATCGTGGAGCAACCGGAGGGCGAGGCGCCCGAGCCCGCGGATCTGCGCGCTCCGCACCAGCCCGGCGCCGGAGGTGGCGGCCAGGGCTTCGAGCGCGGCGAGGAGCCGCGGCCAGTCGCGCGTGGGTCCAGCCGCGAGCCGCTCGGCCGCGCTCACCTGGAGGATCGGGTCGACCCGACGCCCCAGTCGCGCCCCGAGGATCCGCGCAGTAAACGCGCTGGCCTCGGCGATCTCCGCCGGCGAGAATCGATCCGCCTTGTTGAGCACGACGATGATCGTGGACGTCTCCCGCGCGACGACGTCGATCATGGAGAGCTCGTCGCCCGAGATCGGCGGATCGGCGCCGAGGACCAGCAGCGCGGCGTCGACCTGGGGGAGAAACTGCCGGGTGACGGCCGTGTTCCCGGCGAAGACCGAGCCGATGCCTGGAGTGTCCACGAGGCACATGCCCGAGGCGAACAGCGGGCTCGGCACGCAGATTTCGACGGCGGCGACGCCCTTCGCGTTCTCCGGGTTGAGCTCCTCGGCCACGTAGGACGCGAGATCGGCGACGTCGATCGCGATCGACTCGCCCGAGGCGAACGCGACCCTGGCTGCCCGCGCCGGGCCGTGCCGGAGAATGGTGACGGCCGAGGTGACCGGCACGACGCCCGCAGGGAGGATGCTCTCGCCGATCAGCGCGTTGAGCAGCGTCGACTTGCCACGCTTGAACTGCCCGAGGCAGGCCACGAAGAAGCGCCCCTCATCGAGGCGAGAAACGAGCACCGCGGCGTCTCTGGCCACCGCCGCTGACCCCGCCTCCGCGGCGAGGTGGCCAAGCGCTTCGAGCGCGCTGGAGAGGTCCCCCGTCCCGCCTTCGCGCGTGAGACGGTCGTCTGCCGGCATCGCCTCGCCTGACCCCTCACGCGCCACGCCGCTCGGGCCGGCGGGCGAACGCCGCCGCTCCCGCGTACCGCGCGGCGGCGCCGAGCTCTTCCTCGATGCGGGCGAGCTGGTTGTACTTCGCCACCCGCTCGCCCCGGCACGGTGCGCCCGTCTTGATCTGTTCGGCGCTGGTCGCGACGACGAAGTCGGCGATGAAGTCGTCCGGCGTCTCGCCGGAGCGGTGGCTCACGACCGTGCCATAGCCCGCGGCCTGCGCGACGCGCACGGCCTCGAGCGTCTCGGTGAGCGTGCCGATCTGGTTGGGCTTGATCAGCACGGCGTTGCCGATCCTCTCGGCGATCGCACGGCGGATGATGGTGGGGTTGGTCACGAAAATGTCGTCGCCGACGAGCTGCACGCGCGCGTCGAGGCGGTCCGTGAGCGCGCGCCAGCCGCTCCAGTCGTCCTCCGCGAGCCCGTCCTCGATCGAGAGGATCGGGAACGTGCGCACCCACTCCTCGTACCGATCGATCAGCGCCGCCGTCGAGAGGGCGCGCCCGCCGGACTTGCGGAGCACATACGTCGCGCCCTCGTACAGCTCGCTGGCAGCCGGATCCAGGGCGATGGCGACGTCGGCGCCGGCGCGGAGCCCGGCGCGTTCGATGGCCGCGAGGATGAGCTCGATGGCCTCGACATCGGCCTTGAGGTTGGGCGCGAACCCGCCCTCGTCACCCACCGCGGTGCCGTACCCCTTCTCCTTCAGGAGGGCCTTCAGCGCGTGGTAGGTCTCGGCGCCCATGCGGAGCGCCTCGCGGAACGATGGTGCGCCGACGGGGGCGATCATGAACTCCTGGAAGTCGACGCTGTTGTCGGCGTGCGCGCCGCCGTTGAGCACGTTGAACATAGGGACGGGCAGCAACGTCGCCTGCGGCCCGCCGAGCCGGCGGTAGAGGGGCTCGCCGGCGGCCACGGCCGCGGCGCGCGCCACCGCGAGCGAGACGCCGAGGATCGCGTTGGCTCCGAGCTTCGCCTTGTTCGGGGTCCCGTCTAGGGCGCAGAGGCGCGCGTCGACCTCGGCCTGGGCAGCGACGCCGAGACCATGGATGGCCGGGGCGATGATCTCGTTCACGGCCGCGACGGCGCGGGTGACCCCCTTGCCGCCGTACCGGCGCGGGTCGCCGTCTCGCAGCTCGACGGCCTCCTGGCTGCCCGTCGAGGCGCCGGAGGGCACGGCCGCCCGGCCGGTACTGCCGTCGTCGAGGCGGACGTCGACCTCGATCGTGGGGTTGCCGCGTGAGTCCAGGATCTCCCGGGCGCGGATGGCGGCGATTGTCCGGGAAGCAATTGCATCTGTCATGGTCTACCTCGATCTCGATGATGTGTCGGCCGCGGCAGGCGGCTCGACGAGCCCTCGCAGGATGTCGTCGTGATCGACGACGCCCGCGAGACGGCCGTCGGCGTCGACGACCACCACGAGCTTGTGACGTCCCGCCAGCGCGCTCGCGATGGCGCTCGCGAGTGGGGTCGTCGCAGGCAGCGCTCGCACGTCGGGGCTCATGAGGTCCGCGGCCGTCCTCGCCCGGGCGTGCTGCTCTGCCGCGAGCGCCTCGGCGCCGGGGTGGGAGAAGGGCAGCCGGTGCACCAGCGACCGCAGCGCGCTCGGCCTCAGCGCGGGCGTGACGCGCTCGAGCAGCTCGGCGTCCGTGACGACGCCCACCGGGCGGCGCTCGGCGTCCACCACGACCGCGCAGTTCAGGCGGGTCGCGATGACGGCCTGGAGCACGACCTGGAGCGGCGTATCCGGGTGCACGGTGGGCACGTCGGGTCGCATCATCTCCTCGAGCGTCGTCGCCGCGCGGATCTCGGCGCCGGGAGCCGCGGGCACGACCGCGTCGAAGCGCTCACCGACGGTGCGCAGGAGGTCAGCGCGGCGCACCACCCCGGCCAACAGGCCGGCGGCATCCACGACCGGAACGCGCTTGAAATGGCCCCGCGCCATCAACGCGGCCACTTCGACGAGGCGCGTAGACGGGTATACGACCACCGGCGAGGGCGTCATGATGTCACGCGCCGCGTGCCGGTTCGCGCTCATCGTCGCCAGCTCCGCGTGGAGGGCGTGGATGTCGAGCGCCGCCAGGAGACCCATCCGGACCGGCACGCCGCCCCGACGGACGAGATCGGAGCTCGTGATGACGCCGACCAGCCGGTCCCCCTCGACTACGCACACCACGCCCGGGGGGCTCTCGTGAGCCGCTCCCCGTAGCAGGGTCTCGACGACCTCGCGCACGGGCACGTCGGGCGCGACGATCGCGAGCTCGGGCGACGTCACCTCGCCCGCGGTCAACCCGCTCGGGAGGTCCCTCATGGGCTGGGGGCTGAAGAGCACGACCTCGGTGTCGTCGACGGTGATGAGCCCGGGCCGCACGAGCTGCTTGAGCGCCGGGAGAAGCCGCGCAACGCGGTCGGCAGCGTCGATCCACTCGATGACGATCGGCAGCTTCCAGTCGCTGTCGACGACCCGCGTCGTGTGGATCTGCCCGGATCCGCCGAACCCTTCGATGGCCCGCAGCACCGTCGCCCCGGCCGTGTTGTTGGCGCGGAGGAGCTCGAGGACGGCGACCTGCACCGGCTTGTGGTGCGCCACGTCGCCCTCGTTGACGTAGATGCGAACACGCTTGGCCCGTCCTGCCGCTTCCATGATCGTCCCTCCCCACGTGAACCGCGTCGATCGCGCTCAGCCTCCGGGCGCGCGGTACCGCCGCACCTCGACCTCCTGGAGGGTGACGAGCACGCCCGGCATGACGGGATCGAGCTCCTCGAGCAGCCCGTCGATCAGGGCGCGCTCGTCGACGATCTCGACCACCAGCGGGAGATCCACCGAGAGCGCCAGCACGCTCGCGGTGCGCACGATGCTGTTCGCGCCGAAGCCGGTGATGGCGCGCAGCACCGTGCACCCCGCCATCCCGCGGACACGGGCGCGCTCGACGACGTAATCGGAGAATGGCCTGCGCTTGACGCGGTCGGACTCGCCGAAGTAGATGCGCAGGATCGTCTGCTTGCCCTCGAGGCGGCGCGGCTCCGTCATTCGATTCTCCTATCCATGGACGAGCGCCCGCGCGGCGACCAGCCCGAGGAAGCCCGCGACGAGGCAGAGCCCGATCGTCGCCATGCCGCTGATCGCTGCGGTCGCGAGCTGCCCCGCACGCAGCGCCTCGAGGACGTCGTGGTTGAAGCTGCTGTACGTGGTCAACCCCCCCATCACGCCGACCGTGAGGAAGAGGCGGGTGTTGGCGCTGATGAGCGTGGTCGTGAGCGCGACGTGGCTGATGAACGCGATCAGGAAGCAGCCGACCACGTTGACCGCCAGCGTCCCGAAGGGGAAGCGCGAGAACGGCACCAGCCGCGCGAACGCAGCGTAGGTGAGGAACCGCAGGCCCCCGCCGAGCCCGCTCCCGAGCACCACCACGGCCGTGTTCTCCCAGAGGGTCATCCCGGGCCTGCCCCGTGGCCGCTCATGGCTTCGTCGACCCTGCCGGAGCCTGCGGCTCGTCCGGCTGGGCCGGGGTGGGGGCCGACGGAGCCGGCGCCGCGGTGTCGTTGCTCGGCGGGGGCTGCGAGGGCGCGAGGAAGCGCAGGCTCTCGGCTGTGTGGTCGTCCTGGCCGGCGCCCCAGTCGCGGAGCGGGACCTCGTCGTGGCGGCGGCTGGCGAGCTTGGCGCGCCCGATGCGCTGGGACGGGTAGATGCTCCGGTGACCGGACGCGATGTACGCGACCACGGCGACGATGACGACGTGGGGGAAGACGCTGGAGCCGAGGAGCTCGACGGCCATGATCGACAGCGCGATCGGCGTGTTCGCCGCGGCGCCGAACACGGCGGCGAGCCCGATGCCCGCGCCGAGATCGATGGGGAGCCCGAGCAGGCGGGCGAGCACGTTGCCGAGGGCCGCCCCGACGAAGAAGAGCGGCGTGACCTCGCCGCCGAGGAACCCGGTGCCGAGGGTGACCACGGTGAACACGAGCTTCCACGCGAACGCGGCCCGCGGCAGATCGGGATCGGTGAACGAACGGAGGATCGTCGGCACGCCGAGGCCGAGGTAGTCGCTGGTCCCGGCGATCTTCCACATCAAGACGACGGCGATGCCGCCCATCATCATGCGGACGGGCAGCAGTTTCACGCGCTGCTCGAGCAGCTTCTTGAGCCGGTGGAGGAGCTCGACGAAGACGAGCGTGACGAGCCCGACGAGCAGGCCGAAGACGATCCACTTGCCGAAGATGGCGGGCGACAGCTCGAGCGCCGCCGGCCTGGGATAGGGCGTGTGCGTCACGCCGAGCGCGCGCGTGGTGAGGTCGCCGATCACGGCGGCGACGAGGGCGGGGAGCAGCGCGTCGTACTCGATGCGGCCGAGGCTGAGCACCTCGAGGGCGAACATCGTCCCAGCGATCGGCGTGCCGAAGACCGAGCCGAACCCGCCGGCGATTCCCGCCGCCAGGATCTGACGCCGCGTGTGCCCCTTGAGCCCGAGGGCGTGCGCGATCCCGTCGGCGAGGCTCGCCCCCATCTGCACCGCGGTCCCCTCGCGGCCCGCGCTCCCACCGAAGAGGTGGGTGAGCACCGTGCCGATGAGGACCATCGGCGCCATTCGCAGCGGCACCTGCTTGCCATCCGTGTGGAGCGTATCGAGGACGAGGTTGTAGCCGCCCCGGATCGGCGCCCCGAGCCAGCTGTAGAGCACGCCGATGACGAGCCCGGCGAGCGGCAGCCAGTAGACGATCCCCTCGTGACCCGTGCGAAAGTGCGTGACTCGCTCGAGCGCGGTGAGAAAGAACGCCGAGGCGAGACCGCAGGCGATCCCCACGGCGACGCCCAGCAACACCCACTGGCCGGCGATGGCAGCCCTGCGCGGGCTCAGCACGGGCCCCTCCCGGCGGAGCGCCACAAGCGATGGCCCGATCGCTCAGCGATGAGCACCCAGCTCGCACCAGCCCAGCGCTTCGAATCCCGTCCGTCTACCGTCAAATGCTCCCACGACACGCACCACCTCCGCGGTTACGCCCGTAGGAGTCATCAGCACATGCGCGAGCATGGCGGTCACGGCGGACTCCATCGCCTAGCTTTGGGAGCACGCTGCCGGATGGGTGCCGGTCTGTCAAGACCAGACGCTCTCATGCGTCCCGCCCAGCGCCGGCGCGGTGCTCGCTCCGACGTGGGGCGGGGACCTCCCCACGTCGGAGCCGAGCGCGCTCAGGGGCGCGCGCCGGTGGGCAGTTCGAGCAGCCGCTGGCCCAGGAGCCAGACCTCGGCCACGCCGCCCTTGCTCGTCACCCGGAAGAGGTCGAGGCAGCGCTCGCGCAGATCGAGCAGGTCGTTCACGTCGCGGCCGGCGCCCGCCTCGATGCGTGCCAGCACCTCCTCGACGCGGCCGTAGTAGCGGTCGGCGGGGACGAGCAGGCCGCCGAGCGCGTGGTGCGTGCGCGCGTGGTTGTACCAGTGGAGGTGCGTCGCGAGCCGCCGCCGCATCTCGCCGATGTCGAAGAAGCGGTGCGCGTCGAACAGCTCCTTGTGCAGGTTGGCGTTGAAGACCTCGACCTTGCCGTTCCACTCCTTGTGCTCGGCCACGATCTGGTCGATGCCGAGCTCGGTCAAGAGCGCCGTGAAGCGCGAGATGCCCTTCCACGACCAGAAGGCCGAGCCCTTGTCGTGCATCACCATCTCAGGCCGGCCGTGCCGCGTCACCGCTTCCTCGAAGGCAGCGATGACGAAGTCGGCGCGCTCCGCGCCCTCGTCGGCGCCGTGACCGACGACGTAGCGCGAGAAGTCATCGATCAGGATCAGCGTGAAGATGTTGGAGCGGTGGATGTTGCGCTGCACGAAGTCGAGGTGCCAGAGGTGGTTCGGACGGGTCGCCTCGTAGCGCTGATCGTGAGGCTTGCGCTCGACCTTCGGCGGCCTGTACCCGGCCTCCTCCATCACGCGGCGCGCCGTGTTGACGCTGACCTTGATGCCGTTGCGGCGCAGTTGGTTGCGGATCTGGCTCGGCCCGAGGCCGGGGTGGCGGTGCCACTCGTCGTGGATCTCCTTGTCGCGCTGCTCGGCGATCTCGCGCTCGGACGGCCCGCTCGTCGGCGACTCGCCCTTACCCTCCGCGGCCCTCGCGACCTTGCGCTGCCAGTCGTAGATCGAGTAACGACTGACGTCGTGCTTCTCGGCGGCGGCCGTGATGCCGTCCTTGGTCGCGTCCTCGAGGATCACGGCCTTCTGCGAGGGCGTGTACAGCTTCGCCACGCGGGTCTTGAGCGTCCGCCGTGCCGCGGGCTCCGCGGTCACCGGCGCAGTCGCCGCCGCCGACTCCTCGCGCTTCGGCTCGTCCGCGGGCAGCTCCTTCGGCTCGCGTCCGGCCCGCGCTCCGGCCTTCGGCCTGCGCGTCGCCTTCGCCTTCGGCGTGCGCACCGTCTTCGCCTTCGGTTTGCGCGCCGTCTTCGCCTTCGGCGTGCGCACCGTCTTCGCCTTCGGTTTGCGCGCCGCGGCCAGCGCGGGCGCCGCCTCGCGCCGAACCCCTGCGTCCGCAGCCCACCGGCTCACGCACGTCTGCGGGACGCCGTGCTTCTTCGCAGCCTCGTTGACTCCCAACGCGGGCACATCCGCCACTGCCGCCGCGCGCTGCTTCTTCGTGTAGCTCCGCCGATTCGACGTCTCCATCCGGCCCTCTTGCCGCTCGGAGCACCCCCGGGACGTCCGGAGTTGCTGCCCCGATCACGCATGGCCAGATGATGGACAAGAGCACCTACCCGCTCGTCGAGCGCGGACGGGCAAG
>Ga0302283_1004165_pt1 | contig 10918 bp, 8 predicted proteins | sample III_Fen_E1_4_FD_198770 | JGI IMG/M metagenome (GOLD analysis project Ga0302283, IMG submission 198770) | Peat permafrost microbial communities from Stordalen Mire near Abisko, Sweden - III_Fen_E1_4 | ecosystem: Environmental > Terrestrial > Soil > Wetlands > Permafrost | place: Sweden: Abisko...
TCAGTGCTCATCCAAACAGGCTACCAGACCGCCTTCCTCGGGTAAGGTTGACAGGTTCGCGTCGCAGTCCCTAATGTTTCTGCGCGGTGGTATGACCACTTTCCAGGCTGGAAGCCCCTCTTTCTCCACTCGCGAGGCTAGGCTTGCACGGAATCGCAAGGAGATCGACATGAAGATTCGCGTTCAGCGTCTGGAAATCGTGGCAGTCGCACTCGTCATTGCCACGGCCTTCACGCCGCATGCACAGGCGCAGGATAATCTGCGTGACGCCGCGCCGTTCAACGGATACACCGGCGTCAAGTTCGACACCACCAGCCACGCCTATGACTATCTGGTCGACAGCAGCCTATCCCAGGACGATCCCGCGAATAAGAGGTTCAAAACTCTGCAATCCGCCTACGCCGCCGCGCCCGCCGGAACCCCCGACAGGCCCACCGTCATCGGCATCAAGCCCGACGTGTACCTGATGCACGTCGACGAATCCGCGCCCTACAGCCTGCAGGTGACCAAGAACTACATCACCATCCTTGGCCTCACCGACGACCGCCGCAAGGTCGTCCTCGCCGACAATCGCGGCAACAAGGAGGGCGCGACCAACAACGGTTACATATTCGACATCAACGCTACCGGCTTCACCATGATGAACCTCACCGTCGTGAACTACACAAACCTCGACTACGAGTATCCCGGCGATCCCTCGAAGAACCTCAAGAAGCGCTCCGACGTAATCACGCAGGCCGTCGCCATTCAGATGACGGGCGACAAGCACGTCTACTCGCACGTCGCCTTCCTCAGCCGGTTGGACACCACGTTCATCCGCACCACGCGCTCCTACTTCACTAACGTATTCATCGAGGGCACCGACGACTTCCTCGGCGGCGGCACGGTCGGTGTTGTCAAGGACTCCGAAATCTACTTCCCCACCGGCAACGGCGTCATGTCCGCCTCAGGACTCACTTTCATCAACACCGTTTTCAAAGCCTCGCGGGGCTTGGAGTTCTACAAGGGTTTCGGAAATCCCGACACGCTGATCGACTGCACGATGCCGGTTGATACGCCCCATTCACCCGTGACCTGGATGGCGTGGGACGTCCTGCCGGTGCACCAGAATCTCTTTTCACTGACCTACCACGTCAAGGACGCCAGCGGAAAGCCTCTACGCATCAGGGACAAGATCAAGGGCCCTCCGACGTACACCCTCTCGCGCGAACTCAGCGACCAGGAAGTGAAGGCCTATAACCCCTGGAACCTGCTGCGCGCTGCTCTCCCCAGCGGTCCGGCCGACGACTGGGATCCAGCCAACGTCCGCGCGAAGTATGAGAGCAACGGCAGCGAGGTCTTCCGCATGTCCATCGCCGGACCTCCGCCCTCAGGAGACATTCCCGGCGGCGGCCCGTTCGTCAGCCGCACCGTCTCGCCCACCGTGCGCACCGGCTCAACCGACGCCACACTTACTGCGACCCTCTTGCCGACCCGCGCGCAGGATACTCCGATCACCTGGTCCGCGGCCTCCACCCTCGTCACGCTCAGTTCCACTACCGGCAACAAGGTCACCATCAGCGGCAGCAACAAGACCAACCGCGCCGAGTACGTCACCGTGAAGGCGAAGGCCGCCAATGGCTTCTACGTCACGGTCCACGTCAATGTAGAACCCGCCTTCATCGACCCGCCCAAGTTCACGAAGAATCCGGCGATCGGCATGCCCATCGAAGGCAAGGCAACCGTCGCCTACGCCCTCGATCTCGGTGGCAGGGAAGACCAGTCGCTCATCACGTGGTATCAGTGCGACGACGCTTCCTGCGCCAGCCAACGCAAGGTCGCTGTCAGCCGCGGCAATATGCCTTTGCGCAGCTACACGCTCACTCCGGGCGATATCGGCAAGTTCCTCCGCGTCACCATCCAGCCGAAGCACAACATAAGCGATCCAGGCCCCGAAGTCGTCGCCGTGGCCGGCAAACCCATCACCGCCGGCGAGGTTAAGTCGGCAACCATCTCGCCAAACTTCCGCAACTTCGTGGAAACAGAGAACCGCCCGCTGGTGAATGGCGAATGGAGCGTCATCGGCACCTGGACTTCGGTAACCGGCGATACGCTCGTCAACGGCTACGGTCTGCGCGTCAGCGGGCTGATGGGCGCCGCGCCAGCCCGTGGATTCGGAGCAGCCCCCGCCGCGACCCCAGCGCCGACTCCCGGCATTCCGAACCCCTATGCCGCGCTCCTGTACGTCAACGACGCCCCCACCGGCGATATGCAGATGAAGGTGGTAATGTCGCCGGAAAAGACCGCCGGGCAGGGCTTTGGTATCGCCGGCTCGCCTGACGACATTCCCCGGGTCGAGCGCGCCGACATCTTCATCAAGTACGACCCACGCACCAGAAACGGCTATTCGCTCCGCTATTGGCGAACTATTCAGGCAGCCGACAAGTGCATGTTCCAGCTTTACCGGATCGAGAACGGCGTTGGCCATCCGTTGAACGATCAGCAGCAGCTCACCGGCGTCTTCAAGCCGAACACAACGATCATCCTCTCGGTCGTGGGAGACAAATTCACTGTCAAAGGCTCCAACACCGTGGACCACGAAACGCTGTCGCTCGAAGGCACTATCGCTTCCAACTCCTTTGGCGGCGCCGGTGTGTACTGGTCTGGTTCCGTTCCAGTTGGGAACAGCAATGTCTATAGCGAGGTCCAGATTACCTATCCCGCCGCTGCAAAACACTAGCGGGTGGCCCTCGGCGCGGCGGTTCATAGCCAGGTTCAGCCGCACCCGGAATAGGTGACGTAGGACACTGCTTGGACCAATAAGTAAGAGCACACTCTAGGTGTGTCGTGATCGTGCTTTCTATTGCCCTACAGAAGGCATAAGATTCGCTCGCCACTACTGGAGGCAAATATGTTCAAACTGCTGGTTGTTCTTCCTGCCGCGCTGCTCTTCGCCTTTCTGCCCCAGGAGCCGGCTGCTCCCGCAGACAAGCCCATGCCGGCCGATGCTGCAACTCTGACCAACCCAGTACAGCCCACGTCTGAATCGCAGGCCCACGCCAAGACGGTCTATGGAATGGATTGCGCTATGTGCCACGGAACCAACGGCAACGGCAAGGGCGATCTGGTCGCCGATATGCATCTCAGCATGAAGGACTTGACCGATCCGGACACCCTGAAGAATGTGTCGGACGGAGAGATCTTCTACCTCATCAAGAACGGCAAAGGCAAGATGCCTGGCGAAGGCGATCGCGCCAAAGACAGCGATATCTGGAACCTGGTTATCCACGTGCGTGCGCTGGCAAAGAAGTAAACCCCTGTTTAGAGATACAGAAATGGTCCAGCCGGACGGGCCCGTTGCGCGCGGGGGCACTTCGCGACTCTTATCCTCCACTGACAAAAATACCTTTGCGGTTCTCCGTTGGTCGGCACGGAGTCTGGTTTGCGACCATCGAGCACCGACGCGAAGCCCAACATAAGTCACGAAGTGACCGCTCCACGCGCAGTGGGCCCGCCCGGTAGGACAGCGTCTAAACAAGACCTGCGTTGCTTCCGGTCACTTTGTCTTTTGCGCCGCGATCCACGCGTCCACCTGCTTCTCCAGCACATCCAGCGGCAGCGCGCCGGAGTCCAAAACCACGTCGTGGAAGGCCTTCAGGTCGAACTTTGGCCCCAGCGCCGTCTTCGCTCGCTCGCGTAGCTCCAGTATCTTCAACTGCCCCATCTTGTATCCCAGAGCCTGCGCCGGCCACGCAATGTACCGATCGACCTCCGACTGCACATTGGTCTCGTCAATTGCCGAGTGCTCGTGGAAGTAGTCCACCATCTGCTGCCGCGTCCAGTGTTGCGAGTGGACGCCTGTGTCCACTACCAGCCGGATCGCCCGCCACATATCCGCCTCCAGCCGCCCGTAATCCGAGTAGGGGTCCTGGTAGAAGCCGATCTCCTTGCCTAGCCGCTCGCTGTAGAGCGCCCACCCCTCCGTGTACGCCGTGTAATAGCTCTGCTGGCGAAACGCCGGCATCCCAGCCAATTCCTGCCCAATCGAGATCTGTAGGTGGTGTCCGGGAATTCCTTCGTGATACGACACCGCCTCCACGCCGGCCAGCGAACGGTCCGCCCACTGGTATGTATTCACATCGACGTTGCCGGGACGCTTGCCATCTGGCGTGCCCTGGTCGTAGAAAGCTTCGGGCTGGTTGGGCGCCATGTAGGCCGGCATCGGCACAACCTCCAGCTTCGCCTTCGGTAGCGTCCCAAACAGTTCCGGCAGGCGCGGCTGCATCTGCGCAATATACCCCTTATACGTCGCTATCAGCGCGTCGGCTGACGCAGGATGTTCCTTCGGATTAGCCTTCAGCGCAACCGCGAAGCTCTTCAGGTCGGCAAAGCCCAGCTTATGCACGATAGTCAGCATTTCCGCCTCGTCGCGCTTCACCTCGTCCAGCCCGATCTGGTGAATCTCCGCGGCGGATTTATCCAGCGTCGTGCTCTGCCGGATGCGGAAAGCATAATAGGCGTCACCGTCGGGCAGCGCCGAAATACCCGGCTCCTTGCGGCAATTGGGAATGTACGCGACGGACAGAAACTTTGCGAAGCGCTGGTACGACGGCAGCACCTGCGTGGCAATCGCGTTCAGCATGTCTTCCGTAATCCGCTTCTGATCCGCGGCCGAAACCGATGCCGGGAACTTCTTCAGCGGCAGCGCGAACGGGCTGTCGGCCGGCTTCTGCGCGGCGATGCCCTGGGTCTGCGCCAGCGCCTTTTCCATCAGGTACTGCGGCGGCGTACGGTGGTCGTCGACGCCGCTCTGCATATTGGTCATGGTCTGCGAGAACGCGTGCGGAACCTTGCCCAACCGCGCAATGTAGTTGTCGTAATCGTTGGAGGTGTCGAACGTCGTGTGCTGCGCGAGTTGCGCCAGGTCAAGCTGGATGCCGTCATACTGATTGACCGGCATCTCCCACTCCTTGAACTGCGCGCCTTCCTGGTCTTCGATCAGCGAGCGCAGCATCAACTCGGCGGAGAGCTGTTCCTGCTGCGGCAGCCCGGTCGTGTCGATAGCGGAAAGCCGCGCGATGTAGCTGCGTCCGCGAGCAAGCGCCTCATTCACCGCGCTAGGCGAGTAGTCAGTCAGCTCCGCATCGTAGCGCTTATCTCCCAGGTAGGTCGCGTACTCAGGATCGTGCCGCAGCTTGTCCTGCCAGATGTCGTTGAACAGCGCGTTCAACTCGCGCGACCGCGTGGCGATATCCTGAGTCAGACTCTCCGTCGGTACGGCCGCACTGGGAGTCGGCAGTGTCTGCGCGCGAAGCTGCGCCCGCAGCGAAATGTGGACTGCTATGCACATCAGCAAAACGACGGGGAATTTCTTCATGGAACCGGCTGACCTCGCTTAACTACCTCCTCCGAGTGTATCGAGGTTGTGCAAAAGATTCTCTCGACGGTCAGTGCGGGAGCGGAGATGTCCATCCAGCGCCCAGCATCCGGTACAGCGTCGAGCGGCTGATCCCCAGCACCTCCGCCGTGCGCAGCTTGTTGCCGCCACATCGCCTGAGTACGTCAAAGACATGCTGCTGAACCACGTCATGCAACCGCTCCAACTCAGCCGCAGGCGCGGCGACCGTGCCGGTGAATTCCGGCTCCGCCAACGTCAAAAGGTGGCGCGGCTCGATCAAAGATCCCTCGGCCATCGCAGCCGCCTGACTGACGACCCGTTCCAACTCGCGAAGATTGTTCGGCCACAGGGCCTTCTGAAGTTGAGCAATCGTGCCCTCAGCCAGCAGCTTGGGGCTTTGCCGGGTCTGTGTTGCGAGCCGACGCAGCAGCCACTCTCCCATGGCCGGAATGTCTTCCACGCGTTGCCGCAACGGCGGCACCAGGATCTCCACTGCGGAGAGGTGCGCATACAGGTCCTGCCGGAACTGTCCGATCAGGGAAAGTGCCCGCAAGTCCCGGTCGGACGCTGCAAGGATTCTCGCATGCCTGTCGGCCCCATCAATGCGAACGCGGTCACCGGTCGACGCACCGCGCCGCTCCTCGCACACACGCAGAAACCCGAGCAACCCAGCCTGCAGCCCAAACGACAGCTCCCCAACGCCCTCTAGGTAGAGCGTCCCGCCGCGGGCCGAGTTGAGCAGCGAGTCGGCCGCCCGCATTCCACCCACACGCGTCTCGCCGTCCGCCATCGGCTCGGCGAGCGCAGCCGCCCGCACCACGATGAAGGGACCATTGGCGCCCGGCGACCCCGCGTGCAGGCAGCGAGCGACAAGCTCTTTGCCCGCGCCGGTCTCGCCGCGAATCAACGCAGTCCGGAAGTACGGAGCGATGCGGTGGATTTGCGAGCGCAGCCGTCGCACCGCCGCGCTCTCGCCCATCAGCACTGGTTCCCCCGGCAGCTCGTGGTGCTCTTGCTCGGCGGGCTGTTGAAAGCCCTCTGCGGAGATGAATTCGTTGCTCGCCATGACCTTCTGCATTCATCGGCGCATACCAGGCTTCAGATGAGCGAACTGTCCTTGCTTCTAGGTAGGCCAAGCCTTCAGGCTTGGCGTTCTGAGGCCCGCAGGATAGTCGAGGCTTTAGCCTCTGGGGCAGCCCTCGGCCAGCCAACTGAAAGGGCAGGGCAGAGCAACCCAGCCGAACACGGCGTCTGCCTCACAAAGGAAGAACCCCACACAGTGCCGATATTTTGGCACTCTGTGGGGCTGGTTGAGGTCTGTCGCTTCAATCTATGCGGTGGTCGTGGCGCAATACGCATCGAACGCGCGCGTCAGTTCCTCGGCAATCGCCGGCGCGGTCGAAGTCTCGATCGCCGAACGCTGCATCAGGTACACCAATTGCCCGTCGCGCAGAATCGCAATCGCTGGCGAACTAGGCGGATGTCCGGCAAAGTAGCCGCGCGCCTTGTCCGTAGCCTCGCGGTCCTGCCCGGCAAACACAGTGATCGCATGGTTTGGCTTGATGCCGTGCTGCATCGCCAGCCGTACCGCTGGACGCATCTTGCCCGCCGCGCACCCGCACACCGAGTTCACCACCAGCATCGTCGTGCCCGGCTCGGCCAGCGCCGCATCCACCTCGGCCGCCGTGCGCGCTTCCTTCAAGCCCGCGCGCGTAAGCTCTTCGCGCATGGGAATCAACATGATCTCTGGGTACATTAAATCCTCCTGGGGAGAGCCGCCGATCGCGAAAGCTGCTCCAATTCCGATTGTACGGGTGTCGAGCACGGTACGCCACCCGTCCCAGCCGCAGCCTTTGAATCCAGTTGCAATACTCTAGAGGGCGTGACAATTCTCGAAAACATTCCGCTGGCCCAATACACCACGCTAGGCGTAGGTGGTCCCGCCCGCTGGTTCGTGGAAGCATGGACGGAGGACGAGGTGGTGGAAGCAGTTCAGTTCGCCCGTGCACGCGGATCGCCACTGTTTGTGCTCGGCGGCGGAAGCAACCTGCTGGTGAGCGATGAGGGATTCCCAGGACTGGTGGTCTGCGCTTGCGTCGTGCCCCCTGAGCAAGTGAAGCTTGAGACCGAGACGGCGCTGCTCACCTTAGGCGCTGGCATGAGTTGGGACGATGTCGTACTGTACGCAGTCGATCGTGGTTACGCGGGTATCGAGTGCCTGGCAGGCATCCCCGGTAATGTCGGTGGAACGCCGGTGCAGAACATAGGCGCGTATGGGCAGGAGGTCTCAGAGACGATTGTGCAGGTACGCGCATACGATCTCGCGTCCGGAGTCTTCGTTGAACTCGACCGCGAAGCGTGCGGCTTTGGGTATCGGCGTAGCATCTTCAATTCGACGGCGCAGGGGCGGTATGTTGTGACGGCGGTGAGCTATCGGCTCCATGTAGGAGGTGCGCCGACGCTGAAGTATGCGGATCTTAGGCTCCACTTTGCGGATCGGCTTGCGGTGGCAGACACACCCACACTTAGCGAGGTTTACGACGCAGTCCGTGCGATCCGTCACGCGAAGGGGATGTTGGCGGAAGACTCACGCAGCGCCGGCTCCTTCTTCAAAAACCCGATTGTCTCCGAGACCACCGTCCCGCGCCTTGCCGCCATCGCCGGCTGTCCCGCCGACCAGGTCCCCCAGTTTCCCGCCGGCTCAGGCCACTCGGCAGAGATGGTAAAGCTCTCCGCCGCCTGGCTCATCGAGCGCGCCGGCTTCCACAAAGGCTTTCGCATGGGCCAAGCCGGTATCTCCACCAAGCACACACTCGCGCTGGTAAACCTCGGCGTCGCTTCAGCCGCAGAGATCGTCGCCCTGCGCGACGCGGTGATGCACAAAGTCGAACAGCGCTTCGCCATCCGCCTCGAACAAGAGCCCGTCACGCTAGGCTTCCCGCCGCACCGCCACTAAATCGGGTGCCCCATATCTCGAATTTGAGAGGTGGGATTCCCAAGCTGTTGTAGCAGCAGCATCCGTTCCTCTGCCAGCACCACCTCCACTGGCCCCTGCTCCACCACTTTCCCCTCCGCGATCTTGATCACTTCCGCCCCCAGCTGAAACGCTTCCGCCACATCGTGCGTCACGGAGAGTACAGGCATCCGTCGTCGTTCCTGCCGCTCGCGCAGGTTCATAATCAATTCGTCCCGCAGCTTCACGTCCAACCCGGAAAACGGTTCATCCAGCATCAGCAGTCTGCATCCGGTTGCAGCAACCGCTCGCGCCAGATTCACCCGCTGCCCCTCGCCGCCCGAGAGTGCCGCCGGATACTTGTCCACCAGATGCGTGATTTGAAAATCCGATAGCAGCTTTTCGATCTTGTTGTCTCGTGCCTTCTCTTCCTGTTCGTCACGAACCATTTCTTGAAATCCATACATCACGTTTTCGAGGACACTGAAATGAGGGAAGAGCGCGGCTTGTTGCGGAGCCAGCCGCACTACCCGTTTGTGCGCGGGAAGAAAACAACCAGTCTCGGTGTCTACGAAAACCAAGGTGCGCTCCAAATCGCTGCCAGTCAGCACGGTGCATGCAATGTGTGCTTCATCCGGTCGAAGCAGTCCGGCAATCGCCTTCAGGATGGTCGTCTTGCCCGACCCCGACGGCCCAAAGAGCACTGTCCATCGCTCGCGTAATTTGAAATCGACGTCGATATCCAGCGCGCCCACCCGATGCCGAAGCCGAACGGCAAGCTCCGTCCTCAGAGGCGGCAACATCTGCACATTCGGCGGCAGTAATATCCCCCCTCCTACTTCACCCAACCAATGGCCTCCTCTCGGCTCCGCGCCAATACACCACCATCAGTGTCACTAAACTGAACCCCAGCAGCGCTCCCGCCGTCCGGTTTGCCGCCGCGTAATTGAAGTCCTGCACCTGGTCATACAGCGCAATCGACAGCGTCCGCGTAGCTCCAGGAATATTCCCGCCCAGCATCAGCACCACGCCGAACTCGCCTACTGTATGCGTAAACGTCAACACCGCCGCGGTCACCAGAGAAGGCTTGGCCAGAGGCAACGTAATCGTTCGAAACGTACGCAGCGGCCAAGCTCCCAGCGTGGCCGCAACCTCCAGCAGCGCCGTATCTACCGCGCGAAATCCCGCCACTAAGGGCTGCACCGCAAACGGCAAACTGTATAGCACCGACCCCAGCACCAGCCCCGAAAATGAGAAAGCCAGCGGATGCCCCAGCAGCCGGATGATCATCCGCCCCGGCGCGGTCAGCGGCCCCAGCGCTACCAACAGATAAAACCCAAGCACCGTCGGCGGAAGCACCAGCGGCAGCGCCACGATCGCCTGTATCAGCACCCGCGCAGCGCCCGTCCCGCTGGCGATCCACCACGCCATCGGCAGTGCGATCACCAGCAGGAGCGCGGTCGTGCTAAGCGCCAGTCGCAGCGTCAGCCATAAGGCTTGGGTATCCATGTCGCTACAAGTGTAGCGGGACTTCGCTAGTGTGTTGGCTCGTCCACCCGCTCAAGCCCATACTTTGTCAGGTTTTCCTGCACCGCCGCTGACCGCATCCAGTCCAGAAATGCGTGCGCATCGCCACGGTGCATCGACTTCCTCATCACCACCGCGCACTGCCGAATCTCTGGGTAAGCCTCCCGCGGAATCCGCTCGAACGCCCCAATCTCCATCATGTGCGCCGTCGAGGCCGACGTCAGCGAGATCAGCCCAAGCTGCGCATTCCCCGACTCCACAAACTGCGCTGTCTGCGCAATGTTTTCCGCCTGCACAATCTTCGCCTTCACCGCGTCGTACACCTTCATCCACTCCAGCGCCGCAACCGCTGCCCGACCGTAGGGCGCATGGTCCGGATTCGCAATCGCCAGCGAAGCAAACTTCCCATCGCGCAGCGTATTCTGCGTCAGCGGCTGTAGCGGAGAATCTTTCCGAGCCCACAGCACCAACGTTCCGCGCGCATACGCAATCGGCGCAGGCGTGTCCGCCAGGTTCGCCGCGACGATCTTCTCTGGAAAGGTGTTGTCCGCCGCCAGAAACAGGTCCACGGGGTCGCCATTCAAAATCTGCGTCGCCAGCGTAGCCGAAGATCCAAAGCTCAACACCAGCTTGATCCCGCTCGCATGCTCGAATTCAGCGGCCAGCGCCGGCATCACCGGCTGCAAGTCCGAGGCGGCCAGCACATGCACCTCACGCGCCGCCGTCTGCGCCCCGCACGGAAGCGCCCCCAGCAAACAAACCAGGCAGGCCACCGCAAGATTCATCCCCCGTTGATACTGCTTCGCCTTGGTCACAATCCTCCGCATACAATAGGCTAAAGGTAAGCGAAATGAGCACGACCCATCAACTACGATGCACGGATTGCGGTGCGCGGATCGCTGCGGAAGCCAGCAGCAGCGACTTCCGCTGCCCCGAATGCAATGGCCTGTACGAGGTCATCTACGCCTGGAGTCCCGGCGCCAAAGCCTCCGATATTGCCGCGCTTCCAACGCCGGACGTACGCCTCCCCAATCCCGGTGCCCTCCGCTATCGCTGGCAGG